>ERZ773111.272-NODE-272-length-40368-cov-10.100910_pt1 | contig 40368 bp, 66 predicted proteins | sample MGYA00580567_ERZ773111 | MGnify/ENA primary metagenome ERZ773111 (study PRJEB29015, sample SAMEA2737875) | human gut metagenome | biome: human gut; feature: human-associated habitat; material: faeces | place: China | collected 2012 ...
CCTTCGTCAGATGCTTCGTCATCGCATCCGCGCTTTTCACGTTCGCTGGCATTTTTGCTTCCACCTCCATCCGCTGATTGGGGAAATTTTCTCTCAAACGAGTGAGCACCGGGGTCTGGGAGTAGATGCTCAAAACTTTTTCGAGCCGGGGGGACTTGCGCGGCTTCGCCGCCGCGCACCCGTGCGCCCCTGTGAGCCCGCACACGCTCGCGCATCTGCCAGCGCGGACGTAGCCTCCCGCTGTCTCAACGTCGCTCCTGAGCCTGTTCTCGCGCCGTCTTCTGGTCGTGGTGAAACTTGCACAGGCTTTGGTGGTTGCTCGCCGAAACGAACAGGTCCCAGTCCCCGCGGAACGGGACGATGTGGTCTACCACCGTCGCCTTAGTCCGCCAGCCTTTGGCCGCGCACACCCGGCAGAATGGCTCCCGCACCAGTTGGGCAGGCCGTAGCCTGTCCGTCCAGATCGACTTGCTGTACCAGCTGTGATATTCTGCGCTGGCACGTTTCCGGCTTTGTCGTGGCGCTGGCCTATGCTTATCGCACCAGCCGTCACGCGACAGTTCCGGGCATCCAGGATGACGGCAGGGTTTGAGCGGTCGCTGTGCCATGGGCTATCACCTCCAGGCCCAGCGCAAAGAAAAAGCCCGCGCCAATAGTTCCCCGTGTGGGTTGCTATCAGCTCGGGCTTTGCAGCGCTGGCCAGTTGTTTTATTTTTTCAGCCGGGCAAATAAAAAAGCCCGATCCAATGATCCCCGTCATCGGGGTTATCATCAGCTCGGGCTTTCAAAGCACTGGCCATTTATCACGTTGACTTTCACGATGCGTTTGCATCGGCGGCAGTACAGCTCCAAGTTTTCCGCCGTAGTTTCCGGCAGGATATGCAGCAGATACCGCGGGTGTTCGCAGGTCGGGCACAAAGCCCAGCCGTTTTTCACTGCCATAAGTTTACCATGATTTCCCTGTCCGTGCAAGTCTTTTTCCCCCTTATTTACGTTGTTTCTCCAACTAACGTATTATTTCCAAGATCAAGGTCGCGCCCGCGTGCGGGCGTGCGCGTGCGCGTTACCATATAGGCGGCATAGGTGTAGGCCCCGAATTGATTTGATATCTCAAACCGATTCATCTGCACCGCATCATCTGGGATACGGATGATGCCGTTGTCTACCATGGTTTTCTCAGGCGGCGGCAACTGCGCCCGCAAGCCATTAGATACTCCCCACGGCACCTTGTCCAGTGGTATCCCGTCCGGCGTCCGCCGGTCCTTAGTCATATACTCGCCACGGCGATGAGGTGGCCAGTCCTGGCAGATGCTTGGCTCCGCATCGTTCTGCGTTCCGTTTCCCCAAATCTGGAAAACTTCGCTTTTTGTGATATCCGCATCCCGGAAGATCACGTGGAAATGCCACCGCCCATCCCCGTGTACGGTTTCCACGCAGAAAATGTAGTCGATGATCCTCCCCTTGGCTTTTTTCAGCCGGTTCATAAAATTTTTCCAAATTCTGCGTGCATCTGCGTAATTCCGCGGCAAATGATCATCGTCGAATGTCAGCGTGTAAAATGTCGCATCCAAACCAAGCAGGCCAACAAAAAGCTCCGCCCTTTCTGCCGGTTTGCGGCGAAAGGTGGTTTTTGTCTGCGTGATGATCTTGTTTTTGTCCGCCCGTTCCCCAGGGCTTTCCGCTACTCTGTGCCAGGGGCGCACATATCGGCACTCTTTGATGTATTCCCCGGCTTGCTGTCTCACCGAGACCCAGTCAGGCATTTTTCACCACCTCTTTCCCGTTATTCCAGGCTTTCACAGCATCCTCTTCCACACTGTGCGTTTGTGTGCTGGATCCACACGATTCGCACGATACCCACCACATAGGGTATTTCTGGTTTCGGTGCGAGTCGTTCAGCACGGCCCCGCCCCCACAAAAGGGGCAGGGCGCGAAACGCTTACTCTCCATAGATTTCCGCCGCGATTTCCCCCGCGCAGGCTGCATAACCGGCCATATCGATCCAGTTGTCCGCATGGGCTGGGTTGCCCTTGGCCCTGCCAACTTTTAACAGAATCATCATCTGCGCCACGTCAACCGGCGTGATCTCACGCCCAGCATCCAGATAGGCCGTCCACAAATCAGCGATAGCACCAAAGCTATCCTCCGGCCTGCCGTGCGTATCCTGCCTATCCTGGCATACGCACTTTTCAGCGGCATCCAGGATGCTTTTTCTTGTGGCGACCTTCTTCTCTGCGTTCATCAGAACAGTTGCGTCACGGTAGTCAGAGAGTAGCTTAGTTGCCAGCTTAAGCAGGTGGCTGATACACTCCATGCTTCCTCTGTTCCCATCGTTGTAAGGACAACCCTCGCAAGGCTTATCCATCAAACAACAATCCAGCCCTCCGATGGCACGCTCGATCAAAGCCACATTTCCCGGTATTCTAGCCGGTTTTTCCTTTGGCTCATTTTCTCCGTGAATTTGCTTGACCTCCATGTTTGCTTTGCCACAAACGTGGCAGGATTCATTCTTCTTCATTGCGTCTCCTTCCTTTTCCATTTTCTTAATAATGTTCGCTGCAATATCCCAGGACAGCCAGGCTTCTTCTTTAGTTCTTACTAGCGGCCCTTTGAATCTGCATTTTTTACATTCGATACACACATGATCTCCGGTTTTATCCATAAACGCAAAGGTATTAAGCCGGTTACACCCACATTTAGGGCACGAGTTGTGCTGCACTTCCATTATTTCCCCTCCATTTCTTCCAGCCGCTGCTTGTGTCGCTCCCACTTCCAGACGGATATATCCGCATTGGGTTTCAGTTCCAGGGCGATAGCACAAGAAACAACGTCGGTGTATCCTTCGTCCAACTTATCCAGGTAGCTCCTTCCGCCCTCTTTAACCGGGTTATCTCCCCGCAAAACTCTGGCGAGTTTCAGGGCGCAGTGGGCCAACTCCGTGCACTCCTCTGCTAGGGCTTCATAGCAGGCAGCATAGCCTACCATGGCTGGGAAATCTCCCCAGCATTTCATTTTATCCGGGATGTTCATTTTGTCCCCTTTCACCGCCGATATCTATACGTATCACCATTTTTACCCATTAGAGTGATGGTGATAGGCATTCCGCTTGCGTCTTGTGTGAAAGGGAGAAATCTAGCATTAGTTATGCGTAAATCTTTCCCACTTTTATGGTTTTGCTCACACTTCACGCAAGCAGCTTTTTCCTTGAATTGCGTTCCGCAAATCTCACACTGAAAAAGTTCGATTTTTTTCATTTTGTACTCCTCTCTAACCGTGTCGATTCCAACACGGTTACGTGTTAGTTGTCATTCCACCCCCGGCGGTTCCGGCAAGAGCATCCAGTGGGTTGGTTGCAAGCCGCGTGCCACGTTATCCAGCACCCAGACGTCTGCTGCAAGCATACCCTGAAAAACCACATTTCCATCACTACACAGGATAAGCTCTCCTTCGGGCGGATTTTCTTTCTCCACCGGAATCCACCTAGTCCGTTGCAGTGCCTCCAGAATAGTCCGATACGCCTCCCTCGCTCCGGGCATGGGAGTGTTGTCGGCGTGGCGCTGGAGCCACGCTCTCGCCTCGTCAATCGTCATTGAGCACCTCCCGCATGTCCGCACCACAGTTCGGGCAAAAATTCAGCCAAACAGATTCGTTCCATTTACCGCAAAATGGGCAATACGGATCATCAACCTCTCTGCGCTCATCCCTTCTTATGGTGTATGTCTCCGGATATTCTGTTCCCGGATTCGCCTCTCGCCCTGTGTAATGTTCAAAGCCCCCTTTTAGTCTGTGCACCCAATTCCATTGCCCCCGCCGCACCGGGGCCACATCGGCAGCTGGCATGTCCGCAAGCATCCGTTTTGCGTCTATCATTGTGGAAAGCGGCTCTGTGACTTCCATCCTGGTCAGCTTTGCAATCGCTGCGTTTTTCTCGATGTACTCAGCCATTTCCGTTCCCCCTCTTATTCCATCATCTTCGCGCCGCAGTTGGGGCAGTAGGGCATTCCAGATAAGTCAACCCATTCCGACTGTTTCCCGTTTATCCGCAACAAGCCCTGCATACATTCGCTGCATGTCGTACCGTTTCCGACCCTTACCCAATGCCCCCGTCGCACCGGGGCCACATCGGCGGCAGGCTGGTTTGCCACCAGGCTAACCACTCCCACAGTGTCCCACTCGCTGAGAGGGCTTCCTCCCACTTTGCTAATCGCCTTTAGCAACGCTTCTCGGTCGATGTAGTCAGTCATTGCCTTCCTCACTTTCTTTCGGCATCTTCCAGTCACAGGGGGCAGTGACGTTCAAAACACAGTTCCCGTTACTGGTGGCGAAATGGCAATTGTCGCAATTGGTTTTCTTGGCGCAGTATCCGCGCAGCCGTTGAAATGCTCGTTCAATACAACTTCTCACATTTTCCCCTCCCTCACACAAAAATCTTCGGCGGTTTAGGCATCTCCACCCCCGTAGGACGCCACATGTGCAGGCACAGGGGATGCAGATTAACATAGTCCGTCTTGGCGGGGTGGTACTCTACCACCGTCTCATCCTCCTGGAAAAACATGCGCTTAATCTCGCACATTTCCTCCCAGGTTGGAGCTGTCGTGCGCTTCCGGTTGGCTGGGGACACGCTAACATGTTCCCAGCCGCCGCCGTTAGATGCTACAACATAAAACATCCTTCCACCCACAGGCACCCGGAAAACGCCGTTTCCAGCATCTCCGTTTGTGCCGTAGTATTGGCATTCAAAATTCCGGTCGCGGTATTTGTCCAGGCTGTGTAAATTTTTCATTCCACATCATCCCCAAATTTTTGCTTCAGCTCCCTGACTTCCCGTTTCAGCGCCTTGATCTCCGTCTTGTACTGAGCCCAAAGCCGGTAAATGAAAGCAGCCGTCTCTCTGTGCATCTCATCGACTTCTCTCGCCGATTTTCCCCACGACGGTTTCACCAGCTTCCGGCAAATCGTGTGCATTTTCTCTTTCGTTACCATTCGCTCCCACCTCTCACGCCCGTTTTGGTGTATTTGTTCCCGTGCCGGTCCACATGCTGGGACGGCGCATCTGCGCACGGCCAATATAGCCGTTCCCACAAGATTTCCTGGGCGATCCGCGCCCGTTTCGTGGCGCAGCCACTCGGTCCCTTTTCCATGGCAGCCTGCCGGAGTACATCCTCCGGCAGGCTTTCCATCTCGCGGCGCATCACCGCTCCCCGACGGGCAGATCCAGCCACCGCCGCCAGCATTTGCAGCAGTCGCCCTCGCCGTCATCCAGGCACTCATCCTCCGGCACGTCCGGGGGACAGGGACCGCCGCCCAGGAGCGCCGCCAGGGCGTCCGCGTCCATCTCGCGCAGAGCGTCGGCGTTGGTTTTGGTTGGTTTCTCCCACTGGTCCGCCTCCTGGTACAGGCGGCTTGCCACAACGCCCGTAGACGCCTGGTATTTTCCGTCGTAGGTCTGCAAGATTTTACCGCATACAGTTTGGAAATACACCTGGCACAGTTCCATCCCAGGATACACACGGACGGGGCGAACAGGGGTCAGCTCCAGCGTCCACCGCCCCGAAAAGCCGATGTCGCCGAATCCGGCGGTCACATGGACGAACAGGCCCAGCCGCCCAACAGAAGACCGGCCCACGATCATGGGCACAAGCCCGTGGGTTTCAGTGTATTCCATCGTCGATGCCAGATACAACTGGCCGGGTTGCAGCACCATGCCCTCCGCCGGAATGTGGACGATGTTGGTCCGGTTGTCCTGCCGTGGGTCCAGCACGGCCTCTCGATACACCATCAGGTCCTCGTCCAGTCGCAGGTTGTAGCTGTTAGGGCCAAGGCGGGCCTCGTCGAAGTCCTGGATTTTGATTTCTCCCACGGAAATCCGCTGTCTAATTTCGTTGGCGCTTAAAATCATGCTTTTTATCCTCCTGTGTCAAAATGGTAAATTTTGTTTTCCAGTCAGGCCCGCAGGCGAGACTTTATCGCCGTGTGTGATGCAACTCGGCGTACATTCTTCCAACTTTTCGCCGTCGATCTCCCGGAATTCCTGAGTCGGGCCGTCAAACGTGAATGTAATCAGCCCTCCCGCAGGTCCTTTCCTGTTTTTAGCAATGAACATATCTCGCGGCGGCGTTTTCCAGTCGGATTTGCGCTTATACAACAACATCGCCGCATCAACGTCCTGCTCGATCTGTCCGGATTCTCGCAGGTCAGACAACGTTGGCGGGTCAAAATCCGTCTTGTTCTGCGACCGCCGAAGCTGGGAGTTAGCAACGACCAAAACTTTTAACTGCCGTGCGATGCTTTTTAGCCCCAGCGATATTTGAGACACTACGTCCGTTCGATTTCCCTGATTGATCCAGCGCTCCGGTGTCATGATTTGCAGGTAGTCGATGTAGATGATGTCATACCTGTTTTCCATCGTGATATTCCTGACATTTGTCACGGTCAGGCCGCTGGCATCAATGATATCCAGGTTTCTGCCCGCAAAACTCTGGTTGACGGAAATGATTCTATCGATTTCCTGCTTTTCCAGTTTCTTCCGTTGGAGCCGAAGGGAATCAACGGAAGCCGATAGCGCTAACAATCGGTCGTAAATTTCCTCTGTCGATGTTTCAAAACTGAAATAACCGACTCGAAACTGCTGTGACTGATCCCACGCGATTTGCAGCGTCAACGCTGTTTTGCCAACGCTGGGCCGGGCGGCGACGCAAACATAATTCCCAGGCTTTGCCATGATAATGTCAGAAAGCTTCTGGAAATGCCAGTTGAAATAGTCCGGCGGTTGGTCTATCCGCTCTAATGCCTGAAGATAGCCCTCATACGCCGAAACGATCTCCACGTTGGTGTTCCTCTGCGTGATCTTATTCAGGCGCTCCATGACCTCCTGGGCCTCTTCCGTCGTTTGGCACTTCGTCAGCGCCAGACCGAGCTGATGGTAATCATCCAATGTCGCTTTTTCGATAGCGATCTTAATATACTCGCTGACGTTGGCCGCCGTCGGCGTGACCTCCATCAGTTGCACCAGCGTCTCTCCGTAACCCGATCCCATGGCGTTGTTCACGGTCACAGGGTCTACAACATCGCCATTTTGGTACATCGTTTTGATCGTCCGGAAAATTGTCCGATACTCTCCAGAAAACTGAGTGTCGGTCATTTTCGTCACGACCTGGCCGACGCATCGGCTGTCGATCAGCATGGATCCCAGGATGGACATCTGCGCATCTAGTGCCTGATCCGGGGTCAGGGAAGTCTCAAAACTCATAGCCGATACGCCCCCTCCGGCTCCGTCTGCCCGGCGCCCTCAGTTTTGCTCGGTGCAGGCTTTTTCACGTCCTCCCACCGGCGTTGATTCAGCCAGGTGGCAGCGTAAGGGATCCCGATACCTCGCTGCCAATCCTCGCTGTTGAGCTGGTTCATCAGCCCAAGCGCCATGGTCCGCAGAAGGTCCTCATCCGGTCGCAGGTTGTCCCAGGCCCGGATAGCCGCCTGCTTGTTCTCGCCCCTTGGATAACTCTCCCAGAAGGGTTCAAACCGTTCCGGCTTCCAGTCCGGGGCCATCTTAGGCTGTCTGGATTTGCGCCGACGCCGTCCCCCCGTGGGGGGACTATAGGGGGGTATAGTATTATTACTTACGTACTTAGTACTATAAGTACTTAATTGTGGCTGATTTTCCGTTGACGGTTTTTCCGTCGACGGAAAATCGGTAAACGGTGAATCTACGTCCCCCTCTACCACCGTTTGCCGATTTTCGGTCAACGGTGTCTGAGCATCTTGTCCTATGCCCAAGGGGATTTCTCGAATCACGTACTCCATCCGTCCGAACGTGCCGCCATCATCGTGTGTCTGCTCCCGGCAGACATACCCAGCCTTCTCCAGCTCTTTCAGCGCAGAGCTGATTGCCGCCTTGCCGTCCTTGCAAATCTTGGTCAGGCCGGAGACGCTGTACGTCCAGTCCTCCGGCAAGCCAAGAATTTTTGACAGCAAACCAACAGCTTTCAGGCTCAGGCGTTCATCGCGAAGATGGTAGTTCGCCATGACGGTGTAATCATGGCTCTTCTCTACCCTAAAAACTGCCATTTGTTACCTCGATTCGCTTTACATACCGCCAAAAATGCGGTATAATCAAACTGTACTCAATCCATAGCCATATAGATCCTCTGTTCAGGCATCACAGGCCGCTATCCTGTGATGCCTTTCCTTATGCCCTGATCTGGCTGTACCGCAGCGCCTTGGCAATGTCGCAAGCAAGCCACTTTTTCCGCCCGTTGATGTCAACCGGAAGCAAATTCTCCGCTTCCAGCCATTTTTTCGCAGCCTTGTCGTCTCTCAGGCCAAGGACCATTTTCACGTCCTGGATATCCAGGCAAAGGCAGCCAACCAGCGCAACAATATCATTTTCCAGTGGCTTGCTTTTTACCTGCCGTTTTGGCTCGGCGGCGGGTTGCCCCAGTAAGGACGGATCGCAGATTTTTGTTATTCTCGGCATTTCGTTTGCCTCCTCTCCTCGGCTCTATCCCCAGTTCCGCCAGCCAATCGTATGGCCGGACATCATGCACATGGTAGTGCCGCGCGATGTCCTTGATTGGCATCCCACTCAAGTAGATTGCCATGAAATCCTCCGGGATCGGCTTTTTCGCCCGCTTGTACTTCACGGCTCCATTCTGCGTATCTGCCCGCCGCCCAGCTTTAACTCGGTGGCAATACTGTCCACCTGTGCAGTTCGGCTCCTCGCAGGTCAGGCAGGCGTTGATTTCCTCCGGCCCTTCAGAGTGCCGCATCCTCACCGTGCCTTTCGGTGTGTCGCTCGGTGCCTCTTTCCAGGGTTTGGAGGCCGCCGTTTGCACTAACACACCGTTTACCCTCACGCTCACGTTTTACACCCCACTCTCTCGATCCATACCACGGCGTCCCGGCGCAACGTGGGCAAATGTAGCGCTTGGCGCCCTTTTCCAGCACCGACACGTTCCACTCCAACCCACATTCCCGGCACAGCCTTTTCACAGCACCCGCAGGGGGATTCCTGCGCGGCGCAGGGCCAAGTTGACCTTGCCCTTCCGGGTCTTGGCCCGCACGGCCTTCTCACGGCTCTTGGCGGCCTTGACTTCGGCCTCCCATCTGGCCTTGGCGTTGGCTTCCAGAGTGGGCTGCATCACGCGCATGATGCCCTCAATATCGGCCCACTTCCGCGCCTCAGCGCGGGCTTTGATCTCTTGCACAGTGTTCATCGTAATTTCTCCTTTTCCTCAAGTTTTGCAGCTTCCACCCGATAAAACCGGGTTTCCCCGCCGCGGATCGTCCTGGTGATGATCTGCCCCAGAAGGTTCCGCCGGGCGGAACGGTACTCCGTCCGGCGGTGATCCTCCCAGCAGACACGCCCGTTATCATCCAGGCGGACATGCCTAATTCGATATATCACAAATCTTCCTCCGTCCAGCCGGTAGCGGTAAAAAGCGCATCCAGGACCGCATATACAGCGCGTACCATGCGTTTCTGCTCATCCTGCAAGCTAGAATGAGCTAAAAGCTCGTCCACGGCAACACCCTGGGCCTCCGTTACCTTCTTGGCACGCCTTGAGGCTTCCAGCTCATCCAGCAGGTAAAATACCTGCTCCCTGGTCAGCGAAAGCGTCACAAGCTCGTCGCCCTTGTCCCCGACAAGACTTTCCATTTTGGCCTCTCTTCTCCGGGCAGCTTCCTCGAACAGCATTTTTTTCATCCGCTGTACGCTACCGATGACGGCATTGATGTCTTCCATTTTGTTTCCTCCTCTCGGATAAAAATCTCGGATAAATCTCGGATAAATCTCGGATACATCCCAGCTTATCCAAGCGTGGGGTGCAGCGTTTAACGTCCGCTGCCCAACGACGTTTGATGCCTTATTCACGGCGCTTGCGTTCTTTCTCAAGTAAGCGCATGATCTTTTTCCCGTCTCGCCGGTCTCTCTTCGCGCTCAGCGCGTTCAGAATCCCGTTGACGATCTCATCCCGCGTCTTGTCGCCTACCTGCGCGATCTCGCACTCCAGGTGCTCCACGCGCTCTTCCAGATGCGTGATGCGGATTTGCAGGTCGACTATATCCACCCGTAAATCGTTGTATTCTGGGCTTGTCACACCATCACCTCCCCAGCCAGCGCCCTACGACGCTCTTTCTTTTCCCCTCCCGGCGCGTTATACTGGCCAGGAGGTGATTTTTATGCGAAAACTTGAAATTATGCTTCTATCTCAGCTCCATGATATCGGGCCATCAACGCAAGCTAAACTCGTTGATGCAAACCGAGATACTGATTGGCTCGAAGTCGTTGGAACTCTCTCGGAACTAATCGAAGAGGGCTACATCAAGCCGTTTGCCTATCAGGGGGAGGAAATCCCGGAGGAAGGTATTCAGCGAAACACCCCCCTCCGAATCTCCCCAGTAGGCTCACGCGCCCTGGAAGAATACAGGACTCAGCAGCACGAGAAGAAGATGGAGAAAATCAGAACCTGGGGGATGCTTGTTGTTGCAGCCGCATCCTTCCTGCTCTCGTTTTTCAATCTTCTCCGGGTTTTGCTTTGAAAACCTTCCCGGTCTCCGGGTCCCACCTCCAGGGTTCCCCTTGATAGATGCCGCGCAGAATGATCTCAGTGGCAAGATCGTTGAAACCGTGGCTGACGTATGTCGCTGCCAAAAGTACAATTTTCTTCGCGAGGTTCTGCACCTCCTGGCAGAGTGGATCATCCGTTTTTGGCAGGTTCGTTTCCCAAAAATAGTCAATGCCATCATTCAGTTTCGCAGCTAGCTTATCAAGGTCCACCTTGGGCGGCGGGCTAGGCTTTTTTCGCCCTCTAAACATCTTCACCCCGTCCCCCCCTTTCTTCCGCATGTCGCACAAACTCCAACCTCCCCCCGGCCAGCGCCTTACGACGCTGGCCCGTTCTTTTCTTGCAGTCCCCGCATGATAGCCATGCCCTGCATCAGCCCTAAAATGCGTTCTTGTTCCAGAGGGGCTAAATTCTGGAAACTTTTCAGCACCTTCGCCATGTCTTGTACGGACTCGTTCATGGCTTCATCAATCAATTCCACCACCTCCTTTCCATCCAGTCACCCCCTTTTCTTGTTGTAGTTTTAAGATGCTTATAGTATAATATAAGCGGCTTAAAAAGTCAAGGGTTTTTTTAAGTCTCTTAAAATTTCCTTGACTTTTTAAGCCGCTTATGGTTTAATTATATCAGGAGGTGGGGTGATGGAGTCCCTAGGTGAACGAATAAAGAAAGTGATGGAAGTGCGTGGAAAAAATCAGACCGAATTTGCTGCAACGCTCGGCTTATCATCCGCGGCAATTTCGCAAATGATTTCCGGAAAATCCGGCGCATCAAACGGAACGTTGTTTCGTATTTCCGACGTTTTCAACATAAACTTGGAGTGGTTGAAAACAGGAGAAGGGAACATGGAGAAAGCGCTGCCGTTGAAACGCGAACTAACAGCACGTTTCTCTCAACTAATCGGCACAGATATGCCGTATCGAGACGAAATAATCTGTTGTCTATCTGATCTCGGACCGGCTGAATGGAAAATTATTGGAGCGACAATAATCAAAATGGCCGATAAGATCAAAGAAAGTGAAGCCGGAGAATAAGTTATCCCTTCCGCCGGGTGGCGGGTAAAAATAAACGCAGGAGGATAACATGAGAAAAGAAGGACAGGGCGGGCCGAAAAAGCCCGTGTACAAGAGGGTTTGGTTTTGGGTGCTAGTCGTGGTCGTTGTGTTTTTCATTGCGGTCATGGCAACGCCACTGCCGGAGGACAGCGGAACAGAGCAGGAGGAACAGAGTTCCGCCGTCGAACAGCAGAAGGAAGAAACCACGGAACCGGCAGAGGAAGAGGCTCCCGCTGTGGATGCCCCGGACGTCGCAAAGGACCTGGACAGTAAATATTGCACTTACGTCCGCATGAGCAACAACTGTATCAAGGGCGTACTGGATGAGGATAATGACCCTGCGACAACGTACACCAAGTGTACCAAGTCCAAAGACTTTTTTATGCAGGCGCAGGAGAAAATCAGCGCAGCCCGTACCGATGCCATCAAGGATGTGGCTGACTGCGCAGAGGCTATTGTACAGTGCATGTACTCCGCTTGCGGAAATATCCAGAAATACCTGGATGACGGGAAAACCAGAGATTTGAGTGCCGCTCAGACGGACATTCAGGATATGAACACCCTGAAAACGGAGTTCGAGATGCGGCGGCAGGCATACATGGAAAAATGCGGAATCGGCGATCAGTACGAACCGCTGAATTACGATTATGAGTGAGGGCATGGGACATGAAAGAGAGAACAAGGTGACAGTGGACAGCCAGGAAGGAATCAAAGAAAATACCGAAGAAGGTGAACAGCTATGATATTTTTTGTTATGGTTGTCGCTGTAATTATCGTTTGCTGTATCGTAAACAACAGGGGCAAAGTGAAAATCCCAAAAGGAAGCCTGCCAAACCCTATGTGGGAAATTTCTGGGAAGGAAATTTTGGACGTAGATGATTACATAGTCCTGGACACAGAAACGACGGGACTAAACGCCCAGGAAGAACGAATCATTGAAGTGGCCGCGATTCGTGTACAAGACGGAATTACAACAGGGCGATACTCCACGTTTGTAAATCCAGGAAAGAAAGTGCCTGAAAAGATTACAAAGTTAACAGGAATCACGAACGAACAAGCTAAAGGTGGAAAACAATATGCCGTAATGGCACATGAGTTGAGCGTTTTCATGGGCGATTTACCGATGGTGGCACACAATTCCAATTTCGATGCAAAATTCGTAGAAATTGCATTTCGGGTGGGCGGCATCAGAAAGAAAATTAACCACATAGACACGATACCAATGGCCCGCGAAGCATTTCCCAACATGGCAAACTACAAATTGGCGACATTGATTCCAGCTTTGCACCTAGCGAATGGGCCACAAACCCACAGAGCAATGGATGATGTCCTTGCCACCGCCGAGCTTTTCAAGCTTTGCAAAGGAAAGCTGAAAGCGATGAATGAAATAGCCTCGGAAATGAAAACCCTTTCCAAGGCCGAGGAAGCGCTAGAGGAAGCCAAAAGTGCGGTTGATATTTTCCTTGCCTACGACAAGGCGGATGCAGCTCTGATGGACGCCATTTTGAAAAGTCCAGAATCCATCCTGGAGCTGTACGGTGGCAGGGAAGAGTATTTATCAAAAACCTACGGGCAAGCTGTTAACGCAATGATGCGAAAAGAGTTTGAAAAAGAAAAAAAGGCGATTCAACGCCTGAAAACAAGAAAGTCTATGGATAATCACATTGCAGCCTTCCGGCTTGTGTACGACAACAACGAAAAGCGGTTAACAAGAGGAAATAGGCAAATGCTCTCGAAATACGTTCGTGAGTTGGGTGAAGTCCGGGACATGGTTTCACCAGAGTAAAGAAGAAGCCAGCCCCTGGGGGCTGGCTCTTTTTTTAACCTTTTAGCAGTCCCCGAACAAAGATCAGCACGATCTCCGCCTTCCAATCGGGTAACTGTTCCATGATTTTAACGATTTCTGTTAGCATTTCCTTCCTGGTTTGCTCCATGTAATCCTCCTATCCGGTATAGAGCCGCTGGACGTAAGCTAAAACTAATCGCAACCGCCGCCCGTCCATGCCTTCCAGCAGTTGCGTGATCTGGGCCACAAGCATCATGGTTTCCAATCGAATCGTCTCCTTCCATTTTATCAACATCCGTTCGCTGTCTACCATATTCTAGCCCTTTCTAATGGAAACCATATTCTTCCAAAGAAGCAGAACAACAACAAAAAACGTCGAAAGAAGGGGAAAATTGATGAAGAAAGACACAAAGTACAAATACGTCCGAAAAACAATGACTTGGGAAGGGCGGAGATACGAGGTTACAGGAAAAACAGAACTGGAAGCACTGGAAAAATTGGCAGAATTGAAAGTGCGATTGAAAAACGGCGATGTAGTGATGAATCGAGAGACAACGGTTGATCGGTGGTTCCAGGAGTGGTTTCAACTGTACAAGGCCCCGTCCGGCGGGACGAAGAAGAGCATGGGGATGTACACCGAAAAGTATAACTCGATCATCAGCCCAGCAATCGGGCGGATGAAACTGGGAGATGTGCGGGAAGCGAATTTGCAGCGTATCCTGAACAGCCAGGCGGGCATGTCGTTTTCGCACGTCTCCAAGTTACGGATGATCCTAAAAGCCATGTTCTCACGGGCAGCAGCATCCCGGATCATATCATTCGACCCTAGCACGCAACTGGAGTTGCCGGAGACGAGCAAGGGAGAACATAGGTCGCTGACGGAAGAGGAGCGGGCGGCTCTGCTGAAGGTTTGCGAGACGCACCGATACGGCCTGTTGATGCAAATCATCCTGTATGCCGGCCTGCGCCCTGGTGAAATCGCGGCGCTGAATTGGGGAGATGTGGATTTTGAAAAAAACGAAATCAGAGTACACAAAGCCCAGGAAAGCGGTAGTAAGAACATCAAGGCCCCCAAGACAAGCGCGGGGTTCCGGGAGATACCGATGGTTCCGGAACTCAGAGAACGTCTCTGGGCCGCGAGAGAAGCCCCAGAGGAAGCCGTGGTAAAAAACACAGTAGGTAAGCGTCTGGACAGCGACAGCATGTATAGAGCGTGGAAGAGTGTCCGAAAATCGATGGACATAGAAATGGGAGCCACTGTCTACAGGAACCAAATTATCGAGAGTGTCATTGCGCCGGACCTCACTCTGTACTGCCTGCGGCACACCTTCTGCACGGATTTGCAGCGGGCCAGTATCTCCATCAACATAGCAAAGGAGCTTATGGGGCACAGCGATATCAGCGTGACTGCCAACATCTACACCCATAAGGACCAAGCCACTCTGCACCGCAACATGCAGAAGCTGGCAGCCCTGCGAAGCGCTGTGACAAACTCTTCCGCACATTACGGCGTTTCCATCTGGCCAATGGGCCAGGGCTTGGCAGATTTCGGTTTTCTGCCGTTCCTGGTTTCCCACATGTCCCACACATTCCAGGAGGCGGGTTCTCCCACAATCGTGGAGGTAAATGTGGAAAAAATAAGATAAAATTCCGCAATCCATTGGAGCGCAAGGGTTTTGAAATAGGGAAAAAGAGACTCTGACTCTGTTTGTGAGGGTTCAAATCCTTCTCCCGCTGCCAAAAGAAAAAAGCCGAGAAACCATTGAAAATCAAAGGTTTTTCGGCTTTTTCTTATTTTCTCACACTCCGGATTTTCCTAATTACAAACCGGAGATACCCGAAAAAAGCGGGGTTTTCCTGGGTTACGCTGTGGAAAAGGCGTGGAAAAATTTTAGGCGTTACATCCCCTCGATCTTCCCCCGCACCTTCGCCACCCAAGGCTCCGTCCGCTCCTCGGTCAGCTCACAAATCGCCGAGATCCCAGCCTTGTTGTCCTCCTCGGTGGCGTCCCGGCAAATCTTTCTCATCATGTCCATGAGCATGTCCCGATGTCCCAGCTCCTGGCTGGCCATGGTCGCATAGCTCCTCGCCATGTTAGGATCGTACTCCCGGAGTTTCTTGGCAATTTTGCCGTAGTGCTGCGCCCCCATGATCTCATCGTCAATGTCAGCGGCGATGGATTTGATCTGCTCCAATTTTGTCATGGCGGCCACCTCAGATCTTGTCCACGGTGACGGCGATGTTGGAAACGGTAGCGGCGGCAGACAGCACCACGGTATAGGTGGCGCCCGCGCAGTTGCCAAACTGCCGTACCATCGCAGTAAGCGGCAGCGTCACGGCCTCACCCACAGCGGCGGCGGTGACGGTGGCGGTAGCACCAGGCACGGCCACACCGTCCCGCATCAGCGTGGCGGTGATAGCTCCGGCGGCGGCAGGCAGGGCAGTCAGCACGATGTCGAAATCGTAATAGCCCGCGCCGTTGATGATGATGCCGTTGCCGTTGAGATTGATATTGCACCCAAACCGGCGGATGATGCTCCCCAGTGGGATCGAGCCGCCCGCCGTAGCGGTGGCCCCGGTGTTTACGGTGTAAATTCCAGAATTGCAACTCATAATTTTTGCTCCTCTCTCAAAAAACAGAGGCGGGGACATTTGCCCCCGCCCACCCGGTCAATGTGACCACTCAGATGTTGCCATTATTGCACCCACCGAAAAACGGGTTGCAGTTGGTTGCATACGCAGTGCTGGTAGGATACCGGACTACACCGCACATAGCCTGGGCAAGCTCAAGCTGCTGGATTCGCGCCGCCATAGCCGCCTCACGATCCGCGCACATTTTGTCGAGCACCTTCTGGATGCCGGCGGTAATGTTTGCGTTGGTGTTGGCGTGGTAGTTGGCCATGTCAAAGCGCACGCTGTCAATGTTCCGCTGAGTGGTGCAGCAGCACTCAGCAATCTGCGCCATCAGGTCCCGGAAATTGCCCTGGGTGGAATAGCCCAGGTCGCAGATGCCCTTAGTTAGGTTGATGTTTACGCCATCCAACTGGTCACTCAGACGGCCCACTGCGCCCTTCATTTCGACAAACGAGTTAGCGTTGCACAGGTCCGCCGCAGTAACGGGGTTGCCGTTGCTCCGGCCACCGAACCCGAAACCGCCGCCAAACATAAAAATGATGGCGAACAGAATGATCAGGATGAAGCCGTTGCCCCAGCCCTTTCCGTCTCCACCGCCGCCCAGAACAGCGGCGATGTCGGACAAGCTAAAATTGCTATCCATGTTATTTTCTCCTTTTCGGGAAATTTTATCAGCGGTTGGCCACCCCGCAGATAATCAATCAAAAAAGCCCCTTGAATTGGTTCAGGTCGATGCCGTGTTCCGCGGCCACCTGCTCCGGGGTCTTCCCCTTGCAGCTTTGCACAAACTGGGCAAACTGCGGGTTTCTCTGCATCAGCAGGGGGATCAGTTTTTCTGGATCTTTGCCTTTCAGCACAGAAACCAGCTGCGCGATCATGGCAACCGGATTTGCTCCACCGGCAGCCGTCTGAAATAATGGATTACTCATCGCCAAAACCTCCGATCTGTTCGTTTAATTTGTTCAAAAAGTCGGAAAACTCCGCTTTCGTCACAAACTCCGGTTCCGCCGCTTTCTGTGCAGCCTCCGGGTCGTATTTTTCAAATTTGTAATAACTGGTGGTGGTGATGCCGGTGGTGTCCGCCTCTTTCACGGCAAACACAGGCTCTCCCTGTGCCATGATCCAGGCCTTCACACCCGGTTGTACGCTCACATTAGCGATGTCAGCAACTCCGGGTACCAGCACCCACCCAGGCCCGTTCTGACGCTCCTGGGCGCTTCCTGCGCCCTGTGGCGGCGTCTGCCGTTGCCACCATGGATTCTGTGGCGGCATCTGCCCCCATCCGCTCATCATGGGATAGCCCATCTCAAACATCCTGCATCCCTCCGTTTCTGTTAAAATCGTACCAAATTTTTACAGCCCACTTGTCCAAACCATGCCCAATTCCTGCTCAATTTATGCCCAATTTATGCTCAACAAAAAAACCGTCCCCAAAATGGGACGGGTTTCGACAAAGAAAATGTGGTATTTTACAGATACCTTTTCTCCCCCAATGGAAAGGTAGCCCCCACCAGCGCTTTATAGCACGGTGGGGGCTTTGTTATTTCTGCGCATGTTCAGAGATGTACGCTATCATCGTCTCCCGTAACACGGCGTTAGGTGTCTCACCTGCCGCCCGGCAGGCCGCTTTGAAATCATCCGCTAAATCGCGTTTCACTTTGCACGTAACAACGGCCATGTTTGCGGAATCCCATTTATTAGCGGCGGCACGCTGGGCCTTACTAACTGCCATCCTCTCACCTCCTGTTTTACTACATTGTACCATATTTAGTTACGGTATTACAGTATACACATTGCACAAAATCTACGGTGTTACTTTGTTGGTTGTGTCTATTGATTTCTACGGTAATACTGTATATAATAAGACCATAGAAAAGAACAGGACAGCCCAGAGGGCAGAAAGGAAAATCACTATGAAACAGTTCGAGATCGGAAAAACCTATACCATGGCAAGCCCTTGCGACCGTAACTGTGTTTGGACCTACACCGTTACCAAGCGCACTGCCAAGACCATCACCATCAGCGACGGAACGGAAACCAAGACCTGCCGTGTGAACACCCAGGTTTCTGAGGACCGCAACGCTGAGATCATCTTCCCCGTGGGTCGCTACTCCATGTGCCCCGCCCTGAGCGCAGACAAGGAAGAGATGCCAGAAGTTCAGGAACCCGCCGAAGAAGCCGAAGTCGAGACCAAAATCATCACCTTCCCCAGAAGAAATGTGATGAAGGGATTTGACGGGCTACTGAGAAGCGAGATCAAGAAGGTCGAAAGCTTTGCCAAGAAGCGTGACGGAAGAGATAGCCGAATCACAGGCTACGGATACCATGAGGCCAAGGGCGCAGACGGTTTCCTTGTGGTAAAGTGCGAGATTTGCTCCAACGACATGAGGGACAGAGAAGATGACGTTTCCATTTTCGTTTACATCCCAGACCGGAGACGTTCTTTCATCTGTTCGGCCTTGGACATGTAACAGTGTGCCCCCACCGGTACGACGCAGAAAACCGGCGGGGGCTTTTGTTTCGTCATATTGTACGGAAATTCTACGGATATTTAGGTAATATGCCTATTGCGTTGTACGGAAAAAAGTCGTATAATAAGGACAGTTAAGAGAGAAACCCACAGAACAAAAAACGGAGGCAAACAAAATGACTAAGACCTACTTTTTCCCTGATGACTACACCGAATTTGACATTTTCGGTCAGGAGATGCCCGTTTGTATCGACCGCGCAGAGTGTGAGCGGCTGGCTAGAGAATATGAAATGACCGTGGCAGAATTCATGGACCACATGCATGAGGCCAGCGAGAGTGAGATTGCAGAGTACGGAGTGTATGCAGAGTAAGCATGGATGGAGGTTTGAGAAATGGATGATGCAAGAATCGAGATTCGCATGAGTACGGAGATGAAATCCCAGCTGCAAGCGCTGGCTAAGTCTGGAAGCATGACGGTGGGCGGCTATATCAAGTCGCTCATCCAGCGTGAGATCGAGAAGAGCAAGGGGACGGCATAACGCCGCCCCATCACTTCATTAGGAGGAACCATGGAGGAAACCAAAAAATCCGGTGTAAAGGGCGTCTCCTGGAACAAGAAAACCCAGAAATGGATCGTGAAACTATCAAACAAATATTTCGGGAGCTTCGCCAACCTAGAGGATGCCATCCAAAAACGTAGAGAGATAGAGACCAAAAAAACGACAACTCGCTTTTGTGTGGTTTGCGGGAAACCTATCCCGCCGGACAGGCATAAAAACGCAACAACATGCTCCGAGGCATGCGTGAAAGAAAAAAGTCGGCGTTACATGGCGGAGAAATATGAGGAGTACAAGAACGGACAAAGCCGAAGGCAAAACGGAAATCGCATGCATGCGTTGAGCGTATTCGTCCCGCAGAATATTTTAGGGGAGCTGAAAACAACAGCGAACAAGCGAAACATATCGCTCAGCGAGTATGTACGCGAACTACTCCAACAAGGTATTGAAAACGAAAAAAGGAGAAAGAAAAATGAAAACATATGAGATTTGGAAATGCACAAAAGAGTTCCCCTACAAAAAGAAGGAAGAGATTATAGAGGGGTGCACCATCCCGGACGAAGAGCCGGAAATCATCTCCGTGCATGAATCACTCACCGAAGCGGAAGCAGCGCTTAAAAAGTACAGCACCACTGCAAGGACGTATTCTAGCGGTGCCGGTAAATATATCGGTGTGACGGAATACTGTGTTGTGTCCTACGACCCGGACGAATTTGTTCAATCTGCGGATGTGCATGCAATCACAAAAATGGTTGAAGTGGATGAAATAGCGTAAAAGAACCTACCAAAAAGCCAAAATAAGCAAAAGCCCCTGGGACAAACCCAGGGGCTTCTTCACAGACTTTTCCGCCGAATCGACGCCAAATCATTATTCACGGTCCCCCGACTCACATCGAGTTCTGCGGCCACGTCCTCGATGGCCCAACCACGCCGGTAGTGCAACTCAAAAGCCGCCCGCTCCCGGTCCGTGAGCCACGGGTTCCCGTGCATTTTCTCCAACTGGGCGGGGCTGTACCGATACCTGGGCATGGTACCACCCCCTCAGTCCAGCACCCCCAGACGGCCCAGCACAACGGCCAGCTCATCCCGCTTGACAGGGCGCTCCGGCTCCTGCCCGTCCACAATGCCTTTCAGCGTGGCTTTTTCCCAATGGCCCTGCTTCCGGCTCCACTCAGGTTCCGCCACAGCGGCGGCGAACGTCATGGCCTTGGTATACAGTGCGTAGGCCTGCGCCCCCGTCATCTCTGCCAACAACTTGTTGATATCCATATCATCATCCTCCTTCTCCGGCCGCTGAATGGTGACCGGTTTTTTCACCACGAAATAGTATTTCACCTGCTGTTTGAACAGCGAATAGTTCCCCTGCGTCCGCGCCGTCCGGGTGCTGGCAGGATCGTTGATGTAGATGGTATTCCCGGTGATTTTCCACACCAGGACGAAGTGCCCGGAAGACGTCCAAAGCCCACGGCCCATGCAGGCGATCACAAGATCACCCTGGTCAACGGCAGCCTTGGCCTGGGCGTGGTACGGGCTGTTGGGCTTGCCGTAGATGCTGGCCCCGTTGAGCATCTTGCAGGTCAGGCCGAAGCGCTTGGCGGCGGGGGCGAAGTAGCCGTAATAGGTCCCCTGGTGCGGGGCCTTGTAGCCGTGGGCCAGCGCCCAGGCACACTCACTCTTCGGCGTGACGGATTTGTCCGCCCAGGTGGCCAGCACCATCGCCATAGCGGTAGGGCCACAGCCGGATTTGCCGATAGTGGTGCTTTCTCCCTTGGCCGAGTAGCTGATATTCGACCAGCGCTGGTCAGTCTGGAGATAGGAGGTCGGTTGTTTATTCATGCAACACCATCCAATCCTCCGCCAGCATGTCGGACTGGGAAGCTAGCCAACCAACCTGTCGGCCTCTTGTACCGCAAAAGACCAGCGCATGACTGCCAATGTCACAATGAAAAGCCATTAGAGCCGGATCGTCTTCGTGCTGATAGTAGATGTTTTTTCCCAACTCTACCCACTGACCCTTTCCATTCCATCCGGCTCGGGCGATGCGCTCACCCTTCTTGGCAGCCTCCAGGGCAAGCCCGAAGTTCATGCCGTCGGTGGGCCTATAGGCTCCCTTGAACACCTCCTTGGGGCTCCAGCTCTCGTAGCCGTCCTCATAGCGGACCTTGTAGCCCTCCTCCACCGCAGCCCCAACAGGTACTGCATCGTGGATGGAGCAGACCTTTCCATTCACGCGGTTTGCAGGTTCGGCCTCAACGATCTTAGTTCCGATATAGCGGTTCATGTTCATCTTCTCCTTTTCGTAGATGCTTTTCTCTCGCGAGATATTCGCCCAGCGAGGGTCCGTTTGCAGGTAGCTGGTTGGTTTATCCATCGTTTTTGCCCTCCGTCTTTTTTGTGAAGAAATACGTGATGATCGCCCCGTAGGCCGTGCAGAACAGCGCCACAGCGTCCTGGTTCACGTCCACCGGCGAAAACAGTAGGGCAATCATCGCCCCGGTCATGGCCAGCGTCACCAGGCTCTTCACGTCCAGCAGTTTCAGCAGTTGTTTCATACGTTTCCCTCCCTACAAAAAATCGTTATTCTCAAGCCGCGCTCTGTACACGTTTTCGATGTGGCCGATGGAAATAGCCGCCTTATCATTCGGGAAATCGGGATGAGTCGCGCAGTATCGGTTGTACTCCGTGATATCCTCCAAGATCTCGTTGAAATGCTCTTGGCTATGGCGCTCCCCCTGCAAAATCTCATCGGCAAACCGCAGGATGCGCACCCGCAGGTGCTTGGCCTTGTCTTTGGCATCCTCTTCAATGTGGCTTTTCAGTTGTTCGGAAATCCCGGACAACTGCTCTGTAACGTCTCCTAGGATAGCTTTCCCGATTTTCCGGGCCAGCCACGTCCAGGGGTTGATTTTAATGGGGATGATCTCAACCGCGACGGACGAACCCAGCACAGCCAGGAGCGCCGTGATGATCTGTTCAGGTTCCATATTCTGGCACCTCTTTCTTTTGGTAGGCCCCCGAATAAACGGGGCCTTTGTTTATTCCTGGTAGGCTTCCCACCCGGCGGGGTAGGCATCCGGTGCCCACACATTGCTATCAATCAAAGACTTGTACAGCTTGCCCTTGTAGCTGACAATATCGCCCTTTTTGTAGGCATCGGTAGCACCCAACGGCTGAACCCATTCGGGATAGCCGCCGGAAGTCACCCCGATCTTTTTATACAGGCTGGTTGCCGTATCAGGGGGCCACTGTTCAGCGGATGTGTGGGCCTGCAATACCTGGTAGAGTTGAGGGTCTCCTACGGCGTTGGTGCCGTAGGAAAACACATCCTTGATTTTGTAGGCGTGGCCTACCTCGTAAGCAGGGAACACGGTTGGTACCTCTAGCAGAGTCTCAGCGTGTTCCTCCGGGTCCAACGTGGACAAGAAAAGCTGGATAGCTCGTCTCAGCTCCCGCACCGCTTGCAGTTTATCCATTTTTGTTCACCTCCTCCCCGAGCAGAGCCGCTAACAGCTCCTCAACAGTCACAGGTTTCTCCGGTTCCACGTCCGGGTGCTCTGCGTTGTATGCGTCCAGCGCCTCCTGGTCCACCACCAGCGCCGTCACAGTGCCGTCCTGCACGGTGAGAGTACAGAAGCCCTTGGTGTTGATGTAGTCCATCAGCAGGGTATCGGGGAGAGAGACGGAGTTTGGGAAGGGGATGGTGGTGGGGTTGCCGTGGTTGGGGCCTTGGGTGTTGATGTAATACATGATTTTCCTCCCTTCTCAGCCGATGGCGATGGCGGTGTATTTATAGCCAGAAATATTTAACTGTTCGTGCGTACTGTTGAAAGACCACCAAAAAATCTCATGCTTCGATTCACTACAATTTAATGTAGACGTCCAACCACTATTACCGATGATAAAACAGCCTCCACGTTCGGAAAATGGATACAAAGTTCCTGTATATGTTCTGTTATTGTAGTCCCCACTCATGATTATCAAAAGAACCTTTGGTGAGAAATTGAATGTGAGAGAATTTTTGTTATCCTCCCCATACGTCCCCGTCCCAACATAACTAACAACCTGCACCCTCGCTTTATCCCCCAAACACCCCAGGTACTCAATGGTGGTGTTCGCTGGGATAGCGGCGTAGCCGGTGACGGGTTGGTAGCGGTCGGCGTAGACAATATTTCCGACTCTGGTAAATATCGTGTTGGATGGAAAGAAAACAATCACCGATGAGGCAAAATCGGTATCAGTGTTATTACAATACGCGAATTTTCCTTGTAGCTCGTTTTTCGCCGTGGTTGCTGCGTTTGTTGTCGTTCCATCAATATAAGTTCCCCCGGTAGTTGCTAATGTGCAAGTGCCATCATCGGAGACGGAAAGGGCAGCACTGTCGTTCCAGTACGTTCCGACGCCACCAGGAGAACTTTTGCTGGTGATAGCAAAACTCCCTGTTTTTACATCCCCCAACGTATACCCTGCCTCTTTCGCGTCGCTCCCCTCCTGGTAGGCGTTGCGGTTGGTGGAGACGGGGTAGGTTACGGTGGTTCCGGCGGGGACGCCAATCACTTGTTGGCGCTTACTTGCCGCGATATACCACCTGCCGCTCTCTCCATTCAACAAGCCTTTCGTCATCGCGGCGTCGGCAGGAATCCACCAAATTTCACCGATTTTAAAGTGGGACATCCCTGTTTCAACCTGGGAAATCATTTTTATAAATTTCCCCTTAAATACGTTAGCTTTTGATGCATCATCATTCCACGGCTTAATAGTGATGGTGCTGGGATTTTTGATGCCTGTAATAGTTCCATCTTTGTTTACTGCGATTTCACTGCCGTATTCAAAAGTTCCGGAAGAGTCGGATGTAGCACTATTATTCGCCCATTTGATATAATGCAAGCCTTCCTGCACTGCGCCTAAACTATACGTTCCGTTGCCACTCGTGATAGTTTTACGCCACACATGCAAATCCCCCGCATGTGCCAAAGCGTTGAACATGTCATTGGGGGTGGCGGAAGAGGGGAGGCCGATGATGGGAGGGGTGGTGGGCTTTAGGATGTTGGCTAGGGTTTGGGCGACGGTTCCGGCGTTGTTGTCGATTTTCTGCCAGTTTTCGTTCAGCATCGTCTGGACGTTAAACGTGTCCGCCCCGTCGGTGGATGGGTTTTTCATGAGCAGATTCAGATTTTCAGTGTTGCTTGCCATTTAGGTCCCTCCTGCAAAACTGGATAGTGGCGTGGCGTTTAACTCCGCCAGGGTCATCACCTCGTGGACCTCCCGAATGAGGAGGTAACGGTAGGCGTAGTTTACGTAGATGTGGGCGGGGACAGCGCGGATGATGGCGCTTTTCAGGTCCTGGATGTTCGCCGGGACGCCCACATCTCCGATAAATTTCAGCGTGAGTTCGCCGGGGGTGTAGGTGCAGATGACGCCGCCCGCCTGCCAGGCATCGCAGATGCTCTGCATGGTTTCCAGGGACGGTTTCTGGGCGATGTTGTAAGCCGCCTGGATAGCCGCCCGCCGGTCAGACAGGGCTTTGTTTTCGTCCTGTTCCAGGCCCAGCAGGCGCTCATAGTAGCGCACGCGCTCGATGGGCAGCTCGTCAAAATTCTCGGCGTTGTAGATGGCAACGATCCGGTCTGCAAGGGCATCCAGCGTCACGCCGCCCGCCGTCATCACGGCTTCGATCCAGGGGTCCTTTTGCAGCATCCAGTGGAGCTGCCGTAGGGCGTAATCTTTAACTAACAACGGTCAAAGTCACCTCCCCCAGCATCGGCGTCTCCCGGTCGCCCAGGGCTACGTTGGTCGTGCCGCCCGCAACGGTCAGATTACTGTGGTCTAATACGCCCTGGGTCGCGTTGATGCGGCTGGCGATTTGGGAGTAGGAGACGTAGGTACCCGTTTTCTCAAAGGCCAAGCCCCGCAGGTACTCGGTCAGGGCCGCTTGCACTTTGGTTTTTACGCTTCCGATGCTGGCCCCGTCGGCCAGGGTGATTTTCGCCACCACGTCGATGTATTTCGCCGTGCCGGTAGTCACGGTACACACCGCCCCGATAGGCGCTTCCCCCACGCCGTCCCCGTTGTGGTTGGGGTCGATGAGGGCCTGCACCTGCTGGATGAGGGGAGCGCCTGCCGGTTCCTGGTTGGCGTCCAGGATGCAGACTTCCACGGTATTTTTTCCCTGGGCCTGGGGAAAGATTTTCACCCGGCCCACCCCGGCGACAGAGGTCGCCCAGGCGATGTAGGCCTGTTGGTTGGCCCCGTTGTTGGGGTTTTGGAGGTCGTCATAGTAGCGCTCCCGCAGCTCATCGTCGGTTTCGCTGTCATAGCCGCCGCTGGACGGCTCCGGGTTGGTCACGGCGGAAATGCCTGCGATGGTGATGGGCATGTAGGTGATCGTATTGGCGTCCACGTTGCCGGTCTCCCCGGCGTTGTAGGCCCGCACGGTAAATTTGCTCCCGGCCTCCACATCGGAGTCGGCAATGGCATAAAACTGCACGCCGGATTCCGTGGAAAACAGGTCGCCCGCCGAAATGCTGCCCGCCCCCGTGACCACCTGCATCTCTGCCGTGGCATAGGTGGCGTATTTGCGGATGATGCCCCTGTGTTGCTTGACAAACTCATCCAGGGCCACCCCGGTGAGGTTGTCCACGTTCAGATTTGCCTCTGCCGTGGCAATGTCATCGTCCAGGGACAGCACCGCTTGAGCAAAGGCTGCCGTGAAATCATAGGCCGGGAACCCGGCTGTTTTCTGGTATCGATCGGGGATGCGGGCCAGCATCTCCCGATGCACGGTATCAAAATCAAGGGACAATCTGGATCACCTCCGTGATGCCGTCTTCGTTGTCTTCCAGGGTCAGGGTGCATTGGATGGTCTCGCCGTCCCAGCGCATCTGTCCCACGTCCCGGATGCCGGGATTGTAGGCGGCGGACTCTGCCAGGTGGCGGCGCAGTTCCGAGAGGTCGTACCCTTTCGGGGCCTTCTGGCCGATCAAATCCTGCACGGGCGCACCGAAATCCGCCGGGTAAATGGGGGAGCGCCCCTGTCGTGTCCTAACGACAAGCTGCACCCACTCTTTGATGGCCGCCACGCCGTAGACTAAGACGGGCGTCCCGTCCTGCATTTTGAGCCGCTGGTTCTGCCAGTCGAACACAAATCCCATGCCGATCTCCGTCTCCGGGCGGGTGGCGGTCATGGCCTCCTGTTCCTGGGCCACTGCATCGAATAACATTAGATCACCCCCAGCAGTAGGATCGTCTGCCCACCGGCAGACTTGCCAAAGGGGTCCCCCACCAGCGCCACGGTCTGGGGCGCGTACACCTGCGGCACATGGTCCAGCACGCGCAGCTGTCCCGCCCGCAGGATGATCTGCCCGTCAAAGGCGGTGACGATCAGGGGGCCGGAGTAGCTGACCTCCCCTTTGTCGTTCACCGTGCGGATGGGAGACTGCACTGTCCCCGCAAACCAGGCGTAGGTCGTGGGGTTGTCCCGCTCTTTGAATTGTTTTGCAATTTGATGCTCCCAGCTCATTGGTCACACCTCTCCATCGTTAGAGTCATCATGTGGACGGGGGCCAGCTCATGGGAGACTGCCGTCACCCAAAACTCGCCCACCTCATCGGGGATATTTACCTTCATCCGGCAACCGGCAACCACTTTGTCTGAGCCGTACACCCGGCAACTAAACGTCTCCTTCGTCCGGTTTTTCTTCCCCAGCAGGTTTTTTGCTTTCGCCGTGGCGCTCACTGTGTCGGTGTCAGAAAACGTCTCCAAAGCCGTCCGCTTGCCGTAGCGCTTGATGCTGGCTTCACTGGAGGCCACGCCCTGGACAGATACGGTATCGTCCTGCTCGCTGTATACGGTGATGTGGTTCCGCAAGTCGGAAATGTCCCAGGATACTTGAGGGCTTGCGATCTCCTGCATCACATCAAACGCTGCTAGGTTGCTCTCCTGCCGGTACCACGCCGTGATACATTTCTGGGCGTAGGACCGAATCACCAGCGTGTTCCCCATCATCCGGGGAAAATAGGTCACGCCGTTCTCACTGGTCACGGTCTCCAAAATCTTTTGAATGATGTTGGAGGTCGTATCTTTTTCTGTGCCGTACACGGAAGAAATCAGGTTCGGGCAGGAAATCCGCTGGATGCCGACTTTGTTGGCCAGTTGGCTGAGCGCGTCCTTGGCCGGGATGTTGTTAAACTGCATGATCACGTCGTTGGTGGTCAGCAGCCGTCCCGCGTCGTGGCACACAATGCTCATGCTCTCGCTGTAACTGCCGCTCACGCTCTGCACCTGCCCCAGGAAAATACACTCCCCAGAGGCCAGGTTGCTCACGCTGACCAAATCGCCGCACATGATCCGCAGCGGCGGGAAGAATTTCTCCCCCCGTGCTTGGAGTACGGAAAACGTAAACTCCACCGCCACGCTCTCGCTGTCGTCCGTCAGGGTAGGGGAGCCGCAACGGTCTGTAATGTCCCGTGTCCTATTATTATTGCCCAGCGCCTGCCACACGATTTTATACCGGTCGGGGTTTTTGTACGGGGTATCATCTGCATACACCGTGTAGATTTTCTCCGTTTGCGGGATATGAATCACGGTGACTTTTTCATCCGCCTCATCCGTGGTGGCGGAAAACCCGTCTGTCCCGGCGGAAGCAATCGGTCCGCCGGTGTACTTGCCTGCTGTGTCGCTGTATTTGACGTAGTTGGACGGGTTGACCGGCGTCCCGTTGACGTGTACCTCGAAATGGAGGTGATACCCCGTCACGCCGCCGGTGTTGCCAACTCTGGCAATGGTCTGCCCGGCCTGGACAGTTTGGCCCAGCTTGACGCCGATGCTGGAACAGTGCTGGTACAGCGTCGAGATGCCGCCGCCGTGGTTGATGATGCAAAATTTGCCCCTGGCCTTGGAGGTCCAGACCTTCGTCACGTTGCCCCCACGGGCCGCAATGATCGGCGTCCCGTTGGAAGCCGGAATGTCGATGCCTGCATGGTTGCTCGATGACATGCCATTGGACGTCTTGAAAGACTTCCGGTAGCCAAAAGGGGACGATATGCGACTGTAACCCGGCACCGGCCAAATCATCTGTCCCATGTTCGTCCCCCTCTCAGTTTGGATATGGTGAGCTTACGCTCTTGAAATTCCAGCGCTGTGCCCGTTTGCAGGGCCAGCTTGGGTAAAACCAGTTGTGCGCTCCGTCCCCGGCGTACCATTTGTACTGCTTCGGCAGCACCCGGCCCACGTTGGTCTGCCCGGCTTTCTCCCGGCTCCAGCGGTCCAGTACGTCGGTGGCCAGGGCTACCAGGTCATAGCCGTGGTCGCTGACTGTCGGCGCACCGGCTTTGTAATAAAACTGATTCGCCGCCAGGGCCACCGACTGGATGTTTTTTCCCATGCCCGCGTCCACGCGGTTGAGGATACACCAGCCAATGCAGGCGATCTCCGTTTTGCTTTTGATGCCGCGGGCCTCGCCGTACATGATTTTTGCGATGATGGTAGCGTCGCTCTTGGTGTACCGTTTGGTAAATGTTCCCCCGCTGGAGGAGCCGGTACTCGCGTTGAGCTGTGCCGCCGTCTGGGTTTTTTCGCCCGCCGCGTCCTTTGGCTTGCCTAACGTGGCGGCGGAACCGTTGGCAAAGCGATACTCTTTGAAATCAATGGTGTACCCAATGTCCCCGGCCTGGTCGATCCAATACTCGAAATTTTCCACGGTCACGGGAAGGTTGAATACCTCCTGGCTGTTATTATCCAGGTGCAGCGCCCGAAACGGGATTTTCCGTTTTCGGACTGCTTCGATCACTCGGACGTAGTGCCAGCCGTTGATGGAGGAATAGGGGCGCAGGAAAGAGTAGCGTTTCAGTGGGAAAAAGCTGGTGATGGAAAATGTGGCCAGCTTCATGTTGCCAAGGGCTTGCAGTTCGTGGTTGATGCCGTCAAAGGCCTGGTTGTCCTGGTCCCTGGAAAGCTGGATGCCCCCGTTGGGCACCACCGGGAAAACCAGCACTTCCTCTTTGTTGTTGTAACTCAGAGTAAAATCCATCAAACCACCCCCTGGGCCACCAGAATCTTGTTGGCAATGTAGGCCCCGGTCTGCTCCATAAACGCCCGGTTGCCGATCACGTTCCCCTGGATCGTCACCTGCACAGAAACGTTGTTGGCCTTCTGTTGCTTTTTGGCAACGTCGTGGGGGATGATCTGCGTCCCGTTGGGCAGGTTCATAATTTCGCCACGCCCGCCCTCATTCACGCGGGTCAGGCCGCCCCGGAAATACGGCGTACCGGTCGCCTTGCCGCCGTAGGTAGCAAGTGTTGGCTGATTGCTATCGCCACCGCCGAAGAAGTTGCTCACAGCATTCTTTACTTTCCCGATGACGTTTTGTATTTTCTCAATCTTATCGCTGATCCAGTCGATTACCGGCTGCACCTTTTCTTTCACAGCGTTAAAAGCACCCACGATAGTATCCCGGATTTTGCCAAAAACAGCCTTGATTTTCTCCCAAAGTTCTTGTGCTTTCGCTTTGATTTTATCCCAGTTTTTGTACAGTAATACTCCGATGGCAATCACTGCTGGGATTATCACAAGGACAACACCGAGAGGGGATAACAAGAAAGACTTTAATGCAGTTCCAACGGCCATGAGCGCAATTTTCAGCGTCCCCAAAACTCCTACCATTTGTATAGATGCGTAGACTCCTGCTATTTGGTTTACAGCAAGTGACTTTATACTTATGCCAAACGCAAGCATCCCTGTCTTAGCAATAGAAAGTCCGTCCGATAGCAACTTTATTTTTGCTGCAACATCAGATACGATAGAAATCGCGGACATTGCCGCGGCAACAGCTAAAATAGCCGGAATCAAAGTGTCCGCATGTTGTATTGCAAACTCCAAGATTGGGCCGATAACACCCCACGCTGTCTCGATTCCAGCTTGCACCTTCTGCACCGCTTCTGTGATCATAGGCGCGTATTTGCTCACGTCGATGGTTTCAATTTTTGCCTTGAACGCCTCGACCTTTTGCAGCACCCATTCCAGCACGGAGCCGGTGGATACGCTGCCGTCGGACGCTACGCCCAGCAGCTCCCAGAGCTTGCCCTTGGCGATCACGCTGGCCTCGCCCAGGGCACCGGTGACCTTTTGCATGGCCACCTCGTTTTGGCGGGCCTGGATAAGTGCTTTGTTGTTGGCGTAAAACGCATCAGCTGCACTGTAATAGGTGTCAGTCAGCGTCTCCATGATGATCTGTGTCCGCTTGGCTGTGGAGTTCGTCGCCTCCAATTTGGCATTCATCTGATCCTCGCTGACTTTTCCGGCCCAGTTCAGAGCGTCTGCCAGTACGCCGGTCACTTGGCCGGTCCGGGCCGTTTCGTTTGCCGATTCGATCAAACCCTCAATGGGCAGAGAATCGCCGAAGGTACCGTTGACGCCTGCGGCGATCTTCGTCCACTTGGAAACGTCTTCCTGGCTTCTGGCCAGCTGAGAGAGCAACTGAGAGGCTTCCGTGGCAGTGTCCGTGTCGCCCAGGATGGAATAAAACTGGCTGTATGCCTGTTGTGCCGTCTCTGCGCTGTACCCGGCAGCTTGATATGCCGTGTTCAGTTTGCCCATAGCCCGGCGATACTCTTCTGTTGCTTCCGCCATGCCGATGAAACCGGCGGTGATGCCCGCAAAGCTGATGCCCGCCAGCGCTGCGCCGACTTTGCCGATGTTTTTCACGGCGCTGCCAAAACCGTTGCGGACGGTCCGGGAAAACTTCATTGTTTCATCAGAGCATTTCGCCATTGCGAGTTTCTGTTCCTTGGTGATCTTCCCGGCCTTCTCCATTTTGCTTGTGAATTTGTCCTGGAGCTTCAGAAGGATATTAACGTTTTTCGTTGCCAAGGTTCAGCGCCTCCTTCATGTAGTCCAGTTCCAGTTCCCACGCCACCCGGAGAAATCGCAGTTCTCCGGGCCGCAGCTCGACCAACTCCCGCAGGGAGTGGCCGCGATTTGCGTAGTGGGCGATGGTGGCCAGTTCCGCATCGCCCCGAATCAGTTTTTTAAGTCATCGTCCAGGTCTACGCCGTAAAAAGCGGAAATGGCCGTCACCAGGGCGTTCATGTCCATGATGTTCTCCCGCAGGATTTTCGGCACGATGTCCAGTGGGTCCTTGCACTCATAGGCTTCCTGGAGCTGCTCGTTGTGCAGGATGGGGCAGCAGGCGTAGATCATCTCATACTGGGCTTCCAGCGTCGCTTTGGCGTCGCCCTTCTGGGTCCGGTCCATGTAGTCCGTAAATTTCACCAGCGGAATACGCCGGACTTCCAGCTCCCCGCCCAGGCCGTCCAGGTGGACGGCCTTCACATCGTCCTGCCGCCGGTCCTTCTGGGCCAGCAGGTCCTCAATGGTCAGTTTTGCCATGTTGTCCTCCTCACTCGATCATGTCCAGCATTTCAAAACTACCCGCCGTGAAAGGCACTTCCTCTTCCAGGACGGTCTTGTTCTCAAACTTATTCAGGGTGATTTCGTCCAGATGCACGTCGTACAACGCACAGCGCTCCGTGCCGTCGCTCTGGGGGTCGCTCAGGCTGGCCACGATTTTCACTTCCGGCAGCTCGCCGGTCATGATAGCGCTCTGGTAGAGCTTGAGAATAGCGCTGTCAAACTTGTGCAGGGTCATCGTGCCTGCGATGGAGTAGCCCATGTACCGTTTCTTCTGGCCGAAATCGCCGTTGATGTCCAGGTCCTCGTAGTCGATGGTCGCCTTGGCTTCAAAGCTCTTCACATTGGCCATGAGTTCCCCGTTGACCCACACGCGGCCAAAAGTGCCGCGAATGACCTTGTTGTGGCTGAATTTACCCATATCTCACACCTCCCTCAGCCCATGGTAAAGACCATCTTCATGTCCTCCATGGCGTCCAGGATATGCGCCTGGGCTGCCACAAAGACCTGAGAGCGATAGGTCTTTTTCTTGACTTGTGCATCGGTCAGGGACGCCGTGGACGTTCCAGCAGCTTCCCAGGCCGCCCGCATGGCGGACACGTCGATGGAGACGCTGATACCCTCGCTGTCTACTACGTCCTCATCTGCCAGGGCGCGGAGATAGCTAGAGACGTCCGTCACAAAGAGCGCCTGGTTGTCCGCCGTGTTTTTCACGCGGCCCAGGTAACTGCCCTTGAATGTGCGGATGATATCTTCCTGAATGAGGTCCATCGCCTCAACCACGGCGATCTTTTTCATGTCGTCGGTCAGGTCGCCCGTCACGGTTTTCAGGGTGTTTACACCGCGGGCAATGCGGATGGTGTCATCGTCCGAAAACAGGCACAGGTTGCCGGCGTCGATGCTGGCGTCCAGGCCGGTCACGGCCTCCACCGCCTCCAGATCGTCCAGGGCCTGGAAGGTCACCGCCTCGTCCATCGGGCAGGCGGCCAGGATACCAGCCAGGCGGGGGAGATAGTTGTTGATGTCAATGGCGGTCTTCTCGCCCTTGAGCGTTACCTTGGTGTTGGCAACGTTGACGATGTGAATATCGTCTGCGTTTTCCTGCCCGCTCACCAGCGCCTTAGCCTTACGAATACGTCTGGGGGTGTTGATGCCCTTGACGTAGGTCACAAGACCAGCCTGGAACGTCGCAGGGACGGCACAAACCCAGTTGTAGCTCAGCTGGTCAAGGATAGCCTGTGCATCGGTCATGGTCTTATCGGCACCAACCCGAACAGCGATCACCTGATAGGGACCAGCCGCAAACGCACGGGACAGAATGGCGTAATTCTCAGCCGTCCAGTCTTCCTTAGCTACCTCATCCAGCGCGGTATAGGTTCGGCTGGTAAAATCGTTTTTGGTGGTGTCCTGCAAGATCACCGCCAGAATCCCCCTGGCCGACCGCGCCGTCGCCGTGGTCGCCAGCTTCTTAAACTCAACGGAAATCGTAGGAAGTCCCATATCATCCGTCCTTTCTGTTGATGGTCAGGCTCTCCATGGTGAGGGCCTGCTCTGCGTCCCGGAGCTGATACGTCTCAACTGTCAGGGTGACGGTCAAAGTCATATCGTCCCGGTCTAACATAAATTCGATCTCATCCGGGTAGAGAAAAAACTGCTCTTCCACCACCACCGGCTCTTGCAGGGCCTCCGCCAGTTTTGCTTCCCATTCCAGCAGGGAGAGATAGCCCTCGCGGGTCCGCTCCCCAAACCGGATGAGTTCCAGCTCGTGGGTGTCGTGTTGGAGTTCGCCCTCGCGGGCGGTCTCGCTGTACACCGGCTGGATGTAGGTGGTGGGCCGGGTGAAGCCCTCGGTGATGTCCTTGGTGGTGGGTGGCTCTCCAAACAGGCTCTCGATCAGCCCGGACAGCCCCCGGATGGTGTCGATGATGCTGATTTTGCTCATACCTCAAACCCTTTCGAGATCATCTCGTCCACAAAACCTTCCACGTCTCGCGGAAACTCTCGCTTGAGCTGTTTCGTCGTGTCCGCCGCCGGGTGCTTGCCGGGGACGAATTTCTCTGTTTTCGTCCCGTTGACCCACAGCACGTGGCCGTGTTCGATCAGGTGGGCGTGAGGGGCCTTGTTGTAGACACGGATCTGGAAGTCCCCGTCGTGCTTCTGCACGCCCGTCCGGCGGATGCCTTTCAGCAGGTTGCCGGTCTTCTTCTTGGTCACGGCCTTGGTCTTGGCCCGCAGCAGGCGGCGCCCTTTGTTGCCCTCTTTTTTCAGGAAAGCCTTGGCTTCGTCTGGGTAGACGTCCTGCGCCGTGCGAAACATGTTTTTTACCAGCTCGTCCAGCTCCCGCGTGTCCATGCCCTCAGTGCTCACCGACTCTCACCTCGCAAAAAATTTCCAGGGTTTTGTGGTCGTGGTAGGGGTCCATGATGTACAGGATGTCGTAAATCTCGCCCTCGACCACAAACCACATGTCGGGCCGCAGATCGGGCCGCCAGCGGACGGTGATCTTGTGCGTGGTCCGGGACAGCTCGGTCTCCGCCGCCCGTCCCGTCAGCAGGCTCCCCGTCATGGGGGTCACCTTGGCCCACACGGTGTCCACCGTCTGCTCTTCCACCGGGTACTGCCCCAGCTTGTCGCGGGTCTCCGCCTGGACCTTTTGGCGGATGACGGCCCGACATCTCATGTCAGAGGCCAGGTTGACTCGATACGCCACCGTCTGCCACCTCCTGGTTTGCTTCCGTGTAGGCCCGTTCCGCCTCTGCGACCAATTTCATCTGCACGATAGCGTTATCCAGGCCCCGGATGCTGCTCATGCCGCCGGACTCCGTCAGGCCCCGGTGCTCGTAAAATTCCAGCACCAGGGCCTTGACGGCCAGGTCGTAGATCGGTACATCGCCCTCCGGCTCCGGCACGCCTGCGTTGTCCAGGTACGCCTTGGCCGCGTCGATCAGGCTCAGGAGCAGTTCGTCCTCAAAGCCGCCGTCAATGCGGCAGTAGCCCTTGACGGCTTCCAGCGTCACGGCCATGGCTTAACCCCCGCTCTTGGGCAGGGTACCCAGCAGGAAACCCTCCGGCTGCACCACGTTGCCGCCCACAAACACGTCACCCAGGATGGTGTTCATGCGCTCCACGGCCTTCACGGACTCGTCGATGCGGATGGAGTAGCCGCCGAAGAGGCCCAGCTCGTAGTTGACGGGGTCGCCGTAGATCATGTGGATGGTGTCGGCGCTGGCAGAGGCAGTCGCGCCGGTCAGCGCGGTCAGCGCAGAGCCGATGGTGTAGGGCACGATCAGGCCGCCCTCGATGATCCGGCCCGTGTTGGCGTTGCCGGGGTCCTGCACGATCTCATAGACGCGCTTGAGTTCATCGTTGCGCAGAGCGCCGATAGCCTGGAGGTCCTTTTTGTTCAGGTACAGCCGGGCAGAGCCGCCCATTTCCTCGTCGGTGCCGTAGGCAAAGACGAAATCGTCCAGGAAACCGGCCTTGATCTGGGTGATGTTCACGGCCTTGCACATGGCGCGGCCTGCGGTGTCCTTGGCGGTCTTGATGCCAAACATGTCGGGCGCGGCCTGGCCGTCGCCGTTGTAGATCATGTTGGCGATCTTGCGCCGCATGGCCTTCATAGCCAGGCTGCGAATCTTTTCCTCGTAGGCGATGGGGGTCAACTTGGAGAGGTTCCGGTCCACAAAGGTGGTCACGTTGACCTCATAGGGGCTGATTTTCACCGCGCCGAAGGTGGGGTCGGAGATGGCGGTTCTCGCGGTGCCGGCCAGGGTGGCGATTTTGCCCGCCTGGGCCTCCGGCTCGCTGTACAGCAAGGGCTCCAGGATGCCGTTGGTGCCGGTCAGGTCCTGCACGGAGACCTGGTCCAGGATGCTGGACACGCCGGGCAGGTTGTCCCGGATGCTGGTGGCCAGTCTGGTGGGTTCCAGCAGGGTGCCGGTGGCCAGGGTCACGGAGTTCTTCACGCGGCCGCCCAGCCCCAGGCCGTCGATCACTTCCTCAATGGAAAAGGTGATCCGTCCGCCGTTGCGCAGGGTCTCCGCCCGCTCTTCGGCCCGGTCCTTCGCGGCGGGGTCCACGGCGGGGGCCTTGGCCCCGGCAAATTTGCCCTCCTGCTCCAGCAGGGCCTGATAGCCCTCGATCTCCGGGTTCAGGGCGGCGGCCTGAGCGGTCAGGTCCTTGCCCTTCTCGATGTCGTTTTCGGCAAAGGCGCTGTCAGCCTGGGCGATCAGGTCCGCCCGGCGGTTCAGCGCGTCCATGTATTTCTGTCTGGTGGTGCTATTCATCTCGCAAAACCTCCAAATCTGATTTTTTCTAACTCCAGGCGGGCTCTGGCCGCCGCGAGTTCCTCGGTGTGGTCGGTGGGGTCCGGCGCGGGGTCGGTTTTGCCCCCGGTCCGGTCCGGGGCCTTGCCCTCGGCCACCAACTTGTCGTATCGGGCCCGCAGGTCGCCGGGAGCGGGCACGGAAGCCGACGCCGCCAGCGCCCGGATACCGCCGGACCCCACGCAGTTGATGATGGCCGCCGGGTCGATGGTCTCCTCTCCGGTGATCTTGTCCACCAGGCCCAGGGCCTTGGCCTCCGGGGCCGTCATCCAGGTTTCGTTTTTCATCTGGCGTTTCAGTTCGTCCCGCGTGGCCTTGCCGCCCGCCTTGATGGTGTAGGCGTTGAGCAGGCTCTCCGTGATGCTGTCCAGCACGCCGATGCTGTCCTGGTGGGCGTAGCGGTCGCCGTCGGTCTGCACCACGGGCAGGTGGATCATCACCTGCGCCACGGGGCTGGCGTGGACCTCATCGGCCCCCAGCATCAGCACGCTGGCCGCCGACGCCGCCAGGCTCTGCACCTCTGCCACCGTGTGGCAGGCCGCGTTGCGCAGCACGCTGTACATCTCAAAGCCAGCAAACACGGACCCGCCGCCGGAGTTGACCTCCAGCACAAGGTCCTCGCCCTCCGGGTTCTGGTCGATGGCGTCCCGTACCGCCGCCGGGGAAAAGGCCGGGATTTCAAACCAGTCATACAGCCAGGCGTCTTCATCGGCTACCACGTAGCCGTTTAACTGCATCCTCATGTTGTTTTTCCACCTCCTCCGGTGTTCCGCTGGACGCTGAGCTCCTCAAAAAGTTCCAGCGGGATATGATTCAGATCAGCCAGCCGCACGTCGCCGCCGGGCACGTCCGGCAGGTCCTCATGCTGCCGGATCTCGTTCACGCTGTACGCGCCCACGTTCCGCATCTGTGCGTACCAGTTGGCGCGGCTGGCGTGGTCGCCTCGCAGCTCTGCCATCATGTTGATGTGCAGCTCCAGCCCCTGCCGCCGCTGGCTGGGCAGCAGCAGCTTCCAGGTCTGCTCCTGCTCATACTGGGTGATGATGGGGTGCAGGGTCCCCGTGACGTATTCGATGGCGTTCTGCTCATTGCTGCTGTAACTCTGTTTCCCGGCGTTAAGCTTGTACGCTGGCACGCCGAAAAAGTTGCAGATGTCCAGCACCGTCACGTCGTGGTTGCTCACCCATTCGGCGTCTTTCATCGTGGCGCTGATGGGCGTGTATTTCAGGCCGTGGTCTAGAATCGCCACCCGGAAGCCGTTGTCCGGCCCGCTGTGGGTCTTCTCCCACTCCCGGCGCAAGGCATCTTTTTTGCTCACGTCCGTTGGCTTGTTGTCCTTGCCCTTCACGTAGCCGCCCAGGTCTGCGTCGGTGGATAAAACGCCCAGCGGCTGCCCGCCGTTGGCGTAGTAGCTAGACTGATACCCCTGGGCGTTCAGCCCCGCCTCGATCACCTGCGCCGCCCGCTGTAATACCGATAGGCAGTGCAGGCCGTCCCTGGAGTAGCCCTTGTAGTGCAGGACGTCCTCGTTCGGCAGTCGCATGGCCTGCCCCGTGTAGGGGTGGCTCACGTCGTACCAGATCTTGCCCGTCATGTCCTGCCACGGATACACCAGCTCAGCCGGCAGAGGGATCAGCTCGGTAGGTTCCATCGTGATCGGATTCCGCACGATCCAGTCATAGGCGTTGCCGCGGGTCAGGCGGTTGATCTCCAGCATTTTCCGCCGGATAAACGGCGTCATAGCCTCGTTGGGCCGCCCGTTCAGCAGGTCCAGCACCGGGGGAAACAGCCGCTCCCTGGTGTCCGCCTGCATCGCGTAGCTGTTCATCTTGCCCACCGAGTCGGAGATGACTTCAATGCACCGGTTCACCGCCGCCAGCTTCATGGCCGCCGTGTCGCCGGTGGGGATGCTCCCCGCCAGACCGGTGCTGGCCAGGGTCACGACGTTGGCCACCTCTCGCGTGGCCTTTTTCGCGGCCCCACGCACATGGTCCAAAATCATCCACCTTCACCCCCGTCCCGGTTTCCGGTGCTCAGCAGCAGGCCCAGGCCCACGGATTCGCCGCCGGCCACGCACACCGCCGCGGGCAAATGCCCCGCCAGAGCGATGCCCACCACAATGGCCACCAGCCCCGCCACAAACAGCGCGTCCGCAACCAGCGAAATAAAAAATTTCTTGCGCTTCATAAACGCCCCTTTCTGCTCTTCTGCTTTGGCGTTCTCCCCGGCGGCCCCGCGGACTCCCCACGGGGCCGGGAAACAGGAAGAAAGAGAAACATGAGCCGACGGCCAAAGAAGGAAAAAAGAAAGCCGCCGGGGAGAGCGCCAAAGGCTCACAGCGTAAAGTCTCCCGCGCCCAGGGCGTCGGAGAGGTCGTTTTTGTTTCGGTGTACCAAAGCCCGTGCCAGCGCGTTCATGGCCGCCGCCACAGGGTCAATGCGTTCGGTGTCGTCCTTGTGTTTTTTGCTCAGCTTGATGTCGCCGTAGTTGTTCTGGATCTCCACGGCGTTGGCCAGGCACCACAGGGCAAGCGGAGATTCCTCCATCACGATGAGGTTTTGCAGCAGCAGCTCCCGGAATGTTTTCACAGCCAGGTTCTGGCCTGCGCAGGTCTGGGATATCTCCACGCAGAACGCCTCGTTGTTGCGCTCGTCGCACATTTTGATGGCCAGGTCCGTGGCGTTGTGCCCGTCGTAGTCCACCTCCTGCACCTCCCACCGGTGCTCACGCTCCCCGGCAGTGATCCAGTTGTCTACGTAGCTGTTGTCCGTCACGTCTCCGGGGGTCAGCGTCACATAGCCCGCCTGCGCCCACGGGATGTAAGGCACCCGGTCGCTCTGCTCGTGCCGCTGGGCGCCGCCCTCCGGCATAAAACCATGCATTTTGAGCGCCACCCGCCCATCGTCCAGCAGAAACACCGCTGCCACGCCCGAAAGGTCGATGCGCTTTCCCAGGTCGAACCCGCACCAGCAGGCCAACCCATCGGTCAGCGCCGCAAACTCTTCCGCCGGGACCATCGCCCGCTTTGCCAGGCCCATGCAGTTCTCGTCCAGGTAGCGGTTGACGCTGCCGGTCTGCCACTGGCACATCCGGCGGGTGAGAAACTGCCGTATCTTGTGCGGGTCGTTGGAGCCGTAGGCGGCGTTGTACTCCGTCTCGATCTGCTCCAACATGTATTTGGAGTAGTCGTTCGGGTATCTCAGGCATGGGTTGGCCCACGTCCATTTTGCTTTGTCGTGCGGGTCCTCCCCGACAGGAAGCTCCCGGATCATCACAAAGTACGTCTCGTCCGTCCTGTGGCCGTCCAGCACGCTCTTGGCGTATTCTTCCTCGATGTAGCAGGGCTTACTCTGCGCATCGTCGCCTGCCGTCGTGATCACGTCCAGCAGGGCCTGGGGCCGCTTGCCGAATGAGTTCAGGCCGATGTCGTAAATATCCGACGTCGGGTGGGCGTGGTATTCGTCCACCACGAAATAGCTGGGAGCGCCGGAGTCCTTGTTCTTCGTATCCTTGGACAGCGCCCGCATATACCCGCCCCGGCTTTTGTGTACCACCGGGTTAGAGCGTGGGATGATCAGCCGCTTTTCGATGTTCGGAGACGCCTGCGCGATTTTTTTCGCGTCGCCAAACACCCGCATGGCCTGCCCCCGGTCCACGGCAGCGCACTCCACCTCCGGCTCCATCTCAAACACCGCCAGCTCCGGGTGATACGGCGGATACATCGCATCCCCGCACAGATGATAGAGGGCCTGCCCCGATTTCTCGGTGCTCTTAAAGTTGCCCCGTGCCCGCTTGTTGTAGGTGCGCTTAAACCGCCTGGCCCCAGTGTTTTTGTTGACCCAGCCGTAGGTGCAGCCCAAATCGAACACCTGCCACGGTTGCAGCTGAATGGCCTCCCGCTGCTCCACGCCCCGGACCTGCACGCACTGTCCAAACCACCGGATGATCCGGTCGGCCCGCGTCGTGTCGAACACAAACGGAAAATCATCCGTCCACTGCCGTTTCAGATCGTCCAGGTGGCGCTGACAGGCTTTGATCTCATAGGGGCAGCACATGTCGTGCAGCCGCCCCTCCGTCACCTGTTTGGCGTACACGCTCACCGCGTGGTGTAGGCCGGACTGGATGCGCACGCCCATCAGTCCCCAAACAGATCCCCGTCGGGGTCTGCCTCCATCTCTGCCGCCGCCCGTTTCCGGGCCAGCCGCGCCCGCGCCTCCGGGGTCAGCCCCAAGACGTTGGCGTAGGACAGCAGGGTCTTCTCATGGGCCTGCAGCCGGTTGAGCACGCTGTCGATGTTGGCGATCAGTTCAAACCGCATCTCTAAGTCAGGCTCCGCGTCCGCCTGGGCGATCAGCCCCCGGCACAGCGCCGAAAGGCTGTCCTTCCGTGCAAGTGACGAGCAGTACACCGCCAGCATCTCCGCGTCCAGCTCATCCAGGATGCCCAGCCCTTCCATCCGTTTCAGGATCGAGCGCCAGTATCCCTGCGCCGTTTTATCTCCGCTGAGACTCCGCGGCATCTTCATCGCCTTCATCCGGTCCGGCAGGCAGGATTTCTCCGCCGCCTCCCGCGCTG
>ERZ773111.305-NODE-305-length-37386-cov-15.535721_pt1 | contig 37386 bp, 30 predicted proteins | sample MGYA00580567_ERZ773111 | MGnify/ENA primary metagenome ERZ773111 (study PRJEB29015, sample SAMEA2737875) | human gut metagenome | biome: human gut; feature: human-associated habitat; material: faeces | place: China | collected 2012 ...
CAATAAATACATTTGTTAGATAATCCTTTAATGGAATATTCCAATAGAAAAAGGGGCTGTGACAAAATGATTACACATTTTGTCACAGCCCCTTTTGTCATTGGATGAAACAGATTTAATTTCCTTATCGCTCCCTCATCAGGCAGGTTAGAACCAGGTGCGTACGATGAACCAGGCGAGGGTCATGATGACGATGGAGCAGAAGACGGCTCCGGTCAGGGGACGGACGCCTTCGCGGAGGATGACGCCGAAGTTCACGTTGAGACCCAGAGCGGCCATGGCCATGCCGAGGATGATGTAGGCTGCTTTGACGAGGACGGGGACGGCCAGGCTGACGGCGGGGATGTAGGAGCCGATAGCGCTCGCTATGATGAATCCGCCCATGAACCAGGGGATGGGAATCTTGAATTTTGCGTTCGTGTCGCCGGACCTGCGGCGTTCACGCCATGCCTCGAAGGTTCCGAGAATGAGAGCGACAGGGGCGAGGAGGAGTACACGGGAGAGCTTGGCGATGATGGCACTGTCCGTACCGACGGCACCGGCACTGCCACCTGCGGCTACAGCGTGCGCGATTTCATGAAGACTCAGGCCTGCCATTACGCCAAACTGGGCATCGGAGAATCCCAGAAATGGCTGCAGGAAGACGATGATCAGGGTAAAGACCGTGCCGAGGATCGCAACAATCGCGACGGCGAGGACAGACTGATCGGCCTTCGCCTTGATGGCACCGGAAATGCCCATGACAGCGGCAGCGCCGCAGATACTGTCACCGCAGGCCGTCAAAAGAGCCAGCGTGTGATCGACGCGCAGCAGACGGGCCACCACATAATTGAGCGTGATCATAATGGTGACGACGAAGACAGCCGCCTCGAGGCTCTTCAGCCCGGCGCTCATGAGGATGACCAGGTTCAGTTTGAACCCCAGGAGAATAATGCCGGCGCGAAGAAATTTGTTCGCAATGAATCCCGTGCTTTCCCGCGCCATCTTAGTGATGGACTGACTGAACTGGATGACCATGCCCAGAATAAGGGCCAGAACGAGATGACCGATCAGAGAAAGACCGGGCAGACCGGCCAGAGCCTGACCGATGAAAGAACAGGCCAGCGTGAGAACGAGGCCAATGACAGCAGTGCGCTTATTGGCAAAAGGGAATACGTGCATATGAAAGCTCCTTACATGAAATTTTGACATGAGTTAAGAATACCCTAAGACTTTCCTTTCATAAAATACTAAGATATAATGAAACCAATAAGCTTTTACCTATGGAAAAGGAGAGCCCGCCCTATGACCCTTCGACACCTCAAGATTTTTCTGACAGTTTGCGAAACGATGAATATGACAAAAGCAGCCGGGGAGCTGCACATCAGCCAGCCATCCATCACACAGGCCATCCACGAGCTGGAAGACCACTATGGCATCCTTCTCTTCAAACGCACGGGACGGAAAATCCTCCTGACACCGGCAGGCCGCCATCTGGAAAAATTTGCCAGTGAAATCCTTTCCCTGCAGCAGCAGGCAGAATCAAGCATGCATGCCTTGCAAAAGCAAATGCCTATATGGATCGGAGCCAGCATCACCATCGGCGACGTATTCCTCGTCGACCTCCTGCAGCACGCACGCCAGCTCTGGCCCGACCTGGAAATCCTCTCCGCTGTGCATAATACCGAAGAACTCGAGCAGATGCTCCTCGAAGACAAGATCGACCTCGCCCTCGTCGAAGGCCGCCTCACCTCGACCCAGCTGACGACAGAACCCATCCTGACAGACACCATGACACTCATTGCAGCCCCCGAAAGCGAATGGGCCGGCAAAGACATCAAAACCGCAAGAGATACCGATTACCTCCCCTTCTTCGTCCGTGAAAAAGGAAGCGGCACGCGCGAACTGTTTGAACAAGTCATGCGCGAGCACCACATACCCTACCACGTCATCGGCGTATATAACAACTCGACAGCCATCAAGAACGCCGTCATGGCCAACCTGGGTCTTTCCTTCCTCTCCAGGACCCTCGTACGCCAGGAAGTAGCTGACGGCCAGCTCGTAGAAGTGCCCATAGACGGCCCCGGATGCAAACGCATCTTCCGCATCGCCTACCGCAAAGACAAAGACCTCACATCCTCCATGCAGGCCCTGATCGAAGAATGCAAGCACAGCCACGAATGGCTGCATAAAAAGATATAAGGAAATAAAGAAATCCAGTGCCTTCCAACCCCCGCCCCTCGCGGGGCTCTTTTTTGTGGAAGCAGAACTCGCTTCGCTCGCCGTACAGAGTCCTAACTTTTGAGAGTACCGCTAACACTTGTCTTCCCACGCAAAAATCCCCGTTGCATTATATTTCTCTCTGCAGCGAGGATTTTTCTTTTATATTTCTACATATTATCCACGATTTGCTTAACGGCGGATGGTTTAGCGTATTTCATGAGAGCGTCGCTTATGTAGATGGTATTGCGGTCATGGGGAACGGCCCACATGGCGGGATAGATGATGATTTGTTTTTCTCTCGTATTGCTCTTGGCGTGGATTTCGTCTCCGGATATGGTGATTTTGCAACCGGATTCCCTGAGGATGTTTTCCAAGGGCTGAATCAGTTTGATCTGATCTTCTGGCGTAATTTCTGGAACGGTTATCCCGAATTCGCCCCATTCAAGAAGCTGAAGGGCAGCGAAGCGGTCGAGGAGACCATGAACGTTCTGATTTCTGTAATGCTTGAGGCAGTTGGGGCATGCGGACCGGCAGTCACAGTCTTCCAGGAGAGCCTTCATATCATGAAGTAGTTCGTCCATGGCATCAGCGACGCTGACGGCATAGCCTGCACCACTGGAAAGGCTGTCGTACAAGTAGATGTCGATGTATGCTGTGTTGCTGGCGCCTGATCTTAAGCGGTAGCCAGTGACAAGTTCAGTGAAATCGACGTCGAGGCGTTTGCTGGCTGCCAGACGCAGGGCCTCGGCCAGGGACTGGGCTGCGCGGCTGAGCCATGGATTGTCCGTCCTAGTGTCGATTTTCTTGCGGTCGATCTTGAATTCAAAAACGAGCATATCTGTGATGAAATCAAAGCCGAGGTTGACGTTCTGTGCATTGATATGGCTGCACTTCCCTAGCTTGAGTCCGGATTTATAAGGCCTTTCTATATTCTTTAAGACGGAAATGTCGTCTCCAGGCATGGAGGCACCGCAGTCCGGGCATACCATGAATCCTTGGTCTCCAATGCCTCTGTTCAGCATAAGGATTCGCTGGTTGGTACGCTTGGCGGATCTTATATTTTTACAACCCGGGATAAGCTCCATATCCTCTGCGTCTGGAAGTGTGGAGTAGAGAGGCTGCTGTATCGCTGTGTATTCTTCGGATAACTGGACATCAGGGATCGATTCCCCATTCTTAGGAGCAAAGCCCCAGGGACGCATCATATCACGGGTGGTCTTGAGATCAGTATTTCCACAGAAGGGGCAGCAATCCGGGTGACCGTGGCTGGAACTTGGATCATACAGATCAAACCAGCCGCATGCATCACAGGAAATGATGTGTTTCATGTAATTGGGATCGTCTGTATAGGATCGTGCAGGTGTTTTGAGCTGACCCTTTTTCCTTTCACTTCCCGGATAATAGAATCCGCCGATCTGGTAGGTCTGCTTATCGACTACGATGGCTCTGCCCGGCGCGTATTCACCGATAGCCACATCAAGTTCGCGGGATACTTCGTAAAGGATTTTCCCGTTCCGGTCCGGAATGTAGGTGCTGACGACATTCTTCGGGAAGGAATAGGTAGGAATGATGCCTTCTTCATAAAGCGCATCAAGGAGGGATTTCAGGTTCCGTTTGTCTTCATTGTTTTCTTCAACGCCAAATAATTCAGGATGAGCTTCACACTTATCGTGGAGTGTATCCAGAGATTCCTCTAATTCATTTACGAAAGCGTCATGATTAATGGCCGCTCCGGGCGGCATAAGATGTTTGTCTTTCTTGATGTCGTAAGCTTCCATATATTTCTTGAAATCCGGGAGGAACTCCTTCAGAAATTCATGGGCGGGCAGGGTGTCAAGACTCTTGCCGCATGTATCCAGATATGTCTGAAGAATAACCATGGACAGATGACGCTGAAGCAGTTTTTCACTCTGTACATCGATCCAAGGCCTCCGTGGATCACCGCGGAGCATAGGCGTCGGGTCCTTGAAATACATGGTGTCATGCGGGCCGTTTTCACAGAAAGTAATAATGGTAGACAAGCTGGATCCGCGGCGGCCCGCACGGCCGGCACGCTGCTGATAGTTTTCGCGTGTCGGAGGAATGTTTCTAAGCCCTACGGCGACGAGGGATCCGATATCGATGCCGACTTCCATGGTTGTCGTACTGCTGAGGATATCGACAGGAGTTTCATTATCCTGAACCAGGTCCTGGAAACGGAGTTCATACTGTTCCGTTTTACTCCAGAGGTCATCACGTTGGTCTTTATGAGAAAGCTGTGCGGTATGCTCTTCCGTATCAATGACCTGGATAGGTTTGCCATCGAGCGCATCTTGAAGCGGTTTTCTCCAGAAGCTGAGCGCATCGTACTCTTCCGGCCTCATTTCATGGATGTGTTCAGCGCCGCATGAGGGGCATCTTCCTTTCAGGAGGAAAGGCGTCAGCTCGGAGCACTGCTCGCATTTGTACCATACATGGTCAGGATCGAAACGTGCTTTGACTCTGGTAAGATCCACATAAAGTCTGCCATTATCCGGCTGGGCATGGTCAAGGAACTGTTCCTTCAAAACCTGCTTCCAGACCAGTTCTTCTTTACTCTCTTGAACTTTAGTTCCTATTTTCTTCCCGCTTTCCTGCCATCCTGCTGCTTCCCGGATAATTGCTGAAAAGGCCCAATCATCTTTAAGGCCATAGCCATCAAAGTTTGGGCGGACTTCCATGCGGATGGTATCGCTGATTGTGTGTCCGAGAGCTGTATATCTGTCAGAAATATAGAGCATCCAGGCATTAAAGAAATCTTTGAATTCCTCTTCCGAAATCTCTATCCCTTGGTCACTTAGTTCATCAACGGTAGCCTCAAGTGCTTTCTCTGTGGGCTCAATCCAGCTTGTGGCAGAGTCATAGAGCGTATTGTAACCACCCGCAAATAAGCGGAGGACATATTCCTGCATCCTCAAAGGTGCATTTGTTATTTTGTATCTTGGATCATAATCTCTGTTTCGCTTTGTATAGCGTTCGTAATTCCGTAATGCGGAGCGGCAGTTTTCTTCAAATTTATTTCGTTCTTCTCCGTGGAAAAGCTGCAAATGATGACGCCCTGCTGCAAGGCAGAAGTAATCATAAAGAGAATCCATGGACTGTTTAGAGCCCTGCTTTTCCATTTCTGCCAAAGCAAGGACAAATAATTGTCTTGCCGCTTCAATGTCAGAAGCATTCGACATGTCCCGTGCCAGTTTTGCTGCGCGCTGACGGCTGTCCGAAAAGAGCAGAACCTTGCGGCCCTGATTGGGAAAATGATACGGATCTTTATCCTTCCCGGGAACAGCAGGCTGCAGTTTAAATTGAGACTGGATTAAATTGAAGAATGATAAGTTGCCCTGTGTACTGAATGATACAAGCTGAGTCGAAGGAAGTTTGTGGGTGCAGTGCGGGCAGTCCGCGAATGTAATAACCCCGGGCTGATCTTTGACAGAGTGGTTACAGTAATAGAGTTTTCGAATTCCTTCTTTGCCTGCCAGCGAGTCATCGGCAAAGTTAATAAATCCGCTCTTGATGTCCAAATAGCATGGTTTGATGGCACTTTTGCCGCTGCTTTTAGGGGGCAGATAATCATCCTCCGGAATGAATAAATGGATTTCCTTCATATTCTTATCCATGAGCTGACCGGGATAGTGCCAAAGGTAGACATGGCTTTCATGGGTAAAGAAACCACCATCCAGAATATAGCCTTTGAAGAACAGCGCGCCGCAGCGTCTGTCCTTATAGAGCTCGTATACGACACTGCCGCAGTGTGGGCAGGTCAGGCCACTGTCAGACAAGTAAATTTCCCCTAAAGTAAGGCCGCCATCTGAATGAGAGTGGCTGCATTCTGGGTTGGTGCAGGCGTAGACCCCGGAAATACCTCTGAAGAGCATGTGCATACGGGCAGGGAAAAGGACGGAATCTTTCGCATTTTTTGCCAGTGGTGCAATCGCTAAAAGGACGCTTATTGCTTTCAGTGCATCATCCGAATTGAGCGTGGGGAAAATGTTTGAAGAAAGTTCGCCCAGAGAAACGGCGTTTCCACGGCAAGCCTTGATCAGATTATGGAAGGGACGGTAATCGATCAGGTGATCGTACATCCAGTTGTAAAGAGGTTCCAAGGAATTGATGGAAGTATCAAAATGACCGGCATTCTTCCAGAAATCCAGAAGGGCGGAGAGATCTCTGTTCTCAAATTTTCCTGGATCTGAATGTAAGAGAAGATCGGCGGGAATATCATACTTTGCATTATTATCGATGATTTCCTGACGGCCTTTAAGATAGCGGAACTCCGTCTTTTCATCGGAAGCTGTCAATTCATTGGCAAATGTCATGACAGCATCCCTGTCGCTCAGGCTCTGGTTCGGCATACTTGCTGTCGTCAGGATGAACTGCACACGATCCCGGCCGATGCCGAGTTTATGGAAAAGGCGGCGGATCAATAAGGAAACTTCTCCGCCGGATGAGCCGCGGTACATGTGTGCTTCATCGATGACGAAGAGAAGTTTGTTCTCTTTGCTGGAGGCGAGCCATTCGCGGGTGTCACTCCAGATTTTTCTTTCTCTGGGGCGCAGGAGCATGTATTCCAGCATGGAATAGTTGGTAATCAGTATATCCGGGCAGAATTGCTGCATCTCGAAACGGGTGATCAGCTCTGCGTCTTCCGGATCTGGGGTATGATCGCTATCATGAAGCCGATCAAGGAAATCAGCCATGTCTGCTTTGGCTGGAATCTTTCCTTCTTCCTGCAGATGTTGGAAGAATTCTTTCTCTGAATCATCTTCCGGGAAAGACATTCGGCGAAGAGTCCGTTCAAGTTTGCGGTCCGGATCCTTCGATGGTTGTTCTCCCGGATATGGCGTACGCCCGGTGTACATGCCAAATTGAGGGCGGCGGACGCTGCCGCAAGTTTTCCTGAATGCGGTAATGAATTTCTTTTTGGGATCTCCAATCATCTTCCGAAGGCGGCTGACTTGGTCAGAGACGAGCGCATTCATCGGATACATGATGATGGTGCGGATTCCGCGCTTTTCCCATGTTTTCTTTGAGGATCTTGCTTCAGAAGCCATCTTGGCCAGAAGAGGCCACATGAAACATTCCGTTTTACCGGAACCAGTGCCCGTCGAAACGAATAGATTTTCACCTCTGGCGGCTGCTTCAAGCGCTTGTATCTGATGCTCGTAAGGCGATGGGAAAATGCCGATGCCGGCTTTTGCCAGATCGGAGAAATAGTCTTTCATCCATGGAGCAAGATCTGCTTTTGCCAGACCGTTTTCTACAGTAACATAAGCAGGTGAAGACTCAATGTAAGGCTTCTGGTAAAGCAGGCCTTCATCATCAATATGTGCGTTGAGCGATGATAGTAAAACCGGGGATTTTCCGAATAATTGCGATTTAATATAATTCTCCAGCTCCGTTCGAAGCTGCTTATGAATGGAAATTGCTCCGTTGGGCATCAGGTAGTGCCTCCTTTATTTCTCTTTAAATGCATAGCCTTCCTCAGTCAGTATTTTCCGCATGACAGTGAATACGACCTTTGTCAGTTTTCTGTGAAAGTTGCTAGGGAGAATATTCGCTCTTTCCGGCCAACTGTAAAGCTTCAGGAAGTGAAGTTCCCTGGGCGGCAGGAGGTAATTTAAATGGACATGAACCAAGGATCCATCTACAGAATATTCAATAGGAGGCAGCGTCTGGTTCTCGGAAAGAAGAGCGCAGGAAAGAGCTCTGTAATTATGAGACTCCACCTGCCAGGGAGGCAGCGGACTTACCTTGAGCTTGTTATTTTCATACCGATAAAGATAGTACAGAAGAGCCCCTTCCTGGCCCGTTCGAAGAATAGAGACCTGCCCGGTTTTATCGGGCTTATTGGTCCAATATCCATAAGAAAAAGGTGGATTCAGAAGAAGGTACTTGGTGGGCGTTTCAAATGGCTTTACGGATTTCCAGGAAGCCGCAGATAGTGTCTTTTCCCATACAGTCTTTAGATTATCCTGTGACAGGCCGAACATATCCCTGATGTCCTTCATTTCTTTGGCTTCCTCTGCCAGAGAGGAAGCCTCCTTGACCAGAGAATAGAAGCCCAGTCCGGATACGCAGGAAATGCTTTCCGGTGCAAGACCTCGCTGGAAGCAAATATTGTCAATCTTTTCCTCGTGCTTCATGGCGGGGACAATTCTGTAAGGTTTATGATAAACGACGCCCGTCTTTAAGAACTGGTCTGCAATCTCATCTTCAATTGTCGTTGGATACGGACTGACTTTCTCGGCCTCCTCATCAGCGGTGAAAGCAGGGAATTCATTGGAAACACTGGGATATAGGGAAAGATAATCCTTGAGTATGCGGCGGACACGTCTTTTCAGATGCACAATGGAAATCGATTTCTCGTCATCCCAGAGCGATGTGTACGCCATCATGCCGCAAATGCTGTAAATTACACGGGCTTTCCAGTCATTTTCAGGTTCTTTAGCTCCCCGGTAGATGTGATACTTGTCAGATACATTTTCCAGAAGCTTCTCATACTCGTTCATTGGATATCTCCTAATACATATTCCATGCGGCTTTTCAAATCCTTAGAAAGAGCTATATCTGAGGAATCCAGTGATTCAGTCAATTTGTCCATCTTCATCGTGGCATAGGCAATCGGAAGGAGTGCAAGCAGGAAATCATCATCTCCGCTGACTTCCGGATAGATACCATGCATTGAAGCAGCCAGAGAAGTGATTTGATTTTTTACCAAAGCAGGCAGTCCAAGTTTTGGAAGTGATTTTAACCGTACATGGTTATCTTCAGGAGCTTTATTAGGATCCAGGACTTCGGTGAAGTAACCGCCACGGTAACCACCTTCTGCCTTTTTATCAACAAGGAATTCCGTAAAAACGGGTAGTATAAAGTTATAGAGGCTTCTTGGTTCAATTTGGATATCTTCTGCATAGGGATGTTCAACGATGTAGAAAATATCTTTCTTGGAGAGAATCTCAGGAAGTCCGTTCATCCATCTGCTGCCCAGAAGATTATGAATGATGACAATGTCCTCATTATGAGTACCTATTTCAGCGATTACCTGATGGTTGAATTCTCCTTCGCAATGGAGAATTCCGTGTATATGATCAAGATGAGTTACAGAAGCACAGAATGCCTGAATGATATCATTGGTATTTGGACCCACAAGGAGAATCGGCTGCTTCTTGCTGTAAGCAGCGCAGAGGAAAGAAGCAAGGCCACTGGAATACTTCCCTGAAACTCCAGCCAGTTCAAGTTCAAAAGCAGTCGTATCTATAACGTGTGTCCAGGAATGATACACTTCAAGATCATTAATATCACCTCTGGCGGGCAATGTGTGGTAGAGGGCAGGGACTTTCGCCGTTTCCACTGCTTTTTCAGTCTTCTCCGGCAGGGCGGTAGTGAATGCCATGGTTGCAAGAAACTCAGCAGCATTTTCACGTGCGTTTTGAATTTTTTCAGCGACAGCTTTTTCTACATCCTCAGCTAATTTTTTTCTGTTTGCAAGACTCTGTTCAAATTGTTCATTATCTGCCTTTGCCTTCTCAAGAGTGCTTTTTGAAGCCTTGATTTCATTTTTGATGGTGCCTAAATCGTCATTGAGGGAATTATATTCAGCAATAAGGTCTTCATTCTCTTTAACCAATTCTTCCCGAATCGAATTTTTGCCTTTTTCCCAAAGTTCATCATTGGCTGAAATGGCGGAACCGAGTACATCATCTTCTATGCTGCTGCCGTCAATATAGCTGACAGCGTTATCCAAGAATTCATCCAGATAGTTTTGGGCTTCAGTGGGAGAGCAATGTAATTCAGATACAATTTTTTCTGTGACATCAGAGTCGGGGATGGTTCCGATAAAATTCTTCAGACTCTTATGCTGGTCATGGGTCAAACCTCGTGCCTTGCAGGCGTTCCAGGAAAGGGAATCAAAGATGATATCTTTAACGATTTCTCGAGGTCCTCTTACCGGATAAAGGTCGATGGGGATACCAGCAAAAGGCTTTCTATAGAAGAGGAACCCATTGTGCAAGTTTAAAATGTCGTTCCCTCCAAACCGATAGACAGGGGCTATTGTGTAATTTTTACTAAAGACGGCCACTCCATTATTAATATCGAGATCTTTTGCCTTGCATAAAATGCCTGTATATTGGCTTCCAGACTTGATGGCAAACATGACCTTGCCACTGTTAAGGTTAAAATCGACTCCCTTTTTCAAAAGCCTAATCAGCTCATCGAGAGAGAAGGAATCTTCCATGATTTTAACTTCGATAGCATCAATTTCCGGGGTATAATTTACAACGAGAAAATCCTTTGTTTCATCCGTGTCTCTGCGCGTCGCAGACCAGGTCCATATGCCATAGAATCCAGCATCAGAAGTTGTATTACTATTTTCAAAGAAATTGTAGTAAAGTTTGCTTCTGTTTCTAAAGTAGGGCGGTTCGTTCTTATCCTGATAGAAAATCTCATAATTTCCATAAGTGTTCAGATCGGCGCAGCGGGATAGCCAACGGTTTTCGAATTTGTCCGTAAAGATACGGCATAAGGAGATAATCTCACCACTATCATCGTTACCATAGTCATAACCAGGCAGAGCAGCAAGGTTGGTATCGTCATACTCCGCAAGATGGTTTGAATTGTTAGGATTAGCCATAATTATATTCCCCTCTTTATAAAAGTTAGTAAGGCCGGATTGGTTGATTCATATGCATGCTGCGATACATGTGCTGCAGTTTTCGGTAAGACTGTTCCTTGATGCTGCCCTTCTTGATGCATCTTCGAATCCATAGGCAGACCTGTGGATAGCAGCTCATGCCAAGAAGAATATTTGAAAGAGCGTGCGGGACAGGGATGGAAGGACCCGGCATATGAATCAGTTCGTCTAAAATTTCCATTTCATTGCTAGAAACGTCGGATACCTGCCTCTTGAACTCAATCTGCCAGACAACATCAAGTCCGATCATGACATGAATGGAAGTATCATACGTGATTCCATCAATCATGGCAGATTCGTCTGCTTTAATATCTCTCTTATCTATACGTCCTGCATGATTGATAACGATTTCACCATCATAGGGGGACTTAAATAGCAAGGTCTTTTTATTGGGGAGCACATCTGTCTCCCCAGGTTGTATCACGGTATCTTTGAAATCAGTGACGGAAATTTCCGGACAAGTTCCTTCCTGATTGAGAGCTTCTCTCCAGAAATAGGTGTACTGCAGAGCCTGCGAACGGCCTACCGATATTAAGTGCTGCCGGTCAGAACACTTCACCTTAAAAAGCTTCAGCTGTTCTGCTTTAACATGCAATGGATCTACCTTTGTAAAAGGAGATGTCTGGAATGCGGTCGTATTCCCTTCGACAAGCATGTACATGGTTGTCTGATTGTGCTTGATATTCGACTCGCCTTCCACAAACAGCGGCCAAATGGGGCGAAGGGAAATCGGCTTATCCGTCAGGCGGTAATGGAAATCAAGAAAGAAACGGGCTGCATCCTCATTAAATTCAGAAGCGATAACAGAAGCTAAAATCCACGATTCTCCTCCATACCTCTGCTGCATGAGCTTTGTGACCTTTACCGTCCTGGAACTATGGGGAAGAAAACTCCGCTTCAGCAGATAGTATTCCTTTCCAATTTCCACATCAGCATCATTGGAGAGCATTCGACCAGAGGCTTTATCAAATAACGTTCCTCTCGGATTAATGCCTTTGACCATTGATGGCCAGAATTTATATAACTCATTGCTCCCGTTTTCGAAATGAAGCGTATAAGTCTCATATGGATGATCCCATAAAGGAAGATACATGATGCGGTCGTTATTGAGGCGCTCTTTTGTGAAAGAAAACGATCTGATTTCGCCCTTGGGGTAAATTGTCAGTTTAAAATTTTTCTCCAATAAATTCTCAGGAACACGAACTAAACCCATCTCCAGACTAAACGAAGAAGGTGGATTGCCAGAAACACAAATACGGATTGGCAAGTCATGATCCGTTGAACTATATGTAGGATAAGCGCCGGGGCCGAAGGTACGCTCCGGGCAGGTCTTTTCATCCTCCGCGCGGCTGTGCTTAAAATAACGCACCCGTATGGAGCCATTCGTCAGACTGACATATTGACCGCATAATTCGCACATGAAAAGCCCGCTGTCAGCATGGATTGTCCCATAGGGATATCGCTTAGCAGCCTCCTCAGCCGTAATCCGCTTCCAACCATGCCCCTCCCACATACAGACATGATTTAAAGAAGCCATACACATCCCTCCCTACTAAAACTTCCTTCCTTCCCAATGCAGATTTCCCAGATCTGCAAAATAAGTATTCCAGATGTATGGAATATTAATATTTGATATTCCAATACTTGCAGAATGCGCAATAAAGTATCTTATTTTGTAAATATAACTAACAAAATTATATTTTATAACCGAAAGAATAGCAATCAAAACAGGCATAAGCCATGCTCACTTTTACTTATCTGCAAGAAGAAATTGAGAAGAAGGGGAAAGTGAATAAAACTATCGCGAAAAAAACACCGTACGACTGGAATTCGTTCTATGGAATGCAATCGTAGAGCTGGCCTCGAAACATACACGGTACAAGATTGATCTTGGTATAATAAAAAAAGAAATCTGGCGGAAATGGTATTCATGAGAAAGAGGTGGCATGGATGAGCGATGAACAGGCGCCAAATGCGGGAGAGGAATATGCTCTGAAAGAGTACTTCATTAAGTACATGGAAGAAATAAAAGGATTGTCTGAAGCCTCGATTAAGCATTATATGGGTGCGCTCGACACGGTAATCAGTAGGTATTTGAAAGAAAAAGGGCTTGTCAATCATTCCATCTTTGAAATTAAATCCTTGAAACATTTACTTGATGTGCAAGAATTCTGAAAAAAGATCCTGACTTTGTAGCGCTTAATGAAAAAGGTCATAGGATGTATCGCAGCGGGCTCCAGAGTTATATAGATTTTGCCCGTGGTCAATGGTCTGATTCACATAAAGATGAAGATACAAAAGTGGAGCTTTCAAAACTTGACGAGCCCATACCAAGAGAAAAATATCACTATGAGATAACCAGCGAAAGGTACAGAAGATCCCCTATTATTAAGCATCAGGTCCTTAAAGCAGAACACTACCTTTGCGAAGTCGATCATCATCATGAGACATTCATCGTAAACAATACAAATCACGCGTACATGGAAGGCCATCATGTAATTCCGCTGAGCCATCAAAAGCAATTCAAGTACAGTCTTGATATTTACGCCAATGTCATCTGCCTTTGCCCGATATGCCACCGGCTTCTTCATTATGGAAGAATGAGTGACAGAGAAAAGATATTAGATCAGATTTATGGAGAGAGAAGTGAACGCTTGGCAAAGAGCGGCCTGGATATCAGCAGGAAAGATTTCTTCGATCTGGCAGAGAGCAGATGAATAAGAGTTTCAAAGTGGTCCAAAATAGAAATGTAATAGTGATCCCTTATTTCCTGCTATAATGAGAACGAATAAGTCTTTCGGAGATATCGAGTGCTTTTATTGGTGGAATGGCATCGGGAGTGATCAGAATGGCAGCTCATGGAAAAACAATACAATTATTTCTAATGGACGGCGAAGCGACAGGACGTACTAAATGTACGCTGGCAAACTGGACTGGCATCGCATATAAGATTCCAAGAATCATGCTTGAGCAGTGCAAAGACCGCAAGGATCTCAAGCAGAGCGGCGTCTATTTCTTGTTTGGCGACTCAGAGAAAGAAGATAAAGAAAAGGCGGTTTACGTTGGTCAGGCGATAGTACGAAAAGCCGGGGAAGGACTTCTCAATCGTTTGCAGGAACATCGGCGTAATCCAAAGGAAGATTACTGGAATGAAGCTGTCGCTATTACCACTTCAAACAATATACTGGGAGCAACAGAAATCAGTTACCTTGAGCATCGGTTCTGCGAACTTGCCACCAAGGCAAAGCGGTATGAACTAATCAATAAAGATGATCTCAATATCGGCAATCCTACCGAAGAAAAAGAAAGCGAAATGGAAGAATTTATTGATTATGCCAAGGTTGTCATGGGTGCATTAGGGTATAAATTATTCGAACCTTACGATAAACAGGAGAAGGAACAGGAAGATCCAGAACCAAAACCAGATGAAGAACCGTTGCTGTATTTGGACAGGAAGATTACGGATGTGGGATCAGTACATGCTACGGGCCGGCAGACGAATGAAGGCTTCATCGTCTATAAAGGCAGCCACATTTCGCTCGTGAATGATGGTACAGTTTTGGAATCCATTAAAAGACGCAAAGAAAAAGTCTCTCTTGATGAAAACGGGAATATAACAGAGGACCTGTTCTTCACCAGCCCGTCTGCTGCAGCCATGTTTGTTGTTGGAAAGAATGCAAATGGACTGACAAGCTGGAGAAACAAAGATAAAGTTACACTTAGGGATCTCGAGGAAAAGGCATCGGAAGAAGCAACAGAGTAATAAAAGAATAATAAAAAGAAAGAGCAGCATCTCAGAAAATAAAGATGCAGCTCTTTTTGCGTGTGGTTGTACGGTTTACACTCCCTCATCTTTCTCCAGCATTCTCATGAATTTCTCATCTATTACTCATTACTCCCTGGTATAATTAGATCTAGGAAAGATTTTTACGGTTTTCTGGGAAGGTTTGGTGGTTTGATGTTGAGGCAGGGGTTGTATGAGCAGCTGATCAATCAGGAGCTCAAGGAGGAGATTCGCTCGGCGGAGGCGGCGGAGCGGCAGCGGGTGGAGACCGGGGCTGTGGATGCTGCTGAGTCGGCGCGGGTTCTGGCGGAGTATGTGGCAAAGCTTCTTGAGAAGCGGCTGACGGCTGTGGCAGAGGAGTCCGGGAAGGATGAGGCAGAAGAAGAGCAGGTCCGTCTGATCAATCAGATGCTCAGCACACTCGGCAGTGAAAGCGGGAAGGATCTGCTTCCGCTCACGGAGGAGCGCAGGGTGGATCAGCTCTTGTCGGTCGTGAATACGAAGAATTCCGCGTTCGCGTTCCAGGAGCATGGGAGTTTCTCGCGTCCGGGCACGTCTTTGGCGCAGAGTTCGCTCTTTACGGGTTCGGATCATGAACCGCCGATGTTTGTGGAGCTCGCGAAGGAAATTGAGTCCGCTGACAGGATCGATCTTCTTGTTTCCTTTGTGAAATGGAGCGGGATTCGTCTTATTCTCGAACCTTTGAAGAAGTTCACTGAGCGGGGTCATCTTCGCATCATTACGACGTCCTACATGGGCGCGACAGATGTGAAGGCAATCGAGGAGCTCGCCAAGCTCAGCAATACGGAAATCAAAGTTTCCTATGATACAGCGAGGACACGTCTCCATGCGAAGTCCTACATGTTCTACCGCGAGAGCGGTTTCTCGACGGCGTATATCGGCTCGTCGAATCTTTCCCGTGCGGCCATTTCGAGCGGCCTGGAGTGGAATGTGAAGATTACTTCTCAGGACCAGCCGTCCACGATGGCGAAGATGGAAGCGACGTTTGAAAGCTACTGGAACTCCAGCGAGTTTGAAACGTACCAGGAAGGCGACAGCAAGAAACTGCAGGAGGCCATTTACAGGGAAAGATATAAGGATGATCCGAATTTCAATAACTTCGGCACGAATCCTTACATCATGGAAATCCAGCCGTACCCGTACCAGCAGGCGATCCTCGACAAACTCGCAGCGGAAAGGGAAATCCATCATCGCTATAAGAATCTCGTTGTCGCAGCAACAGGGACGGGAAAGACCGTCGTCGCTGCGCTCGACTATCGTCGTTTCTGCCAGAAGTTCGGCCATGAGAGAAAACCCAGACTTCTTTTCGTTGCGCACAGGGAAGAGATGCTGCAGCAGAGCCTTGCGACCTTCCGCAGCGTCATGAGAGATCCGACCTTCGGCAGCCTTCTCGTCGGACGTGAGAATCATCCGGAAACTATAGACCAGCTCTTCGTTTCCATCCAGAGTTTCCAGTCCAAAGATTTCACGAAACATGTCCCGGACAAGAATTACTATGATTTCATCATCATCGACGAATTCCACCATGCGGCTGCGCCTTCTTACCAGTCACTCCTCAGCTACTATGAGCCGAAGATTCTTCTAGGCATGACGGCAACTCCGGAACGAATGGATGGAAAGAGCGTCCTGCCGTACTTTGACGGACGCATTGCCGTGGAAATCCGCTTGCCCGATGCCATCGACAGGAAACTCCTCTGTCCCTTCCAGTATTTCGGCGTCGACGACACGACCGACCTCAGCCAGATCCGCTGGACGAGAGGCGGCTACGACGCCTCCGAGCTTTCCAACGTCTACTCCATGGAACAGTACGGCGCGAAGAAAAGAGCCGAATGGGTCCTTGAAGAAACAGATCGTTACGTGACCGACTGGAACGATGTCACTGGCCTTGGGTTCTGCGTTTCCAAAGCCCATGCAAAGTTCATGTCCGACTATTTCAACGATCATGACGTGCCATCCATGTACCTGACGAGCGATACGTCCTATGCGGACAGGAAATCCGCCGAGCAGAAACTTGTTTCCGGTCAGGTGAAATTCATCTTCGTCGTCGACCTTTACAACGAAGGCGTCGACATCAAGTCCGTCAATACCATCCTCTTCCTGAGACCGACCGAATCTCTGACCATTTTCCTCCAGCAGCTCGGACGCGGACTGCGTCTCTCTGAAGGAAAAGAATGCCTCACCGTCCTCGATTTCATAGGACAGGCCAATAAGAAATACGACTTTGAATTAAAATTCACAGCCCTTCTGAATAAAGCTCACGGAAGTCTGGCGGATGAGATCAAGAGAGGTTTCATCTCCGTCCCGCGCGGCTGCTATATCCACCTCGAGAAAAAGGCAGCCAAAAACATCCTTAGAAATATCAACGCATCTCTTGGCGCACAGGGCAGACTCATCCAGGGAATTAGTACCTTTGAAGAAGACAGCGGAAGACCGCTCACCCTGGACAATTTCCTTTCCTACTACAGCATGGATATCAAGGACCTCTACACCGATAGAGAAACGAAAGGGACCAATGCTGCCGGCTTCTACCGCCTCTGCGTGAAGGCGGACAAGCGGGAGGACTTCGAAGAACCGCTCGAGGATACCATTACCAAAGCGATGGGTAAAATCTGTGCCATCGACTCCCGGAGATGGATCCAGACCATCCTTTCAGAATTCATGCCGGGCACCGTCAGTGATGCAACAGAAGAAGAAAGACGCCTCATGCTCGAAATGTTCCAGTATACCGTCTGGCCGACAAACAGCACTAAAGATCCTCACGATTACAGCGACCTGGAAGGTGACATGGCCTCTATCCGGGAAAATCCCGTCATGTGCCAGGAAATTTGCGATATTCTGCAATACAACCTCGACCACCTCGACTTCGTCGATGAGAATGTCGATCTTGGCTTCACCTGTCCGCTCGACCTCCATTGCCACTACACCAAGGACCAGATTCTCGTCGCACTCGGCCATCCAGAAAGAGCGAAATCCATGCGTCAGGGCGTCCTCTACCTGAAAGACAGAAACCTCGACTTTTTCATCAATACGCTGAACAAAGCCGACAAAGACTATTCCCCGACGACCATGTATGCCGACTACTCCATCAATGAGCATCTCTTCCACTGGCAGAGCCAGAGCACCACATCCGAAGCATCCAATACGGGACAGCGTTACATCCACCATAAGGAAATGGGATCCCAAATTCTCCTCTTCGTCAGAGAATACAACAAAGACCAGACCGGTACTGCGCCTTTCGTCTACCTCGGCAAGGCCGAATACGTGAGCCACCAAGGCAGCAGTCCTATGAATATCATCTGGCACCTTGAACGCCCCATCCCGGCCAAATTCATTCGCCAGACAGGAAAGCTTCTGGCACAGTAAGGAGGCTCTATGAAAACGATCAGAGTCGTAGCCGCTGTCATTGCTGATGACCTCGACCATCCCACCAAAATCCTCGCCACGGAAAGAGGATACGGAGAATTTAAAGGGCAGTGGGAATTCCCCGGAGGGAAAATAGAAAAAGGCGAAACACCTGAAGAAGCGATTCGCCGGGAAATTCGGGAAGAACTCGAAGTGGAAATAGAAGTCGGTCCACTTCTTGGCACTATCGAATACGACTATCCAAACTTCCACCTCAGCATGGATACCTTCCTTGCCAAAGTCAGGGAAGGTACCATTGTTCTCAAAGAAGCGGAAGCTGCAAAATGGCTGACTAAGAGCAGTCTGGATACCGTTGGTTGGCTTCCTGCTGACCAGACCATCATCAAAAAGATACACGAAATCATGGAGTAGAGGGAAAGCCACGCGGTTTCCATGTTTTCCTCCGTTCCCCCACCCCGTATGCTACAATCAAGCTAAGGGAAGGTCTTCGGCCGTGCGGAACGGCTCTTGCTGCTTACTTTTCGAGTACGGGGAGAAAAGGAGGATTTTCTATGACACTTGTCAGCCAGCTGAGTTTCAGAGACATGTATCACCGGGGTTGTTTCTTTGCTATGAACGATTATCTGGCGGAGTTACTTGAAGCTGCGAAGATCGGCGCCGATGGGGCCGATGGTGCTTTGGGGTATGGCTATATTGATAACGAAGCAGGCTTCACCTTCGAAATCCTCGCTTCTGCGAAGAGGGAGGGAGACAGGTTCATTCCTCTCCCAAATGACGGAACGGTTTCCCTGAAGGTCCGCAGGGGCAGTGCCGCTCACTGGAATATCATCCTTCATCCCGATGTCGATACGACGCCGTTTGAGGAAACGATCCGGTTCATCAATGAAGGCTATTTCAAAAATGAAGGTCTTGAGTTCTTCCGCGGAATGGACGTCATAGACGAACTCCGCCATCCCGATTTCCCCGACGACCTCCGCGTCCTCTTCATGAAGGAAGGCCAGGAAGGCGTCGAAATATGCTGGGTACGAAGCATGGACGTGGCGGAAGACCATGTCATCGGAAAACTCCTGAACGAGCCTTACAAAGACTTCGGCGTCCACGAAGGCGACACCATTCCCTTCGGCATCGTCAAGGACGGCGAAGACTATGTCTGCGTATATATGGGAGAAGAATAGAAATTGAAAAGGAGCTGTGACAAAATGTGCAATCATTTCGTCACGGCTCTTTTTGCATGGGTGTACCTTTCGTTTTTTTCTGTGTTATCATAGGTCTTAAAGCATTATTTCTAGTCATTATTGCAGGAAAGGGAAATCGGGATGGAGCTGACAGTGCGGAAGGTGGATCGGAGTCTTCGGGATCTTTCACGGGTGAAGGGGCTCCTGGAGAGGGCTTTTCCAAAGAATGAGCAGTTCCCGATGTTCCTGCTGCGGCTTCGGGCGTGGAGCAGTTATGTGCATTTCCTGGCTTATTATGATGGCGATGATTTCTGCGGTTTCACGTATACGGTCGAAAATGAGGATATGGTTTTCGTCTTGTACCTGGCGGTAAATGATGAAATCCGGTCCAAAGGATACGGGACGGCGATTCTGACGGATCTGAAGGCAAGGGCCTCGGGAAGGGGCGTGGCCCTGAATATTGAGCCGCTGGATCCTCATGCGGCGAATTCCGAGCAGAGGGAGAGAAGGCTTGATTTTTACCGCAGGAATGGGTTTTTCAGTACGGATTACAACCTGATCGACGGCGGCGACAGGTATCTTATCTTGTGCACGAAGGAAGATTTTCCGGTGGAGGATTATATCCGAGTGATCAAGAGAATTTTCTTTGGCCTTCATGTGCCGAATGTGGAACGAGTGAAATAAGGAAAACAGCGGGGCTAAAAAACAGCGGTATCAAAATGACTGAGCATTTTGATACCGCTGTTTTTGATGGGGTGAGGAGATCCTTTGTAAAATGAACCCTATGAAAACCTTGGACGATGATGCGTTGACTTTTTAGAGAATGCACCTTTAAAAACCATACAACCGGGCTCTGCCCGAGGAAATGCAACTCATCCGCCCGACATCAGAATTTGAGGTCGGGCACCTTCCCTTCCAGGGCAAGGTCAAAGGCAACTCTTCCCCTGACGGGGACAGCTAAATCTCGTTGCGCTCGTGGTAAGTGAAGGTTGTATTTAGTGAAATTTTCTCAGAGTTCCCTATTTAATCTGATTCATTGTTCTGAAGTTGCTTTTTCCATTTTTCCATTTGCTTAATGACTTTAGGGTCTTCCCAGGGTGCATAGTATGGGTCTGTCATGAGACTCACTTTCTTGCTGCTCTCAAGAACAGATACTGCAAAGCTGTCGATAAAATCACCATATTCATCCCAGTATTTATCCAAATCGATTCGGAACAGAACATATCCGACAAGCTCATAGGGATTAGGAACTGGGTTTTTGTCAAAGCAGTAGACAAAGTATAGGTTAGTGGCATTGTAGACTGACTCGGCTGTCGTACAGTCTTGTGTCAGGTGCCTGAAAAAATAACCATAGATCTCGTCCCAGCTGTAGGATTGTAACACCTTATCCGCAAAGTCCTGGTGATCTTCATGGTCCTCGGGATCAAAGGAATCGTCAAAAAAGTTGCAGTTAAACAAATAATCCATGTCAGATTGCAGATTTGTTATATCCATACCTGTCATTCCTTTCTGAGGGTTCCGATGTATCAAAGTGATCGTCTGTAAAGTTTGTTCTGCCTCTTTTATTATTCCGTCACTTTGGGCGGGTATTTTTGCTCGAAGGTTTTGAGGATTTTGGTGAGTCTTTGGTCGAGGAATTGTCCGGCTTTTTCGCGGATGTCTTTGGGGACGCCGTAGTAGGCTTCTGCCATGCCGCCTGTGATGGCGGCGAGGGTATCGCTGTCGCCTCCTACGGAGACGGCGGTGCGGATAGCGTCTTCAAAGGATTCGGATTCGAGGAAGGCTTCGATGGCCTGGGGGACGGTGTCCTGGCAGGTTTCGTTGAATTCGTAGGTGGGGCGGATTTCATCGATGGTAAAGTTCAGTTTGTAGTATTTCTCTTCGATGTATTTCCGGATGTCTTCTTTTGTTTCGCCGGTTCTGGCAAGGTAGACGGCAGAGGCGGCAGCTTCGGCGCCTTTGATGCCTTCGGTGTGGTTATGGCTGACTTTGGTGACTTCTTTGGAGAGTTTCCTGACTTCGGAGAGGGATTCTCCTGCCCAGCCGCAGGCGCTGACTCTCATGGCTGCGCCGTTTCCAAAGCTGCCGTAGGGTTCGGGGTCATCGGAGTAGATCCAGTGGTAGAAGGATCCGCCGTAGCCGCTCTGGGGATAGGGGCGTCCTATTTTCTGCATGGAGAGGACGGCTTGTCTGGAGAGGCCTTTGTAGGACGGGACGGTCTTGAGGAGGGCGTCGCAGACGGCGAGGCTCATGATGAAGTCGTCGGTGAAGAAGCATTTATCTGAGAGGAGGTCAAAGTCTTTGGCGCGGTAGTTGTCCCATTCGAACCGCGATCCGGCAATGTCTCCTATAATGGCACCTATCATATGTATCCTTCCTTTCGTGTGTTGTTATCTTTCACTCTAAGACGGAGGGAGGGGATTGTCAAATGAGGAGGATGTGGTTTATTAGCGGGGAGAGTGTGCTTGGAGATTAAAACCATACAACCTCCCTGCGCTAGTGGTAATCAACCCTATCCACCGCGAAGCGGTCCCCCTTCCCCGTCTGGGAAGGCGAGTTTAAAAAAATACAACCGCAGCTCTGCTGCGGGGAAATGCAACTCATCCGTCGGCTCCGCCGACACCTTCCCTTCCAGGGCAAGGTTAAGACCGGCCTGCGGCCCACTTCCCGGGAAGGCGAGCACGGCGAGTTTGCGAGTTGTTTTTTCTTGGGTTCTACAGTGTATAATTAATATATACATATATAGAATGGAGTGGGATGGATGTTTATTGCTAAGGGTTTTGATGAGCTGACGCGTGAGGAGTTGTATGAGATTCTTCGGGCGCGGGTGGATGTGTTTGTGGTGGAGCAGCATTGTCCGTATCCGGAGCTGGATGGGGTGGATTATGACAGTCTTCATGTGTTCTGTGTGAAGGATGGAGCGGTGGCTGCGTATCTTCGTGCGTTTCCTCGTGAGGGAGAGCCCGGGGTGATCCAGGTGGGCCGTGTGCTGACGCGTGAGCGCGGGACGGGGCTTGGGGGCGAGCTTCTTCATGCAGGGCTTGAGGAGATCAAGAAGCGGTATTCGCCGAAGGAAATTTTCCTTGAGGCGCAGACGTATGCGATGGGGTTCTATGCGCGCGAGGGTTTCGTGAAGGCTTCGGAGGAGTTCTTAGAGGACGGGATCCCGCATACGGCGATGCGTCTTCGTTTGGAGGAGTAAGGAGGTCTTATGGACTTCAGCAGTGTGTTCAGGACGCATGATTTCCTGGAGGATGCGGCGGTTTCTTATGGCTTCAAGAAGAAGAGCGGCGTTTTCACGCTGGAGCGCGCTCTTCCGGAGACGGATGGACTGGCGGCGGTTGTCACTGTCCATGGCAGGGAAATGACGGTGTCGGTGGTGGAGCTGCCGGACCGTGTGCCGTATGCGCTTTTCGAGGTGGAGTCGGCGGAAGGGGCTTTCGTCGACCGCGTGCGCCAGGAGGCGGAGAATCTCGTCCGCGATGTGGTGGAGAATTGTTTCTTCGATTCGGATGTGCGGAGCCGGCTTCTTTCGTACGTGAAGGAAAGGTACGGGACGGAGCAGGAGAATCTCCGGGTGATTTACAAGGATTACTGCACGCTCCGCGAGCACGGGACGAAGAAATGGTACGGGCTTTTCATGCGCATTCCGTGGACGTCGCTCCATGTGGAGAGGAAGGGCATGACGGAGGTCCTGAATGTGAAGGCGGATCCGGAGGAAATCCAGCGGCTGATCGATCATGACCGGTATTTCCCGGCGTACCATATGGACAAGGTGCACTGGATCAGCATTCTTCTGGACAAGGAAACGGATATGGATGCGGCGAAGCGGATGCTGGATGAGAGTTATGCTCTCGTGGAGAAGTCCGGCAGGAAGGGCCGCAGGAAAGTCAAGAAATAAGGGGAGGGGAAATTTATGATACAGGTCGCGCAGCTGAATTTCAGGGAGATGGAGCACCAGATCTGCCTGCTTGGGATAAATCAGACGATTTCGGGCTTGCTGTACGCAGGGGGCATGGATGCGCCGGAGGATGGCGGTGTGCTGGCGTACGGGTATGTCGATACGGAGGGCGGTTTCACTTTTGAAATCCTCGCTCCTGCAAAGGTAGAGGGGGACAAGATCATTCCTCTTCCGGGAGTTCCGGATATGATGGTGAAGCTGCGCAAGGAGCAGGCGAATGAATGCAGCATCCGTCTCGGTCCGGTGGTGGACAGGACGCCGTATGAGAGGAAAATCGCCGTCATCAACGAAGCGTATGCGCCATCCGAAGATGTGGCGGCCATCCGCAGTGTCGACCTCATCGACGACTCCAGGCATCCTGACTATCCTGACGATATTCTCGTCATCTTCCTGAAGGACGATTACAAACCAGAGGGCTGCTGGGTGAGGAGCATGGAAGTCGAAGAGGGGCGCTGCATAGGAAAGCTCCTGAATGAACCTGACCAGGACTATGGTGTCCATGAGAATGATCTCATTCCTTTTGATATCGTAAAAGAAGGAGAGGATTACTTCTGCATTAGCAGGTTTTGAGGGGGATTATTGAAACCGTACAACATGATAAAACCATACAGCCGCCTTGCAGGCTGGGAACTACTGTATCCGTCGCCTCCGGCTACACCTTCTCCTTTCGGAGCAAGGTTAACACCCTTAAACCTCGCTGCGCTCGAAAAGAAAAGCAAATCAGCCTGTGGCTGAAAGAAAATCAAAGCCATGCGTTTCGCTTTCTGTCTGATATTGAATATTTTTTGCAAATGGTATACTTTAGTAGTATATCTTTTTGTTTTATGCGGGATTATAGTCAGAGCAGGTTACAGTGGAGAGGAGGAGTAAAGATTAACGGAATTTTATAATATAGATAGATGTCTATCCTTTTATTAAATTTTATTAAACATCGCAAAAGTACTATTAGCAAAAGTACTATTAATTTATAGAAAAATAATGTAAAATAAAGCGCAATTGATTAGCAGCTGGTTATGGGCGAGGCCCGCTTTATGGCAGGAGGATAAAAGGTGAATAGTTCCTGGTTAATGGATGCCGGTATTTTCGTGGTTTCTTTTGGCACAGCATTTTACGTGCTCGGCAGGCTGGGAAGGAAGCAGGCGGCTAAGGCCGTGAAGAAGGCGGATACGAAGGTCCGCAGCGCAGCAGAGGAGAGGGAAGCAGCGAGGAAGTCGGCTGATCTGACCGTCCGTCAGCTGGGCAATGAGAAACTTGCCGTAATTACCGGGGATCTCACGACGTTTACTGAGATTTTTAGCAAGATTGAAAATGTGGATTTTGAAGCTGGCAGCAGGGCTGCTGAAATGGCTGATTTCGTTCCGGGAGGGGATGAGAACAGAAGGCTTCAGGCAGGAATTGCCAGGATCAGGAGACTTGAGAGAAATGACGATCCTGATTTAAGAGGACTTCGCATCCGTGCGCTGGGTGTTTCTGATGCGGAGACACTTTTTGAAAGGGCATCGGGGAAGAATGAAATTTCCTATAGTTCTTCGATCAATGCGACTGTCAAATGGCTGATGACGGGCAAGGTGGAAGGCGATGTCTTCGGACCGGATGCGAATAATTCCGTCTTCGTCGGCTTCGGCGATGGTCCGTCTCATACGAGGGGCGAGGAAAAAGCATCGAGCTTCCGCACGAAGATGTATCCGCAGGAAGCGGAACAGTTCGAAGCGGAATCCAAGGTTGTTGCCCGCCTCGCTGTCCAGCTCTGCACTCTGGCGGAGGGTCAGAGGAAGGTGCTGGAAAGCAACACGAAGAATTTCCATGCCCGTGTCAAAGCGCTGAAGCGTATCGTCGATCAGGAAGGGTATGACTGGAACAAGTACGGCAAAGAGGATAGAAGAATCATCGCCCTCGCTGCCCGCCAGGCCAGAAATATCTCCGTGATCGTCACCATGGGTCTTCTCCACGATGACGGTTCGATCAATAGAGAAATCCTCGGCGTCATTTCACTCCTGAAATTCAACGAGGAAGAAGAATAAATAGGGGAAGAGCTATGAAAAATGTGGACCATTTTTCATAGCTCTTTTTGCGTGGGGGATGAGGGAAGATTAAAACCATATGACCTCGCTTCGCTCGAGAAACCTTTTTATAAAAACCAATGAATACTGCACCCCTTCCTCTGGCAACAGTAAGAAGATAAGCCAGACGCCTTCCCCGCTGAGGCAGGTCAAAGGCCTCCATTACGGCGTCATTTGATAGTATCGAATGAGCATCTTACGGTTTTCATTTATGGTAAACGTATTAAGTCACCATTGATAATATTGGTATTGAATGATTGCGGAAGGTTTTAACCTGCCCGTCTGGTTTCTCCACTCAAAAAGCGGTCTCTTGCGAGACCGCTTTCTACTTTCCTGTTTCACTTTCTTTATTTTATTTCCCGAGTTTTCTTTCTGCTTCTTCTTTGTCAGCCGGGACGATGATGGGGCTGGAGATGAGGTTGATGATGTCGGCTTTGGCTTTTTCGAGGATGCCGATTTTCATTTCGATCTGCGGGATGGTGCCTTCGGGGATCGGGCCTTCGTCTACTTCGGTGAGGTCGGATTCTTTGAGTCTGAAGGGCTGGACTCCGATGGTGACGCTCTGGAGGGCAGCGAGGCGGAATTCGAGGTTGGCTGTGTTGGCTTCTTCGAGGAGGGCTGCTGCTTTTTCTTCGTTTCCTTCTTTCTTGACTTCAGCGAGGGACTGTTTCAGTTCTTCGATTCTTTCGCTGAGGAGTCTGTGGATGAGGGGAGCGGAGGTTTCCATGGACGGGGCTCTTCTTGCCGGGAAGATGGTGACGTCTTCGCGGAGGAGCGGTTTGTAGGTGGTCTGGAGAATGCTGCCTTTCTTGGTGAGGAAGTCGGTGCCTGTGATGTACTTGGCTTCTTTCAGTGCTTTTTCCACGATGGCAGGGTCGGTGTCTTCGAAGGTGATTCTTTCGAAGGCAGAGGCGTTCAGGTGGGCGTCGACGCATTGTTCGAGGAAGTGGTCGGCGAAGGGACGGGTGTCGTTGAAGACGTAGAGTGTCTCTCCTTCGGGGACTTTGTTCAGGACGAAGAAGTGTTCAGAGACGACTTCGAGGTGCAGGGGGAAGAGGTTTTCTTCCGGGATGACGGTGAGGAGCTGGAATGCTTCTGTGTCTTCGCAGATGTAGAGTGCATCTTTCCTTGCTTCTTTGATGTCTGCCGTCAGGACAGCCTCGACGGGGTAGTAGGTGCCGATGAGGTTGGTGACGATGAATTGGAGTTCGTCTTTGGATGCCTGGGTTCTTCCAGCGGCAATGAGTACGGGATGGTTCATGATGATGTCCTTTCTTTTCCTTGGTTTCTTATATATGACCGGATCCTTATGGATGCGGGTTGTTGTCTGGGGAAATGGCCTCTTCCCGGGCGTTCTGCATGGCTTTTTCTATAGCGCTTGCTTGCTGCCGCAGGCGGCCCCGGATGATTTTTATGAGTTCTGCGTTTTCTTCAAGTTCTTTCGCAGGTGGTTTGTAGGTTTCCTTTTCCTTGGCGGGAAGGCGGGAGGCTCCTTCCAGGAGGGCTATCCTGCAGGCGCGTTCAAAGCACTGGATGGCGCTTGCTATTTCTTCCCTGGCTATTTCCTTTTCGTCCGGGCTCTCCGCTTTCCGGAGGAGTTCTTTCAGCTCGCGCTCTCTTCTTGCAGCAAGGGCAAGGATGAGGCGGAGCGAGGAATCGAAGGTGGGGACGCGGCTGGCGGGAAGGATGCTCACATCTTTTGGGAGGGATTCTTTGTAGGGGCTCTCGCAGAGGATTGAACCTTCTCCGGTAAAGCAGCTGGCGCCGGTGATGTACCTGGCCTTTCCAAGGAGGGAAAGGACTGTTTCTTCAGGCATGTCTTCATAGGAAATCGCGGTGTACGGGTGATTTCCCCGGATGCGGTCCTTCATCTGCCCGATGAAGCGCTCGGCGTAGGCTTTGCGGTTATTGAAGACGGAAATGGGTGCTCCTTCGGGGACCCTGGCAGTCATGGCGAGGAAGAATTCCGCGGCGGGCTGCATATCGAGAAGGAAGGTCTTTTCCTTGGGAAGGAAACGGGAAACGTGCGGGTACTGGATGGGTGCCGCTATCCAGCAGGCGTCTTTTTCCGGATCTTCCCTCGCGGCGTCTTCGGTTAGGGATTCCCTGACGGGATAAGTATCTCCGAAGAGGCGCCTGATGGCTGTATGGAGTTCGGCGGAGACGAGCGGGCTCGTGCCGAATACGACGAGTTCTGGTTTCATGGCCGTCTCCTTTCAGTTGATGGAATCCGAGAATGCCCGCGCGGCTCTGGATGGTGTCCGTCTGGCGTTTTCTGCATAGACGGGACTGATGACGATCTCGGGCGCAAGCGGGATTTCTGCAAGGCGGCTGTTTCCTTCGAAGATGGATGCGGGGAGAATGGCCGCGCTGTCCATGGCAAGGAGGAGTCCCCGGATGGTGTCGGCGCTTCCTGCTGTGAGGACGCGGTGTACGCGGCTCAGGGTCTCATTCCTTTTCCGAAGTCTTCGGGGAGGAACAAGGCCATGCCTTCGAGGTCGTCCCATGAGGCGCTCTTCTTTTCTGCGAGCGGATGGCTCTTTGGAAGGATGAGGGCGAGCGGGACTTCGGCGAGGGGATGGATGTCATACCCGGCGCCAGGGTCTTCGGGAAGGAAGGCTCCGTCGAGTTCGCCTTTTTCCAGGAGGGCGGCGACCGCCTCTGCCGGTCCTTCCTGCACGCGGCACTCGATGCCCGGATGGTCCGAAAGGAAGCGGGCGATGAGGGAAAGGACGGATGGCAGTGACAGGAAGGAGGAAATCCCGATGGCAAGGGTGCCGCTGCTCAGGGATTTCATGGCGTCCATGTCGCGTATGGTCGTGACGACGCCTTTCATGATTTCCTCGACGTGGGCGGAGAAGATCCTGCCTTCGGCCGTGAGGGATGCTTTTCCCTGGGAGCGGTCGAAGAGGGTGATGCCAAGCTCGCTTTCCAGGCTTCGGATGGCGCTGGTCACAGCGGGCTGGGAGACTTAGAGGTGCTCGGCGGCGCGCGTGAAGCTTCCTGCGTTCTTGACGGCGAGGAAGTACTCGAGTTGGCGGATTTCCATAGGCTGCTCCTTTCCTGTTTCTTTTATTATTATAACAAGTATGAACGTAAACTGTTGGGAATGTTATTGAAAAATATACGAAAAAGAGAGGATTCGGCTGTTTCTTTATCAATTTTGTATAACTTGCCATAAATCCGGCTTATGAAGCGATAAGGAACGGGTATTTCACGGGCGGGCGAAATGGGGGTAGGATATAGGAAAGAGAGGCGCGGGGGTTCCGCGCAGGAGGAGGCTGTGATGGCTAGCATGATGGAAGACAGCAGGGTGCTGGGATTTCTTTTCGGAACGGATGAAATGAGAGCGGTGTGGAGTGAGAAGAACTGGGTGCAGAAGTGGCTCGACACGGAAGCGGCGCTGGCAAGGGCGTAGGGAGAGCTGGGCGTGATTCCCAGGGAAACGGCGGATGTAATCGTCAGCCACGCACGCGCTGAGGAAATCGACATGGATGCTCTGGCGGAGGGCTTCAGAAGCTCGATCACGATCGTGCCGCTTCTCAATGCGTTCAAGAAGAGCCTTCCGAGCGATGCTGGCGAGTACGTCCACTGGGGCGCGACGAGCCAGGATATCTATGACACGGGCCTCGTCCTCATGGAGAGGGAAGCGTGCTCCATCATCCTGCGCGATGCGAAGGCCTGTCTCTCCGCGATCCTTGCGCTCGTGAAGAAGTACAGGGATACGCCGGAAGCAGGAAGGACGCACGTCGTCCATGCCATCCCGATCACCTTCGGTTTCAAGGCAGCCGGCTGGGCGGATGAGCTGAAAAGGGAAATCGAGCGTTTCAAGGAAATGGAAAAGCGCGCCTTCGTCCTGGAAATGGGCGGCGCTGTCGGAACGCTTGCCTCGCAGCCGGAAAAGGGCCTCGAGACGCAGGAAAAAATGGCAGAGATCCTGGGCCTTCGCGTGCCGCTCATCGCATGGCATACGGCGAGAGACAATCAGGCAGAACTTGCGAGCGACCTTGCTCTCCTTGCAGGCACCATGGGCCGCATCTGCTATGAAATATTCACTCTGCAGCGAACGGAAATCCTCGAGCTTGAAGAACCCTTCTTCAAAGGGAAGATCGGCTCCTCTACCATGCCGCACAAGAGAAACCCGGCCGTCCTTGAAAACGTCCTCGCGCTTCTTAGGAACGTCAGGACCACGGCGCCCGCCATCGTCGAGAGCATGATCTCTGAAAACGAAAGAGACTGGGGCTGCTTCATCTCCGAATGGGAAGGTCTGCCCCGAGCCTTCGTCCTCATGGCGACCGCCCTTGAAAAAGCAAGGTACATCCTCGAGAATCTCATCGTCTACGAAGACCACATGAAAAAGAACCTCTTCCTCCAGAAGGGCCTCATGATGAGCGAATGTGTCATGATGCACCTCGCCAGAAAACTCGGCCGCCTCACCGCCCATCACATCGTCTACGATGCCTGCATGGAAGCCTACGAAAAGGAAATCCCCCTGAAGGACGTCCTCATGAAGACCAAGGTCGTCACGGATGATTTCACCGAAGAAGAAATCGACACCATGCTGAATCCGGAACAATACTTAGGCCTCGCGCCCATATTCTGCGACAGGGTCCTCGAAGCGTATAAAGAATATATGGAATAAAGATAATAAAGGAAGAAGGAGCTGTGGCGAAATGTGCAATCATTTCGCCACAGCTCCTTTTGCATTGTTTATATTCGATGGGGGGGATTATCCAACACATTTATATATCTGTTTTATCTGAAAACCTCAAAACCTCAAAACCTCAAAACCTCAAAACCTCAAAACCTCAAAACCTCGCTTTGCTCGACAACTACTGTATCCGTCAGCTACGCTGACACCTTCTCCTTTCGGAGCAAGGTTAACACCCTTAAACCTCGCTCCGCTCGAGAAAAGGAAAAAGCAGCGTTTTAACGGATTTTGTCACAGCTCTTTTTCATTTTCCAACGATCCTGGTTCCCAGTTCTGCGATGAAGCGTTTGCCGCTTTCTACTTTATAGAAGTCAAGGGGATAGGAGATTTCATAGGCAACGCTGGCAAGTTTGAGGTGCTGTTTTCTGGCGGCATCGAGGAGGGAATGGTAGTAGGAAAGGTAGTTTTCTCTGGACCAGATGAAGTCGATGGCGAGGAAGTTTTCTTCTGCCTTTATGAGCGTGAGGTCTTCGGGGATGGACTGCGGGATGGATTCTATTTTCTTGATGGTGTGGAAGTAGATGATTTCGAAGAGGTCTTTGTAGCCTTTTCTCGGGAAGAGGAAGCCGTAGGAGAGGGCGGGGATGATATGGAGGGAGAGGAGGCTGACGGCGTCGTTGGGTTCCACTTTCGGGGTGATGCCTTCTTTTTCGATTGGAAGGGAAAGGAGCGTGGAGCTTACGCGTTTGATATACGGTCCTTTTCCTGCGTGCTGCTGCATGAGGGATGCCTCCTCGAGCTGCTTTTGCTGCTGATGGACCATGATTTCCATTTCATGGAGCTCCTGCTGTTTCTGGAGGATGGCTTTTTCCTGGCTGTCCCAGAGGCTCCGGAGATCGACGGGATCTTTCTGAAGGGTTTCCCGGATTTCCGCAAGGCTCATCCCTGTGCGCTGGAGAAGACGGATGGTCTGGAAAAGGAAGATCTGACCATTCGTGTAGTATCGGTAGCCGCTATCCGGATCGATTCTGGCGGCCGGCAGCAGGCCTTTTTTATCGTATAAGCGGAGCGTCTGCACGCTCGTGCCGCAAAGGGCGGCCATGGTTCCTATGGAAAGCATAATTCCTCCTTGACTCTATACTTACTATAGACATTATACTCTAGGCAAAAGTAATAAGGAGGTATTTATATGGAAAAGAAAACGATTCGTCTCATTGTTCCGGACTGGCAGGCAGGGGATAATTCTGTCTATTATTTCGGCGCGAAGATACTGCAGGTGATTGCTCCGAAGAAGGAAGGGCAGAAGGAAATCACGATTCCTGTCCCGGACGATTTCAAACCGCTCGAAAGGGAAAACGGCGTGACGGCGCAGAGCGCTGTGTATCAGCAGGTGAAGGATACGGTAAGCGCGATCGACAAGGAAGCGCCGGACAAGATCATTACGTTTGGCGGGAACTGCCTTGTTTCCCAGGCGCCTTTTGCATACCTGAATGAAAAGTATGACGACCTCGGCGTTCTCTGGGTCGATGCACATCCGGATATTTCCAACCCGGAAATCTATGAAAATGAGCATGCGATGGTCCTGGCCAATCTTCTCGGCGCAGGGGATCCGAAGCTCTCCGGACTCGTGAGGAAAACGCTGAAACCGTCACAGGTCCGCTATGAAGGCATGCAGGGCGGGGTCGATGTGGAACAGGCGGAACTTGATCGGCTCGGCGTTTCTTATGCGGCAGCCAAGGAAAATGAGCTCGACGCGGAGGGAGCCATTTCCTGGATCCGTGAAAACGGGATCAAACACATCGCCCTTCACCTCGACTGCGACGTCATGGATCCCCATGATTTCTATGCGACCTATTTCAATAACCCGGCCCTCGGACCGATTCCGTACAATGCGGCCACCGGCCACATGAAACGCGCTTCCGTCTGGGATTTCATCGAGAAGATCAGCAAAGAAACCGACCTCGTCGGCCTCACCATCGCCGAATACATGCCATGGAGCGCCATGCAGATGAGAGAGCTCATGAAGAGGACGAAGATATTCGGCTGACGGCTCTTCCTTTTTCCTTCTCGCCCGTATAGGGTATAATACAAAGAAAAGGAAAGGAGGCGCTGTATGTCAAGAGAATCAAGGATCGGTATGTTCGTATTCATTGGGATCGTCGTCATAGGACTGATCGGGCTCTTCCTGAACCCCATCGAGCGCCTCCGCGACCAGTACTTCCGCGTCGATGCTGTCTTCGACGATGCCGGCGGCATCCGGGATGAAAGCCCCGTCCTCTACGCAGGCGTCTGCGTAGGCCGCGTCCACTCCTTCGAAGTGAAAGACGGCAAGGCCATCCTGACACTCCAGATCAAGAAGAAGGCTCTGATTCCAAAAGACTGCACCGTAGGCACCTCCAGCACCGGCGTCGTAGGCGACACCTACGTCAAACTTTCCGGAGGAAATCCTGGCGCAGGCTACCTCCAGAGCGGCGACGTCATCTACGAGACCAAGTCCGACCGCATGGACAAGATCATCGCCAAGGCCCAGAAGCTCATAGAATCAGCAGAAACTACGAAAGATAATATAGATAAAATGAGGAACTAAAAATAAATTAGAGAAGAGCCATGAAAAGGGAGAGAGTTTTCATGGCTCTTTTTTTGTGGGGAAAAACATACGGCCGCTCCTTTGGGAAATGAACCCCTTTCGGCGCATGCGCGCCACTTTCCCCTTACGGGGACAGCTAAACCTCGCTGCGCTCGAGGAAATGCTGTATCCGTTTACACCTTCCCTTCCAGGGCAAGGTCAAGACCGGCCTACGGCCCTTTTGCCCGCCTCATTTCGTTTCCCCATTCTTCTTTATTATTAGTCAACCGTATTCAATTATGCTAAAATAATAACAGAATTCTAAAAAGGTTTGGAATTCTGTATACATTCCCTTTGGGGAGACGCGGCGGCACTGGGTGGCAGTGTCGAAGGCGGGGATTTCGCGGTCCCTGATGCCGTGAATAAATGAGGGCTTGGCCCGCAAAGTACGAAACGTGTCGGTTTCGTGCGTATTTAAGTAAAGGAAGGAAAATTCATATGGCGAATTATAACGCGCTTTTTCCAAGCCCGGATAATCCTCATCTTTCCCTCAGACAGGCTGATGGCAAGGCGCTCGGCCGTGTGCGTGCGATCGTAAAGGGATCGGCACCGCAGGCGGGGATGAAGGATTACCGGTTTTTTGTTGACCCGGTTTCACCGCTGCCAAAGGGCTTCGAGGAGGCGGAGAAGTTCGGGTTCACTGGTTTTATGAGCCGGATTGGTTTCGGCTTCAATTCATTTCAGACGGAGGAGCAGGCGCTCGCGAAACTGATGGAGGAGTATGGGGACTCTTTTGTGACGTTTACACCGGCTCTTCGGAGTAATAAGTTTTTTGTCCTGGACGACATGACGAAGGAAGGGCGGACGCCTTTCATGGATGTGGATAAGAATTATTATCCAGTGCCAGCTTTCGGGACGATCGACCAGCCTGTTTTCGGCGGGGATATCAACAAGTTCTGCCATCATATCATGTCAGGGAAGCCGCTTCCGGGGCTTTCGAAGCGGAACTGGAATAATGACGTCCGTCCGCAGTTGGTTGTAGCAGCGACGAAAAATCTCGAGGGGAAGCTGGGGCCGTGGGTTGTCTTCGCTCCGCTTCATGATGATGCTTTCGATTCGATGGTGATCGGCGAGGGCGGGGCGTATTTCCGTGTAAGAAATCACGGCCCTTTGGGTTATGGCCTTGTCGATGTCAATAATTCGGAAATCCTTTCGCATATTCTGCGCTGTGAGGAAAGTCCGCTCTGGTTTGTTCCAGAAGAATTTCTCCCTGATCTTCGCCGCGATCTCCGTCCGGTGCCTGAGGATGAGGATATCCTGAAGGACAGCGGTGTCGAGGTGAATCCTTTCGGCATGTTGGAGGGAAATTTCGTGACGAAGGACGACCTTTTCCAGCTGCTGAATGGCAAGCGGGATGAGGAAACGGGCGAGGGTGTGCTCGATGTGATCCGGAAGATGAATCTCAAGGGGAAGAAGCCGCTTGAGAAGATGCCGGAAGCGCAGGAGGGCAAGAAGCTGAAGGCAGAGTTCAAGGCCGATGAGGTCCTGAAGGATGCCGAGAAGCCGCACCGTGCCAATGAGGGAAGGGGCAGGAAAGAAGCGCCCCGTCAGGAAGCACCGGCGAAGGACGCACCGAAGGCTGATCCAAAACCAAAGTCAGAGGTGAAGGCTGAGGCGCAGAAGGTCATGAAGACAGAAGTTGCTGCCAGCACCCGCCGCAGTGATAAGAACAAGAACGAAACAAAGGAAAAGGAAAATAACAAGAACCGCCGCGAGGTAAAGGAAGCACCGCTTCTGGAAGCAGGAAAGGGTCCGGTGAAGGAACTGGAAGCGCCTGCTGCCAAAGAGGTGAAGGAAATCGCCAAGGAAGCGCCGAAAGAGGCTCCCAGGGAAACGGCCAAAGATGCCGCAAAAGAAGCACCCAAGGACGTGAAGGAAGCACCGAAGCAGGAAACGACGGCCAAGGAAACGAAGGGAAAGAACGGGAAGAGGGACGAAGCGCCCGCTTTCACGGAGAAGGATTTCATCGACCGCCTGACGGACACCGCCAGCCGCGCCGGCCTTCTCTATAACCAGAAGGATCTCATCAATTTCCATATTTCCGTCAAATCCTCCAGGCTCGTCATCCTGGCAGGCATGAGCGGCACGGGCAAGTCCGGCCTCGTCCGCCTCTACGGCAAAGCACTCGGGATCCCGGAAGAGAGGATCTGTTTCCTCCCTGTCCGCCCGTCCTGGATGGACGACGGCGATATCCTGGGCTATGTCGACATGAAGAATCTCGTCTACAGGAGCGCCGACACGGGCCTTGCCGAGCTTCTGATCGATGCTTCGCAGCATACGGACAAGCTCTACATCGTGTGCTTCGATGAAATGAACCTCGCCCGCGCTGAGCATTATTTCGCGCAATTCATTTCCGCGCTCGAGAAGGAAGGAAATCCGGTCATCCGTCTCTACAATCCGTCGCTCGCACCGCGCCTCTACAATGGCGACCGCTACCCGGCAGACATCACTGTCGGTGCGAACGTCATTTTCACGGGCACGGTCAATGTCGATGAATCGACGTACCATTTCTCCGACAAGATTCTCGACCGCGCGAACGTCATCACGCTCCATCAGGGCCGCTTCAGGGACCTCATGGGCCTCAAAAGACGGAAGAGAGCCCGCTATGATGAAATCGGCGCGAAGATGTTCAGTACATTCCGCGTCCGCGGAGGCTTGGGGCTCACTGAACGCGAGCTCGATCTCCTCGATGCGCTGAATGATGCCTTCCACGACAGCGGCATCCAGTGCGGCATCGGCTTCCGCGTGGCACGCCAGATGGGAAGGTACCTGGAGAACATCCCCGAAGGCTTCGGCTTCTCGAGGAAGGAAGGCATCGACTCCCAGGTCGTCCAGCGCATCCTGACGAAGCTCCGCGGCTCTTCCCAGCAGCTTTCGATACTCCTTTCGCTGAACGACAAGGGCGAGCTCAAGGGCACAGTTCCTGCCGTTCTTGAGAAATTCTCCGATCTTTCGAATTTCGAAGAGTCGAAGCGTGTGCTGAAGATCAAAGCCGGGGAGCTGAAGCTCTATGATTACACGATCTAAACTGCCATTCTCCCTCACGTTTGAAACAAAGAAGGAAGGGATCATTTCCGCCAGGCGCTTCACGATAGACCCTGACCGGCTGACGGGCCATTTCCCTGTTGCCCTTGCCCTGACGGAGAATCAGGATATATTCCTCCGCTTCAAAGCGCCTGCGGGCTTCCGCTTCACCATGGACGGCCTCGACATCGTGACGCTTCCGGGGCAGGAGAGGGAATCCGAGCAGACGTACATCCTCCCCGAAGGGAAGAAGGACATCCTCCTCTTTGCCGGGCAGGACTTCCCGCTCGTCCCGGGCTACTACGTTATGACCGTCGAAGGCGCAGGCCGCGCGTGGTACGGGATCCTCGAAATCAATCCGCGCTACATGGAAAAGCAGAGCTGGCAGGAAATGAGGGATGAGCTCGTCGAGGAAATCAAGACACTCTCCTTCGATTTCATGAAGCGCAATATCCATATTTCCAGACAGCTCGAAGGGGCGCTTGGCGTCAATACGGAAATGCTGCTCCGCTTCTACACCATCCGCGACGAATCGCCCGTGGTGCTGAACGTACTGGACGAACTCGCCCGCACGGCCAATTCGCGACTGGCTCTTCGCATGAAGCATGTGAGGACGCTGGGCGACAGGCGTACCGAGCCGCACATCCGGCCCCAGCACTTCCACGACAGAGCCGGCGCACCGACGACGCCCGCCCTCTACACGGAAATGACATGGGACGTCGCAGAGAACCGCTTCGCTAAAGCGCTCCTCATGAAACTCGACCAGAATCTCTTCACCTTCATCAAGGAAATCGACGGCCACGTAGAACGCCTCGAAGACCGCCAGCGCGAAATCGCCCGCTTCTCCCGCGATCGTGAATACCGCATGGGCGTCAAAGCCCTCTCGCAGTTCATCGACTACAGGAAACGCGCGATACTCCTCAGGCAGAGCATCCGCCGCGTTACGCTTGCGCCATGGTATGAAGAAACAAAAGGCGAAATGCCCGAAACCATGCCCATGGCCGTCTTCCGCGACCCCAGATACTCCGTCCTCTACCGCCTCTACAAAAACCTTGAGAACCCGTTCTCGAGCCTTGACGTTTCCTCCTTCTACCAGTTCCAGTGGAAAAGGACCGATAAGCTCTATGAAATGTGGGGCTTCCTCCGCTTCATCAAAGCCCTCATGGCCAAAGGATGGGAACTCGAAGACGGCGTCGAGGTCCTCAAAGAAGAAGGCAAGTACCGCCTTGCCAGCCTTGAATCCGGCACAGAAATCCGCCTGAAACGGGAAAACGCAGAAATCCGCCTCGTCTACGACGGCATCGTCCCCGGGAACTCCGCCGACACCAGCCGCGACAAAGCGCCCCTCTACACCAACAACTCCCACAGGCAGCCGGACCTTAGGATGGACTACTACAAAGAAGGCCTCTACTACGGCTCCCTCGTAGCCGACTTCAAATACAGAGACGTCCTCTTCCTCTGGCAGGACGAAAACAGAAGCTACAGCATCAGGAAACAATTCAACGCCTACCGAGACATGAACACCCGCTTCTACCGCGATATGACAGAAGCTGCCTCTCTCAGAGACAGCCGCCCCGTCAAAGAAGTCTGGGCCGTCTTCCCCAAAGAAATCCCCGGAAGAAGCGACGCAGACTACAGCCTGCGGTTCATACCCCTCGCCCCGGGCCTCCCAGGCAACGAAGAACTCCCGGATCTGCTGGAGAAATATATAGAGTCGATATAGGGGATATAAAAGGAAAAGAAGAAGAAAAAGAGGCTCTTCACGGAAATTTGGGGGATGAATAATTTTTAGGTAAAGAATGGAATCGG
>ERZ773111.315-NODE-315-length-36371-cov-5.528252_pt1 | contig 36371 bp, 49 predicted proteins | sample MGYA00580567_ERZ773111 | MGnify/ENA primary metagenome ERZ773111 (study PRJEB29015, sample SAMEA2737875) | human gut metagenome | biome: human gut; feature: human-associated habitat; material: faeces | place: China | collected 2012 ...
CCTTTCGGGCCCTGCGGGCCGGTCGCGCCGGTGGCTCCCTTTGGACCTTGCGGCCCCGTGGAACCCGCCGCTCCGGTCGCGCCGACCGGGCCCTGCGGACCTATCGGACCCTGCTCGCCTTTGACGCCGGTCGCGCCACTCATGTCAGCGATGAGTGAGTAGCCATCCGCTGACTTCACGTACAGCTCGGCGTTGTGCGGATCCTCGACATTCGAGCTGATTATCGCGAAGCCGCCGACCGCCACACCGTCGACCTTCCACCCAGCCTGCATTGCCTCGTAGCTGGTGTAAACCTTCGAGATGGAAAAACCCTCGCCGGTATCGCCCTTCGGGCCCTGGGCACCCTGCACACCTTGCGGGCCACGTGGGCCGGTTTCGCCCTGTATACCCTGCGGGCCGCGCTCGCCCCTCGGACCCTGAATACCTGTCGCACCTTTCGGGCCCTGCGGACCCATCGGGCCTGTGTCACCCTTCTCGCCCTGCGGTCCGATTTCACCTCGCGGGCCGCGCTCACCGGTGTCACCCTTCTCGCCCTGCGGTCCGATTTCACCTCGCGGGCCGCGCTCACCTTTCGGACCCTGAATACCGGTCGCGCCACGCGGAATTCCGAGTGAAAGCGTCTTGACCAGCCCCTCGCCCGAGAGCGACGCGGTGGCCTTAGAGCCTTCCGTGAGCGTGGACACTTCTCCCATGGCGATATCCGCCTGCGCCCACGTCTGGAGCGAGTTCGAGGCATCTATTACGGCCTTGTCGGCCTTGGCCTCAACGGCCTTGAGCGATTCCGCGTCGACCTCCGCACTAAACGTGTAGTTCTCGAGCTTCAGGCCCTTTCCCGCCAGGTATGCGTGTCCACCACCTCCGTCGGCGATCGCGCTAGTCGAGTTCTTCGTCGTGGTCTCACTGCCGACCTCGTACCTGTATGTTGCCACGCCATGTGAGACCTGCACGATCTTCTTCACCACGGTCGCGCTAACGGTCTTACCGTGCGCGTTATCGCGCGCCGAGATAATGTCGCCGACGTCGACGTCGATATCGTCGTGCGCGTCGACCTCGACGCTGCCTCGAGTCTGGTACTCCCTGAGCTTCTTGCCGCCCTCCTCCTCGAGCTTCGCCTCGTCGGCGTTGCTGTAGTCGTAGAGCGCACATATCTCGTCGACTCCAAAGAGGCTCTGGGTGTGGCTGACGTTACCGGCCGTGTCCGCATAGAAATGGACTACGGCGCGGTTCTCGAGCTCGCCAGTACCTGCACAGACCAGGTGATTGATACAGCGGTGAACCGAGGTCAGCGTGAAGTCCAAAAGGTCGGAATCGACCTTGTTCGCATAGTCTACGATAGGCGGCAGAGAGATTTCCACCTTACCGCCCTTACGACGCATGACGACCTTGCGACCATTGGCCTTCGCCATGGCTTTCAAGCCGCTGTAGCCGTCCACGAATCGATCGAAGGTGTAGCTTACCGACGTATCGTCGGAAGCGGCGGAGAACAGCCCAGAAAGCCCCATGCGCTCGATGAGCGACGCGAGCACATCGTCAGCCTTGCCGCTGACGGAGAGGTATCCGCTTCCCAAATCAGGGAGCAGGCGCTTGCCTGCCAAAATACCATGCCAGGTGCGGCCCTTGCACAGAATTGAGCCGGATGCCTCCCTGCCGGCCTCATAGCTCGCCTGGTCGATAACACCACCATACTCGGTGCCGTCGATGAACACAAATTGCCCCTCTTCGGGGGCCTCGCCCGCGCGGGCCTCCAATTTCAGCGCGTTTTCATCGCTGCCGAAAGCTATGTCAAGCTCGAATTCCTCGATTTCGCGGATATCGCCCACAGTTGGATCATTCACCACTAAAACCATGCGGGCTCGCCCTCTTCCTCGTACAGAGTCAAGTCGAAGCCGAAGCTATTGTCCCACGAGATTTCAGACGTGCCGACTGGCACGTGCTCGAAGATATACTCGCCAGAACCCACGCCGCTGCCTCGGTGCGCCTTGCTGAATGCGTCCATCGTGGTGCCGTCTGCGGCGACCACGGTGACGGTGCGTCGCAACGGGTCGATATCCATGTAACCGCCCTCTGGAACGGTCACGTCCACCTGGTACAGGTTGCCGGCCAGGCGCACAGAAGGGTTGACCGCGGGCCCGTACACGACAAACTTCGCTGGGCTGTCAGAGTAGCCTGGGTTGATGGCGTATTGCAGCGGTGAGGTCGCGCCTAGGTCGTACGGCAAATCATGTGGCAAGTCGAGAAACTCATAGTCCGCCGAACCATGCACGGGCACGAACGCCGTCGTAGTCCCCCTGCGCCATACGCCGTCGAGCAAAACCAAAGTGAGCTTGGTCGCGAAGAAATTGTCACCGATGCCGTCCACCTCGGAAGCCACGACGAAACAACGCTGGAACCAGTCATTGACATAGATAGTGCCGGGCGTGCCCTTCTGCATGTCCGTGTCGGCACATCGGCGGAAAGCGTCAGCCTGTGCCATGTTTGCGAGAAACGCCTTGAATGAGACCTTGCGGGCACCACGCGAGGCCGTGGCCAGTGCGCGATACCCGATTTTGTAGTCCCATTCGCGGCTAAAGAGGTCGTTCGGCTTGCCGACATATACACCAGAATTGAGCGGGATGACAGTCCCCGCATTTGACTTGTATTTGATATCAAGCATACGCGACCGCCTTTCTCGCCTTGCGTCCGAACTCCGATTCACCCATAACGGGCGTGAACTCAGCGATGATGGATGGCAGGTTCTCGGCCAACCAGCTGATAACGGCCGATTCGCCGCCGGCAGTGCTGCTGACACCGGGCATGGCGATATCTTGTGCCGTTGAAATCATACCGCGCATCGCATTATCTGTAGACCTCAACAACACGTCGGCATCATCGTCGACACCGAGTGCCGCACCTTGCATCGAGTATTGGCCGATTTTACGGAACACACGTGACGGTGAGTGGATGCCGAGCAGGTTTTTTGCGGCATTGATGGCGTCGTCGACTGCGCCTTTAACGCTGTCGATCAAACGGCCTGCGGCACCCGTAACGCCGTTTACCATACCTTGAATAATGTTAGAACCAATCGATGTCACCTGGCCGGGTATAGACGTGAGGCCGTTGATGAGGTTGCTTGCGAACTGCGACGCCGCGCTCGTGGCGTTACTCGCGAACTGCGACACCCAGCCGACGACAGTCGAAATGACGCCGGAGAGCCATGACGCTATATTGCCGGGCAGCGCAGACATGAAACCGGCGATACCGGAGATGAAACGCGAACCGGCGCTCACGGCATTCGACGCCATATTTGCTACCCATGCGGCGACATTCGCAATGACCTTCGACAGGAACGCCGCGATGTTGCCAGGCAATTGCGCGAACCACTGCACCAATGCATTGATCGCGTTCGGCAAATCGACCGTGAAGAATTGCACGACACCGGTCACGAACCCCGAGATGTCCTCATACAGCTGCGCGAAACCAGTAATGACAAACGCGACGACTTCTGTAATGGCGGCAAACAGCTTGATGGCTACGCTGATCGCTGCGGCGAGCCCGACGCCGATGATGTTAGCGATGAACTCAAGTAGCGGCTGCGCTGCCTGGATCGCCCCGAAGAAATCATTGAAAGCAGGCGACAGCTGGTCGATCGCAGGGAGCACCAAGTCGTTGACGGAATCACCGAAAGTCTTGACGCCCGAGCTGATCACACTGAAAACGCTGTCGGCAGCGTCTGCCGCCGGCTTCAAATTGTCATTGAATACGCTTTCGAGTTTGCCGACGACTTTGTCGACGCCTGCGAATGCGTCACGCATCGGCCCTTGCACGGCTTCAGGCAAGACATTGATGAGCGCGTTGCGGAGGTAGAGGCCGACACCAGGCGCATAGTCTGCAACCGTCTGGCCGAGGGTCGTCATGATCTGGCCGACCCTCGGGATGATGTTCTTGCCCGCAATGACGACCGACTGGACGAGCTGATCAGTCAGGCCTTCCATATCTGCGTCCTCGTTGCCGAGGCCGGCAAGCCAATTATCCCACGCGGCCTTTGCCATGTTGACAGAGCCCTCGATGGTAGTCGCTGCCTCTTCCGCCGTCGTGCCTGTGATGCCCATCTCGTCTTGCACGATATGGATAGCCTCGACGATATCGGAATACGAGTCGACCGAGAAATCTCGCACTTTGCCTTGCGCTGCCGAGAACTTCTCGGCGTCTGAGAGCAGGCGCTCCAATTCCGATTTAGTACCGCCATAGCCGAGTTTTAGGGAGTCGAGCATCTCGTAGTTGCCACGCGACAACGACATATACGCTTCTTGGACAGTCTCGAGCGATGTACCCATCTTGTTGGCATTGTCGCTCATGTCCGTGATGGCGGTATTGGCCATGTCGGCTGCAGCCTCGGTGTTGCCGCCGAGTGAGCTGATCAGCGCAGCGGCGAAACTCGTCGAGATCTCCATATAACGGTTGGCTGAGACACCGGCCGTCTGGTATGCATTTGCGGCATACTGCTGCATCTTGCCCGACGAGGCTTTGAACAGGGTGTCGATACCGCCGACTAACTGCTCATAATTCGAATATGCGTCGAGTGCTGTCTTGCCGATGGCGACCGTCGCAGTACCGACTGCCGCCACGGCCGCAACGCCTGCTTTAGCAGCGATGCCCAATTTGTTTTTGATGCCGTCGCCGATCTTGTCGACCTCGCCGGATGCCTGGTCGTCGCATGTGATCTTGACGGCGAGGTCGAGTAGATTCATACGACCACCAATCCCGCCCTTGTTGTGACATCCGCCACTACTGCGGCGGCGTCGATATCTTCATATACTTTGGGCCGGACTCGGTCGTACCATCGGCGACCGATAAACTTTTGCTGGCCCATGAGGTATAGGGAGTCGGTGACGTATACTTTAAACGCCATCTCGTCCCGTTCTTTCCTATAGCGGGCCAGTGTGAACTTGACGAATGCGTCTGCCCTTAGAGGACCTCGAAACTCGCCGAGGCAGAGCCAGGCGCACCTGCGTCCTTCCCCGTCTCCGGCGATGATAAAAAATTGAGGAACGCATCGTCAGTCACGAGCTCCATGACGTCGGTGAACAACTTGGGGAAATCGAGCGATGCGGCGTACTGCTCAGGGGTCACGCCCTCAATTGCCGCCATGATAGCGATGATGTCGGCCTTATGGCTTTTGAGCAAAACGGGCAGGCCCTTGCACATGCGCTTCGCGAAGAAATCGCGCGCCTCCATGCCATCGGGTACGGCTTCGCGCTTGAACATTGCGGCGACGTCCTTGTCCTGCACCATGTTTGCGATGGGGTCGATGATGTCGGCGATGACGTCGAGCACGCGGTCGCCCTTGATGTCACTGAGTTTCATTTAATTTTCCTCCTTCAGGTTATGCCTACTTGTCAGCAGAGCCGGCTTTGATGTAGAGCTCAAACGGGACGGTGTCGATGTTTTCACTACTGTAGTGGCCAGTGTACTCGAACTCAAACGTGCCCTTCGCCTTGTCCCCGGACTGGATCTTGAAACCACCGGTCGACAATGCGTTGATGAGCTTGATCGCGATGAAACCGGCCTTGCCGGCAGACGAACCGTCTTCGTTGATGTCAGAATAATCGCCGACCCACCAGATGTTTTTGAAATCTTTGGTTTCGACAGAGTTGCGGGGCACGACCTTGGTCGGGTCGTCGCTCGCAACGGCAGCGGTGCCGATGACAGACGTCGCGATATTCGTATCCATCGTGACAAACGAGCCGGACATCTTGGCTTCCCAGCTGTCGAGCTTCTTGAGCTCTTTAGTGTTCTTCGGGCAGTTGTCGATGTCCTCGCCGAAATCGGTAAATGACGGCGTGGCCTCGAACGATACGCCGCCACTCGTCGCGCCGACGATGTTGGACGCAGTGAGCTCGCCGGTCGCCGGGTTGAACTCAGTAGTGAGGATACCCGCGCCAAGCTGGAGCTTCTTGAAAGTATCCGTCGGAATTTGTGTGAACTTAGCCATTTAACTTGTCCTCTCAAAACGAGGTGATAAACTCTGCCGTCACATTGATATGGCGGCGCTTGATCTTATCATCTGCTGTGTCACCCATGCTCTGGCAGAACGGCGAGCCTTTTTTCAGTATGACACCGCCGCCGTCACATGGGATACACTTGCAGCCGATTAGTGCCTTTGAGACTTCACGCGCTTTCGCATTCGGCTCCGCCTCGGAGTCGCCACGATACCAAATATCCATCGACAACGCGACTTCCCCGCCCCAGAAATCATCGACTGCGAGCTCGTACGTGATATACGGGAACTCAGCATTATCTGGTACAGATGTCGCCGCATATGCTGGAATCGAGAAGCTCGAAAAGAATTCATAGATAGTAGCTTCAGACGTCATGATAGCTTCCACTCTTCCGCCGACACCTGCTCAAAACTGAACGTCGCCACATCGGGTGTACGCATATCGTCCCCGTTGGAAGTCACACGGAACACTTGGCCGTCATTGACACGCTTGAAAACGTCATGAAATTCGAGTCGCGCGTTTGTGTCGGTAGTCACCGTGTAGACGTTCGATACGCCCTCTTTTTCAGCGACGCGTGCTGCAAGGGTGGTATCACGGACGATAGCCGCATCGAAGGCTGCACCGTCGACCCACGTGGTCGTCCACCCGCCTTCACCGTCGCTCACGCGCTTCTTCTCCATGAGTACGCAAGGCTCTTTGAAAGTATCGATCAACGTCATGGCAGTTTCCTCCAACGATTGAGGCGTCGGCGAAATGCGTCTTGCCATCGCGCCGGCATACCGTCGGAAGCAGTGGCCTTCGTATACGAATACCCGCCGAACGACTCAGATGTATATGCGGAGTCGGTGTTGGCCTTGCGCCACGCCTCGATTTCGGTTGCGATGTCAACGACCGCCTTCGGCACGGCCAGTGCCCACACCTCACCATCGAATACCTCATCGGTGAGGTCTGATGTCGGGTATTGATGCAGGCCGTCGTTGAACACACTGCCGACGATGCGGTAGTATTGGCCCTTCTTGACGAAGCCATGCGGGAGGGTGAGCTCGCCATCCATGACGGTGAGCTCACCTGCGAGGTAATCGCATTCGAACCAATTGTGGATCTCCGCGAGCAACTCCTCCAGCATATCGACTCCTTAGGCAGTCTTCGGCGCGGTGATGATGCCCTTCATGTGGCCGGCCTTCAGCGTGTTCTTGAGGGCGACACCCGCGACGAGCTCGACCTCGCCCTTCTTGACGGCACCCGGGAGGGTGAGGTCGGGCATGTAGGACGTGATGACCTTGGTGCCGGTCGGGGAGATGCCGTGGAAGGCATCGAGGCCGAACTTGACGGCATAGATGTCGGAAGTGCCGAAGGTGCCGGAACCGGCTGCGGTGTCGGCGACGATGTCGACGGTCTTGGAGCCGTCGTAGTACTCGCCGGCATCCATGAGCGCAATGCCGTTATACGTCTCGACGACACGGCCGAAATCGTCCTTGGTGGACTCGTAATAACCGGCACGGCGTGCGATACCGCGGAGCTTGGAGAGCATCTTGCGGTTCATGAGCAGCATATCGGGCATGCCGTCGAGGCCGGAGATGAACTCATCGAGCTCGTCGAGGAACTGGTTGTAGTTGGCCGTCACATTCTCGCTGGTAGACAGGTCCGCAGTGGCGGTGTACTCAGTGGAAGAATTGGCGAGCAACTTGTTGAGGCCGTCGAAAGTACCGGTAGTCTTACCGGGGGCGGCAGTACCGGCCGCGGTGCCGTTGATCACACAATGCGTGAAGAAATTGGCAGTTGCCTTAATCTTCTCGTCGGCCTGGAACACGAGCTCGTCGATGGCGCCGGAAGTGTCCTGGATGACACGGTCGACCTCGAAGGCACCGCCCATGATGATGGCCTGCGTGGTCTTCTTCTCACGCTTGGCCTCGTTGGCGGTGTACTCGGAGTTGATCGCACGGACGGCGGCAGTGGAAGGCGTCTTCAGCTGCGTATAGCCGTAGACGAGCGTGGAGCCGCCGGTACCGGGGGAGATGGCGTTGTCGAACGTGAGGCGGTCGAGGAGCAGGGAGGATCGACGGAACATGTCGACGATCTGCTGGTCGACCTTGTCGGCCATGCCGACCTTGGCCTCTGCGAGGGTGATAGGCATAATTGCCTCCTTTAATCAGTGTTCTGCTTGGTGTACTTCTGTCGCAGGGCGTCACCCAGCGACTTCGGTTCTGCCGCGCCGTCGCCACCACCAGCAGGCGGCGTATCGACATCCGCGGGCTTCTTATTCGTGGTCGGGATGAAATCGGACCACTCGCCTTTGACCTTCTCGGTGACCTTGTCGGCATCCTTGATGGCGCCGTCCTCGACCACGATTTCGGATAGGTCGGCGACACGCATCACGGCATCCATACGCTTGGGGTCGACGCCTGCATCGGTGAGCAGCTTGCGGTACAGCGATTTCTTCTCGCGGTCGGCGGCAGCCTTAGCGGTGTCTGCCTTGAACGCCTCGAAATCGGCGTGCTCCTTCTCGAACTTCTCCTTGAAACCGTCTGCCGGCTTGGCTTTGAGCTCCTCGAGCTCCGCTTCGGCCTTCTTCAGTCGGTCCGCGGCATCCTTGAGCCCATCGCGCTCATCCTTCAGCGCGTTGACGGTCTCAGTGTGTGCGTCGATGATCTGGTCGATCTTCTCGTCTTCGATCCCCATGGATCGGAGGAGTTTGCGGGTAAGTGCCATGGTGTTCGCTCCATTCCTTCGGACTCTGGGGCACATGCTTCGACCCCATACTGTATAGCGCATTGCTTCGCGCATTTAACATAAATAATACCAGGTTAACTACTGCCACCGAGGGCTTTTTTCAGCACTTGGCGATATTGTGCGCCGTGCTCGGAAGCCGCAGGCCTCAGGAAAGGCTGCGCCTTCTGTCGCGAGGTGCCTAGCTCGACGTACGGCGCGTATTCGACGTTAGTGCCGATGTACACGGCGTTATCACCGGCATCCACCTCGTGCGTGATCGATGCGCGCAGGTTACCGGTATCGACCGGGCATTTCTTGGCCGCATAGTTCTCGGCCAAAAGCCCGATCTTCTCGAGCGCGACACCGATGGCCGACTCGATGCCGTCGACTACTTGCTCGGTGTTATCCTGCTTCACCGACACACCACCTGCCATGTCACGCCTCCTTGGTGTAAAACGGGCAGTCGGCGCCGTCGAAATATACGGCATCCGGCTTGATGTTGCCGAGGCGACGCTCATATGCCATGCAATATGACTTGTCTGGCGAGTCCTCCCACGGCGCCGGGCCATGCGCATTCGCGCACGTCCGGCATTTGCGGGGGTTACGCTTCAGGCAGCCGAACGAGTCGTCGAGCTCAAGGTTGGGTACTTTCTGTTTCTCGGTAGCCATGGTACTCCTTACTTGTATTTACTCTTCGAGCCGGTCCACTCTTTGGGGTCCTGCTGGAACTTATCATAACCCTGCTCGGGGTGTAGCTCCAACACGACATGCATCTTGCCGTCATCGCCTTTGTACACGTCGGTCGCAGTGTAGTAACCGCCGCGCTGCAAGATCATCTCAAACTCACTGCCGAAATAGTTCTGTTTCTTCTTGCCGTCCCAATCATCGTAATTCGTTGCGCCAGAGTATGCACTGAAAGGCTCGGCATACATCATCTCAGACCCGGCAGGGCAATAGATCTCCATAGCGACAGGCCTATGGAAACCTTTACCTGCGGCAGCACCGGTCGACACGAATGACTGGATGCGGTTAGACATGCCGACGAGCGATTTGAGCTCATCGGTACTCATACCCTCCAACTTCGATGCGCTCATGCCGAAGAACGACTCCATGGCGTTGTAGTCGCATCTGCGCACGACCCATGCATCGTGGTCGTACGTCGACTTCTCGATAAGCGATGTCATGTTGCGGATTGCCGAGCCCTTGCCTTCGTAATCGATCCAAACGTCGCCTGGGCCAACGTAGAACTTCTTCTCCCACCCTGTGCCGGATTTGCTGTACGGCTTGCGGAAGCCAGACAACGGTCGATTCCACGCACCGGAGGAGGCAGTATAGCCGTAGATGCCCTTGCGCTCTGCTGCGGTTGCTTCGCGCCAGGCCTTGCCGCTTACACCTCGGAAATGCTCATCGGCCTCCTCCGGTGAAGTGAACCTCCATGCATTAGCCTTGCGCTCCTCGCTGAAAGCCGAATCTTCGACGAGACCTAAGTCGACCATCTGCTTGTGGATCGACTGTCGCTTGAGCTTCAACGCCGACATCTTGTCGATATATGCCTTATACGCCTGGCCTTGCTTGTCAAAATCTTCGACATCGTCGATGTACTTCTGCAATAACTCCGCCACTGCCGGGTTATTGTTTGCCATGAGTTTCTCATTGAAATATTCGAGCTTCTTGGGGATCGCCTCTTTCTTCGCATCCCAATCGGCGAGTGTCACGGGGTCTTTCCAAATGCCCGAATACGTCTTGTCGGAACTCTTCATGAGCTCTTTCAGCACGTCGATCTCGTTATCGACATCCTTCAGTTGGCTGTCGAGTGCATTCGCGAGCTTCTGCTCTTTCGTCAGCTTCTCGGCTTTCCATTCCTCATAGCTCATGCCACCGAGTTTGTTGGCGCGCTCGACCTCGTCGTACTCCACATCGCCGATAACGGGCACCAGCGTACAACGGCAGTTGTAGACCTCAGAGGCAGGGCCGTCAGGGTCACCGGGGTACTTCAGGCCGTTGCTGAACTCGGCATCGAGCTTGACTACCTCGCCGTCAAGGTGGCGGTGGCTGCCACGCGTGCGCGAGTCGAGCGCCGCGAGCCATTGCTTTTCGACATCGATGCCCATACCGGCAGCGCGCTCGTAGCCCTTGAGCTTGCCGAGCGAATGCGCGCTCGTCATGGCGGTACGTGCCGCCTTCATCGCGGCGCGCTGGTCCATGGCGGCGATACCGGCGATCGACGTGGCGAGCTGTGGGATCGTCTGCCCCTGCAGCACCGCCTGCGTCACCGCAGACGTGACGTGGCGGCTGTTCCATGCCGTGTCTTTCGCCTTATCGAATGCCGCCTGCGGGAGCAGGTCGGGCTCGTTCGCGACGAGCTCCATGACGGTGTTCTTGTTATACAGCGTGAACGACGTGTTCGCCTTGGCGCCGTGCTCGATCTCATATGTCGCGAAGTTCATGCCTTCTGCATACACGCCTGCCTGCATTTGGTTGACGTACGCCATCGCCATCTTGTCGGCGGCGGTGAGGTCTTGGGTCAACGCCAGCTTGAGGGCTTTGAGCTGGTCGTTGTGCAACGCCTGGTCCTTGCGCCAGGCCTTGTACGCCTTCGCGTCCTTCTTGCCCGTGGCGACATCAGCTTGCCATTTCGCATCTTCTGCCGCGAACTCCTTGAGTGAGGCCTCGATACGTGATGTCATGCCGTCGATTGCATCGGCGTAGGTGAGCTGCAGCTTATCCTGCAGCTCCTGCGCCTGCTTCTCGAGCAATTTGGCCTGGGTGTCCTCCTGCGCTTTCGCTGCCTTCGCGGCGAGCTTCTTGCCCGCCTTACCGGCACCGTCTTTCGACTTGTAGCCGTTCTTGAAAGTGCCGTCGGGCATCATGTACCCATAAGTGCCGTCTGTGAACGTGTTGACGGTATAGCCGCCCTTGTCCTCACTCTTCAAGACCTGAGGGCCTTTCGGCTCCATGGCTGTAAGCTTGGTTGCTGCCTTCTTGGCGCCGTCTTTCGACTTATAGCCCTCCTTGTGCTTGCCACCATCCGTCATGTAGCCGTAAGTGCCATCTGAATACGTGTCGATCTGGAAGCCATCGAAATATTGCGTCTTGACCACAGTCGAATCGGCCGGGGTGTCGTCCTCGACGAGCTCGTACCCGCCGAATTCAAGCGCCGCCTTCTGCGCCTTGAGGATGTCCTGGTATACCGCATGCGACACATAGCCTGCCGACGTGATGTACTGGTACCCGCCGCCGGCCTCCAATATACCGATCTCGAAGACCGAATGGATCTTTTTCGACATGCGTTACTCCATCGCGTCGTCCCCGCCTTGCAGCGATACCGCGCCGACGAGGCTGCCCATACGACTTTCATCCTCGACGTCGAGGCGTTCCTTGATCGCCGGCACCTCGCTGGGCGAGATATTCGGCAGCTTGCGCAAGATCGTCTCGTGGTCGAGGTATTGCGCCTCGCTCATGACCATGTCGACCTGCTCTTTCTGGTTACTGATGCGCGTGCGCTTGAACACGGGCGTATCTTCGATACCCATGAGGGCGAGAAGCTGCTGCACGAACTCGGAGACTTGGTATTCGAAATCGCTCGCCTCCTCGTCCATAGGCTGGTACGCCGCATCGATGTGGTCGTTGGTGGCACCTGCCGCCACAGTATGCACATCGAGGGCACCGAAGTCCTCGTAGATGCCGTCGCGGATCGACTGCAGATATGCCTGGCGTGCGGCGTACGGGATCTCCTGGGTATACGCCTGCGCATTGCCGCCGTCATCGGAATCGACGAGCGCGACGTGGTTGATCTTCAGGCGGTCGAGGAACTTCTGCAGGTCCTTGTCGCTCATGCCGCCCGCATTCGACACGAGCCAGTAGATCTGCGCGCAGTCGGTGAGGTCGTTCGCGAAGCCGCTGCGGATCAGGTCGTAGCTGTCAATCGCCTGGCGCATGCCCACGAGCGTCGACTGGTGGAGCTTCGAGCCCCACATCGGCACCACGGGCAATGCCGAATAGTTCTCGCCGCCGATCACCTGCTCAATCCCGTCGGCTGGTGTATAGCTCGTCTTCTCGATATACGGGCGCTTCTCCTCGACGACATCGAGGCGTTCGTTCGTGACGCCGTTCGCATCCTGGCGGCTCTGGTAGCGGGTGTAGCCGTCGGCCTCGTATAGCACGACCTGCATCGGACGCGAGCTATCGATACGCCAGAAGCGGATGCCTGCCTTGAGCGTGCCGTCGTACTCATCCCAGAGCGGCACGAACTCGGTCAACGGGAAGACGAACATGCGGTCGAGGTTCCAGAAGCCGAAGCAGACGCCGTGGATGAGTGCGTCGTATGCGAGCGTGCGCAGGTCGTGGTCGAAATGCTTGCCGAGCTTCTCCTTGGTCGTGTCCTCCTTGCCCACCTCGTCGACATCGATGAAAGACACACCCTGGCCGAGCGAGTACATGGTGCGCTGGGTGTTCAGGCGATGAAAAAAATTGCTTGCGATCTTGTTGTTGCTCGCCGTGAAATCGACGAGCTTGGACCCGGTGATGTCGAAGACCTTCTGCACATATGTGTTGATCGTCGTGTTCTCCTGGCGGTCGTACGCATCGGCCATACGCGCCGTGCGGTACGCCTTGCCCGACTTATGCCGCTCGATCGCCTCCAGTACGAAGCCCTCGTGGTTGGCGTCGCCCGCCTCCACGAAATCCTGGTACGTGAGCATGCGCGACTTGTCATCGCGTACCTCGTCCCATCTCATAATGCGAACCTCCTAGGCCCCTCGTCTGCGCCGCCCATGAACGGCGACTCGTATACCATATCGCGCGGCCTGTACACGCGTTTCGTATTCACGAAATACCTCAGTGCGTCCATGCCGTGGTCGTCGACCTTGACAGGCTTGTCTTGGTCTGCCTTATCATCCCACACATAGCCGCAGAACTCGCGCGCCAATTCGGTGAGAGTGTCGCCGATCTTGACCTGCCCCAACTGCATTGCGCTCGCGGTATCCCGCACGCCGTCCCCGACATCGTTATCGGCCTTCCTCACCTTGAACCCGCCCCGCTTCCGCAGCTGCGCGATGAACGACGATGCACTGGGGTCGACGATGATCTCGACGTCTGCGTCCTCCGGGGCGTCGTCCGTAAACACGACCAGGTCATTGACGTAATCGGGGTCGGTCTTCTGCCTGCCTTCCTCACGGCCCGAATAGCGGTACTCGCCGACCGCATGCCATGTGCCTGCGGAATCGAGCAGCCACTTGACCGCATGGAACGGGTTCTGCGTGCCGTAGTCGACGCTCACGCAGTAGCCGCGTACGTCTTCAGGCTTCTCCGGCGACCATGTCGGCTCCTGGGCATCCTTCCAGTTGGGGTACACGAGGCCTTCGGCCTTCGCCCACAGGCCCCTGATATATCGGTCGTAGTACACTGTGCCGCGGTACTCGGCCTTGAGGCCGGCGACATAGGCCGCAGGCAGGAACGGGTTGTCGTCGATCGTGTACCTCTGCACGAACATATCGATGCCGGGATCAGCCTCGCCCTTGTCGATGAACTGCTTGAGCCAATGCGTAGGGCCTGCCGGGTTGCATGCGCCGTGGCATTCGCTGTACGGCAGGCTCAGGCGGCTCTTGAGCATCTCGAACACATCGGGGTGGATATCGCAGATCTCGTCGCAATATGCGAATTTGACCTCGGAGCCTCGGAGCTTCGATACCTGGCCTGCGTTCTCGGCGCCGATGCAGTACACGCGCTCGCCGAAGACCTCGCACCAGTTGCGGGCGTTGATGTCGCCGACGAACTTGTCGCCCCACATGTCACGCATCGGTGTCAAGACGTTGCGCTCGATGTTCTCCTTCGTGGCACCGAGGATCAACGCCAATCCCTTCTTGCCGCGCAGCTTGATCAATCGGTCGGGGATCGTGTATTGCACTGCCAGGTGGCTCTTGCCGGAGCGCACCGCGCCTGTTGCGAGGTTCCAGCGGTGGTGCGCCTCGCGGACGTATTCGGCCTGCTTACGCGTCAGCCTTATCTCCATCTGCCGCCTCCTCGATCTGCACGAGCACGTTCTTCACGTCGATGATGTCGCCGTCGTCTGCCGGGAGCTGGGGCTGCATCGAGCGCCAGGCGTCACCGCGGCGGTTGAACAGCCACATGGCGATGGCCTTAACATCTGCCGGCACGTGCTTCTTGACTTTCCTGGTCAACACTTCCCGGCCTGTGTCGGGGTCGAGCGTCCATGTCTCCTCGAAATAGTCGTACCCGAGCGCACGCCTGAGCAGCGCGCCCTCGACCTGGCCGTCTACGAGGTCCTCGGTGACGGTGAGTGCCTTGTCCAGCTCAGGCGACTGCTGGCGCCATTTCATCAGTGTGGTGTGCGCGACGCCGATCTTGTCCTCGGCGATCGCCTTCACAGAAAGCCCTCGGCGCCTCCAATCATTGATTAGCTCTATGCCATCCTCGCCGAGCCAATAGCGTTTCCGCTGTATCGCGTTGTTGAATTTGATGTAAGGCAAAAATATCCCTCCTTGTCTATCGAAATATATTTTACAACGCCGGGCGGGACCGTTCAAGTGACTGCTCTGCTGTGCATAGTGTATATACTGTATATATACGGTATGCACAGTTAGGTGTTCGAGGGCCTTTCGATTTATTTGAATGTGTATATCGCATATACCCACCCGTCAAAATCGAAACGCCTTCAAATATTTACCGAGGTCAACATATACGTCCTCGACTACCTGTCACACTGCTGTCACACATGTGTCAAACCGCTTTTTTCGATTTATTTGCACCGTGTGACAGGTAGTATCGACAAAACGCGATGTAGACGCATGTATTTGCAACTACCTGTCACACTGTCACACTGGCATGCTCCCCTATACCCCTATATTTTGAAAATATATATTTATCGAATGATAGATATACCTATAGAAAATATCTAATATAGGGGCGGCCTGCTGTTTGCCAGTGTGACACTTGGGTACCCAACAATCAATCTACGTCGCGTTTTGACGCCTACTACCTGTCACACTGGCCCAAAAGCCGTTTGACAGGTAGTGTGACAGTAACTTGCACCAAGCCGATCCACACGCCCACCTACGTCGCGTTTCGCCATCAACTACCTGTCAACCACGCGAATAAATCGAAAAGTGCCAATTTTGACCCCGAGACATGAAAAATGCCCCGAGGCGAATATCTGCCTCGGGGCCCTGCAAGCATACGCACTAAGCCAAAACTGCGCCTTCTACATATGCTAGAATCATTCTCTGATACGTTCCTGCGCTACCTTCACTCCTCAAATTCGGGGCAGCAGTTGCCTTCGTTCGTGACAGCGTCCTCGACCGCCGCGATGATGTATTTCGGCAACCACCTCTGCGTGCCCTTGAGCTGCGCCATCGCATCGGCCAGCGTAAGTGCGCAGATGCAGCAGTCCAGTTCGTCCGATTCGATACAATGCCTGCATTCGCTGCAATAGCGCCTCTCGCCGCCGTACGCACGGTCGATGTCGTCGTCGAGGCACCCCGGCGGCAGGTTGTACCCGCTGATGGGCTCGTTCTCGATCATCGCCCCGTCACCTCCGGTTCGCACTTCTTGAGGAAAATGACAGTCGAGTTACAATTCCCGCAATAGTATTTGACCTCGCGCATGAGCGGCTTGCCCTTCTCGCAGACGAACACGCGGCCGTTGTTGATGTGCCCAGCATGGAAATCGATCTGCCTGCCGCAGTTGGGGCATGTGACGCACGTGGCGCATATGGCGCATGTTTTCTCAGTCATGATTAAACAGTCCTTCCCAATTGTCGCAATGCTCATTCCATAGCTCGATGACCTCGCGCGTCAACTGTATATCACTCGGCCTGCACTCATCGACACACTGCATTGTAAGCACATAGTCGATCTGCGCGAATGTGTGGCACTCCGTACATCCTGCTTTGACTGACCGGCTAGCAGTTGAGTTGTCATCGATTATCTCAATGCGCAAGTGCTCGGTCGAATGGCATTTCGGGCACGGTTTCATTGTCGTCATTTGCCTTCACCCCTCACCCTCAGCTTGCGGATACGGTCGAGGATGTCTTTGCACATATTAATAGTGCAATCCCCTGCGTAGAGCTTGCATTCGGCGCACTTCTTACCGATATTGTGCGCGTAGGCACACACAGGGTCTTCGAGGTCGGGAGAATCTCCGCAAACCTCGACCGCATGCAGGTCTTCGTCTAGCTTCTCCCAGCTATCGGGCTCGGCGAGATGCATGTCGCTTACGGCAAACAGCGAAGTGCCGACTGTGAATTTCACTCGCCATATACCAGTGCAAGTATCGGTACGAATGACATACATGAATGACTTTACGAGGTTCTTAAAACCGTACCTGTCGTATAGCACTTTGGTATCAAGCGGAATTTCTCGCCCGTCGGCATCTTTAGGCAACTCGATATTCATTCGTCTTCACCCCTCAGGTTGCGGATGCGCGATGCCACGTCTCGCATGACTGCTTCTGCGCAGGCGTCGTCGCGCGCCGGGCAAGACGTGCAATCATCGCCTAATTCGTGAAAGTAGTGACAGGGGCCGTATGTTTGCCCATCATCGAACGCAGTCAAGTCTTTTTCCAGCTGTTCCCAGCTGTCGGGCGGGGTGAGGTACATGAGCTCGGGGTCGAGCCGTCTAAACGTATCTGTGGCCGCCCACCACTGGCCCGCCGCACTGTCGCTCGTGTCGAAGTCAGTCGTGTAGATCCACCGCGTGATGTTGTAGGCATTGCCGCTGGCGCCGAATAACTTTGCGGTATCCAGTGGAATCTCGCGGCCCTCTACGTCTTTGGGTAACTCAATAATCATTCGCCTTCACCCACCAGTTCACGGATGCGGAACGCGATGTCGCGCATGATAGGCTGTGTGCACGCCTTGTCGTCGGCAGCGATGCACGACGTGCAATCGCGCTCGCTCCTACCGGCATAGGCACAACATGCGAACCCTTTCGCATTAGCAGCTCTATCCAAGTCTTTGAGCAGCTGCTTCAAGCTGTCTGGCTTTTCGAGGTACATATAATCGAGTGAAACCTGACGAACTTTATTCTCGGCTGTGACTAACTCGACTGTCCAACCGGCCTCGCAGATTTCGGTTTGGTTCCTAAAAATGAGACAACAAACACTATATTCGACGCCTTTGTCGTCGTATATCACCTTGGCATTAAGAGGAACATCACGGCCCTTGGCATCTCTCGGTGCCGGTACTTCGATACTATCTTTCATTCCTAAAGCCTGCCTCGGTCCCAGTTGCGCTCGTCCATACGCTTGATGGCGGCGTCGACTTCGCCCTGCGTGGCGCCTACTGCCGCCAAAAGGTTAGCGACAGCCTGTACTGTGTCCATGCACTCATTGATGAGGTCCTCGCGGAATGCCCAGCGTATTGTCGTCGTGGCATATCGCGTGTCGTCGCACTTCTGCCACGCGCCGAACACCTCTGCGGCCTCTTCGAGTGGCTTGAGTGCCTGGCCTTTGCTGTCCTTTACCTCATTGAACACACGCATGTTCAACAGATACCCGTCAATCATCGTCTATCCTTTCTAAATGCATTGATCGATTACTGCCTTGCCGCGCAGCTGGTCGACCCACTTCGGCGGGATGGCCTCGAAGCCGTAATATACGCCTGCGATGGCACCGGCCACTGCTGCCGTGGTATCGGTGTCGTCGCCTAGGTTGACAGCGGTAAGTACGCAGTCGGCATATGAGCTCGTGTTCAAGAAACACCAGAGCGCGGCCTCGAGCGTGTGCTCGCAGTAGCCGTCGCTTTTGACGGCCTCGACCGGCCTCGAGGCGATGTACCCGTACCTGCGCCGAATGTCGACCTTCGCCGGCGTACCGACATTGCGGATAGTCCGCAAAATGTCGCACAGCGCGACGCATGACCACTCGGCCACAGGGTGCGCATGGGTGATTGCCGAGACCTCACGTATATCGTAGGGTTCGATGGGGTCAAGTATAGCGAGTGGTGCCGTCCTCATAAGCGAGCCGTTGCCGCACTCGTCATATGACTTCCCTGGTACACCGGTCGAGATCGCCCTTTTGCACGTCACGCCGACATCGAACGCGCGCCCATTGCATGTGTAGTCGCCATGCTCCAGCCATCGGCGAAACCTGCCGGCGATGTCTGCCACATCGATATACGCGAGCTGCTTGATGCTCGCGCATATGCACAAGGCCATCGACGTGTCGTCAGACCACGTGCCGGCATACTGCCCGTGCGTGCCGCCGTCTGCCATGCCCGTGCATTCGAACGTGCCCCGCTCGCAGAACTCATATGGCACGCCGAGGGCATCACCGACTGCGAGCCCGTATATACACGAGCGCATGCGGTCCCGGTCATAATGCACACAGTTATATGTGGTCGACATAGCGCACCTCCTTCGCCTCGTACTCGCCGACCGTGCCGTCGGCGAACTCGACGAGCCCGACGGGCTTCTGGTTGTTCCCGAGGAAACCACTCCGCTGGAACCACCCAATCAGGCGGCCGCAATGCCCGTGCACAATGACCGGCCTCCGTTCTGTAACAGCGACCACTTTGATTTGCATCAATACCTACCCCTCTTCATGTTGCGCTTCTCACAACGCCGCATCAGCTCCGACATGTCGTCGATGCCAACCGATGCAACGCAGTTGACGACTGCTTGGACCACGTCGGCGGCCTTGTCGAGCATCTTGTCGCGCGCCTTCGCGGAATACCTCTGGTTGTCACGACGCTGTATCCAGAAACGCCACGCCACGAAGAACTCCGCCGCCTCCTCGAGCGGCCTTGCAAATTGCTGCCGGTCGTCCGCGTAGACGTATTTGAATACCTTCACATCACCGATCCGCACTGTGATATCTCCCTTCACATATGTCGTCGACTATATACTCGATGCACATGCCGAGCAGGGGCAGGAACAGGAACGCGTACTCGCCGCCTACGGCGAAACAGCCCCTATCGGCGAACGCGTACGCCACAGCGATAGCAGTGGCCACAATTCCTACGACCGTCAATGCAGTGTAGACGAAATCGCGCATGATCAGTCCTCCCTTTGGAAACTGGTGTAATCTTCACTGACGGCACGCGCCCTGATGCAGGCCTCGTCGCACGTACGCGCCAAGACACTGATCGCGTCGCCGTCTAGGCATTTAGCCCGCCAGAACACAAACGGCGTGCCATAGTCGATGATGCACGCCTTCCAGCCATGTTCGCGGTAACGCTTTGCCGTTGCGGCCGCGTCGTCGTAACTCCATTCCGGGATGTCGAACGGCTCGGCATCCTCGTCCTCCGGCGGCATGACGAAAACGATATATTCGGGCATTTGTTCCTTCTTCTGGTTGACAAAGTCATTATACTACTTTCAATGCACCGATATTTCGATAAATTGAAAGTATTTTCGAACTACTTTAACGTTCTTGTGGATCGATGATATCTGCCAGCTTATCGAATAGCTCATAAATAGGCATATCCATCTCGTCTATGTCGTTGACACCAAAAGCCATGAGCACACTGTCATTGAGCAGGTAATCCGGCGCATTGAAAATAACACTATCCTTGCGATAGTCATGCCAGTAATCGGCTTCGATGCGCAGGCGCTTGGCTATTTCTTTCGTATCAGTGATCATCTGTAACCTCCGCCCCGCACTCAATATCATCGACATGGTCGAGGTCGACGACTACCTCGCCGACGACCTCACCGTCGACCTCGATACTAGTACCCTCATGCTGCAGACGCTTCTCGACTTCGGCCATGAACTCCGCGGCCTTCTCGGCATACACGCCGACTGTAGACTCACCTGCAAACAGGCGTTCGTCATAGCAGCGCTGCGCACGACGGTTGCCGATCTTAAACAGGTACTCGAACACGAGCTCGGCCGCGCCTGCCATATACAGGTCGCCGGTGAACACGATCTCACGCTTGTCGACTTCGGTGCCGACGCCGAAGAACGCCGATACTGCATCGGCCAAATCGTAACGCCAGTGCTTGCGGCTGCCGACTGTCGTGTGCTCATAGCGGGTACCCTCGTCGCCGTTGGCCGCCCTGGCCTCGCGCGCGGCGTCATACACTTGCACGGCCTTGTCGATCAGCTGGAACTCGTCGATACCCTTCGTGCGGCGGTCACGGAGGTTGGCGGTGATCGCCTGGCGGAAGCCGGCGTAATCCACAGGCGCGTCCTCGATGATCACGTCGCCCGTCTCGCCGTACTTGAACTTCTTGCCACCGTCTTCGGGCTCGCCCTCGGCCTTGGTGAGGTCTATATGCACGACCTGGCCGTCGAGGCAGAACATGTCGCGGAAGTCCTTCGTGACAGTGAGGGCATCGCCCTTCTTGGCGATGACGCCCTTGCGGTAGAGCGACGGGAACGGGTTCGCCGGCATCTCGACCAGCACGCCCTTCTTGTCGATCGCGCACTCGTTGATGAAACCGAGCTCTTTCTCAGTGAACGTTACCTCTGCCATGGTGTTTCCTTTCTCCTTTAATTTTGGCAATGTCGCCATGCCTGCATACTCAGAGAGTATGCAGGTTGGGGATATTAACCGATGTTATGGAAACGAACGTTATAGGTGTGCTTTTGTACAGAACAGGAATCGTCGACCTTGCCGCTCATCAGAGCTGCCCACTTGTAAGCCTCAGGCACAGTGGCGAAAACATTGACGTCGACCTTGTCGGTAATTTCGATGTGCTCGCCATCGTCGAAAATGGTGTAACAGGAGACAATGTAACACTCGCCACCTTCGAAGATACACGGGCGCTTGCGCACAGTGTTGAGGGTGATGATCTCGTCGTCGGTGAATGTCTTGATGTTCATGGTTGTTCCTTTCATTTAATGGATGAACGTCTCAATGCGGTCGTAGCCGAACTGGTCCTGCTTGGTGATCTTGATGGGCTTCATTTGCTCCTCCTTCTGGTTGACAAGGTCATTATCCCACGTGCATGCACTCATGTATATACTTATTTTCAAATTAATCGAAAAAGTTTTCGACGAATTTGAAAATAGCTATGTACTTTCAGGTAGTTACCGGGTAATATAATCTTGTCAACCACGAGGAAGGGAAACACCATGACTAAGACTTTCGACGATGCCGTCAAGCTCGAGCGCGTCCAGTTCGCCCAGCCGTTCAATGAGGCATATGAGATCATCGGTTGCGGCCGCCGCGTGAAAATCGTCCTCGACGACAATTGCGTGCACTACTGCCGCTTTAAGGCTACCAATCGCGGCGCATGGAAACTGATCTGCCGTAAAGAGTTTGAAAATGTGAACAAGCAGCTTTGCATCAAGAACGCACTCAAGTGGGTCAACGCCTAATAACATTACGTGTGATAAAATAGGAAGGTGCGGTTTTGGGCCACCGCACCTTCCTCCTTTGTGAGGAGAACGCCCAAGATGCAATTGAGCGTCTGGGGCGTTCTTCTATTTACTATGCACTTGTGACGACATCGACACCGGCGTTGTCTATCATGCGCGTGCACACGGGGCATGGTGAGATCTCATCAGCCGGGATGCGCTCGCCTGTCTCGAGGTCGACGCCAGCCAAGTACAGCGTCGCGCCGATCATCTCAGAGCGTGAGGCCGACAACATGGCGTTCATCTCGGCGTGTACCGCCGGGCATGAGCCGTAATCGCCGTCGTTATGCCCGTGCCCGCAGCGATGGCATATACCTGTATCGATGCAGTTGACATCACCGCGCGCGGCGCCGTTATAGCCTGTCGCGATGATCTCATCATTGGCCACGATTACGGCGCCGTAGCGACGGCGCAGGCACGTCGACCTGACCGCCACCGCGAGTGCGATGTCGAGGTAATACTCGGCTTTACTAGGCCTCTCCGGTCGATCCGAAAGCACCGTCGCCCCTCTCCTCGCCCAACTGCTCGACAAAGTCGGCCAACACGATCGGCATGACGACGAGCTGGCCGATGCGGGTGCCGCCGGGGACCTTCTTCAGTTTGTCGGTTAGGTTGGTGACGATCGCATGCACCTCACCGGTATAGCCGGAGTCGATCGGCGGCAGCTCGCAGACGAGGCCTTCGAGGCTCATGCCCGATCTGGGGAACACGCAGGCCATGACGCCGTCGGGCAGCTCGAGCGAGAAGCCTAGCGGGATGCGACGGGTCTCGTGCGGCTTCAGGGTCTCACCGAAAGTGGTGTAGACGTCGGCGCCGGCGTCGTTATAATGCGCACGGACCGGGAGCTTGATGTCGGTATCCTCGGCGATACGGTTGATTTTAATCTTCATCCTTTACCTCCGTGACGATGGCGTTATTAAGGCAATATTTAGTGACAGTGTGCCTCGGCGTATCGGACGACATGGTGATGCGTTCGATCTCCGAGATATGGGTCAAAAACTTCTCGATGTCGAACTTGAGGTGCAGCGCCGCCTGCTTGCAGCACCAGACTTCGCGGACGCGGTCGATGTCCTTCTCATATGCATGGAGCGACACAGTGAAATGCGTATACTTGCCGTAGCCGACGCCGAGCTCGTTCGCGATGTGCTTCTGCAGCTCCGTGAAGAACACGACATCGTAGGGCGTGCCGAGCCATACGTCGTTGGAACGCATGATGCCGGTGCAGTCGAGCTTGCCCCCGCGGAGCTCGAACACGAGTGCGATAGTGCAGATCTCGTCTTTTGTCTCGAATCGCTCTGGGTTCGGCACATTGAAATTGATGACTGCGCGTCGTGAATACGGGTCACGCTTGAGCGTGTCGATGACCTGCGCGACCTGGTCGAAGCCATAGCGGTTGAACACGATGGCACCGTACGCAGATCGGTTCGTCACGCCGTCGTCGCTGATGTGCTTCCAAAACGACGAGAACTTCGAGATGAACTCGACATCATCGCGGCCTGTGAAATACCATGCGAGCTCGCCCAACATGTACGAGAGCGAGTAACCGGTGCGGGCCGTCGCGATGTTGTCAGTAATATCGAGTAGCGTGAAACCGCTGTTGAGCATTTCCTTGGTACCCGCTGCCTCATGGCCCTGCACAGATATTTTGCCGCAGAGTTGGCGGTAGATGTCGTTCATCGACTTGCCTACAACATGCATTTGAGCACCTCTTCCATGGCGGTCGCCGGGTTGTTGTCTTCGAGCACAATAGCCGCGTCATGCGCGTCGGCCCATTCCTGGTAACGCTTGTAGATCTCGACGATGTTCGGGCAGACGACATCGGCGTACTCGTCACCGCGTTCGTTCAGGCGGCTGATGACGACATGGAGCGGCGGCAGCAATACGATGATCGGGATACCAGCGAGCCCGCAGAACTCCGTCAATGCCTCGGCGTCGTCGTTGTCGATACGGGGCTTGCGCTTAAATAGGTCGGAGTACACTTGCTCCGACACCCAGCAGCGGTCGATGATGACACCGTCGCATGCGAGCTTCTGCAGATACTCCGGCACAGACTGGCCGCCGTTGGCGGTCATTTTCAAAATGTTCATGTCGAGTGCTCCGGCCAATGACTTCGCGAGCGTGGACTTACCGGCGCCGTCAGGGCCTTCGATGATGATGGGCATAGTTACTCCTTTACGAAAATACGTACACGTTTGCCGTTGACACGGCAGGTCTTGCTTGTCAGGCCATAGTGCTTGTTGGCCTGGCGGGTGAACTCGTTTTGACCAAGCGGCTTCAAGTTATTCCTGATAGCCCAGGCCATGTAGTAGTCGTATACCAACGCCGTCGACTCATTCACCACCTCGTCGACAGGCGTATCTTCGAAATAACCGAGGACGGGGTTGTTGGCGACGTTGTAATCCTCGATCTCCTTGACCACGACATCCGGCATCGTGAATGCACGGTTTGCCAACACACGCTCGAGCCCCTTGAGGCCGATATTGATCAGGTGGCTCATGACTTCTGGTGAGTGGAGCTTGTACTTGATGTACGGGTCGAAGTCCGGGTCGTCTTTCGAAAACGTCGCCTTGAACGGCACGAGCACGATACGGTCGAGCACGGCACCAGTCTTGTCCCTGATGCGTGGCATCGAATTCGCCGAGAACAACAGTTTGGCATAGCTCGAGAAATCAAACGGGTCTTGGCCTTTCCGCTCGGCGTTGACGCGGTCACCGCTTACAAGTTTCTTGAAAATTGCCGGGTTCGCGATGAACTCGTCGCCGATGTCGTCGCCGATGTTGGCCAGCTTGCCGAACAGCTCCGCCGTCTTGAACCTCTCGCCGAGCTCGGCCAAATCGAGGGCCGACGTATTGCTGTCACCGAGCAATGTCTTGAGCATGTCCAGATACGTCGACTTGCCGTTGGCCTTGTCGCCGACCAAGATGAAACTCTTACGGAGCTCATTGCGTCGATAGAACAGGTAGCCGATGACCTCTTCCAGCAATGCATAGATACCGTCGTCACCGCAGGCGAGGCGGCGCAGCGTCTTGTCAGTGAAATCAGACCAAATCGTCGGGTCGTATTCCCACGGTATGCGGTTCGTGATCACGAACTCCGGCGAAAACGGCATGAGCTCACCCGTCTTGAGGTCATACACGCCGTTGGCGAAAGCGATGTAATCGGCGTCTGCTGCAGGTGCGTCGTCTTGGATGAGCACGTCGAGGTAGTTGAGTACCTCGGTGCGCTTGGCCTTCGACAACATGGGCAAATGCTTGATCATCGCGTTCTCGATAAGCAGATTGCCCGACACATAGACGCCGTCGCGGTATACGTGGAGCTGATGGCCGATCTTGATGATACGGTGCTCGTTCTTGAGGTACTCGGCGAACTTGTCGAACAGGAACGTGCCTTTATTGAAAAACACGTCTTCGGCGAAAGCGTCGTCGCGGTAGACGACGCTCAGTTCTTGCTGCTCCATAGGCTTCTCGAACATATACCGATTGATGATGCCAAGGGTATCGCGTGCCTCGTCTTTCGTGAAACCCTCCGACTGCAGCGTCAAGATGTAATTGAATAACGCTTGGTTGCGGCCGTCGCCTTCTTCCATCTCACCGAATTCAGGCGTATACTGCACAGGCCTGAGCCAGCACGGCAACTCGTCATAACTTTCGTCCGGCTCGATGTCATAGATCACGTCACGCTCATGGCCATCGACTTTCAAACTGCCGTATGTGGCTTTCGAGCCGACTTTGATGTCTGCGTCGATGCCGACGGCCAGGCGCGCGTGCGTCTTGCATTTCATGCCGCGGGGGTAGCCGACGAAATAGAAATGCTTGCCACGGGTCGTCGCGACGACCTTGCATGCAATCTGCTCGGCCTCGATGATGTCCATCAGCTTCTCGCTCTGCGCCATGTCGTCGATATCGACGAAAATCGTCTCAGGCGCCAACACACCACCATAGCCGTCGAGTTTACGTGCCTGGGCCAATGTGAGGTATCGGCCGTCCTTCAGCTTCTGCGCACACTTCTTGCCGTTGAGCTTCACGTATCCGATAAATAGCCGATCCATCACATCACCCCAAACTGCGCTAGTCGCGTTTTCGCAAGTTGGATATACCAACTCTTGTCCAAATATCCCGGGCACTTCTTGCCATGCACGTCGCCGTTATCGATAAACGAGTGCTCGCTCGTGTTACCGAATTTCTCCGGCTTGGCCTTGCCGGCCTTGACCCGCCCGATCATGCCGTCCGACTCGCGTGTGGATGCGAAGACGCGGAAGCACCTATCGGTAAGCCGCTCATGCCCATGCACGCCGTACTTGTATTTGCCGGACACCTTCACGACGCGCTGGTAATCGATCAGATCATCGTCGGCGGCAATCGTGTCTTCGACGGGCACGCCGTGCACCATGAATTCGACGAGCGCCTTGTTGACGACTGCGAGGTCGTAGTCGAGCGGCCCCAGCTTCTTGACGTATGTGCCTTTCGTCTTCATCGACCCGTCGGCCGCCACGAGGATGTAGTTGTTGACATCCTTTTGATAGACGCGGGTGAACTCGTCGAATTCCAGCCCCATGCCTGTGCGGTGCTCCCACTCATATGCCACATCGTCGACACGGTCGTAAAACGCATCGGGCCCACCGTCGAAACCGTCAGGCATGCGGATGAGCACACCGTCGGTGTTGCTTTGGATGATCTCGGCACCCACATCGCGAACGAGCTTGTGCATGAGGTCGATGAGCATGAGCTGGCCGTTGACACAGACCATGTTGGCCTGCCGCGGGTCGTAGAGTGCATTGAACTTGTCTTTGCTGGCGCCGTAGGTGCCGTTGACGACGAGTTTCAATGCCTTCTGGCGCGGGTCTTTTGCATGTTTCAACTCGATACGGTGGTCTCGAATGCCCTTGAACTTCGACGGGTCATGCACGTTGCGCGACAACAATTCGTGTGCAATCATCTCGGCAGGGTAATAACTCTCGACGTCGACATTGATGAAATAACCCTCACCGGCGTACTGCGCAATCGCGCCATGCAAGCCTCCCCACGCACATCTGTGGGGGCAGCCCGCGATGTCGAAATCGAGCGTCGCTGAGTAATCTTGATTCGCCGGATCGAGATACCACGAACGAATGAAATCATACGGGCCGAGGTCGAGGCACGGCAACGGCACAATGTCGAACTCGTCGTCGCGCGGGCGCGCAGGCCGCTCGGCACCGAGGATGATCGCCGTGAGTTGCGCATCGGTCTTACCGAGGTACACTAGCGGCAAGTCGAACATTTTGAGCAGGTCCATACGGGCGTCGAATTCGCTTTTGCGCTGCATGAATACCTCGATGGTCTGCTCGACATCGTGGCGGCAATATTTCACGGTCTCGGCAATCTCGGCTTCTGTCAATTTACGGTCGATGTCGAACGGCACCGTCGTCTCGCAAATATCGTTGCCGAGGTACGCCTCGTGAGTCTTGAGGCCCCTGTCTGTACGCGGGTGGAATACATCATAGTTGACCATGTAAACCTTGCGCAACAAACTCGAATACTGCCAACCCTTGTGGCCTTCGGCGATGATGAAATCATTAATCGCCTTCGGGTTGAAACCGCACAAAATGCCTTTGAAAATGAATTGGTCATAATGGAGGTTGTTGTAACCTACCCAAATCTCACGCTTGTGTCCTTCGTAGAGCGCGGTGAGCGCGTCGGCATCGTTGATGATGACGCGCTCATCGTGAGTGACGGGGTTGATGACTACGACCATCCAGTCGTGTTTGAAAACTTCGAAGTCGTAGAAATTGAGCATCGCCGCACCTAGTTAAGCTCGAAAATATCAGTGATCTGGAAAGTGTCGAAACCCTTGTTGTTCTCGCCATACTCCAAGCCGTACTCGAACTTGCCATCGACATACTCGGCAATATCGAGCAGCAAATCGTTATACTCGGCGTAACCAGTGAACTCGACGTCGATGTCAGAACCCTCGGGCAGCAGCGAACGGAGGAAAGCGTTCATAATGTGGATCTGGAAGCCCTGTGTAATAACCTGGTTCATGAAAATACGCTGGCCCTTGAACTCGCCGTCGCTCACGATCTTCATCCAGCACGACGCCATCGGCTTGCCGGTCTTCTTGGTCTCGGTGAGCTCGAGCTTATCGATCGCGACCTCATAGCTGCCATGCGGCACGTCTTTGAAATCGGCACCGCCACCGTTGGCCTCTGCATCGGCGATGTCCTTCTTGAGGCCGTCGATGTCGACCATCTTGTCAAACTTGCTGAAATCCATGATATATCCTTTCAGGTGTTAACTACTGTTTACTCTTCGACGACGCGGCGCTTACGGGTGCGGCGCTTCGGCTTCTCCTCGACTGCCTCGGGCTCCGCGGCTTCCTCGGTGTCGAACGGCGGCTCTTCCTCGGTGACGGGCTTGGCTTTACGCGCACGGCGTTTCGGCTTCTCCTCTGCTGCATCGGGCTCCTCAGCAACCTCAGTTTCAGCCTCAACCTCAAGCTTAGGCTTGGGCTCTGCCTTCTTGCGTGCCTTCGGCTTCTCGACCTCGACCTCGGCCTCGGCCTTCGTGCCCTGTGCCTCGAGCAACGCCGCGTTGAATGCATCGACCGTGAGGTCGCAGCGGTCGCGCTTGAAATCGATACGGCCGCCGCCGAAGACGTTCTCGTTCTTGCGGAGTTGGAGGAAATGGCCACGCTCGTCCATATAGGCGCGGAGCGTCATGGTGACAGTGCCGGCTAGCACGTTTGCGGCCTTGTCATTGATGTTCGGCTTGAAAGTCGACACCCTGGCACCACTGGCATACGTAATCTCGGTGACGAGCTCCTTGGAGATATAGATGATACGGTAGCCGAGGGACTTGAGGCGCTTCATTTGACCGAGGAACTCAGTACGCACCATATCCCAACCCTTACCGTAACCGCTATCGCTCTCATGTTTGATGCCAAGCTGGTCGAATACATAGAAACGGCAATGCTCATAGAGGTCCTCGACGAGGTCAAGCGCGATAACCTTGAACGTGTTCTCATGCTTCTCAAGCTCGTCGATTACCTCACGAAACTTCGACCAGGCCAGGATCTTCTTGGTCATGCGCCCCTCGTGGACGAGCTCGTCAGCAATTGGGATGTATGGGCTCGTGATATTGGACACATTGCCGTCGGTGTTGATGAACAGCACGTCGTCGAAGTGGTCGACAAACGTCGACTTGCCGACGTAACTGTCGGCGTAGATCCACATATCAGGGTCGGTGATGACGGCCTCAGGGCGGCGTTCGTTCTTGGGCAGGATAAGCATATCATTTCCTCCTAGACAGAAATCTTTGTAATCACACCAGTCGCATAGGCGCGACTCATGTTTCGGGAATTCGGTGGCATTCGCCATCGTACATGTGCCGACTGCGAAATCGGCGACTTTCTCAGGGTCATACTGGACACGGTACAGAGTTGGCCACATGTCTTCCAATGTCGCAGTGAGACGCTCGCGGAATTGGTAGAGGTCTTCGGTCTTCTTCTGCCTGATCATCGTCTTGGGCACAATCAGGAATGCCATGTCTTGGATGATCTCGCCGGGGTGCGTCTTTTCATAGAAATACTTGTAGACACTCAGCTGTCCGCTTTCTATGTACCTATCGACATTGTTCGAATACTTGAAATCGAGCATCGTCCACAGGCCCTTGCCGCGCGGGATGAGCATATCGATAAACCCGACGAAACCGCTGTCGTCCTCGACCTTTACCTCAAACACTGGGTCGGTATCGTCGTCCAACATGCCCCATGCGAGCTCGCGGGCACGTGAGCCGAGTACGCGGATCTTCATGAGCTCGTTGACCATGAAATCAGTCATGACGGGATACGCGGCTTTGTAGTTCGCGATGGCCTCGTCGACACCGACTTCGATACACTCATGTAGCATGGTGCCGATCACGAGCGGGTTCGCAGCATCGCAGTTGAACGGCACTTCAAGGCCGTCGACATAGTTGAGTTTGAATTTATGCGGGCACTGGGTGAAGGTACCTACCCTCGAATATGAGGTCTTGAACATCGCAGTTTCCTCCTTTCTCCTTCAGGCGTTGTACTAGCCGTTTGAATTGGGCGAAATCATCCGGCCAAACGATGACGGCTATACCGCCGCTCTCCGTAATCTTCCCGCAGTGGTAGACCTGCAGCGGCGACGGCTTGCCGTTTGGGCCTTTGAGCTCGATACCGACGAAACGCCCGTTAACGCATGCCAAAATGTCCGGCACGCCAGCACGTGTGTTGCGGTTGGCGAAAAACTTGACATGCCATACGCCTTGCGACTCAAGCCATCGCTTCACGCGATTCTCGAAGTTCTTTTCCCCTGCCAACTAGTCACCTCCCATTGCAAACAGCTTCTCAGTGTAGTCGCGTCGCATAGCCAACGTATCGTAGATCTTCTCTTCGACAGTGCCTTTAGATACCAGCTCGTAATACGTGCATGGCTTGTCTTGACCGACGCGGTGGATACGCTTCTTCGACTGCTCGAAGAGCGATGACGCCAAGGGCGGTGAGAAATAGACGCACGTGTCTGCTTGCTGCAGGTTCACACCCATGGCACCAGACTGGTATTGAATGAGCGCGACCCCGTCGTCGGTATCGAAAAACGGCGACAAATCGTGTGCCTTGCCGTTGAGCACGCCATACGACCTGTACCGCTTCTCCAACTCCGCTGTGAGCCCTTCGAGCTCGACGTCGAAATTATAGAACACGACGAGCCGTTTACTCGTGCCGTCCAGCAAATCGCCGAAGGCCTCGAGTTTGGCGCGCGAATACGCAGCCGCTAATTGGCGTTTAGCAGTGAGGTCACCGAACACTGTATCGCCGACGAAATCGCGGCCGAATGCCGTGATAATGTTCACCTTGGCGAACTTGCAGTAATACTCGCTCATCGGCACGTCGATACGAATGAAACGCTGATCAGGCAGGTCGATGACGTCGTCGGTCTTGAGGAAATCGCAACCGAGCTCCTTCATCTTGCGTACCAGCCTCTCCTCGTTCTTGTAACCCGTCACCTTCGTGATCGGGAAACCCTCACGCATCGTCGTCTCCGATTCGACGTATTGCCGCCAAAATAGCTTCTCATCGATGCGCCAGCCGAGCATGTTCAACTGCGTCCACAGCCTTTCGTATTTGCCGTCGACTGGCGTGCCCGACAGCAAGATGAGCTCATTCGCCTTGGCTGCCAATTTCATCGCTGCCTTAGTACGCTTCGATGATTTGTTCTGCAGCAACGACGACTCGTCGAACATTACGGCGAAACACTTCAACGCCTGAAGTTCTGGGCGCCTCCACAATAGGTCGTAATTGATCACACCGACTGCGTCACGTGCGTGCGAGTCACCAATGCGCCGTTCAAAACCTTCCATAGCATGCGGCTTGGTCAAATTGACGACGTCGATGTCATAGTAGTTTGCGAAATGGCCCATCCAATCGGTCACTTTCGACTTCTGGCATACGACCAAGGCCAAATGCCAACACTTGTCCGACATCAACTTCTCGGCACCGGTGAACGTCTTGCCGAGGCCCATGTCGTGGTAGAACGCGCAGCTGCGTTTACCGCTGACACGGTCAAGGGCTGCCTGCTGGTAAGCGAACAGGCCCATCACGCGAAGAACATCGACTTGATTTCCTCGCCAGTCAAGTCGTACCGGTCGGCGATAGCCTTGATCTCCGACTGCTTGAACTCGGCTTTGCCGTTGATCTTCCACGACAACGTCGATTCGGTGATGCCGAGCATTCGCGCGAGTCCACTTTGGGTATCGCCGAACTCGCGGATCGTTTCATATAGGCTTTTCATCTTTCACCTCCTTCGATCGGCGAACCTTATTATACTACGCTTTCTTTCGATTTATTCGAATATTTATAACTTTTTCGAAACACCTGTCACACTGTCAAACACCTGTCACACTGCTGATTTTGGGCCTGTTTGACAGTAAGTCGCATCATTACGTCGTGTTTCTCACCGCCTGTCACACTGTCACACAGTTTTCTCCCCTATCCTTAGATAATTTGACTTTTTATATCTATATAGGCTTATAGAAATATAGATATAAAAATATCTAATATAGGGGCCCCTTGTTGTTTGACAGCTTGACAGGTGATGAGAAACACGACGTAGAAATGCAAACACCTGTCACACTGGCCCTTTTAGGTGTGTGACAGGTGTTTGACACTGTTTGACAGGTAATGGCTACCGTAGCGCGTGGATCTGCGACATGACGGCGTCATACTCTTTCGGGCAGACGGCTTTGATGCACGACATGTGGTTGTCGAGTACTCCCATGAGTGCCGCATAGTCCACACCAGACGCAGCCTTCAGGAATTCAGACCCAGTGAGCTCGTCAGTAATACGCTGTTCTGCCACCACGTCGTCTACAGTAGGCTTTTTTGAGGTGGTCGCGAACGGTATACAGCCACGCCAGCCTTTCGCATACGGCATAAGACGTGTCGCGCTTCTCCAGGTCGAGGATCTCCTCTTCGATGATCTCGATCGACACCATTTCCATTCACCCCTAACTGAGTTTCTTCCCGACGTCATGTAGCTTCTTCCTATATTTCTCGTGCAGTTCATGCTGCATAGGCGCGATGACCTGCATGTCGTAATCGACAGCACTCAGCTCGAGCGCCAAGCGGTCGGCATACTTGCATTCATCGTCGACATCTCGCACGAGCTCGCAGATCATGTGTGCCGCGGCGACTTCACCCGCATCATAGAGGTCTTTGGCCGACTTCGCATAGAGCTCTTTTGTCTCATGTTCCCACTTACACCACTCACGCATACCCGTCTCGACAGCCTTGGACTTCGTTTCCGATTCAACCGCTTGTCGTGTGAAATTCGACCACTCGACGGGGATAACGTCAATATGCTTTGTATTCGCCACCGGCAAAAGCTGGTTGCAGTGGTCGATGAAATAGCGGTGGATGCGACGCATGGAAATCGTCTCACAGAGGAAATGGTACTCATGCAGTCGCTTGAAACCTTCCAAACCGAGGAAATTGTAGTAATCTGCCATCTGCTCGTGCATCATCATGCCGTCGATTAGGTGGTCAGATACCTTTGCGAACACATCAATTACAGGCATCTTTACCCCTCTCAGTTCGTCCATACTTTGCGAAAGGGATGCCGCCAAGGCATCCCTTTCTTCGGCCCTGGTCGAGCTACTGCGCCAGAACTCCTATTCTGTCATTATAGCTTCGTGACGACGACCGCGGTATTGTCGATCGTGACAGTCGCCGGAACGGTCGCGCTGGTGATCACGAGCGTAAGCGTCGAGGTGCTGTCGCAGCACTGGTTACGCACGATTGCCGGGATATTGACCGACACAGTGCCCGCGGCTGCCGCGGTGATGGTCTGCGTGGCGCCAGGCACGGCGACGCCGTCTTTGAAGAGCGTGACGGTATATGCACCGGCGGCAGTAGGCGTGAATGTGACGCTGGCGTCGACATCGAAATAGCCCTGGCCTTTGAGCAGGACACCGTTACCCGACAGGACGGCATTGCAGCCGAAACGGCGGATAGTCGTACCGAGCGGGATAGCCGTACCTGAAGCCGTAGACAGCGTGAGCACGGTACTAGACGGGTCGGCAGTGTAGATTGCAGATTTGCACGACATGATTTGTTCTTTCTATTGAAATAGGGGCACGGCCTGAGCCATGCCCCTATCTTGCCCAGGCGAAAATGCCTTATCGATCAATGTTCGTTTAGATATTTGCCGTACCGCAGCAGCCGTTACCGCAGAACGGGCTCGGGCCAGCGTTGTAGGCGAAGGTGTTGGGGTAGCGTACCACACCACACATCGCCTGGGACAGCTGGAGTTGGTTGATCTGGTTCTGCATGTCGGCCATGCGGTTGCCGGTGATGGTGTCGAGGACCTTCTGCGTCTGCTCGGTCACAGTCTGCTGGATTGCAGCGGTGTTGATCGCGCCGTTGTAATTGACGGAGTCGATACCGCGCTGGGTGGTGCAGCAGCAGTTTGCGAGCTGGGACGACAGCGAGTAGTTGCCGTCCTTGATGGTGTCCTGCGTCTGCGCGAAGTTGCGGAGGTTCTCGTAGCCGACAGATGCGAGGCCCTGGCTGGTCTGCATAAATTGCGTCTGCATCATGTCGTTCACGCGCCCGACCTGGTTCGCCAGGTCATTGAAATTCATGGCGTTGCACAGACCGGCCTCAGTTACGGGTTGCTCGCCGGCATTGCGGTTGCCACCGAAGCCGTTGCCGCCCCAACCGAAAATCATCGCGAAGAGGATGATCACCCACTATGCATTGTTGCCGCCGAAGCCGGACTCGCCGGAAGCGGCCGCGATGTCGGAAAGTGAATACTCAGACATAGACATCTCAATTCCTTTCTAATACTAGACATCTTATATATGCTCAAGTAGGTCGACGGCCATACGCTCCGCTTCACTACCCAAACATCTGCTTAATTGCGTTTATATCAATACCGTGCTCACTCGCGATCTGCTCGGGGCTCTTGCCCTTGTTAGCATTGATGAATTCCGCAAACTGCGGGTTGCTCTGCATCATCTGGTGCATGACTTGCTCTGGGTTTGCATTACGCATCATATTGACAGCCTGCATAGCCGATCGCAGTGGGTTTGGCTTCTGTACACCGCCAAATAGGCTACTCGCCATTGTCGATCGCCTCCCTCAGATGCTTCATCGCTGCATCGAATTCATCACGTGTCACGTATTGCTGCACCTGTTCTGGCTTGTCTTCGACCGGCTGAAATGCAAAAGCACGGATGGTCGGAAAACCGGCACCATCCGTGCTTTTAACATACATGATGTCGTTATCTGCGTCGAACAGGGGCACGACGGAGTTGGGAGGCATTTGGTATGCCTTGGCCCCGTCCATGCCCGTGACACGGATCAGCTACATTCCCTGCTGCATCTGGGCGCGTTGCTGAAACTGCTGCATCTGGTCCATGGCGAATTGCTGCGGTGTGCCGACAGGTTGATACGCATTGTAGTTACCGAACATCATGCTTTCTCCAATCCTCCATCAACGGCGGGTGCCGTCTGAGATATAAGCCTGCAGGCGGTCGAGCGCGTAACCGTACATACCAGCGTAATCATCGCCACCGTAGGTCGTGCCGTCGTCGCATACCTCATCCCAGTACCCGGCGTGGGCAACGTCTTGGCTACGGTAGTAGACCTGCTTGTAGTCACCGTTAGGCGTGATGTAGTACATCTGCACGCCGTCAATCACCTGGCCCCAGATGCCTGCCATGCCGTTCATGCTGTCGTTGTAGTTGGCGGTCTGAACCCAATCCAACCATCCACTCTCCTTGGTGTGGACGCGATAGCGCAAGGTACCGCTGTCTGCCCATGCAATGAGCATGTCGTGGGAGCCGTACGGCACACCGGCAAAACCCTCACTGTTGGAGTCGTTGAAGTTGGTCACGGCACTATTCCACGCCCCATAGCGGTTATGGAGGGCATAGTGGACGTTGACCGACTTGCCCGTAGATTTCGGGAAACTCGTGCGCGTGGCAGAAGTCGATGGCTGGTACGTGCCGCCGTTGCCGTCAGTAGGTGCAATCGGCGTGATATAGCCGCTACCCATATAGGCGGCGACGTCGCGCTTGAAATCGCTCCAAGTCTTGCCATACTGACGGAAATAACCAACCGGGTCAGTGTGGTCAGACCCGCCCCAGATACGTGCGGCCTCGTAATGGCTGAGCAGGCGGCTGGTATCCCAACCGTGCGCACGGAGTGTATCGCCTGCCCACTTCACGGCCTCAGTCCATTGCTTGGCGAAGTCAGTGGCATTTGTGGCGTGTGCCAACTCGATGCCGATCGTACACCAATTGCCATTGCCGACATGCCAGCACAGGCGGTTCTGCGGTACCGTGTCGTAAACCTTGGAGCCATCGAGCTCCATGACGTCGTGTACTGCGTAGGTGTCGTCACGTGACCACAAAAGCACATGGTTCCATGCGCTCGCGCCCGGGTTAGCCGTCTCGTGGATTACGAGGTATTGCGGTGACAGCGGCCCGTGCCCGTTGCTGACGTAATTGGTGATGCGCTCGTAGGCATAACTTGTTGTCGGTACTGCGAGTGCCAATGCGATAGCGGCAGTGCTGGCGGCGAGTGCCAATCGTCGAACGATATGCACTCGCCTAGTAGGGTGAGGCTTAGGCAGACGTCCAGCCACATCGGCATTTGCCTTGATACCTAAATCACTCACCCTTCCAATAACATTGTCCATCATTACTCACTCGCCGGTTTCGCCGTCGCGGTCGTCACACCGAGGAGTGCGCCGACGAGCGTACCCGCGGCGGTGATCACCGTCACTGCGATGCCAGTCGGCTCCCAATTGACGGCGGTACCGACGGTACCGACAAAAGTCGCTACTGCGGGCAAGGCAACGAGGCC
>ERZ773111.320-NODE-320-length-36142-cov-4.874830_pt1 | contig 36142 bp, 47 predicted proteins | sample MGYA00580567_ERZ773111 | MGnify/ENA primary metagenome ERZ773111 (study PRJEB29015, sample SAMEA2737875) | human gut metagenome | biome: human gut; feature: human-associated habitat; material: faeces | place: China | collected 2012 ...
CCCGGCAATCAGACCGCCGACCGTTCCGGCTGCTGCACAAATCCATTCTTTCATTTGGTTTCCTCCGTTTTCGTTTCATAATCGCCGGAAAGCAGTACCAACATTTCCGGTGTTAGGTCACCAGATGCAAAAATCTGATACTGTCCATTTTCAAGCTGTACGGCTTTAATTTTCGCATTGCCCCAGCTGCTCCGCTGGATGGCTTTCCCCTGCTTCAATGATTCTACAGCTTCAATAATATTCATTTGTAACGCTCTCCTTATAAAATTGTGATGGACTGGATCAGCGGCTTACTGTTGTTGCTCCGTCCGACCCAAACTAAGTAGTAAGTACCAACAGTTACGCCCTCGCACGGTGTCAATGTGGTGACATATTCGGTATTTTGCAGCCACTGCAAGGGCAGGTCGATATAGCTGCCCTCTGTTTGTGCTTTGGCAAGGATGTCCGCAGCTGTGCCGGTATCGGATTGTACTAAGCGTAAAACGCCGACCTCCGTACTTCCAGAAAGAAAGCGGATCGCAATTTGCGTGGATGCGGTCACGCTGATTGGCGTTGTGGAACAGGTGTAACAACTATAATCCCACCCAAAAACGGTTGTTCCATAGTTCAGAGCGTAGTTGTTCTTCGCACTGCAAAAATCAGCATGCAGGGCAGTAAAGTCCGCAACGCTGTAAATCGTACCGTTGTAAAGCAAAGATACCTTGTCCCGATGGGTTGCGTCATATAACACGGTTGTGGTCGGAGTTTCGCCGCTGGAAATCTCCAAAACTTTCGGCACGAGTGCATTAAATTTTTCTGTGGCTGTTGCCGTCACACCTTTTGCGTTGAGATTCTTTGCAAGCTGTGTTTTCAAGCTGTTCAGCTTTGCGAGTTGTTCTGCAATTGTCGCCATGTTACACCTCCACCATCGTTGCAAGGGCTGTGGATATATCGCCGATGCTGTCCTCTAAAGCTTTGATACGAGTTGCAAGGCTGTTGTCCGCTGCCTCTCGCTCTGCTGTTACCTTGGAGTATGTAGCGTTTAAATATGTCTCAATGCCATCCAGAAAATCTTTGTTGTCATGCGTGTGGGCAGATGCTTTGAGTGCATCCACATCCGGCGACAAATCCAGCACAAACAACCCATCTGGTACAATATCCAGAGCGTTGTGAGATACCGTACTGATGGACGGCAATACCTGCCATGTTTGCTTGCCTGTTACTGTAACCAGCTTTGCGGTGCAGTATTTCGCTGATTCACCCTCTTCACATCCCGGCGTATAATCGCCCCAAATCGCAGCCTCTCCGCTTTTCCCGTTTTTGACGGTCGCTGTGGTCGTGCCGTTTTTGTCTGTAGCGGTAATGGTTGCTCCTGTACTGGTTTCCGTTACGATTACCGTTGGAGAGAAACCATTTGCCCCATCTCTTCCATCCGTTCCATTCATGCCATCTTTTCCGGCTGCTCCAGTATCGCCTTTTTCACCTTTTTCACCTTGGATGCCCTGCAAGCCCTGTTCTCCAGTATCGCCTTTCTCGCCCTGAATGCCTTGGATACCTTGCTCTCCGGCGTCTCCCTTCTCGCCCTTCAAGCTTGACAGCCATTCGGCTTCCGTGCCAGTATAACCGTTCTCAACAGCGATTTCATAGGCGGATGCTCCGTCCGCCCCATCGTGTACCGAAGCAATCTTTTCATCAATTTTTGCAATCAATTGCTGATACAAGTCCGGCGTTGGTGGGACAACTTCAGAACCAGAACTGCTGAATCCAGATTGCTCAATCCGCAGCTTAATAGGGGCTGTCGTTGCTCGCAGAGCCGTTTCATCGTCTGGAACATAGCCAAACAGGCTCATTTCTGCACAGCCGGCTTGCAATTCTGACGGCATTTTGCAGGAATAGCCGTCTACACCAAGCGAGATATTATAGGTATTTTCATCCTGCATAAATTGTACAACCTTATACAAGCCTTCCCATTCATTGTCAAACACGAATCGAAAGGATACAAAGGCAATCTGTCCATCTGCCAATTTGTCCCGCTCGATGCAATCAATCTGCTGCTTTTTTACCAAAAATTTCATGCGGTTTCCTCCTCCCAAGTTTTCGTTTCTTCGTTGAAAATCCAGTTCCCATCGCTGCAAATGATTTTGGATAGCACGTCCTCATGGTCAGCACCGTGCCTTGAATCCCAATTCGTGCCTTTTTCAATTGCATCCCACTGTGCTTTTGTGCCTTCGTAGGTGATTTCGGTCAGGCTGGAGCAGTAAGTGAGCATGCATGTTCCAATTTTCGTGCAGTTGGCAGAAATGGTTAAACTGGTTAGAGCAGTGCAACTCGTAAAAGCAAATCCACCAATCAGGCTGCTTTCTACTCGCACGGTAGTCAATTTTTTACATTCACTAAAAACATAGCTTTCCCATGTTGTTACGTTGAATGGAATGATAACGTCTGTAATTGCAGCATCGCAAAATGCATATGCTTCAAGGGATTTTACAGTGCTAGGAATTGTCAATTGCTGCAATCCGTGTCCAATATCAGATGTATTCACGGAAATAAAGAATGCTCCAATTCCAATTTCCGTCAAAGAAGATGGTAAGGAAACTGCTTCTGCGTTTGGGCAATCTTCAAACAGCCCGTTTCCAACTCTTGTAATACCATCTGAAATCGTGATTTTCTTAATATTGATATTCTTATAAAAAACGGAGCGTTCGCTTGACACATCTGTTACAAAGATAATCCCTGTTCTGTAATCATACGTTGCACCTGTGCCATACAAAGCCGCTTCTCCGTCATCGCAAATTGTATAATACACATCGTTGCCGCATTTTCCATACTGCAAAATGGTTCTGCCGGAAGCCTGTTCCAATCTGGCTTTGATTCTGTCGAGTTGGTCTTTTCTGGATTGCAATGTATTTTCCATATTTTGTATGGATACTTTTAGAAGAGATAATTTTGAATTTTTCAGGCTTCCTTGAATGGTATTTGGCTCTTCCGGAAGATTCTGCAATTTTTCCAGAGCAAGAGCAATATTTTCTCGCACATTCGTACCCCAAAGATTGTTTTGAATTTCCTGTAATTCGGTTGTAATTGCAATATCTGCCATTAAGCATGCACCACCCACTTATTTGCAATTTTTTGCAATGCAGAACACTGTTCTTCAAGTTCTTTCATTTTATCGTTCAACGCCGTTTGGGCATCATAAACTTCTTGGATTGCTGTATTTGTTTCTGTAATTTTGGTTTCCATTGCAGCAACCGATTCGTTTGCGGCGGTGACATCATCGCTGGATGCTGCCTTGCCTGCCAGCGTTTCCATGCCGCTTGCAATGTTGGTTCGCAGTTCTGAACCGCTGCTGGTTTCTCGAATGACTGCAATATTACTGGAAATATCAATCATAGAATCGCTCCTTTACGTTGCATATCGTTTTGCTGCTCCTTGTAACCGCCCCAAATCGGTATCCATATAGGGTGCAATGCCTTTGGACACTGCTTTCCCGTCCAGATTGACAGTGCTATTCACAGACACCCCTTGCATAGCGGATGCAATGCCTGTAATCAGGCGGTCATAATCAATGAACATCACTTCCGTTGCGTTTACTCGTGCGGCTTCCTGTGCATATTTTTTGCTAATGTCATGCGGAATAACTTGCGAACCATTCGGCAGGTTGACCAGTTCGCCTCGTCCACCTTCGTTCATGACAGCGAAGCCACCTGACCAATCGTCAGTACCGTGTGCCAGATAATCGACATATCCAATGGATACGCCCGGAATTGCATTGATAATATCAATTGCAAAATTCAAGCCGTCAATGAAATTGTTGATTAAGCTTTTTGCTCCGCTGATTAAATTGTCAAAAGCCGTTCCAATGCCGTCAAATATGCCACCGACAAAGTCAGATAAGCCGTTCCAGAGGTTTTCAATGCTGTCCAGAACGTTTTCAAAAATGCCCTTTACCGTATTCATGACACTTCGGATTTTATCAGCAATGTTGTCAAAAATACCGGAAATCGTCTCTTTTAAGTTGGCGAAGAAACCGGAGACAGCATCGATGACATTGGAAATGGTTTCTTTTGCAGCTTCTACTTTTTCAGAGATCCAGTCTTTAATGGCAGAAACAATGTTTTGAATCGTTTCTTTGATGCTTTCAAACAAAGCAGAAACAATTGCAATTGCCAAATCGATTTTCTCTTTGGTCTCTTCTACAGTATTTACAATCCAATCTTTTACAGTTACAACTGCATTTCCAATCCATTCGATTGCAGATTGAATCCACCCCACAATAGAAAGTGCTGCTTTCAAAATCCATTCCACGATTGGCGTCAACGCCGTTATGAGGTCGCTGACAAATTGCAAAACCCAATTGATGATAGGCGTTATGATGGGAAGTAGAGCATTCACAACTTCCATTACCACTTCAATAATTTTCCCAATGATTGGAATGAGATTTTCTGCGATAACGCCCACAATCTTTGTAACAGCTGTCATCAGGGTTTCAATCGTAGGGGAAATTGCTTGAAACAGCTCACTGAGCTTTGTTCCAAACTCTTGAAACAGCGGCTTTAACGTATTGATTACCGTTTGTATAGCAGGCAAAATTCCAGAAAAAACATCGGAAACGGTATTCCGAAAATCTTCACTGGTTGTATAGCAATAAATAAATCCGGCTGCTAAAGCTGCAATTGCTGCTACAACAAGGAAAACCGGAGTAGACAATCCGCCAAGAACAGCAGAAAGCTTAGAAAGCATTCCAAAGCCGCTGCTTAAAGTGGAAGCAACTTTCCCGATTCCGGAAATTGCTGTGCCGACAGCAGAAACTGCCTTTCCGGCAACCATCAAAGAAGGACCAACTGCCGCTGCTGCCGCTGCAATTTTCCCGAATGGCACGCCAACATCTTGTAGCTCTTGAAATTTCTGCCAAAGGTCATCCACCTTATCTACGACTTTGCCTATCGTTGTCTGTACTGTTGTAACGTTTTCATAAATGGGGCTGAACAGCTCTGGCTGCGTTAGCTCCTGCAACTTTCCAATAATGGCATCTACTACGCCAGTGATTCCGTTTTCATTGAACCCAGCAGTCATGTCTGCAAATAAATCTGAAATTGTATCTGCCGCCGTTTGAATCATCGGAAGTAAAGCAGTCCCAATGGTAATTTGAAAAGATTCAATTGCACCCTGCATATTCTCAATCGAGCCGCCAACGCCATCTTTCATCTTCGCTGCTGCTGCTTCCGATGCACCGTCACAATTTTTCAGGCTATCTGTCATTTTGTCAATCGTTCCCGGCGTTGCGTTCATCATTGCTTGCAGTCCGGAAAGAGATTCTGTGCCAAACATCGTTGCGAGTGCCTGTTCTTTTTCTTCGTCGGTCAAATCCGCAGTGGCTGTCTGTAAATCAGATACAATCGTACTAATGGATTTCATTTTGCCTTCGGAATCGTAAAAAGAAATACCGAGCTGTTCCATCGCCTCTCGTGCTTCGTCTGTTGGTTTGGACATAGAAACAAACATTGCCCGCAAGGTTGTACCAGCTTGAGAACCTTCCAAGCCAGCATCTGTCATAACGCCAGTTGCGGCTGCTAATTCCTCCATGCTAATTCCCAAAGAAGATGCTAACGGTGCAGCATATTTGAACGCATATTGCAAGTCGGATACGCCAGCGGCAGATTGATTCGCAGACTGTGCCAACACATCTGCTACATGGGTCGCATCTCCAGCACTGTCTCCAAATGCGTTCATTGCGTTGGAAACAGTATCCGCTACCAAAGACAAATCTTCTCCAGAAGCTTCCGCAGCAGAGATAATCCCAGGCATATCAGCGATAATCTGGTTTGCATCGCTGCCTTTTGCTGCCATTTCTGTCATCGCTTTCGCTACCTCGGAGCTGGAAAGAGAAGTAGATGCTCCCAATTCCAATGCAGATTCTCGCAGGGATTGCAGTTCTTCATCGGTTGAACCAGAGATTGCACCAACCTTCCGCATTTGCGTATCAAAATCAATGGCAGAATCTGCCGCTTTTTTCAGTCCAGCTGTTGCAAGACCAGCGGCTGCCGTTTCTACGGCGGTAATTTTCCCACCAAGGCTGCTCAGATTGTCTCCAGCCGATTGCAATCCACTGCCAATGGATTCTGCCGATTTTCCAACAGATTCCAACGCCTTACTTGCCTTATCGGAAAGGGCAGAGATGGTATTTAATGTGTTTTTGGCAGTAGAAACAATGCTTTCTATTACATCAGGGACTTTAGAAGCTGCTGATTGAATTGCAGAAAATGCGGATTGGAACACGAGCTTTACAGTTCTGGCTGCCGCAGATGCAAACGGCTTAATGGCGTTAATTTCTGCAGAAATAGTCTGGAATGTCTTGGATTCAGAAACTGTTCGCTGAATGGAATTTTTGAGAGCTTCTATTCCCGTTTTCGCCTTTTCTGCTGTTGAAGATAAGATTCCAAGAGCCTTGTCTTTTGCCGCTTCTGCTAGTGACTTCATCTGAGATGCAGCAGACTGAATTGGCGAAATTAGCTCTTTCATTTTTGTTTCCAGATTTTGCAAAGCAGTTCCGGCAGTACTGTTTTGGAATGCTTGCATCATCTGCTCTATTTGCGTTTTTATTTTTTGAATAGTAGGAGATGCCGCTGTCCATTGTTGAAATCCATCAGCAAGAGCGGCAATATCTTCCTTTGCGGATGCTGATGCCGTTTTCACAGGTTGCATGCTGGTGCTAAGCTTTTCTGCCATGCTTTCCGCTTTTTTTGTTGCGGTATTGATATTGCTTACAAAACCTTTGATGTCTGCTGTAATTTTCGCAGACAGCGTATAATCTGCCATACACTCACCCCCTCGCTACTATTTTTGCAATCGAATCCAAAGAGCCGTTCAGCGTTACCTTGCACTGCGTTGGGTCATCCAGATGGATTTCCAATTCTTCAATCGTCATCCATTCGTCAATTCCGAGTGGCGTATAAACCACTTTCACTTGAAAACCAGCCTGCAAGCACTCCACACCATCTTCCACTAGTCCCAAATCCACTGCGGATACGGAAAAAGTTGCTTTGGGTTCTTCCAACGCCAGTACATGGGCAACCACGGCTTCTCGTTTGGTATATTTATCTGGGTTACTCTCGCTAAACGAGAAGTTCACTTTTCGGACAATTGGTCCGTATTTGTTCAGCAAATATTGATTGAAAGCTCGTGATGCTGGATATTCACGATTTGACATATAATAATCTCCGAACTTCCCGCCGGTGAACCAAACAACGAGATTGCTCGGTGTAATTTCCGTATCATTTCCACCATAAAAACTGAATGCTGCGTATGGCTTTATATCTATTTTTCGGTTGCCATCACTATCGAAGTCGGATTCCGTCACCTCTGGATAAATCATTGTTTCCGTAGCGTCCGATTCTCCAGTAGTGTTATCCGCATTAGAACTCGACACTGGAACAATTCCAGTATAAAAATCTTCTGCTATATAAGAAGAAGAAACATCTGTGATATTGCCGCCAAGTTCCAGCTTTTGTGTCTTAATTGTATGATTGCTTGGGTCTCGATAAGCGTACCGAATGCAGCCAGTGTGCAGAACGTCTGTCAGTGGTTCTTTTTGCGTGTATGGGTCTACAACTTCTGCTTGAAAATTGCCGCCAAAATAGTCGATAATTCGAGACTGTAATAGCTCCATTGCTGTTTCTGCTTGTGTCCAATATCGTACAAAAGAAATGTTGTCTATGTAGTAAAATCCGTTGCCATCTGGTTTCAAAACTTTTGTTTTGCAGGCAGAATCTTCATAGACCACGCTACTCAGATAATATCCGTTATTGTAGTCCACCTGCGGGACGCAAACTTTAGCACCTTCTGGAATTTTCGTTTCTTTGTAGAGAATTTTTTTGCCGTCATAGCTGTACCATGTTCCGTTTCGGAACACGGTGCTTGCGTCTGTGTTTGCATCTACTGCTGCTGTATAGCATTGATAATCCGTCCAGAGGGAGAATACAAGAAAATTGATAAAATCTGGGATACTGTTATAAATAGAGGGATATGGCTTTGCAACGCATACCGTATCATTTAGCATTCCCAGAACGCCTTCGCAGGTGTATGTTCGATTCCCATACAAATCTCGCTCTACTTGTGTCGGTCGTCCAACCCATATCACATTTTCACCCACAGTGTCTTCATCGTGCCGCCGCACATTATCAGATACGACAGTAACCCAGCACTGTAAAACCTGTAGTACTCGTTCATCGTCTACTGGGATGGTAAAAGTAAATTTGCCTGCTTTGGTTGCACTCGTTTTCAAAACCGCATCTTTCAGAAAATAGCCATTTTTCGGGTCAAACAGTGGCAATCTCGGAATAATTCCGCCTCTGCAATTTTCAAATGGAAAGTAATAGGCTGTATACATTATAACAACCTCCTGCATCTGCATAGAATTGCAATTTGGCTTCCGGCAGTGCCTCCGGTGATTGTAACCGTCACGCTGCTGTTGTGCTGTAAATAAGAGCTGATAGAAAACACCGCTTTCCCGTTTGCTTCTTCGATTTCTTGAGCAGTTCCGTTGATGGTTACCGTGCAAGGAAATTCTGCAATGACTGTAACCTCTCCATAAAGTCCACCAACCCTGCCATTCGGAGCATACAGTGTTTCTGTAATTTCTCCAGATTCGCTCAGTGTCAGTGCATCCGGAAGGCTTCCGGAAAAATCGGTCGCATCCCAAAGGAATCCCTTTTGCAATGGAAAATTATCATAGCAATACGGCTCTATATCGGCGGAAATGGTGAAAACAGCATGCTTGGCATCTTCCATGGTGGAATCTACGGTGCAGCGTCCACGATAGGCATAGCTGGAATTGCTGTCTGCAACAATGGTACAAACTTGCCCGTGCAACTCTTGCCGGACGTTTTGATAGAGCTTGTGCCATTCTGCCATCGTACAAGCTGCCACAAATGTTGCAGACAGCGTTGCATTCTTGTAAACCGGAGAGCCAGTCAAAGCTTCAGAATAATCCAGTAATCCGTTTCGCCCTGGAATATCTACGGTAAACGTTTTTACTTCTGGGGCAGTGGCAGAAAAATCCGTCCAATATAGCCCCAATCCATAGCCATCATTGGTTCTTCCAGTGTAGATGCCAACGTTCGCTTCTGCATAAGGCTGTTCTGCACTGATATATTGTAATTGATGGGATTGAATCCACCGAATTCCGGTTTTCCGTTCCTCGATACCATAAAACTCCAATCACGACACCTTCTTTCGCTTCCGTCCATTTGCTTTGTAAATCGCTTCTACCCATGCCGTTCCTTGTGCTGCATCGGCTTCCAGAACCTGCTGCACGAACTGTTGCTGTCGTTCTTTGTTGGTATGCTTCGGCTGCTTTCTCCAGAGTTTTTGTGGCTTTTTGCCTTTCTTCCGGAACGCATTGGAAACTGCATTTAGAACCGCACCTGCCAAAAGGTTGGTATCTGCTACGACTTTGTTTTCATACGCTTTTAAAATCAACGCCCGTTCCGTTTCGGTCAGGGCGTTGTAATCTGCTTTGGAATAGCCGAATTGTACCGCAAAAAAAGCGAAATCTTGGCTTTTTCGGAACTGTTCCGCTTCTAGGTCAGGCTTTTCTTTACTGGTCGGAAAATATTCCCATTCCACCAGCCTTACCGGAATAAAAAACCGCAGTCCTCCTGAATCTGTTCCAGCGTTGCTGTAAACAGTGTACCATATCCAACATCCTGTACCTGCTGCTGGGCAAATTCCAGAGCCTTCTTGATAGGAGCATAGTCCCCTCGGTCATCTGACAAGCCGTAAGCAAACAGCGTGCAAAGCTCCGAAATCGTTGGATATTTTCCATTTGTGATGGAAACCATCACGCCAGTAATGGCATTTCCAAGTATCTTTTCCAACTGCTCCATTCTGCCAATGGTATAATGCAAGTGATATTCTTTGTCTTTGATAAAATAGGTTTGCATAAGTTCCTCCTTATTCCGTTGTCAAATCTTCCGGCATATCTGTTACCTTTGCGGCATCTTCCGTGGAGAGGCTTGTGAGGTCTGTTAAAGCCCCGTTGCCAGAAAAGCTCAAAGAATAGGTCATGCTGTCATCGTACGGAGCTTCCAGCGAATAGTCTGTAATGCAAGCCAGACCGCCAAACAACGGCTTTTTCTCCTTGGCATCAATGACCTTCAAGCAAACCATATCGCCGTTCTCAAAATATTGCCCGAGCAGCTTGTGCGATTCTGCATTCAGAATGTAAATACCATCGTTGTCAATCGACCATTCTTTCATGCCGGGAATCTGTTTTTTCCAACCGCCTTTTGTGTCTTTGCTGGACACTTCCACCGTGTCAGCACTGCGGTTAATGGTCAAATTCTGCTGCCCTGAAATTGCAAGCAGCTTAGAACCGTCTGCGTTGTAGATGCAAAGCAGAATGTCCTTCCCGGCTTTTGCCGCATCTTCTGAAAAATCACAGTAAAAATTGTTATCATAACTTGGCATCGTATTTCCTCCTAAATCTTACATTTCAATCCATAACTCACCATGATTTCATAGGAAATCACGGCATGATATTCGTTTGTTTCGTCCTGCTGCAAAGACTGCACGCCGGTTTCTGTTTGCAGCACCAGTGTAATTCCGTCCGGAAGCATGATGGATTCCGTCAACGATTCTTCTACCGACTGTATCATGCTGTAAATTTCTGTTCTGGCATCGCTCGGTGTTGCAATCGCATGAATCTGTACGGTAAAAATTTCCTTGAACATCGTTTTACTGGAAGCATCCCGTTTTCCGACCACCTCTACAAATAGAAATGGAGAAGGGGTGTCCTTCTCCACAGCATCATAACAAGCATAGCCGGTATTTTTCCGGAGATTTTGCAGCACAGCAGCGGCAATCTCCGCAAAGCCGGCTTTTCGCAGCATCATTCTGACCTCAGTCCTCCTTTAGCTCATCTTTTAGCATCTGTTCAAATTGAGGGCGAACGGCTTCTACAGAACGCTGCAAAAATCGCTGCCCTGGAACATAGGAGGCTTTCAGTCGTTTCCCAATCTGTGGAACAAATCGTCCCGGCTGCTGCCGATGCCCATATTCCACATGCGGTGCATAGTGCAGCGTGTAGCCGACCGCTCCATTGATGGTAGTATCCGATTCTTTCGGCAATTCAGTTCGGATGCTCTGCCGCAGCTTTCCTGTATCGGCAGGAGTGTTTCTCGTTGCTTCCCGTGTCAGCAAGCCAACGGTTCGGTTACAAACTGCAACGAAATCCGATTTTGATTTTTGCTCCAGTGCAGCAACTAACTCTTCTGTTCCGTTTAGAATGATTTTTATTTTCATGTTGTGCATCTCCGTTCTGGGAGGGTTTGATACCATCGTTCCAGATACAACATCCGCCACCGCCCATGCAAATCTTTGATGGAAGTAATCCGATAGTCTTCCGAACCAGCACGCACCACATCTGCTTCTTTACAGCGTGCCAGTGGAGCATCTGTCAACAGTTTTCGCTGCGTTTGGGTAACATCTCGCCCGACTAACTCCGCATCCTCTGCCGTCCATTCTGTGAATCGTCCTGTATACTCAGTACAAGCTGCACAAGGCTCTTTTAATGTAGTAATAGGATTGCCTAAAATATCTGTTCCGGTCTGGATGGCTTTTAAGAGATGAATGGTGAAATAGTGCATGGTTGCTGCCTCCTATCACAAAAAATAAACCGTGCCGCTGCCGTTTTCCGCCGCCTTGGTTTCTCGATAAGCGGTAAACTCATCTTCGTATTCCGCCAGAACATCTTCCACAAACGTAGTGGAAATTGTATCCGCTCCTTCAGAACTAATGCCTTCATAATTCCAACGCCGAAACAGCTTGACGACGACTTCCGCTGCAATCGGTTCTAGCATTTCCGGCAGTGTTGCTTCTCGTACTCGCAAGCAGATTCGCAAGCTTGCAATATCGCAAAGCTCTAGCAATTGCGGTGTGTTCTCCGCTTTCGGTTCATCCTGCAATCGAATCTGTACCCGCTCCAGCAGCGTCATGCTTACGCTCCAGTCGTGCCAGCAATCGTGCCAACAATGACGCCGTCCAGCCGTTCTGCAAACAATACAGCCCCCGTTAAAATCGTGGTCTCATAGTTTGCACGAGTATAATCTGCGGTGTGAGTAATGCCAACCAGTCCTGTTGCGTCTGTTGTAAAGCTAAATGCCTTGTTGATTTCCCCACCGGAGATTGCCGGATATGCCAGATTCAGGTTATCGGCAACGGTTGCATAGAATGTTCCTGCCGGAACACTGGAGTTAGACATGACTTTGACATCCAAGAAGGTCTGAAAATACGTCATGCCAAAAGCAGTCTGCGTGGTAATGTTGGTCTGCTCCCCAAGATATTTTGAAATATCCTGCGGATTTGCAATCACAATCACGCCATCGGTTGCATCGTTCTCAAAGAGTACCTGCAACTTTCCCCAAGCATCTGCTACGGCGGCTTGAAAGCCAGTGCCGGTTGCAGTGCCTGTACCGGTTGCCAAAAATGTCACCAAATCGGAGCGAATGTTGCTCTGAATCTGTTTCAACAACTCATTGTCTGCCTGCGAAACCGCAAGGTCAAAGCCACTGCGTTGGATGGCTTCCAGCGTTACTGCCTTCCGGTACTTCTTGTAAGCCAGTTCATAAGTATTTGCCGGCTTGGTTTCCACCTTGGAAAGCGGAATGATGTCGCCTTCTGCAACGTCTCCATTTGCCATGGTTACCTTGTTTTTGTATACTTTGATGATAGAACCGTTCGCCATTGCCGTGCGTCTGGTGATGCCCAGAAGCTCCTGCAATTTCTGAATGCCATCCACAAATCGATTGGTAAAATCAATCGACTGTGCCTTAGCAAAATCTGTGGTCAAATTGGTATTTGCTTGTACTGCCATAGTGAATTAACTCCTTTACTCAAATAAATTCATGTTGTCTCGAATCGCCTGTAACCGTTTCCCTTCATCGGGAATGGCGAAAATTTGTTCTTTCGTCATGCGTCCTGATGTTCCGGTCTTGGGTGGTTCGCCTTTGAGGCGTTCCTTGACGGCGTTTTCTACCGCTTCTGTAAACAGCGTTGCAAAGGCTTCCACCTGTGTTTTGGTGGTCTTTGCGTCCTCTGCAACCACAGCCGCTACTAGAGAATCCGGCAAATGAATGCCTTTTTCGGATAGCATTTCCCGTGCGGTTTTCTGCATTTGTGCCGCTTCCACCTGCTTTTGCAGGGCATGGAGCTGCTGCTTGTAGGAATCCCGCTCCGTTTCTGCTCGCTGCTGGTCGGTCATTTCTGATAGTTTCTTTGCTTCTGACTGCCGCTGCTCAAAGCCTTGGAACGCTTCCGCAATCATCTGCGAAACCGCTTCTGCGGTCAAAGTAGAAGGCTCCGTTGCCGGTTCTGTCGGCGTAACAGGCGTTTCGGTTGTTGTAACCTGTTCTGTACTGTCTGCCATTATGATTCACTCCTTTCAAATACCTTCCGCAACCCTTCCAGCGTTTGGACGGCTTCGGTTCTAGCCTGTTCTCTGCCATCATCATCCAGAAGAATCAAGCAGGGAAGGCGTTTCACATGGTGCTGCCGTGCCATGGCATTTCCGCCGTACACATCATCTGATCGGAAGGTGTACAACGGAATGCCGGTCTGGGCTGCATATTGCTCTGCCACCGGCTGCATTTGCTTGCAGGGCGAGCAGTAGTTCGCATGAAAAAAGAGAAGCTGCATAAGATTGCTCCTTTCTGTTTTCGGGTATGAAAAAAGCACCTGATTTGCTCAGATGTTGATTTGTTGATATGAGAACGCCGTACCCACAGGCTTGCTTGTTCTTGGTTTCCACCCTCCGCCAGTTTTTGCCCGTGGTCGGGGCGGTGATTAAAGTATGATATTTTCGATTGCTGCACGGGCTTCCAGAGCGGTGATATAGTCTGCCATCGCTCTAATCTGCAAATCATAAATGCTTCTCGGGCAAGTTGGATAAAAGTTTAGCTTTCCCTTGTCCCATCTGGCAAGCATGCATTTCAGCTTTCGATACCGGATAGCCACCTGTATATACTCCGCCTTAAAGCGTTCCTTATAGTCTGTGCTGTCCATCATACTTACTGTATCTTTCAATTCTACTGGTTTGATTGCTTCCATATTTTTCTCCTTTCGGGCATGAAAAAAGCACCTCAGAGAGATGCTTTTATAAAAATGATTCTTTTTTGTAAATATTCTGTTCTTATAGTCTTCCAATTACAGCACCAAGAAAAATCTCAAATGGTTTCCCAAGAAATTCCTTTGCTTTCTGCATCATGCCGTTTTGGGACAAATATTCTCTGCCTGCTTTCGTAATTGAAAACGTACCGACTTCTAAAATCTGTTCCATATCCTTTGCGGCAATGTACTGAATGCCAGAAACATATCCAGATTCAATCAATTCTCGCATAATTACAAGCCAGTATGTTCTTGTAATATGGAACAGGCGACATTCCCATGCAACATCTGCAATCGATGTTTTTCTTCCGGATTTCAGGCACTCATATAGATACTTGAGAATTTTGTACATGATAATTTCCATATCATCTTTCGCCATATAATCACCTCAAAATTTTACTTCTTGTTTGTGGTTAAGCGTTGCAGTTGATTTTCATAGCATGTAAACAAAGGAAAACGCTCGCCATAACCGCCTTCTTGTTTTTCTTCTATATCGCTTTCAACTGTAATTGTTTTCTTACCTTTTATCGTTGTAATGTCCACAATTGTGCCAGGAATATTCTTTTCTTTTATTAAAACTTTTTCAAATAATTCAAACATGTTTTTTCCCTTCTCGATGAGCTGTAATCAATCGTGGCTTACTTTCTGAATTATCTTTTTTCCAAACTACTTTAAAATTTCTCTTTTTTGTTACTCCCAAATCCATATACATACAAAAATCAATAGAACCATCTGGCTTTTCTATGCGTGCAAAAGCTGTTTCCATATTGAAATTCAATGCGATGTCATCGAAAAGCAACTCATAATCATCAGGTGTATAGCCAACATCAAAAAATTCTTTTGAATGCTTCGCACCTGGTTTCAACAAAAACTTTTTTATTTTATCTGGATGAATCTCAAATCTTTCATCTGTTTTTATTATACCATCTTTCTGCGTATCTGTCAATAAAATTGCATCTGATTTTCCACTTCCAGAATCGGCGTTCAACCGCCTCTTTATCGTCGCCAAATCCTCGACCACCGGCATAACGGTACATCTGCACCAAGGGTGCATGGGTGGAAAATTCAAGCCAGCGTTCCGTTTGCTGATTTCAAATGTCTGTCCACTCAACGCACGACAGGTTTCACAAGTCCGATGGTCTTCTACACAGAGATATTCATAATGCGTATAAGCTGCATTCCGTTCAAATGGTCGAATTTTCGCTTCATTGGATAAGTAGGTATCTTCTGTAAAAACCAGCCGTTCTGCTTGCTTCTGGGACGTATTTTCAAACTTTTGCTGCAAGATTCTTGACATGGTTTTGTAATCTTCACCACGAATCAGACCGTTTGCAATCTCGTTTTGTAAAGTCTGTGCTAAGGCTTCTCGGTTTGCCCAAATCCGTTCAGAAAAATCTTTGCCATTGCACCAAGGATTCCCAATCACAACTTGCAACATCTCGCTGTCAATCCGGTAAAAATTCGTCCCGAATCCCAACTGCTCCGCTGCATAGTTTGCATATTTCAACGCCTGTTTCTCAAAGTGTTCTCGAAATTTCGCTTGCTCAATCGCTCCGATTTTCAACTGCTGCAATACGATGGAAGTCTGCAAACCTTCCAAGCGGTTCAGTTTGTAAATGCTTTCTCGAACAGGGAGCAGGTCGGCAAACTCTGGATATTGCTTTGCAAATTCATCCATGTTTTGCAGCAGCAGTTGCTTGTCTGCATCCGGTAATTCTAACAGCAATGTTCGGAAAGCAATCACATTCTCTTCGCCATATTTTGCATAGTACGCTGCGATTTCTTTGTCCAGTGCTGCATATTCCTGCTCATAGTATTTTGATAGCTCCGAGAAGAGCCGCTTTTCGTCTTTGCTGAAAGAGGTATCCAATTCTTGCAGCCGCTTGCTCCAGTAGGTGTCACTCTGCATCGCCTGTCACCCGCTCCGCCTGCAACGCATCCACTGCTTCACCGCCGTTCTCCAAGTCGATTTTCTCTAATTCTTTCTTTGGGTCATCAACGGCAGAAATGACAGAAAGCTGCGTTTCTTTGGAAGTCACGCCTGCCATTTGAGCGGCGGTCTGTACTTCCTCGAGCAGGTTCTTTGGTGCATTCTGCGTGAATTGATAGGTGATACCCAGATACGCATCCGCTGCCATTTTCGTTGCCGGATGGCTTGCAATCAGTTTCCACCGCCGATTCATGCCGGAAGAAAATTTCCGTGCCTTGTTTGCTGCCTGATTTTTCATCGGCTGCAACTTGTACGCAAGGGCTGTCCCGGAGCTGCTGCCGAAGCTTTCATCGGAAATATTCGCCACCATAGATTGCATAAAAATTTGGTCTTCCAAGCGGTCTAACAAGTTCTCCTGCGTTGCATCGGCAGAAGGCTTCTGCAAAAATTCCACTTGAATCCCGTTCAGAATTTCCGCATCGGTGGGCGGAACATGAATCACACGGTCGTTTCGGATGGTGTGCAGCTCCTGTTCGTTCAGTTTCAAGCCTTTCAACAGCAAATACGCATCTGCAAAATAATCCACATCATTTGCTTTTTCTGAGATGGCTTTTTCATAGGCAGTGATTGCCGATTCCACTTGTTCAAATGCTCCTTGCCGTTCCTCGTTTTCAAGGTATTCAATGAGCGGAACGCCTGCGAAATAGTGCGGAATCGCATCCAGATAATGCAAGCCGCCTTTATCTGAAAACGGAATCTCCATGCTGGAAGTGTAGACGCTGCCTACGGTTTCTCCATCGGATTTCTGATAATATCGCACACCATAAAGCGGCTTCCGTGCAATCGTATCATCATAAATGATAAAGCATTCTAACGGCGATGCATAAGTAATGCAAATCTGTGCAGTTTCATCCGTGTAAAGCAACTCAAAGCCACTTCCGTAAATGCTGCAATATTTGGATAATTCTGAATTATTGTCGTCTTGGTCATTGTAGTGCTGAATCTGTTCCAATTCCTCAGAAACAATTTCATCCGGGTGCATCGTCTTGACTGGAATGCCGATGAAATAGCCGTTCAGCGTGTCTACAATGTACTTCGCAAAGTTGCAAATAATCCGGTTGTCCGGCTTCCATGTTGGTTTGGGTGGCTCTAATTGAATTGGATGCCGCCCCTCGTACAAATCTTTCAGATACCGAAACCGCTGACAGTCGATTTTGTGTTGATTCATCCAATAGGAGAGCCGCTCGGTTGTCAGCTCTGTATCTGCGGAAATTGTATAGTAGTCTTGCCTTCGGAACATGTTGTCACCTCCTTATATCCCGCCAATCACTCTGGAAATGCTTGCTTCTTCGCCCATAATTGTGTTGACAAAATATCGCACGTCATCCATAGCATGGTCATTTTCCTTAATTGGTCTGTCTTCGCTGCACGATTCGTCCCAGCGATACAAGCCAAACTCACGAATGCAGTTCTTGCAATCGGGAGAGAATCGCAATTTTTCCGCCTGCAACGCAGAAGAAACTCGCCGGATGCCATCTACAACCGCATTCTTGCCTTTCCGAACGGTAAAATCTGCATTCCGCAGCTCTGCAATGAAGCTCGCTGCGGACGGGTCTACAATGACGCATTCAATCTTGTGACCGCCTGCCAATTGTTGAATCCGTTGCAGATATTGGGCATTGGTGAGCTGTTTGCGTGTCTCTCTGCCGCTGTAGTAGTATTCTGCTGCTCGGTAGGCGGTTGTGCCATCATAACACCAAAGCCCAGCAGAAAAGGCGTTTAGCGTGCCATAGTCTACGGAAATATACCATTCGCCTTGCGGATTGTCCCGTTGTTCTATGTGCTTTTCTCGGTCGAATTGCGGATAAATCAGCCCCTCTGCAATTGCCCATTCTCCCAAAATAAACCGGTTGTAAAATACGCCGGTATACTCTTTTTTGACGGATTCTACATACTGTCGGTCTAGCGTTGTATTATCATCCAACAAAAAACGCATGGTCAACATATCCAGTTCAGCCATGCGGTCAATGTATTCTCTTTTCAACCAGTGTTGGGGGCTGTCGGGATTGGTCGTTGCAATCAGCTTTGCACCAGGTACACGCAAACGGGATAGCAGCATAACAAAGAAATCCTTTGGAAACAGCGTCAATTCATCGCAGTACGCACCTTGTAAAGTCAGCCCTCGAATTTTGCCTTCGCTGCGTGCATCGTTTGCACCTTCCAGCAGAATCCGCCTGCCGAACAGATAGGCTTCTTTGGCAGAGGTTGAAAAAGAAAAATTACTTTGCCCGAACATGGCTTCCAGCGGAATCAAACAGTTTCGTTTCAACGTGGTCAACGACTTTCCGCACATCAGATACAGCTGATTTTGCGGCATGGTAGCCAGCCAGAATCCCCAGCATACCAATGAAATCCACGTCTTCCCAGAAGAAACAGACCCTTCCAGCAAGTTAATCCGCTGCAACTTCTTTGTTCGCCACAGTTCCATCAATTGCCGCTGCTTCTTCGTGTAAATCATCTTCCACCCCCTGTTCCTGCATTCCTGCAATCAGCTGTTCCGTCATGCCATTGCTCGGCTTGTCTTGCTTCGCCGCCTGCCGCTTTTTCAAGGTCAGTTCTTCCCGTTGTACGGTCTTTCCAAGTACGTCCATGACCTTATCAAATGCTTTGGTATCTCGGTCTTCCGTGACAGCCTGAAACATGGCGACCAGCAGCAGCATTTCATTATCTGCATCCTCTTCCGGGATGCCAATCGCTTTCAGCAATTCTGATTGGCTGGCGGTCGGCTGCAGGGAAAGCAGCAGTTTCATTTTGGCTTTCATGTCTTTTTTTCTGCGGCGTGCTTCTCCGGACTTTTTGCCGCCTTTCGCACTGATTTCTCGTGCTTCGCTCGTGGTTCGATTTTGAATTGGAATCAGGTTTTCTTCATTTGCCAACGTCCTCCCTCCGTTTTTTCAGTAAAAAATCCGGACGGGTATTTCGCCATCCGGATTTCATTTTTCTATGCTACTATTATAGCACAGGTTGACATTTCAATTCAATTCAATTTTAGCAAATTCAACGCTTTTCTGTGCCAGTTATGAAACGTCCCAACAGAAATATGCATTGTTTCTGCGATTTTCTCCCAGCTAAAGCCCATGATGTACCGATACCGCATCAATACCCGTAAATCCGGCGGCAGTTCGGCGATTCCTTGTTCTACTCGTTGGACATCTTTCATCAGGTTCTCTTTTACTTGTTCATACCGGTTTGACAGTTCTTCCAACCGTTCCACGTACGTCTGTACCGCTGCGGTTGCCTCTCCCTTGCTCTTTGGCTCATGATTATAACAAACCGCCTTTGTGCTGCGTGCATCCGCTCGAAGTGTTTGCACCAGCGTTTCAATTTGATGCAGTTCTTTCCATTTGGCATTGCATTGTTTCAGGTCTTCTTTTGTCATCCTCATTTCTCCTTTGTTTTCAGCCGAATCTTCGCGAAGTCAATTCTTTGTTTAGGATTTCCGCCGCTTTCTGTGCGTTTTTTTCGGTGTCAAAAACCACCATGCATGGATTCTCCCAGCTAGTGCTGCAACTTACTTCGTATTTACCTTGTACATGACTAAAATAAAGGTGATACTTTGTTTCGTCTCCTTTATAGTCCGGCACATAATCCGGACAGAGCATATCATGCAGCTGTTCCAACCGTAACAGCAACCGTATTTTCTTTGCAACCTGTTCGGCACGCTTTTTGGTTTTGAAACAGTTACCATTAGAAATACGGTCAGTTTCAAAAGAAGTTGTTCCCTTGACTTTATCCGTTACTCCAAAATCGCTTCTGATAAAGAAATAGCTCTCGCCAATCTCTGGCTTCCACAGCTTCTGTTCTCCCTGCTGCATCTTCACTTCTTTCTGCAAAGTTTCCAGCTTAGTCAAAAATTCGGATTTCAGTTCTTCAATTTTCTTTTCGATGTCGTTCATTTTAATTCCTCCTTTTCCGCCTCCGTGATCTGCACAAACACGCCAGGAACATCCGCCCAGTACTTTTCTACTACTGCACTGTAGATTTGCTTGTCATCGCCCCAGTAGTGCAGCTTGGTCATGATGTCAAACAACGCCTTGCACAGGTTGTCCACGTCCGGCTTGTTGGTATAGGGTTCGCCGTCCTGATGTTTGGCTTTGATCGGATAGCACCACTTCACAACGACCTGCACAGCACCATGATACGGTTGTTCAGGGATGTGCTTCATCAGGTGGGCGGCAAGTTTCGCTTCTGCTTCGCCGTTGTTCCGCTTGTAGAAGTGATGCACGCCGTGCTTGTCAACGGTGTGTCCTTGCTGCTGGTGCGTACTGGTTGGCGGTATCATGGGCATAAAAAAAGTCGTCATATTGTTTCCTCCATTTTTGTTTTTTCGTTTGCGTTTGTCAATGTCAGACGACAAGGGTTACAAGAGTGCCGTGCATTCGCACTCTTGTTCCTTGTTGTCATTGACGGTCATACAGGGGACAAGGACAAATATATATATATATATACACTGTTGTCCCTCATTTTGTCCCACCATTCTTTTCCATTTTTGACAGCTGAATGCTGTTATTTTCAATAATCAATTCTTCGCAATCTTTGACACGGCGGCGAACCGTTTTTTCACTAATGCCCAAATATTCCGCCATGTCATCCACCGTCACCGCACCATCCAGATTGCAGGCGTGAAATGCATTCAGTAGAGCCGCTTTCTTATCGACTTTCTGTGCCGCATAGGTTTCCTTTGTCTTTTTGCCCCGTTTCTGATTTCCACGTTGATACGGATGCATCTCGCTTTCTGACTGCAAATCTTTCAGCACACCAGTGGTATCTTCCACGTGTACCGGATACCGAAACCACAGATTCTTCGGCTCGAACTTCGGGAACTCTCGCAGCGTACCATCCAGCCGCCACGCCGTCCGCTGTCGCACTGTCTGTTTGATGGTTTCTATCTCGCTGAGAAACGCTTCATAGACGGCTGGCGGCAGATTGTCCTGACACAGTTTCAGGGCTTCTACATGGCTCAGCAGGGCATCCGGCGAGGCATCCGCCAACACTGCCGGAGCATGCCGCCGCAGCTGCTCCACGCATGCATCACAAATAGTCGTGTTGGTTTCCTGCTTGCGGATGTCCTCGGACAGTTCCAGTTCTGTCATGTCAAGCAGGGCATCGGGGTCACGGGCAAACACCCCCGAACCGGACGCTCTATCCATGCTGCGTTTGCCGCCCTGAGCACCCTTGCTGTGGTGGTGGCAATAAATCACCGCACAGCCCAGCTGCGTGCACACCTTGTCAAACTGGTTGCAGAAATGTGCCATCTGGTCAGCACTGTTTTCATCGCCGGTGATGACCTTGTAAATCGGGTCGATGATGACAGCAATGTACTGTTTTTTCTTCGCCCTCCGAATCAGCTTCGGGGCAAGCCTGTCCATTGGCTCGGTCACACCACGCAGATTCCAGATGTCAATGCTCTGGAGATTCGCCGCCGGCAGTTCCATTGCCTGATACACATCCCGAAACCGATGCAGGCAGCTTGCCCGGTCTAATTCCAGATTGACATACAGCACACGCCCCTTTGCACATTGCCAGCCCAGCCACTGCCTGCCCTCAGCAATCGCAATGGACATTTCAATGAGGGCGTAGGATTTGCCGGCTTTGGAAGGTCCTGCAATCAGCATTTTGTGTCCCTGCCGCAGCACGTTTTCAATGAGCGGCGGCGATAGTTCCGGCATGTGTTCCCACGCTTCCGCCATGCTTTCAAACTCTGGCAGGTCATCGGTGACACTGTCGATGTAGTCCTTCCACTCTGCCCACGAACCCAGCCCGATGTTGGTTGCAACTAAGAATTGCTTCTTTCCGTTTCGCATCACGCCCGGCATTCTGGATAGACGGGACGGATTCCGGTTCTGACGGTCGACTTTCAGCCCGTTCTTATCGCAAACGTCATAGAGGAAATCCACTCGCTTCCGGTATTCCTCGTAGCTGGGAGCATCCACTCGCACAATGGCATGTAGGCTCTTGCCGCCGCTGTAAACCAAGCAGGCAATGGGCAGCTGCATTTCATGCAAGATACCGTTCTGCCGTTCGATGTCCAGCACATCGGATTCTACCAACGCAAACCGATATTCCGTGACATTTTCGTTCTTGCCGCCCTTGCCATCCAACGGGTTGAAGCGAATCCATGCCCCCGCTGCTTCCATGTAGTCCCCGAATACTGCTCCGATGTCATCGCCGCACTTGCTCAGAGCCTCCAGCAGCTGCCCAGCGGTGCGGTCGCAGCAGCCGGAGGTTGGCACATACTTGCCGTCTTTGTTCTTCCATGTTTCTGTGACATAGCCCACGAAATCATCTGCTTCAAACAGCGTTTCGATATATTGGGAAAGTTCCTGTGCTGGATTCCATGTTTTCGGTTCTGGAATGGGGATGTCCTGTGCTTCTTTTCGGCTGGTAACCACATAATCTTCCCCAATGGTGTCATCCCAGTTCAAGGCATGAGATTCTTTTTTGGAATACTGGGGGCGGTAGCCGTTTTCCAGTGCCAGATGCACAATCGTTCCGGCAGTGACGGGATGTTCGCAGCCTGCAAAGGTTCGCCATTTCTTTTCGCATTCGCCCTTGTGATAACGTGCAGCATCTCGCTGTGACCAGACATCCCAAAGCGAACAGTCATAGCCGGCATCTTTCAACGCCATGCCCACGCCGCACCATTCCTGATAGGTTAAGGATGCAGGGTCGATGTAGTCCAGTAGTTCGTCTAAATTGTTATTTCTATCATCCATTTATCCATGCTTCACCCCTCCGGTATATATTCTGATGCGGTAATGCTGTTTGGGACACGCCAGCCATTTGCAGCGATGCGGTTAATCAGATTTTTTGCCGCATCGAATTTCCAGCCGCCAACGTGCTGAAACCCGTACTTTTCCAAGCAGCGAATTTGTTTTGGCGTTGCCAGTCCGCTTTGCTGCCGCTGAGCCACCGCACGCAGAATCTGTTCTGCTTTTCCGGCACTCTCTACGGCATCGGGATTGATGCCCCGTTTTTCCAGGTCTTTTTTCTGCTGGGCGGTCGGGGGATTGGATTCCCACCCGAACGCCGGAACATAGCCAGACAAATCCTGCGACTGAATCGACAGTTCATATTGCAACGGGTCGACCAGCTTCGATTTTCGTTTTTTCATCGCTTCCAGCTTTTCGGCAAGTTTCGCTTCTCGGTCTGCCACCACGTCTTCGGATGCCCGATTCTCTGCCGCTTCGATGTCGATCGGGATGCCGGCTTGTTCTTCCAGCTGCTGGGTCATCTTCTGCTGCACTTCTTCGTCCTCGCAAATCAGGCACGCCGGACGGCAGAGTTCATGCTTTTCGGTATTCCACAAAAAATCCAACAAGAGTAAGTGGTCTTTGCCCTCTGCCAACCGTGTGCCACGCCCCACCATCTGACAATACAGAGCACGCACTTTGGTTGACCGCAGCACGACCACGCAATCCACATCCGGACAGTCCCAGCCCTCTGTGAGCAGCATGCTGTTGCAGAGCACGTTGTACTTGCCATCCGCAAAGTCTTGCAAGATTTGTTCTCGGTCATCGGATTCGCCGTTGACCTCTGCCGCACGGAATCCATGCTGACAGAGGAAATCACGGAACTTTTGAGAGGTTTTGACCAGCGGCAGGAATACCACGGTTTTGCGGTCGGCACAGTGTTTTGCCATTTCGGCAGCGATCTGATCGAGATAGGGGTCTAACGCTGTGGCGATGTCCCCCGGTTTGTAATCGCCGGCAGTTGTTCCAACCTGTGTAAAGTCAATCTGAATCGGGACGGTCAATGCCCGAATCGGGGTTAAGTATCCCTCGTGGATTGCCTGCGGCAGGGTGTATTCATACGCCAAGCTATCGAACACCTTGCCCAGATTTTGCTTGTCGCCACGGTCTGGCGTTGCCGTTACACCCAGCACGTGAGCACCGGAGAAATGATTCAAAATCACCTGGTAGCTGTCTGAAATGGCGTGGTGTGCTTCGTCAATGATAATCGTCTGGAAGTAATCGGCAGGGAACTGAGCAAGGCGTTTCTGCCGCATCAGGGTCTGCACGCTGCCCACAGTGACCCGATACCATTGCCCCAGACAAGTTTGTTCTGCCTTTTCTACGGCACATTTCAAGCCGCTGGTGCGTTCCAGCTTGTCCGCTGCCTGTTGCAGCAACTCGCCCCGATGTGCCAATATCAACACCCGATTGCCGCTGCGAACTTCGTCTTCGGTGATTTTTGCAAAGACGATGGTTTTGCCGCAGCCGGTGGGCAGAACCAGCAGCGTGCGGTTTCTGCCCTCGTCCCACTCCCGATGCACGGCGGTGCGTGCCGCCTGCTGATAGGGTCGCATTTGCATCTTGTATCACTCCTTAAAACTGACCTTTGTTCCAGCTGCCCTGCGGTGACTGCCACGGCTGTGTGCTATTCTGTGGAGAAGTGGGCTGCGGTGCGGTGTAGGTCTGCTGTGGGGCACTCTGAGCAAGCTGCGGCTGGTCATAGGATGGATACCACTTTTCAATCTGGTTTGCCTGTCCAACGCCGCCATCTTTTTTGTCAAAATTGCGGATTTTCACGTGACAAATGCCGCTTTTTCCGTTGACTTCCTGCCAGTTCATCCGTGCAGCCTGTCCCTTTTGCTTCATGCCGATGCTGGCGAAAAATTCCGACAGCTTCCATTCCATCTTTGTGTGCAGGAACAAGTTTTCCTGCAAGAGTACGCTGCTGCCGTCAGGGCTGAATACACGAAAGTGGAGAATTGCCTTGTTGCAAGGCGGAATTTTGTCAGAACCGTTGTGTCTGGCACGGTCGAACTTCTCCACGGTGAAGCGATAATCGCCCTCCGGCAGCAGAATGAAGCTGCTTTCCTGCTGGATTTCATCATCCCAGCCCAATTCGTGACCCTGTGCAGTTGTGTTATAGTTTTCCATGAAAAATACCTACCTTTCTAAATTTACCTTGATTGGTTTTGTTTGCTTGCATTAAAACGGGACGTTTCGGTTCTGCTGAATCATATCGAAGATGTTTTTCCACCACGGGATGCACCAGCCCTCTACGAAATCCTGCGGATACTGATTAACGGGCATATCTGCCGGAAAATAGCCCTTTTCCCCAACAACCTGTTGCAGTTCTTCGGGGGAAACGTGATTTGCTTCCATCAGCTGTGCAAGCTGCGGAAAGATGCCGTCCAACGAATCCGGCGTTGTAACAATCGGCGTTGCAGTTGCAAAATCCTGTTCGGTCGGCAGTCCGGCAGCCTGTGCCTGTTCCACAAGCTGTTGTGCTTTGGATACCGGTGCAGGGGCAGGGGTAGTAGCAAAGAGGGAAGCAATCGAAGCGTATTCCAGCGGCAGCATCTCGGGCAGCCCGAACCGGTTCTTTGCATCCCACCATGCGGACTTTGTGGTATACATGACCCGATTGCAGGCGGTTGCCTTGTGTTTTTTCCCCTTGTCATCGGTTGCAATTACATGCGTCTGGAACGCCAGAAACAAGGTGATGTCCGACCACTCTTTTAATAGTGGTGCAATCTTGTTGGTCGTCTTGTTGCCCAGTTTCAATTCCCAGTGGTCATATTCTGCATCAATTTCCGGCAGAGAGGCTTTTCGGGTGATTGCATGGCAGAGCAAAGCGACATGGATGCCTGCCTGAATGAGCCGTTCTGTGCTGTCCAGAAACCGCCCGATTTCTTCGGCTTCATACTCCCAGCCCTTGCCGTAGCCGAAGCCCTCGATGCCGTTCACGTTGTGTTTGCTGCACAGCTGTGCAATGGCAAGGCGTTCTGCCCAGTCGAAGGTATCAATGACGACCGTCTGATACTGCCGCTGTACATGAGATTCCAGCACAAATTGCAATTCCTGCTGCAACATCTCCCAGCTGGTGGGCTTCGGCAGCCGCCGGACGTTCATTTTTGATGTGCTGCCCTCGCAGTCCAGAAATACCGCCCCTGGCAGTTGTGCCGCCAGGGAAGTCTTGCCAACGCCTTCCTGTCCGTAGATGACCAGCTTTATGCCGGAGCCGGTCTGAATGCCGTTTGTTTCTTCAAAATTCATTTAAAATGCTCCTTTCGTCCATGTCTTCTGCATGGTTGGCGGTTTCGGCTGCTGTTCCTGATTGTTTACAGAATAGCCATCCTCAATAATGATGCTGCATTCCTCACCAGTAGAAACCCGTGTAGCGATTGCCTGTAAGCCCTCTTGCTCCAGCCACTGCCCGAATGTCTGTAACGTGGCACGATCCATCTGTTCCAGCTTGTCCAGCAGGACGAACCCGCAATTAGGGTTTTGTTTGCGGATAATGGCAGTTGCGACCTGCAATTGTTCCGCTCCTGACATACAATCCCACGGCTGCCCCTTGTACAACAGCACGCCGTTTTCCACCGCCAGACCAGCAAGCGGTAGATCTGCATTTTGCAGCAAATCTTTCTTTTCCTGCCGGATCGCATCGACTTTTTGTGAAAGTTGCTGGTATTCTGTGCGGTATTGTTCTGCTTCGGATTCTGCCTTTTCCCGGTTCAGATTGTCACGGACTTTGGCATTGATGACATCGATTTCTGCAATTGTCCGTTCCAGGTCTGCTGTGGATGCATCCTGTAGATCTTGTACCGCAGTCCGGGCAATTTGCAAATCTTTTTCAATTTGTTGCTTTTGCTCCAGAATTTGCAGGTATTTCTGACAGATCTGTTCGTATTGCAGTTCCAATTCTTTTTTGTGCTGTCGTTTTCGCTGGTTTTCTGCGTTCTGCAACAGAATTGCTTGCTGCTGCTTGATTTGTTCTGCCGCAGAAACTGGCGTTTCCGGAACGTCATGCCATTTTTGCAAGCTGTCCGCATATTTTTGCTTCTGGTCAGCGATTCTGCCAATGGCGGTACGCTGGTTGTAGGCTTCTGCCTCCCGCCGTTCTACATCTGCCAGCTTGTCACCAAGCCCCGTAATTTGCAGCAGAATATTTGCTTTTTCCGTAGGCGATGCCTGTAAAAACTTTGGAAGGTCGAGGGCAAATGTTGTCAGGAACGTGTTCAGCAGTTGCTGCCCAGAACGGTTTCCAGTCGGGTCAACGACTTTCAGGCTGCTGTTCTTGCCTTTCCGCTCCACGATCACTCCATTGGAAAGTACGATGTGCAAAAATGGTTCGGTGTATGCTCCGGTTCTGTGTGGGGTGGCGGGGCGATACCGTTCGCCGCCCAATGCCCATGCAATTGCATCCAGCACGGATGTTTTCCCCTGGCAGTTGTTGCCACCGATGATGGTCAGCCCGTTTTCAGACGGTTCCAGCTTGACCGCCTTGATCCGCTTGATGTTTTCCAGTTCAAGACTTGTGATTTTCACGCTCATTTTTCGTCCTCCCGATGTAGTTGTTCGTCTTCCCACTGGCTGTTATGTCGCCGCCATGCAACCCAGACCCAGAAGAGTGCCATTGCAATGCCGCCTAAAATCATTGTTTGCATGTTCTTTTGCCTCCTCTTTTATCCTTTTTCCTGCAGTGTTCGCAGGTTAAAAGCTGCTTGTCCTCTCGCTTCCTGCCGCATCGGGTGCAAAGCCCAGCGGCTTGCCATGCCTCTCTGACTGCTTTTTTCTTCGCCGACCGTTCTGCTTTCTGCTCGGACGTTAATGCAGCGTACCGAAAACGGTTGCTTGCATTCATCGCTTCCCGGCATGCTTGGCAAGTAACAAGCCCGTCTACTGCTGGGGCGTTGTTGCATCGCACACAAATGTGGTGGGCTTTATACCAGTTGTAGCTTTCCAGTGATTCTTGATTCTTCTTCAGCCGCCGTTCTTCTGTGGTCATTTGCTCACATCCTTGCTTAATTTGTCCAGAATCTGGCGTGCTGCATCCATCGCAATCGCACATTCCACACGTCTTCCTTGCTTAGCAAGAGCCATTGTTGTGCCTGCAAACATTGCAAGCGATATTTTGGCAGCTTGTAAAGAATCCATGTTCTCCAGTTCCTCAATACGCCAGCTGCCTTTACCGGGTTCAATCGCTGTTGTTCCCATTTTCCCGTTCCTCCTCTGGTTCAGAGTCCACCTTGTCTGCAATGCTTTTAAGAATGATGCCAGCTGCATAAAAGGCACTCTTTTTACTCTCTCGATTGAGCCCGCTTATGATTTTGACAAATGCACAAATGGTCATTATAGCAGCATCAATTTCTTCAAAACCTCTCACCTCAATGCCGACTGTATCGCCCTTCGGGTTTGTCTTGATAACGATTTTTCCCATCTTTTTGCTTCTCCTCCCTGTTTTTATTTCGGCAAATCGGGCACACATACCACCCGACAAACTGCCAGGATACGTTCCAGTCCAGTCCGCATTGCTCGCAGATGGCGTATTTGTGCCCGTTCCGATACTCAACTTTCCGGCTCATGCTCTGCCATCCGTTCTGGATGTTCTACGAACTCCGGATTCCGTTTGTAGAACTCCACAATCATCATCGCCAACGCTTCATAGACCGAACGGTCTGCCTGCTCCTTCGCTGGCACAACGCTGACTTCCATTGGTTTTTTCATCCTGCATTTCCTCCACAAACCGTATTTCTGTTCGCATTTGCAATTGCCATACCAATTGCAGCCCATGTAACCTGTTTCTGTTCTTCCTGCGGCAATACGCCAAGTACAGTAAGCAGCGTAGACAATTCCTGCACATCCACCGATAAATGCACATTTGTGCAAATTTGATGGAGGGCAGCTAATGTGTTTGCATTCAGCATAAAGATTCCTCCTTTCAGACGGCATCCTGTTCGATCAGTGGAAGCAGCCCATTCGCTTTCAACAAATCATAGATGAACAGCCGCCCTTTTTGTGTCCAGTAGGTATGGACTTTGGTGTGCTGCTGCCCATCTGCTCCGGGGAACGTCTGCGTTTTGGTGCTGGTGTAGCCCTTTTCTGCATACTTCTGATACAGCAACCAGTTTTGCCCTTGCTTATACTGTACGCCATTCTGATGTAAATAGCGATTCAGCCAAACGCCAGACTTTCCGTAGTCCTTAGCGATGGAAGTAATGGAAAGCAAGTCTTTGCAGTTCAGGACAACATCATAATAGCTTGCCTTCGGCTGTAGCTCTGCAATCTGCTGTTCCTGCACAGCGACGGTGGTTTCCAGCTGGCAGCAGTGCGTTTCCAGCTGTTTCAGCTTGGCGTTGGAGAATTGCAAGGCTCTTGCCATAATCGCTTCGGGGCTGTTCCACTGTTCCTCAACCGCAATAAAGTATTGCCGCATCTGCTTGCCCTTGTCTGTCCGCTGGAGCATGCAGAGTTCCTTTGCCATGGGGATGGTCAACTGGTGGTCGGTTCTGGTGGTGTACGGATTCTTCGGATTATTGGTTTCACATTTTTGTGATACCAATGCGAAATCCACATTTTCAGAGAATCCATATTCCGCCATGCGTTTAAACCACTGTGTGTATGGGGTTTCTACCTCCAGAGCCTCCCACAGTTACCGACCCGATACGGTCGGGTGGTCTGCGTTGTCATAGTTGACTTTGATCAGTTCATTCATCATGATACTTCCTTTCCGGCTTTTGCCGTTGTTATTTGCCCTTACGGGCAGTGGGTCGGGATACGCTCCCGACGGGCGTTAGTATAAAGGCAAAGAATGAGGTATTGCCAATGGCTACGATGCTGCCACATCGTCCCCGTGTTGCCGGTAGGTCAGCACGGGCTTATTTGTTGTCCATCTCTTCGATTTTTATCACTGTAAAAAATTCAGCGTGTGCCTGGCTGATATTGATGTTCTCTTGTCCAAGAATTTTTTCGATTTTTTCTTTGAATTCTCTGCGTACATTTTCACATCGTTGAACTTCAGCTATATACTCTTCACGACTGTTGAAGAAAGTGTCGGAATCCGGCGTTTCACTTGTTAACCAACGCCACAAAGCTTCTCCGCTGACGTGAATGTTCCATATGGTAACAAGAAAATTCTTGTCTTTCGCCGAATAATCGTCTACAAATTCGGACTTTGAAATGATTTCAATTTCAAACCGTTCAATTGAAAGTTTCATAGTATTCTCACTTTCTCCCCGTATTGCCGATAGGTCAGCGAATTTAACGCTCGCTCAACGCTCGTTTAACGCTCGGGCGAGTGTTAAAAACAAGTGTTAAGCATTCATTCATGTCGGAATAACTGGTTTACAGAAACGTCCGGAAAGAATGTTTCCTGAATGCGAATCGCTTCATCCAGTGAAAAACGCAGGTTTCCATTCAGTTTCTGTGCTGGAATAGCACTTCAATCGGCGTTTCCGGAAACCACGTCTTCTGAATAAAGATTGCCTGCTCCACAGTGAACGAGCGTTTTCCGCACGTTTTGTGCCAGAGCGTCCCCTCGTCCACGCCGAGTGCCTGTGCCATTGCCTTTTTCTTAATGCCTTTGCGTTTGATCTCGTATTCGAGAAATGGGTAATTATAACTCTTTTGTTTCATTTGTTTTCCCTCCGTCTTATCTGTGCTTGACTTTTGTAATATTTTGTGGTATGCTATCAATATCATCTCTCACGGAAGGAGGTGATACAATGGCAAACACCAAGCAAACGAGCAAGTCTGTTGCTTCTAAGGCTTCAAAGATTCTTCGTGACGGAAGATATAGCAAAACATCGAAGTCTGTAGCAGGCAGTGCACTTTCTCAGACAAAGAAGGGCAAGTAAGAACAACTTGCAATTCTTTTTTGCGGTGAAAACGAGGCGTGGCGACTGTGCTTCGCCTCATTTTTGCTGTTTTCAGGGAAATTATTTCTTCCGAATCAGCCACAGCACGCAGCCCAGAACGCCGACGCTGCACAGCATGCTGATAACAGCCAGAACGATTTTCAGCGTTTCCATGTGTTCACCTCCCTTCTTTCTAAAAGGTTGACACCGTGCGGAATTTGTGTTATACTATTCCCGAACCCTTGCCGGATGTTCGTTCCATCCGGTTTGGATTCAGTCTTTTTTAGTTGATAATGTCACGCATCAAATCAATGATGGTTTTTATCAACTGTAGGATGGCGGTAGTCAAGATGATCGTTTTGGTTGTTCGGTCTTGATTGCCGCTTTTTTTCTGCCGTTTTTTCGGCTTTCGGTTTTCCGCTGGCTCTGTGGCTTTCGGTTACGCCACAACCCCTGCAGCCTTTTCTTCCAGCTTCATCTTGTACCACTCCAGATACCGTTTCCGCTGTTCGAAGTCTGGCACAGACACCAGCAGCCCGACATCCACCTTTTGCAAGGTTTCCATCATCTGAATTTGGGCATCTGACAAATATGGTCGAATGCTCTTTCCTTTTTCAATGCCGTTTGCCTGCCGAAACTGTTTCGCTGACATTCCGGTCACAATCCGGTTAATCATATCGCATTCATTGCTGAAATGATACGGCTTCGGATGGTCGTGCAGCAGCTTGATGTTTTCCGTCAGCAGCGGAAATTCCTTTCTGGTCAGAACCAGCGTCCGGATGAACCGTTCCATTTCGTTGAAGCGGCGAATGTAGAGTTCTTTGAACTTCGCTGCCTTTTTGCCACGATAGCCCATCGCCAAAAATACGAAACCGTCACGGGTCATATAATAGCAGGGCTGTTTCTTCCCCTGATCGTTCTTGTAGGTGGACGGCTGAAAGTTTAGCCGTCGGAATTCTTCCGAACAATCAAGGTTGCGAATATCTGCAAGTACATTCTTGTGTTCCTTTTCAAAGTACTGTGCCACATAGCGGCTGTCCACCAGTGCAACATCATGACCGTCGACAAATACGCCGTAGTCATCCTTCGGGATAATTTCTTTCATTGTTGTAATCTCCTTTCAATTTGGTATCTTTTAAAGTTACCATCTGAGCAAAAAAAATTGACATCGGATCTTTGATTTTCAAGATTTGAATCATCTGTTCGATTTCATCACTTCCGAAAACCCCCTTTTTCATTTTGTTAGAAAAAGTTCTCGGCGAAATTCCGATAGATTCCGCCAGCTGTTTTTGAGTGATACCATATCTTGTCATTTCTGCTCGCAAACTTGCAACATCAATCATATTCATCACCTCGGTATCTTTTTAAGTTACCCCAATTATAGCACACGTTTCGTAACTTGTCAAGACATTTTTTTCATTTTTTCAGAATTTTTTTTCTTGACAAGTTACAAATGATTCGCTATAATAGTATTAAAGTGAGGTGATAGAAATGACTGTTGGCGAAAGAATAAAGCAAATAAGAGAAGAGAAAAGAATTTCTCAAACTGAACTGGCAGAAGCAATCCATACAACTAAGCAAAATATTTATAAATACGAAAATAATATTATTTCCAATATACCATCAGATAAAATTGAAGCCATTGCTAAATATTTATCAATTTCACCCGCCTATTTAATGGGATGGGAAAATGATAATGGTATTTCTTCAGACATTCCAGATGAAAACTTAATTATCTTAAACCGAAATGCAAAAAAATTAACACCTGAAAAGCGAAAACAATTATTAGACATGGCAAGATTGATGTTTAAGGAGGAATTTGATGATTGAACCTGATTATAGAAGTGCAACAAATGCAGCATATAATGTGCTACAGTACTATGATGGTACTTTCCCAGAAATAAAAATTTTTTGTATTATTAAGAAATTTTCTAACATTAGAATTTGTCCATATTCAATTGTTGCTCAAAGAATGAGGGTTTCACTCAAAGATTTTACGTATCAATACGCTTCCAGCGAACATGGATTCACTGTTGCCGATTATCGTAAAAATAGATTTATTATCTATTATAATGATCAGAAAGATGGCAAAACAATTAAATTTACACTTGCACATGAATTAGGGCATATCATACTTAGACACACTGATGATAACGAAACTGCAAATAGAGAAGCAAATTGCTTTGCGAGAAACATTTTATGTCCTATTCAAATTGTAGATAATCTTCAATTAAAAACAATTTCTGATTATATAGAGTGCTTTCGTATTTCTGAGCCAATGGCAAGAGCCGCTATTGGTAACAAAGGATCTGATGAATATTATATAACAGCACGAAATTATAATTTGATTGATGAAAAAATATATTGTTATATGGTTGGCTGTACACCAGCTGAATTATATGGATATGCATAAAGCCTCACCGAAATCCGGCAGGGCTAAGGAAAGGAGTCTATGATGAACAACGCTGCAAAAACACCCTGCAAGGAATTGTGGGGCGGTACAATTAAGGAGCGATTATGAAAAGAGCAGTGTTTTATGGTCGTTATTCCAGCGACCGACAGACAGAACAGAGCATTGAGGGGCAGCGGCGTGTCTGCGAAGAGTTTGCAAAGGCAGAGCAAATTCAAATCGTGAGCGAATACATCGACCGGGCAACCTCCGGCACTTCTACAGAGCATCGAGAGCAGTTTCAGAAAATGCTAAAAGACAGCAAGTATGGCGGTTGGGATTATGTGCTGGTCTATAAACTCGACCGGTTCGCCCGGAGCCGCTATGATAGTGCCATCAGCAAGCAGCAACTGAAAAAGAATGGCGTAAAGGTATTATCTGCGACTGAACGCATTACAGACAGTCCAGAGGGCATTTTGATTGAAGGCTTGCTGGAATCCATGGACGAATATTTCAGCCGGGAACTTTCCCGAAAATGCAAGCGTGGCATTCGGGAAAGCATTATAAAAGGGCATAATTTCGGCGGTCGGGTTCTGTATGGCTATGACCGGAAAGACAAGCGATTTGTCATCAACGAAGAGCAGGCGGTGAATGTACGGCGGATTTTCAAAAGCTATCTTTCCGGCTGTACGATTCAATCCATTGCAGACCAGCTGAATGCAGATGGATACCGGACGAACTACGGGAACGAATTTAAACGCTATACCGTTTCCGACATCCTGCACAATGACAAATATACAGGGATACACTACATAGACGGCATCGAAGAGCCAGAAACCTGTCCGGCAATCATCTCACAGACGACATTTGAACGGGTAAAGGAAAAGTTGAATCAGTCTGCCCATCGTTCCAGAGAACACACCACAGGGCATACTTACGCACTGTCAGGGCTGTTGCAGTGTGGTGTCTGCGGAAGATATGTCTGCGGTTCGTCTGTAGAACGAAAGTATTTCTATTATGCTTGCCGGAGCAGGGAACATGCAGAAAACAGCGTACATATTCATGCAGACAAGCTGGAGCAAGTGGTGATAGATGCCTTGCAAACCTTTTTCACAGAAGAGCAGGTTTCCACGCTTGCAGAACGACTGTACCAAATCTATACCACGGATATGGATGGAAAACCAGACCGCAGCAAACGGTTGAATGAGATTGAAAAGCAGATACAAGGAACGGTGAACGCTCTGATTGCGTGTCCAAGTTCCAAGGCATTGCAAGAAAAATTGACCCAGCTGGAAGAACAAAAAGCAGAGATTGAAAAGATGCCGATTTTGCAACCACAGCTGAAAAAAGAACACTTTGAGAATTATTTTCACTGGCTGGCTCTTCGTCTGGAGCATATCGAAGACTGTCAGACGTTTTTCCACACTGTGATTCACAAAGTGCTTGTTTATCCAGAAAAAGCAGTTATCATCTTGAATATGACGGATGAAATGGCAGACCCACCAAAGAGAGAACAGGTTGAAGCATTTATGTCTAATGTAGGGGAAGTATCTTTATAACCCTGTCCAAATTGCACCATCGTGAATCCAAGTCCTTCCAAATTCTGTGACATCTGCACTGCACCCCAGCGGTCAAATGCAATTTCTTTGATGTGAAATTTCTGCCCCAGTTCATCGATGAAATTCTCAATAAAACCATAGTGAACCACATTTCCCTCAGTCGTTTTCAAGTAGCCTTGCCGTTCCCATATATCATATGGAACATGGTCACGTCTTACTCTGAGTGGCAGTGTTTCTTCCGGCAGCCAGAAGTAAGGAAGAACATAATAATGTTCATCGTCTTCTGTAGGCGGAAACACCAAAACAAATGCTGTAATATCTGTTGTAGAGGAAAGGTCAAGACCGCCGTAGCAGACATGACCTGCAAGGTCATCTTCATCAAACGCTACTTTGCATTTATCCCATTTCTCCATAGGCATCCAGCGGACAGCCTGTTTTACCCATTGATTCAGACGCAGTTGCCGAAACGCATTTTCCTCGCCCGGCGTTTCTTTTGCAGAATTACACGCAGCCACCACCTTATCCATTCCGATGGTCTTATCGAGTGACGGATTTGCTTTTTTCCAAACCTTCGGATCCGTCCAGTCCTCCGATTCATCTGCACCATAGATAACCGGATAGAAAGTCGGATCATGCTTTCTGCCCTCCAGAATGTCCTTTGCCTTTTGATGAACTTCATAGCAGATGCTGTTGGTGTCCGTTCCGGCTGTGGTAATCAGGAAATACAAAGGCTGCATTCTCGCATCACCGGAACCTTTGGTCATAACATCAAAAAGCTTTCTATTCGGTTGCGTGTGAAGTTCATCGAACACGACCCCGTGGATATTGAAGCCGTGTTTGCTGTATGCCTCGGCGGAAAGCACCTGATAAAAGCTGTTTGTAGGAATGTACACGATGCGTTTTTGTGAGGTCAGAATCTTCACTCGCTTGGAAAGGGCAGGGCACATCCGCACCATATCCGCCGCCACATCAAATACAATGGCAGCCTGTTGACGGTCGGCGGCACAACCGTAAACTTCAGCTCTTTCCTCACCGTCGCCACAGGTAAGCAAAAGTGCAACAGCAGCGGCAAGTTCTGATTTGCCATTTTTCTTCGGAATCTCAATGTAAGCCGTATTGAATTGCCGATAGCCGTTCGGTTTTAAGATTCCAAACAGGTCACGGATAATCTGTTCCTGCCAGTCCAGCAGTTCAAATTTCTTTCCTGCCCAGGTGCCTTTGGTGTGGCTGAGGCATTCAATAAAAGAGACGGCATAGTCTGCCGCTTTTTTGTTATACTTGGAATCCTCCGCCATAAAATGGGTCGGTTTAAATCTTGCTATTGTTCTCACCTCCAAACAAAAAAGACCTGCCAAAAAGCAAGTCTGTATCATTTATTTTAATGCCCTCATGTGGCAGTTTTGTAATCGAGATTCCATTCCGTAGAGTAGACGGACGACATTACTGCCGCCGCCCCTCGACAGAACCGTACGTGC
>ERZ773111.328-NODE-328-length-35539-cov-4.157395_pt1 | contig 35539 bp, 50 predicted proteins | sample MGYA00580567_ERZ773111 | MGnify/ENA primary metagenome ERZ773111 (study PRJEB29015, sample SAMEA2737875) | human gut metagenome | biome: human gut; feature: human-associated habitat; material: faeces | place: China | collected 2012 ...
ACAGTTTAAAAATGTCTTTTCTTGGATAACCGTGACACCTTTTGGAATAATTGCTACTTTTACTCCTAATTCTTCAACGTATTTTTTCAAAATACCATTTTCAATTTCAAAAGCCATATTTAAACCCCTCTTTCTTAGTTTTATTTTTATTATAATCTATTTTTGGAATAAAAGAAATTCGCTTTTTATACAAAAAATTTATCTGTTTTTTGTGGAATCTGCGAACAGAACGCAACAAATGAGAAAATGCTGATGATTTTTAGGACTTGCCGATTGGAACGTGTGTTCCGGTGGGGCGTTTCTTTTTTAGTTTGAAAAATTTGCAATTATTGTTATCTTTTTAACATTGTTCCAATAAAAATATACTTTTAGGGTTGACAAACAGAATCTTTTCGGGTATAATAGAATCAAAATGTTTCACTTTTCAATAAAAAGGAGATGCTTTCTATGAAAATTCGTTCGATGCTCGCCGCAGCTTGTGCCTGCCTGATTGCTTCTGGTTCAATCTTGTCTTTCACAACTGCCCTCCCTGCACAAGCAGCGTTTGATTTGGGAGATTTTGACGGAAATGATTCCATTGATGTGGATGATGCCGTATCCGTTCTGACATTCTATGCAAAAAAAGCTGCTGGAGTTGCAGTAGACGACTTGAGCGATGAGCAATTTAATGCAGCAGATATTGATACAGATGGTTCTATTACGGTGCAAGATGCCGTCTATATCTTAACCTATTATGCACAGACATCCGCAGGGTTAGAACCATCTTGGGCGGATATTCTGCCAGAAGTTTATGGAATTCCAGCTTGGCAAACCGCTTATTATGACCTGCTGCTTTCCGGAGCAATTCCAGATGAAAGCGGAAATGCTACTTATGCTCTTATTTATATCGACCAAGACGACATTCCAGAATTATTGGTGGATTCTTACGCTGGCGGTAAACTATATACTTATAAGGAAGATACCGGTTGTTCTTTGGTACATAGCTGGGCTTCTGCAAGAAGCAGCGGATTCTGTGGATATGCGGAAGGAACGGGATATTTCTATACATTCAGTTCAGCCAGTGCTTTCATCGGCTCTATGGGGAAACAGGAACTGGTTGGAGATTCGTTTGTCCTGCGTGATCGTATCAGTATGGATAATGGCACTTATCAGCATAACGGCGTAAGCTGCACAAAGTCGCAATACAATTCTATAGAAAAATCCTATACAGATAGTTATTCTGATTATTATAAATATAATTTTTTGGAATTTATGTCAGATATTTTAGACGGAAGAACCGCTGATTTTAACCAACTGAAAACCGCCTTGGAATCCTATCGTCCAGTATATGCTATGGAAGTTGCTGATTATGATGGAGATGGAAAAGAAGAAGCGTTTGTTGTCTTGGGTGAAAAAAATTCTTCTTCAAAAACCGTTCAAGGCATTTACTATATTTCTTCTGATGGATACATCTTAGAAGCTCGCACCGATTTTTCTGTTGATATGTTCAGCAATGCAAATTATGTTGAATATGATGGCAAGGGATTTTTCGCTTGTGATGTTTCCGGCGGTGGTTCTGGATGGGTCACTTACCTGTATGATGTGCGAGACGGTTGGTGGAATGAATTGAATCTGTCCGGCTCTTTGCAGAGTTTCTTCAAAAAAGATGATACCTGCTATACCACGAAAAGTGTATTTTCTGCTCAGTATGGTCACCAGTATGTCGATGTCCCATTAAATTATGACAAAGATACACAGGAGTTTTCTTATTCGGAATCTTAAAATACAGGTATATTATAGCATAAAAACAGCCGTCCTGTGTCATCAGAGCGGCTGTTTTTCGAATAGAATCCACACCCCCATAAGGGGGTGACATCACACAATGGTATACTAAAAATAATGATTTCAATCCACACCCCCATAAGGGGGCGACAAGTGCATGTTTATTCCGTCAACAGATTTACTGCTGTTTGGAATCCAACGACAAACGCATTTCTCTGCCAATTTTCGCATAATTCACACAGGGCTTCTTGTCCTTTTTCTGCATGTCTTTTCTGAAAATAAGAGAATACAGAATCCATTTGTTCTTGCAATTCCGGTGTTTCAAACACAAACGGATTTTCATTGCAGTTCCCTTCATACAGAAATTCCAATTCTTTTTTCATAAATAACCTCCTTTCTTGACAACGCCCGAAAAACATGCTATAATAAAAACAGACAATGTTCTTGTGCATTGGTGTCAGGCTGTAAGTGTAATGAGTGACCAACCAAATAACACTTACAGCCATTTTTATATGAAAATCAAAGTACGGTGCATTTCGTGCATTCATTCGTTCTTGACTTCCATTAATTTTATTATATACTGCAAATATGCATTTGTCAATCTGCAAATTTACACAAACTTTCCGAGGCGTTTTAGAAGAACTGCCGAATTTTCTCAAGCTCGACAATGACCGACAAAATTCGACAAAATCCAAATTGACAGGCAATCCAAAGCCATGCTATAATAAAAAAATTTATTCCAACAAATTTATTATTACTATGTGTTTGTTTTCTCCGAACGGGAACACACCAAGCAAAAAGGACGTTTCTGCATCGCTGCAAAAACGCCCTTTTTCGTTGTATCAAATGAGAAAATGCCGATATTGCTTAGAACTTGCCAGCCTTTGCTGCTTCTTCTACGGATACAGCAACAGCAACAGTAGCACCAACCATTGGGTTGTTGCCCATTACAACGCTGCAATTCTATGTATTTTCCTGTTATTCTAAAAGCATATGAAAATCAACGCATTTCCGCTGTTTTTCCCGTTTTTCCTACTCTACTACATCTTTTTTCGATTCTTCTTGTGTCTGATTGAAACGTGGACACAATGTGGACGCAGCATACATCTGATTCAAAATCTCCTGTGTGTTCTCTTCCATCTTTTTGGTTATATGCTCATAAATATTCAAAGTCGTACGAATATCTTTGTGACCAAGCCGCATCTGTACCACCTTTGGTGGAACACCGGATTCTAATAACTCTGTACAATGCGTATGCCGTAAGCTATGATAATCAAATGATGGCAAATTTAATTCCTGATGAATCACACGAGAAGCATGCTGCATGGTACGTGGTTTAATGAAACTACCATCTGCATTGCAGTTCACAAAATACAACTCTTCTCCATTTCCAACTGTATTTAAATTTCTGGTATGTGCTTCTTCATAGTAATGCACATAATAAGAATCATACGCTTCCCGATTCTTTTCTTGCTGCTCTTTTGTCCGCTTTAAAAGTGCAATGGTTTCATCATCTAATTGCACAGTGCGAAAGCTATTATATTTCGGGGTGCTAAAATATAGAATAGAATTTCCGTTTTCATCTGTTTCTGATTCTCTATATTGTATTTGCCGCTGTATATGCAATTCTTTTGCTTCAAAATCAATATCTTTCCACTGTACTGCATAAGCCTCTCCATGCCGCAAACCGCAGCGATAGCCGAACAGCAATGGGATGTGAACAGGATGCCCTTCTGGGAATCGGCGAAAAATCTGCTGAATTGCCTCCGCCGGAACACAAAACCGCTGTTTCGTTCGGCTTGGATTTTTTGAAACTGCATTTCTTCGGGGCAGAGCAACTTCTAACATCGGATTTTCTTGTATCAATTTCTGTTGCTTTGCGTATCGAAATGCATTTGTTAAGATGCCTTTTACTACCACCAAAGTATTTCGTGCATAGCCAGATTGAAAAAGCTGATTGATGAATTGCTGTAATGCAATCGTAGAAATGGAACACAATTTGTACTTCCCAATTGCTGGAAGAATGAGATTTTTTATTTTTTTCTGATAATTAAGAATGGTTGTTTCTTTTAGATTGGTTTTACAATACTCTTCCATCCAATACTGCATATAATCAGAAACGCTTCGTTCAGATGGTGTAAAATGAACCCCTGTATTTTGATATTCCTGATAAGCCGCCATTCCGGCTTGATATGCTTCTTGTTTTGTTTGAAATCCAGCTTGTGTAATCCATTTTCGCTGTCCGGAAACGCTGGCAGATTGAAACCGATATTCCCATGATGTATACACACCAGCACGATTTTTGCGATGACGGGTTAGCACTTTCCCTGCCATATGAAATTCCTCCTATTATAAGATTATCCCCACCGGAGCAGTGATACAGCTGTTCTGATGGGGCTTTTTTCATTTATAGATTTGTCCTCTGTTTCCGGCATCAATTACAACGACAATCCATTCTCCATGGTCAACTGTATAGATGATTCGATAATCACCGACACGCAGACGAAAACAGTCTGGATATCCTTTTAATTTCTTGATGTCTGTTCCATCCGGAAGCTTTTCAATTGCGGTTACAACCCGACGGCGTTCATTTTGCGGCAACTGGTCAATAAATTTCTTCGCCCGTTTTTTCAATACAATTTTATACGTCATTCCAGTCCCCACTCTTTTTTACATTCTTCCAGAGAATAAACCTGTTCTTTTTCTGGGTCGGGGTCGTTCTCATAGGCTTTTATCATTTCTTGGCAAAACTGTTCGTCTGCATCTTCATCCGCAGTGATTCCCTGAATATAGGCTAAAATATAGCCCATTTTGTATGCTGGGACAGCATCCAGTAATGCAATTACCTGTTCTTTTGTACTCATAACAATTCCTCCTCATTCGATTTGATAGGATTTTTTCATTTAATATTACCACCTTGTTCTCTCAATCGCTGACTTTCTCTGTATTGATAAGCCTCTGCCGTTTTTGTAAATGTAACTGTTGCATTGTAATTTTTCTTTACAACGGCTTCGATTTCATCCAGAGAAACACGGAAAAATTCTTTTCTTGTATTTACCAGATTGACACGCTTGTCAGCAAACGTGCTATGAAGTATTGCTTCAAGAGCTGGTGCATCATCGCTGAAAATCATAGCATGAACGTCAAATTCAAATGGAACAGAAGCACTGCTCAATTCGCTGATTCTGTCCATTGGTTCTAATCTTCTTGTCATGCCGATTTTATAAACATTCTCTCCAAATGAACCAATATTACTGATAACATATACAAATCCGGCACGAGTATTCTGTTCTTTATGTAAGACATCTTCTTTACTTTTCTGGACATCTGCAAGTTTTTTCTGTAATTCTTCAATCTGTGAGATGTACAGCTGCTTTTCAACATCCTGTGTATTTTGCATATATTTCATCAGTTTATCAATTTCTTTCTTGAACTGATTTTCTTCCTTTGTTAGCTTTTCTTTTTCTTTTTCGATTTCACGCCGTGCTTTTTCTTCTTCTACCATCTGTTCTCGAATTGCTTTTTGCTGCAAGCGTTCCTGCTCTCTCTGATATTCATACTGATATTTTGCAGTTAATTGTGCCATTTTGTTTTCTAATAGCTTCTGTGTGATTGCGATTCCATCTGTAACAAATATTTTGTTGATTGTTTCAAATGCACGCATCATTTTATTTCTGGAAGTATCCATGTTCTTTACAGTGGTATTTACTATAATGGTTGTACATTCAGAATTGAAGCATCTAAGAATTTGTTTGATGTCTGCTTTTTGTGCTTTGCTATCATAAATTTGAATAATCTCAACTGCTTCATTGTTCGTGACAATATTTTTTTCTTCCAGCTGCATGATCTTCAATCTATTTTTGTATTCTTCAGATGTCACATTTTCATCTACATCTACCTTAGAGAGTTCATATGTTATTTCAGATTGAAGTTCTTCTAAATAATTCCGTTCTTTTTCTTGTTCTGCCTGCAATTCTGCAAGATTGTTCTGTAATTTTCCTTGATCTTCTTTCAGCTTTTGCAATGCCTGCTCTGCTTTTTTCTGTGTTTTTTCTGATTCCTGTTCGATTGTTTGTGCTTCCTGGTTGGCTCTGCTGATAATTTCGTTTGCTTTAGAATTTGCGTTGTTGATTTGTCCGGATTCTCCCATTTTTACACCGTAGAATAACAATGCATTTTCATATTCATTCATGTTTTCCTTATAGGCACTTTTTTGTTTCATAAGAAGATAAACACCAGCTGCCAAGGGAATTACAAACATCCAAAGTGCAAAGCAGATTGCAATTACGATGGGGTCACAGTATATCGGTGTTATTCTTTTGGAATTAGAAAGTCGTTTTCCACAATGTGTACAATGTGTTTGTGTGTTTTCATTCAGTGTTTTGCAATGCAAACAATATTTCATTTTTTATCATCCTCATTTATGTATTCTTCTTCCAACAAATCTAAAACATCTGCAATTGCACGAAGCTGTTTGGAACGGGGCATTTTTTCCAACAGTACTTCGATTTCCTTGCAGTTGTTTTCTTTTTCTGTCTCTGTTACGGTTAACGGAGAATGGTTTCCGTTATTTCCATTTATCACATTGCTGGATTGAATTATGTTGTTTCCGCTAACATTAGGATTATCTGTTCTACCAAGCAAGTAATCTGTCGAAACGTCTAATATTTCTGATATTAACACAATATTTTTTGCTTTCATTCCGTATTCACTTTTAGCTGCATTTGAAATTGCATTTTTACTCAGAGAACATATCTCATTTATTTTGCCAATAGAAATACCTCTTAATTTTGACATTTCATTGATTCTATCATATGTAAGTTGTGCATTGTACATAAATATATACCTCTCACTTTGTACATTACACACAATTTTTATTTTATCTGCAAATGTCAACATCTGATGTTGCTTTCATTGGAATCACCTAAATCATTAGTTTATTTGCATCTACGTTAAAACCTATTCCTTTTAATTCTTTGATTACTTTGAATTGCCAAGATTCTTTGTTATATATAATCCCATTTAAATCACCTGGTAGTTCCATACTATCATCTGAAACAATGAATATAGTTCTATTTCTTCCAAGTAATCCAGCAAAATACCCAGCTTCAAAAACAACATTTTGTCTTGCTCTATTTTTAAGTACTTCTTCTTTTTTTGCCTTTCCATCATCATCAGGTGTAAATAAGATAATAGCTGCATTCACAGTATTGCCGTAACTTTCGATTTTTTCCATAATTGTCATTCCTGCGTTAACTTGCTCATGCAAGATAATTGCCTCAATTCCCTGATTCTCAAGCAGTCTTGCTACTTCCAATTTTAAATTCGTATCATGCCCATGTACAATGAATACTTTATTGAATTCTTCGTCTTTAATAGAATCAGTATCTTTTGTTGTGTCTGATTCCATGTCTTCTAAGTAATTTTCAAACATTCCTTTAGCAATTTCAAGATCATTTTTGCATTTTTCTACCCGTTCCCAATTTTCAACATTTACTAAAGCCAAATCAAAATGCAATTTATTGAATTCACGAAGTTCAATGCTATTTTCTCCGAAGCAATTACAAAGAAATCTTCTTGTATTTTTGAGCCAAATTTGAAATTCATTAGATGAACGAACAACTTTTAGTGCTATCAAATTATCTATCTGTAAACAGATTCCTTTCAGCTTTTCATAGTTTCCCATAATTATTTCCTCACTTTTCTATATATTTTTCTAATAAATCCAGCATATCAGCGATTGCCCTATGTCGGTTGGAACTGGTCAATTTTGATAATGCTACTTTTATTTCATCTAAATCCGTCTCAGCCCCTTGAATTATATTCGCTTGTGTGCCGTTTATGGTTGTGTCAAAGTTGCTGATGTTGTTTCCGCTAACTGTTGGATTGTCCGTCCTTCCAAGCAGATAATCAACGGAACAATCAAAGTAATTTGCAATTTGTTCTGCTACTGAGATGGATGGCGTCCAGTCCCTTTTTTCTAAATCATATATCAGACTTTTTCTGATGCCACATTCTGAAAGCATTTTAGAAACTGATGTTCCACGACTCTTGCAAAGTTCTTTTATAATTCCTGCTAATTGTGCATTATTCACAATTTTGTCCCCCTCTGATTGTGCATCAATACAAACTTACGATAATTATCGTATTTTATATTGACTTACGTGATTTCTCGTGATATAATAAAATCACAGTCGAGATAAAGCACGCTATACCAAATAAAAAAAGAACGTTTCTGGTTGATTTTCATGAGCAAACGGGAAATAAAGCGATTTTCAAGCGTGCTTTACTTTATTGTATCATGTTCCATTTTATTTGTCAATAGAAAGCATATTGTTCGCAGAATTTCTTTGATGATGGAAGATGGAATGTTTAACAGAATCAGTCGAGGACAAGCAGCGGAAAACCGAAAGCCACGAGCCAGCGGAAAACCGAAACGCTCGACTGAAATTAAAAGAAGGTGGTGAAATAATGAAAAGCAATGAAAAAAAGGACACCCTGTATCTGTGCGACCCACAGAAAAACACAGAGTGCCCAAAAGGAAATTGTCAGATTCCTGACGGCTGTTTTCTTACGATAAAGAAAGAATTTGCCGTAACTGATAAAAATGGGAAGCCTATAATTGGGATTGAATTACATCAAGAGCAATCTTCCCAGCAATAGACATCAACGAATTGAGCGATGTGCATCCTAATTTTTTTGCAATTGATTTTGTTCTACTCCAGATACTATTGCTTCTAACATTGTCAAGAAACTGATGTCCATCGTAGGTTAAGCTGGAATAAATGCACATGTAAATGCTATTATCTGCATTCATTATTTGTGCATTTATCAATCCACCTTGTTCTGCTTTTAAAGTTGTATATGCGATTACATTTTTTGGAAAGTCCGGCAGTGCTTTTTCCATATCATCGAGTGTCATAGATTGGTAGTTTAGATTCTCATCGATATTTTCAAATTCTTCGAGTTTTAACAACAATGACCGTAAGCAATCGTAGTTTAACTTCATATCATTCACCCCCTTTCCAGTCAATTTTATCATAATTTGACAGGAAATACAACACCTGCTGCCCTATCGGCAACACGGGGACGATGTGGCAGCATCGTAGGCAATTACCTCCAACCTTTGCCTTTATACTAACACGCTTTGCGGTGAGCGAATCACCGCATAATGGGATGCGTCTTAGTTGTCCAGCCAAGATATGAAGCCTCTGGACAATGCACGGTGCAACTCCGTGACAGCTGTCTCCGACAGGGAGCATTGTCTATTTCGTTTCCTCTATCTTACTGTGCGGTGCAATTCCGCAGCATCCACAAATTTCAGGAGGAACAGAACATGAATCAGGATGAACAAAAGCCCTGCTGTGTGAACTGTCACATCAGCGGTGTACCTTTGTATCTGGGGCTGGATGGCAAGCAGCACTGTGCGGATCACATTGGTTTGCTGCTGCCAGATTCCCCGAAGCAGGGAACAAAACAGAAAGGATGTGAATGGAATGCTGATTGCAGAAAGCTTTAAGAAGACCCGCATCCGGCATGAACTGACGCAGGTACAGCTTGCAAAGGCTCTGGGAATTTCGGATAAGATGGTCAGCCAGATTGAAAACGGCTTTCGCCAACCGTCCGCAGAGATTTTGCGGAACATGGCGGAACAGCTGGGTTGCTCCGCTGATGAAATTCTTGGTGTACAGCAGCAAGAAAAAGCAACCGATAGAAAGTAAGGTGAGAATATGAACAACATTATCAGAGAAGACAACATCACGCCAAAAACAACGCTGGTTTTACAGCCGATGCCGGAACAACTTCTGACCGTAAAGGACGTTTCTTCCTTGCTGAAATGCAATGTTGCAACCGTTCACAATCTCCGCAAAACTGGATTGCTGCGATTCTTAAAACTTGGCTCGTACAAGTGCCGTGTATCTACGTTTCTTGCGTTTTTGGATGAATATGACGGAAAGGACTTGGATTCGTTGGTACAAGAACGGCAAAATGAACCAATATGAATGGGATGGCAGAGCATGAGCCGGAAAGTTACGTATCGGAACGGACACAAATACGCCATCTGCGAGCAATGCGGGCTGGACTGGAAGTATCCTGGCAGTTTACAGGGTGGTATGTGTGTCCGGTCTGCTGGAGTAAAAACAGGGAGGAAAATCAGAAAGATGGGAAAAATCGTTATCAAAACAACCAGAAAGAGCAATGTATCTAAGGTCAAGGTGAGAGGTTTTAAAGAATTTGACGCCGCTAAAATAGCATTTTGTACGTTTATCGGAATCATGAGCGGACTCAATCAAGAGGATAAAAATCTTATCTTGTGTGCAGCCGCTACCATTATTCAAGATGTTGCAGACAAGGCAGGCTCTGAACCAGAGGAGGAGCAATCATGCAAACGATGATTTTAGGTGGCATTGCTGCTGTTATCTGCTGGGTTGCCTGGCAGCGGCATAACCGCACGCTCGACGAGCAAGCGGCGGATTCCGGACGGACGTTAAAACCCGTACCGGCTGGGTTTGATTATCAGGCGGTACGGGAACAGACAGACCGCATGGAGAGCAATCTCCAGCAGTACGAGCAATGCAATCAGTTGATAAATGATAGTGTTATAGCTATCCAGACGGGCGAGAGTATGCCGATTGAGATTACTCATTTTGACAACAGAGGGCGGCGAGTACATACCACACTGACCGACATTCCGCCGGAGATTGTCAATGACTTTGCACGCCGATTGCTGGATGTTTGTGCAGAGCGATGCGGCAACACTCCCCCACCGCCGGAAATTTGATTTTTTCGGGAATGTCGAAGAAAAGCGGTAGGAAAAGCAGTAGGAAAAGCTGGCTTTTCCTCTCGTTGGGGGAGGGGGTGAGAAATGATGGTTAAGTATTGTTTAGTCTGCGGTATTGAGATTGCTGACACCAGCTATGATACGCCGGGACGGTTTAACGCCGTCAAATACTGCCCGGAATGTGCAGCAGAACGAAAGAAGCAAGCGAACAAGAGAAGCCGCCAAAAACGCAAAATGGAAAACGCTATTGAGAAAACAACGGAGGTACACGAACTTACCGAAACGGCGAAAGCGTGTCAGACGCTGCGACGGTTGGCAAATCAGGAAAGCGGATTGCTAAAACAAAAGATTAGCATCTTAAACGGAGAGCTGATGGAAGAACGGGCAAAAAAGAACCCTCGCACCAGCAGCAACCAGTAACGAGGGAGAATGAAAAACACCCTTATTTTATCACAAACAGAAAGGAATGTCAACATGAAAAAAGAGGAAGTCTTTTTGAGACAGCATGCAATCCAAGTTGCTATCATGTGCGTTGAGGCGATGCACGCAGATAGTACCACACTAAATCCGGTGCAAGAGGCTGACCATTTTAACATAATGCAGCCGCTGTACCGTATTCTTGGCGAGTTGGATGCAGAAGCATATGACTTTGTGGATGCGGATTTGCAGGCACTTGCAAAGCAAGCCCAAGCCGCGGAGGAAGAACCAGAACTAAACCTCAGCCAGCTGGATTTTTTGGAAAGCGATGTGGTCGCAAGTGGTAAAAATTGAAAACGATTGCAGTTGTTGCGAGCAATGCAGAAACTGCGGTGCAAAACGCGTTTTACACTACTACTGCGATACCTGCGGCGAGGAAGTATCAGGCGATGAAAAACTAATACGCTTCCAAAAAAACAGCGGTTTAGATGATTCTTGGATGTGCGAAGAATGCTTTAACAAAGTAATTGATAGCCTGACGTTTACTATCAAAGTTAGTACTTTGTTGAGTTCTTTATAATGGGAGGTTAAAAAATGGAAAACGAAAGCAACCAGTTAGCAACCACAACGCCAAAAAGGGAAATCAGCACCCCAGTTATGGCGGATTTTGCGGATGCGTTAAAAATCGGAAAGGTGTTTGCAGCGAGTGGTCTTGTTCCGACCGCTTACGTTGGCAAGCCGGCAGACTGTGCAATTGCTGTGGATATGGCTCAGCGGATGGGCGTGTCCCCGTTGATGGTCATGCAACAATTGTATGTTGTAAAGGGTAAGCCGTCGTGGAGCGGACAAGCGTGCCTGTGCTTTATTCGGCAGCGGTTTACAGATGTCAGAGTAAATTACACCGGTGAGCGTGGAACAAACAAACGCGGCTGTTACATTACGGCAAAGGATGGAGATACCGAACTTGCAGGTACTGAGGTCACCATCGCTATGGCAATCGCCGAGGGCTGGTTGAGCAACACAAAATGGAAAAACATGCCTGAACAGATGTTGGCATACCGTGCAGGGGCGTTTTTTGCCCGTGTATATTGTCCAGATGTTTTGATGGGCTGCCACGTTGAGGGAGAGGCGGAAGAAATCAGCCAAAAGGCGACAGACGCTCCTGACCCGTTGGCGGAAACAGAGAGGGAACAGGATGCTAACGAGTGAGAATTATTACTCACCGGAAAGCAACCAAGGTTATATGAGTGCCTCACAATTTAAATCTTTTTTAGATTGCGAGGCACGAACCCTTGCAGAATTGCACGGTGAATACCATAGACCAAGCACCGAGGCTTTATTGGTCGGCTCTTATGTTGATGCATACTTTGAGGGTACGCTGGATGCATTTGTTGCAAATCACCCAGCAATCTTTACAAGACAAGGCAAATTAAAATCTGCATATCAACACGCTGATTACATTATTCAGCGAGTAAAGCGAGATAAAAAATTTATGCAATACATGGGCGGACAAAAACAGCGAATCTTTACCGGCAAAATCTGCGGTATACCCTTTAAATCCAAAATTGACAGCTATCATGAGGGTCTGATGATTGTAGATTTAAAGGTTGTCCGGGATTTTAACCTGATTTATGACCCAGCCAAAAAAAAGAAACTGCATTTCATTGATTTTTGGCGGTATGACATCCAAGGGGCAATTTATCAGGAGATTGTCCGGCAAAACACCGGGAAAACATTGCCGTTTTATCTGGCTGTCGTCACAAAAGAGCCAGAGCCAGATTTAAATCTGTTTTGGATACCGGATGATACCCTTGAGGCAGCGTTAGAGTTTGTTCAGTCGCTCGTAAAGCGGTATCAAAAGATAAAAACCGGCGATTTATTGCCGATGTCCTGCGGCGAGTGCGATTATTGCAGGTCTAAAAAGATAATTACAAAACCGATAAATTATAAGTCGGTGTATGATTGCGAGGTTGACGACATTTGATTGAAAGAAAAGTTTTTGAAAAGAAAATAACGGTTATCTGCGACACTCGGGAACAATGCAACCAGCACATTATACAGTTTTTGCATGCAAACGGGATTGCAACGGAAAGCCGCAAGCTGGATTTTGGCGATTACTCTTTTGAGGTCGGAGGAAAAAGTTTTGAACGGTCTTGTGTGGTCGAGCGAAAAGGCAGCGTTGATGAACTTTTTGGGAATTTTATCCGAGACCAAGAGCGGATTTTAAAAGAGTTGGAAACAGCCGCAAAGAATGCCCGGCACATGGAGTTGATTTTAGAGGGCGTAACGTCGGAGGCAGAGTTAAAAGCTTACGAAATCCCAGAAAAACAGATGATTTCCCAGAATCGAAAGGTGAAACGCATCGGCGAAACCGTCTATTTCGCTCTGCGGTCGCTCCGGTCGGGCAATCGGTGCGGCTTGCAGGTGTCATTTGTCAAAAAAGAGGACACAGCCAAAAAGCTGCTGGAAATCTTTTACTATTACTATCGAAACTACGAAAAAGCGGTTGCACCGCTGCGAAAGGAACAAAAACAATGATAAACAAGGTAATTTTAATGGGTCGGTTGTGTGCAGACCCGGAACTCAGAAACACACAAAGCGGCATTGCTGTTTGCCGTTTTCGGATTGCCGTCAATCGGCAGTACAGCAAAAACAGCGACCAGAAAGCGGATTTTATCAACATCGTCAGCTGGCGGCAGCAAGCGGAATTTGTCAACCGGTATTTCCGTAAGGGGTCGATGATTATCGTAGAGGGCAAGTTGCAAAACGCTGATTACACGGACAACAACGGGGTGAAACATTATGCTATGAATGTACAAGCGGACAATGTGACTTTCGGCGAGAGTAAGACAGCCCAGAACGCCGCACAGAGCGATTATAACAGCCAACCGCAAAACTACCAGTCCACACCGCAAACGGCTTACAGCGAGCCGCAGACGCCGTCTTACAGCAATCCGATGCATGGCGTTGTCAATCAGTCGCAAAGCGTTGTACATACATATGAGGCGGATGTCAAAAATGCTGGTAAGTCAACACCGGAAATTGACCTCGACGACCTTAGCGACTTCCAAACGATTCTCGGCGATGGTGACGTACCATTCTAAGAAAAGAGGTGATGGTGGATGTTGGAAAGCGGTTATATTAAGCTATATCGGTCACTTTTAAACTGGGAGTGGTACGATGACATCAACACAAAAACGGTCTTCCTGCATCTGCTGTTGACCGCCAATATAGCAAAAAGACAATGGCACGGAATCACCGTACCTTGTGGCAGCCGGATTTGCAGTTATGCCGTTTTGGCAAGCGAAACTAAGCTAAGTGTGGACAAAGTAAGGACTGCAATTAAGCACCTTGAAACCACAGGCGAAATCACAAGGTGCAAATACCCGAAATGCACCGTATTTACGGTAAATAATTATGATAAGTTTCAGAACGTCCCAAGCATTTCCCCAGGTGATTACCAAGATAATCCCGAGGTCGTCCCAAAGTCGTCCCAACAGAATAAGAAGATAGAAGAAGATAAAGAAGATATCTATCTATCTATCTTAGATGCAGAAAGCCAAAATTTTCCTCCAACGCTGGAAGAAATCCGGTTATTTGCAGAGCAAGAGAAAATCCGGATTGACGTGCAAAAGTTTTATGACTATTACACGGAAAGAGATTGGAAGACGAAAAACGGGAATTTTATCCGAAACTGGAAAAAGACCCTGCAATATTGGGGCAAAACAGAGGGAACGCCACACAAAGGAAAAAAGCAGCAACAAGAAACACCGGTATCAGAAAACGCTGAAGCTTATGCAAGCCTGATTTTAAACTTGGATGAGCCGATATAATAGGAAAGGGATGGATATGTCAAAAAGATACTCAGAGCGGTTTAAAATGCAAGTCGCATATGATTATTTTGTAGACCGTTGTCCGGTCAATGCGTTAGGTGATAAATACAAAATCACAGGCGATACGGTCAGATATTTTTGCAGCGAGCGGCGAGGAGAATACCGAGATGCAATTGTCCGGAACTGGAAAGACGAGGAAAAGCGGTTACGTCGAGCAGTGTCTGATTATCTGAGCGGCAAATCCGCTGAAATAATCACGCAGGAGTACAACATTTGCACACGTCGGCTTTTTAGGATGGTCGATACACGTTGCAACTCGTATTTGATAGAGCCGCCGGAATTTACGAAAGAGGAACTTGCAAAACCAAAGGCTTTTACTTTGTACAGGAGTTTGACAAAAGAAATCTTAAAAATGGACGTGCAACGCCGTCCGGTGTACGGTATCCGTGATGCAATCACTGGGATGTGGTTACAGCGGCTCGACAAAAAGGGAATATGCATCCGCTGTTATATTTGACAGTGGATAACGCAAATGCAAAACTGCGTACAGTCAAAATGATACGAGGTCAGCATAATGCTGGTAACGTTGATTTGAGGGTGCAGTGGTACGGATGGAAACGCGAAAAAAGGAGTGAATCATGCTAAATTTTAAAGAAATAGGCAACGTAACCTATAAGCAGATTGACATTATGAAGCATACAATAGGCTTTAACCGTGGCAGGATAAGAGGCACAAAGTACCACAGATATGCACCTTATCGAAACTACTTTCAAGCGGGTTTGGCAGACATAGCGAACATCATGAAGCTTGCCAAAATCGGGCTTATGAAAGAATATCGGAAAAATTGTTTTGAAGTAACCGATGATGGCAGAGAATTTTTGGAACTTGTCACAGGCGTGACTATCCTTGAGGAGGAAACATGAGCAAAATCAACGCCACGCAAATCCTACCAATTGCCATGATACTGCTGGATGTTGGTGCAGCAGCGGTTTGTTTGTGGCATAAAGACCACAGACGGGCGGTTTATTGGTTGGCTGCGGCGGTTTTAAATGTCACCGTTACGTTTTAATTGCAGCGATAGAAGCGAAAGAATCTGAATGAAAGAGAAAGGAAAAACAAAAAATGAAAGCAAAAATGGGATTGCATGATGCACTTGAAGCTCTTCGTATTGAAGAACGCACACGCACTGGAAGAAAAATACACGTAAAATGGACGCTTGCGGCTGAAAAAGCTGCAATTCCGGGAGATTATATTGTAACCTATCATTATTGGTGGAATGATGAAGAATGGTCTGTCTTTTCTGGATTTGCAACATTTACACACCGTGGAACGTGGGTAATACGCGGGTATGATGCATGGGATGGTTGCTATTTGGATAAGTATCCGCTCGAAGTTTCTTCTGGAAAGTTGGAAAGCGGAAGGCGTGTTGATGTAATTGCGTACATTCCAATGTTCAAGCCTTATTCTAATCGTCTTGACAAGTTGAAAAAGGAAGTTAAAAAATTGAAGAAACAGTACGGGCTGGAATGAAAGAGAAAGGAAGAAAACCTATGAAAGCCAAATCGAGATTGAAACCTTGCCCGTTCTGCGGCAATAAGAACGTAAAGCAGGTGACAGCACCTTTGAAAGGTACACAGATGTTTATCTGTAACGTATGCGGTGCGGATGTTTGCTTTTTTGGAGCGGAATATGATGTGAAAGCAAGAATCGCATGGAATCGGAGAAGCGAAACGGAGGAGTCGAAATGAACGATGATGTTAAACGGCACCAGAAATCGGATTTGATACAGATGCAGTCTTTGCCGTTAAATGCAAAAATCATAATGACAAAGCAGCGTATCAAGGTTTGGTATGAGAGTTGGTGCAAGTTTAAAATCACAAACACCAAAACAGGCAAAACACGTTTTGTAGTGTTTGACACAAGAGGTGACAAAGAGCCGCCTCTGAAAAAAGACGAGTACAGCGAGTATGTGGATGACGGGCAGGTTTATGTGTCGTTTAGCGGCGGCAAAGACAGCACGGTTTTGTTGCATCTGGTACGCCAGATGTATCCGGATGTAGAGGCGGTATTTGTAAATACTGGGTTGGAGTATCCGGAGATACAGAGGTTTGTAAAGACGTTCGATAACGTCACGATATTAAGACCCGAAATGAGATTTAATGAAGTTATCAAAAAATATGGATATCCGATGATAAGTAAAAATGTATCAAGGAAAGTACATGATGCAAGGCAAGGTAAAGAATGGGCAATGAAATATGTAAATGGAACAGCAACACGGAGTGACGGAGCAAAGTCAATTTACACAATTGAAAAATACAAGCCGTTGATTGATGTAGATTTTATTATTTCAAATGCCTGCTGTGACGTTATGAAAAAGAAGCCTATAAAAAAATACACAAAACTTACTCAAAAAAAGCCAATAACGGCACAAATGGCATCTGAGGGAAAACAAAGATTAGGTCAATGGCTTCAAAAGGGTTGCAATGCATTTGATACCAAATATCCAATGTCAAATCCTATGAGTTTCTGGACTGAACAGGATATTTATCAATACATAAAGAAATACAATTTACCAATAGCGGGTGTGTATGGTGATGTAGTATATTCTGAACAGCCTGAACAAATGAGACTTGAAGAATACGGCTATGAATGCGGAACAGATAAACTTGGAACAACAGGTTGCAACAGAACAGGCTGCATTTTTTGTGGATTTGGTTGCCATTTGGACAAAGGCAAAAGCAGGTTTGAGCGACTTAAAGAGACACATCCAAAACAGTACAATTACTGCATAAACGGCGGTGAGTACAACGAGGATGGTTTATGGATACCCAACAGCAAAGGGCTGGGTATGGGACATGTATTTGATGTGCTTAACAGTATTTATGGTGATGAGTTTATAAAATACTGAGCAAAATAAAAACGAAAGGAAGCGTTGAAATGAACGACATCGAAAAGAAAATTGAAGACCTGAAAGTGGATTTTTTGGGGAAGCTGGAAGCGTTGCGGAAAAAGGCAGAGGCACAGAAGAGACAGGAAGAGTGGAAGCCGTGGAAGCCGGAAGTTGAAGAAAAATATTTTTATATCGGCAACACTCTTGAAACTGGAAAGTATTTTAATGGGGGTTATCCTGTAGATGATAAACTTATTACAGTAGGCAACTGTTTCCGCACAAAAGAGCGTGCTGAACAAGTCGCAAAGAAAATGCGGTTACTGTTGCAGCTTGAACAGCTGCACGACCAGCTTTGTCCGGACTATGAGCCGGATTACGAAGATGATGATGAAGTAAAGTTCTATGTTTATTTTGGTCATTCGCAGGGCAGATATGACATAAGTCGCAGCATCAGTTGGGAAAATCCGTGTATGGTAGCTTTTGACACCGAAGAAAACGCCGAAAAAGCAGCGAAAATTCTGAATAAAGAGATGAGGGAATCCAAATGAAGAACCCAGCCTTACAGCGGAAAAACCTGTACAACAAGCACGAGGTCGAGTATAGTCACAAAATGGCTATCTATCAGGGCATGGCAATGGTATTCGTTGCGTTGGAGTGGCACTATGGCTGGAAAGGGAAACGGTTGCAGCGGCTGTTTGACAACGTGCAGTCCATCGCTGAGATACCGCCGATTTTTGGCAAGTTACCCGATGTGCTGGAACAGATGCAGCATTTTAAGCAGGATTACCAGATTGATTTTACAAAAATCCAATTACAAGTAAAGGAGCGGTTAAAATGAGTAGTCAATTTACAATCAACGAGATTGCAATCCATTACGGGTTGCAGAATCAGCTTGTTAAAACGATGGAGGAGACCGGAGAGCTGCAAACAGCCATTGCAAAGTTCCTTCTTGCATCCACACCGGAGCAAACAGAAGAGTTGAAATCTCACGTTATCGAGGAGGCAGCGGATTGCTACATCATGGTGATGCAGCTGCGAAAATTGTTGTCCCCGTATGAGTTTGACAAAATGGTCACATTTAAACTTGACCGTCAAAAAAAGCGGATGGAGCAAGAGCGATGAGCAAGGTATGCAAGCGATGCGGGCAACCACTGCCAGACAATGGGCTTGTGACTTATGTAAACAAGCATACCGGACGCACCACTAAAAAGCGTGATAGCTACTGCAAAGCGTGCAAAAAGGTTGTGCGGTCTGAGTACTACAAAGCACATAAATCCAATCTACAGGACAAGACAGGAGCAGCACGAAAGCAGCTAACGCCAAGCGTCCGGCACAGCAACGTCAACGACTGCTATGTAAATCTCGCTGCATACATCGTGCGGTCAACGATGGTAGAGTATGAGCACGCATTGCAGGGGGATGACGGCACACCGGAATCTCTGCACCGCATTGAAACGATAGAGGACGACTTACTCAGCCCTTACTACAGCATTTTGGTCTTGCAATCGTTAGACCTACGACGGTATTGCATAAACAAACGCAAGGCGTATGGTATCGGCGTTTACACGACAGCACAAGATGTAGCGTGATTTGATACAAGCATATCAACACATTGTATAAAATGGAATTCCGAAAGAGCATGAATTTCGGCGAAATATATTGCAATCTTGCATCTATTACTGGTATAATAGATATAGGATAAACGCACCGTGCGGAGGTATCCGTGCGGTGTTTTTTTATGGTGGTATAGATGGATGTTTCAAACTTTTACAAATCTAAGGCATGGCGGCACAAACGCTGCGTGATTCTGCGACGGGATGCTTACCAATGCCAGGACTGCAAGCGTTATGGTCGGATACGTCCGGCGGTTACGGTGCACCACATCAAACATTTGGACGATTACCCTGAGCTTGCCTTGCAAAGCGATAACCTTATAAGCCTTTGCGATGCGTGCCACAACAAGCGGCACCCGGAAAAAGGCGGAAGACGGCGGTAGCCCTCCCCCCCTCCTTGCAGGGGCTTGGGCGGCTCCTACTGGAACGGTGTAGGGAACTCTTTCTAACTGCGTCGATTTTTTTCACAAAAGCATTGGGAGGTGATTCGGTGACAAAATCAAAATGGAAATCTCAAATCAAAAAAGCCTGCATTGCTATCAATACTTACAAAGAATCTTTTGATGGTGTGATTGATTCGCTGGCTGACATCCTTGAAAAACGTGACCAGACGTTAGAAACATATGACGGAAACCCTATTATAGAGCACACAAACTCTCACGGCGAAACCAACAGGACAAAAAATCCATCTTTGATGTTGTGGGATGAACTTAACAAGACTGCTTTGGCATATTGGCGTGACCTTGGGCTTACACCCAAAGGGCTAAAAAACATCGACGAACAAGCAATGAAAAAGAAAAAAACAGATACTCTTGCGGAGGTGCTAAAGAGCCTTGGCGACTAAACAATTTAAGCAGATTGCAATACAATATGCCAAGGATGTCGTCGCCGGAAAGATTATTGCCGGAAATAATTTTTTGGAATGCAAGCGGTTTTTAGAAGATTTAAAGCGTGATGATTTGGAGTTGCACACAAAAGAACCGGATTTGGTTTGCAACATCATTGAACGGTTTATGGTGCATAAGCAGGGCGAAAGCCTTAAAGGTGAGCCGCTTATGAACACGCCGATGTTGCTGCAGCCGTGGCAAGTCTTTACTGTGTATAATCTTGTTGGATTTTACTATACAGGAACAAAAGAACGCCGATACAAAGAAGCGTTTATTTTTATTCCAAGAAAATCCGGGAAAACCATGTTTATTGCTGCTTTAGCGTTTGCGTTGGCAATTTTGGAACGTCGCTCTGGGTCTATTATTTACATCGTTGCAGCGTCGCAAAAGCAAGCGTGTGAATCTTTTAACGATATTTTGTACACGTTGCGATATCGTGAGATGATTGATGATTTTAGAGTGCTTAACAACAACGCTGAGCACTCTATCAGTTATCAATTTACAGACGCAAACGGCAGACTAAATGGCTCTATACGTATTGAGGCGTTAGCAAGCAATCCAGATGCACAGGATTCCTTTAACTGCAATATTGCAATCGCAGACGAGGTACACGCTTTTAAAAAATCCGCACAGTATAACCGGTTTAAAGAGGCAATGAAAGCCTATACAAACAAGTTGATGATAGGCATTACTACTGCCGGAGATAACATCAACAGCTTTTGTTATCGGCGGTTAGAGTATGCAAAAAAGGTTTTAAATGGCACGGTAAAGGACGATACGCTTTTTTGTTTTGTGTCACAAGCAGAACAAGACGAGCATGGACAGGTAGATTATACGTCACCTGTCCAACACGAAAAAGCAAACCCATCTTACGGCGTTACAATTAGACCAGCCGACATTTTGCAGGAATCGCTGCAGGCACAAAACGACCCTCAACAACGCAAAGACTTTTTAAGCCGGTCACTCAATATTTATACCAGTGCTATGCGAGCATATTTTGATTTATCAGAGTTTCGTGCATCGGATAATAAATACAATTGGACGATAGAGGACTTGCTGCGTATGCCGATTGATTGGTATGGCGGAGCGGATTTGTCCAGAATGTACGATTTGACCGCTGGGGCTTTATACGGGCACTATGCAAAGGAAGACGTTGACATTATCATTACACATGCTTTTTTTCCGGTCACAATGGCGGCAAAAAAGGCAGACGAGGACGAAATACCGCTGTTTGGCTGGGCGGATGATGGATGGCTAACCATGTGCAACAGTCCAACCGTCAACGCTGCTGACGTTGTAAACTGGTTTATTTCCATGCGGCAGCGTGGATTTAAAATAAAACAAATCGGGCATGACAGAAAATTTGCGAGAGAATATTTTATTGAAATGAAACAAGCGAGATTTAATATTATTGACCAACCACAATATTATTATTTGAAATCCGAGGGATTCCGGCACATTGAACAACGTGCGAAAGACGGGAAATTGTATTATTTGCATAGCGAGGCGTTTGAATATTGCGTAGAAAATGTGAGTGCGATTGAAAAAACGGACGATATGATACAATACGAAAAAATCGGGCAGACAAACCGGATTGATTTGTTTGATGCAAGCGTTTTTGCTTGTGTTAGATACTTGCAAAGCATGGAGCGTAAACAAAAAGCAAAGGATTGGTGGGGATAAAATGTTTTGGAATCAAAAAAAGAAAACGCGGAATAACTCGCCGGTTGCATTATTTTTATCTGACAGGGAAAATGATGCAATCTGCGTACCGGGTTATACAACATTAGACCGCTGTCCGGAAGTAATGACCGCTTGCAGACGCATTGCGGAATTGATTGGCTCTCTTACCATCCATTTGATGGAAAACACCGAACAGGGAGATAAGCGGATTGTGAACGCTCTCAGCCGAAAAATCGACATTGAACCGATGGCAAACATGACCCGGAAGACGTGGATGGAAGCAATCGTAATGAATCTTTTGCTATACGGAAAAGGAAATAGTATCGTAAAAGTACATACAACTGGCGGATATTTGAGAGATTTAGAACCAATTGCAGCATCAAAAGTTTCTATTCCGGAAAACGGTTCTTACTCTGTCATGATTGACGGGATTCCGTATAAATCGGACGAGATTCTGCATTTTGTGCACAATCCCTCCCCAAATTGTTTGTGGAAAGGGCGAGGCTTGCAAATATCCCTGCGACCGTTTGCGGACAACCTTAAACAGGCAGCCGCAACGGAAAAATCATTTTTATCCAGCAAGTGGAAACCGTCTGTCATTGTAAAAGTAGATGCGTTGACCGATGAATTTAGTTCGCCGACAGGAAGAAAGAAACTGCTGGCAGATTACGTAGAATCCAGTGAAGTTGGCGAACCATGGCTGATTCCGGCGGAACAATTCTCAATTGAACAAATCAAACCGCTGTCTTTGTCTGATTTAGCAATCAGCGACGTTGTAAAGCTAAACAGGCGGATGATTGCAGCGATTTTGGGCGTGCCGCCGTTTTTGCTGGGTGTTGACAGCTACAGTAAAGACGAGTGGAACGCTTTTGTAAATCACACTGTAAAGCCGATTGTGATTGGAATACAGCAGGAAATGACAAAAAAGCTGATTTTATCCCCAAACATGTACATCCGCTTTAATGTTTTGTCTTTGTTTGATTGGGATATAAAAACCATCGCTGACGTATTTGGTGGCTTGTCTGACCGTGGTTTTGCTACTGGCAACGAGGTACGTGACCGGATGGGCTTGTCACCAAGGGAGGGATTGGATGAATTACGAGTGCTGGAAAACTACATCCCTTATGAGATGTCAGCGTATCAAAAAAAATTAGTACAGGGAGGGAAAGAAGAAAATGGAACGGAATAACGTCATGTATCGCACGATGCAGTCAGTACTTACAACGAGGGACGGCGAAACAAACGAAGCCCCTGTAATTGAGGGCTATTTTGCGGTATTTGATTCCAATTATGATATTGGGTATGGCATGAGCGAGAGCGTTGCACCGGGTGCGTTTTCGGAAACGCTTGCTGGAGATGTCCGGGCACTTATTGACCATGACACCCGGCTTGTGCTTGGGCGTACAACCGCCCACACGCTGGAATTGAGAGAGGATTCTCACGGATTATGGGGAAAAATCTACATCAACCCAAAAGATAGCGAGGCGATGAACCTTTATGAACGGGTAAAACGTGGCGATGTGTCCCAGTGCAGCTTTGGCTTTGAAATTCTTAGCGAAGAAACAACTTTCCCGGCAGACGGGGAAATCCATTGGAGAATCACAAAGGTAAAGCTGTATGAAGTATCTTGCTGCACATATCCGGCGTATGAAGAAACCGGCATATCTGCACGAAAAAAAGACCGGGAACAAATCGAAAAGCGAAAATCAGAAGCGTGGAAATCCGCACTTTTGAAAAAACTGAAAGGGGAAAAATAAAAAATGCTGAAAGCACTGTTATTGCGAAACAAGATTGACAGCAAAAAAGCTGAACTGGCGGAACTCCGCACAGCCGCCGCAGAGTTGGAAAAACGGGAAAAAGAACTGGAATCCGACATCAACGAGGCAAAAACCGAAGAAGAAAAGGCGGTGGTTGAAAAGGCTGTCAACCAGTTTGAACAAGACAAGGCGGAAAACGAAAAGTCCATCAGCGAACTGGAAACGGAAATTGCTGACATGGAGAAAGAATTGGATGCCGTGGAACAGAAACAACAGACACCGCAAGCCGAGGGTAATTCGGAAGATGAAACCAGAAAGGGGAATGTTAAAATGAAAACCAGATTGAAATTTTTTGGCATGAACGTACAGGAACGTGATGCGTTTTTTGCCAACGATGCTGTAAAAAGCTGGTTGGAACGTGTCCGGGAAATGGGCAAGAATCAACGGTCTATTACCGGTGCTGAGCTGCTTATCCCGGAAGTTGCACTGGATTTAATCAAAGAAACCACGCTTAAATACTCTAAGCTGTACAAGCATGTAAATGTTAAGAGTGTGCCGGGCAAGGCAAGGCAGAACGTAATGGGAGCAATCCCGGAAGCAATTTGGACGGAAATGTGTAGCACACTCAACGAATTAAACCTCACCTTTAACAACGTAGAGGTAGACGGTTATAAGGTCGGCGGATTTATCGCAATCTGCAATGCCGTGCTGGAAGATTCCGACATTGCCCTTGCAACCGAGATTATCTCCGCACTTGGTCAGGCTATCGGTTACGCATTGGACAAGGCAATCTTGTACGGTACTGGGACTAAAATGCCGCTTGGTATTGTCACCCGTCTGACGCAGGCTGCAAAGCCGTCTGGTTACTCTACCACCGCCAGAGCGTGGGCAAACCTTACCACCAGCAACGTGCTTGCAATCTCTGGTAAAACAGATGCAGCGTTGTTTAAGGAATTGGTTATTGCATCCGGAAACGCTAAGGCAGATTACAGCCACGGCGAAATGTTTTGGGCAATGAACGAAAAGACATTTACAAAGCTGGTTGCAAATGCCCTGACCATCAACGCTGCTGGTGCGATTGTAACCGGGCAGAACGGAACGATGCCAGTAATTGGCGGAGCAATCGAAAAGCTGTCTTTTATCCCGGATGATGTAATCATTGGCGGTTATGGTGACTTGTATCTGCTGGCAGAGCGTGCAGGAACAGCTATCAGCCAGTCGGAACACGCGAGATTTATTGAAGACCAGACCGTATTTAAGGGGACTGCGAGATATGACGGCTTGCCGGTGATTGCAGAGGGATTTGTTGCAATCGGAATCGGCGGTACAAAACCAACCGCAAACGCTGTTACTTTTGCAGAAGACACGGCAAATAAAGTAACCGGAGAATAAATAATATGAACGTAGACCTGCTTACAATGCTAAAGGTAGACCTCGGAATTACTGCCGAGGCTTATAATGACCGGCTTTATGCAGATTTACAGGCGGCAAAAAGCTACATTGCACGAGAGGGAATCACGTTAAATGAGACCATCGAAGACGACCAGCTTGTCGTACAGTATGCAGCGTGGCTATGGCGGAAGCGTGGCGGAGATGAGCAATCCTCAATGCCACGGATGCTGCGATATTTGCTTAACAATCGGCTATTTTCCGAAAAAATGAGAGGAAATGACGATGGATGATGTAATTGAACTGGTCAAACAGCATTTATACAGAGATGATTGCGGCGTGGAACGATTGGCGGAAGAATCCAAAAGAACTGTGTTTTGTAGCGTGCAATCAGCGAGCAGAGCGGAGTTTTTTGCAGCAATGCAGGCTGGGTTAAAACCGTCATTTATTGTGCAAATCAATCCGATTGAGTACGATTGTGAGGGAATTGCCGTATACCATGAAAAAAGATATTTAATTTATCGAACATATCAAAAAAACATGGATGTGTTGGAATTGTATCTCAAGGAAGAGGTGGGAATACAAAATGACCTATACTGACATCGCAAAAATGATGGAGCAAATGCATTTGCCGTTTGCATATCACCATTTCGAGCGTGGCAAAGCACCGCCGCTGCCCTATTTTGTATTTTATTATGACGGGCGGAGCGATTTTTCTGCAGATAATCACGCCTATCAAAAAATCGTAGAGGTGACGCTGGAATTGTACAGCAACCAAAAAGATTTTAAATCTGAAAGTCAAATAGAATCCGTTTTAGAAAGAAATGAGATTGTATATGATAAAACGGAAGAATACATATCTTCTGAAAAGATGTTTGAACAGATTTATGAATTTGAACTGCTGCTGGAGGGGTAAACATGATAAAAACTATTCGCGTTGATAAGCTGACGGACGAAATTATGAAAGAGTTGCAAGAATATAGCAATGCAACCAGCGACGACGTAAAAGCAGCAGTCAAAAAATCCTCTCAGGCAGTCAAAAAAGAACTACTACAAACTGCCCCAAAGCGAACGGGGACGTACAGAAAAAGCTTTGTAGTAACAAAAATCGAAGAAAATTCAAGCAAATTAAAAGTAGCCGTCCACTCTAAAAAGCATTACCGGTTATCACATTTGCTGGAAGATGGTCACGCACTCAGGCAAGGCGGAAGAACAAACGCACACCCACACATGAAACCAGCGGAAGAGCATGGAATCGAAATGCTTGAATCGCTTGTAAAAAAATCATTAGGGAGGAACTAAGCATGGCAACCGAAACTAAGAACAAGGTTAAATTTGGTTTAAACAAAGTATACTGGGCAAAAATCACCGGATATGATGAGGATGGCACTCCACAATATGCCGCCCCTGCACGTCTGCCGGGTGCTGTCAGCCTTAGCATTGACGCAAACGGTGAAACAGAACCGTTTTACGCAGACAACTGCGTTTACTACCTGTGTAACAATAACTCCGGTTATGAGGGAGATTTGGAAGTTGCGTTGATTCCGACCGATTTTGCAACCGAAATTTTAGGCGAAAAGCTGGATGCAAAGGGAGTACTCGTGGAAAAGAGCGATGCAGAAGTTGCCGAATTTGCACTGTTTTTTGAATTTGAAGGTGACAAAAAGAAAATCAGACATATCTTTTACCGCTGCTCTGTTGCACGTCCTGCAACAGAATCCGCAACCACAGAAGATACAAAGGAAGTCAAAACGGAAACTCTCAAGCTGTCTGCAACCGCATTGGATAATAACCTTGTTAAGTCAAAATCTTGTGAAAAAACAGATGCTGAAACTTATAACAACTGGTACAACGCTGTTTATATGCCAAGCTTTACAGCGGAAGAAAACAAAGCGAATTAAGGAGATAAAAAAATGGGAGTGTCAAAAACAATTACCATTGACGGCGTAGATGTACAATTTAAAGCGAGTGCAGCAATTCCTCGGCTATATCGCTTGCAATTCCGGCGTGATTTGTTTCATGATTTTGCTGATTTGCAAAAATCGGTTGACGATGAAAAAGAAAAAGACAGTGAAGCGTCCGGATTAAATCCAGAAATTTTGGAAACGTTTGAAAATGTTGCGTACATGATGGCAAAGCATGCAGACCCTAAAGGCGTACCGGGAACAGCGGAGGAATGGTTGGAACAGTTCTCCATGTTTTCAATTTATGAAGTTTTGCCAGAACTGCTGGAACTTTGGAATGCAAACTTGCAAACGCAAGTCCAGTCTAAAAAAAACATCGCCCGACTGACCGCCCGATGACCACACCGCTTTTTTTGCTGCGGTGCGTTCAGATTGGCTTATCAATAAGCGACTTGGATTTTTTAACTATTGGACTTGTAAATGATTTATTTACAGAAAAAGAAAATGATGGCTATCCATATAGTTATCAAGCAACACAAGCAGATTTTGACAAATTTTAAAAGGGGGAAAGCAATATGGCGAGCCGTATCAAAGGCATTACCGTTGAAATTGGTGGCGATACCACTAATCTGGTAAAATCTTTGGAGGGTGTCAACAAAAATATCCGTAATACGCAAAGTCAATTAAAAGACGTCGAGCGGTTACTAAAGCTTGACCCTACCAACACAGAGTTGCTAACTCAAAAGCAAAAGTTGTTAAAAGCTGCTGTATCCGATACAAAAGACAAGTTGCAAGCCCTTAAAACGGCGAGCGAAGCCGCAGCCAAAACAGCGGATAATTACGGGGCGTGGAAAACCAAATATGATGCAATACAGAGTGAAATTGAATCCACGACAACCGAATTAAAGAAACTGAAAAAGCAAGCAGAGGATGCAGAAAAGCAACTTGCTGACGGAAAAATTTCTCAAGAAAAATACGATGCTTTACAAAGTGAAATAAAATCAACAGAAACCAAACTTAAAGACTTAAAAGAAGCCGCAAAACAGGTAGATGATGAGTTTGGACATCCAATCTCCCCGGAACAATATGATGCGTTGCAACGAGAAATCCAGCAAACAGAAAATGACCTAAAGAAACTGGAGCAACAAGCAGGTGAATCCAGAACGGCGTTGGTTAAGCTGTCCGAAACTGGAAAAAAATTTCAGGACGTTGGCGATAAAATCTCCGGCGTTGGTACAAAGTTGCTCCCGGTTTCAACGGGAATTGCCGCTATCGGAACACTTGCCGTAAAAACGGGAGCGGAATTTGATTCTGCGATGAGCAAGGTTGCATCTATTTCCGGAGCAACAGGTTCGGAAATTGACGCTCTCCGAGATAAGGCTCGTGAGATGGGCAGCAAAACGAAATTTTCCGCAAGTGAAGCTGCCGATGCGATGAGTTACATGGCTATGGCAGGCTGGAAAACCAGCGATATGCTTAACGGTATTGAGGGCATTATGAACCTTGCTGCTGCTTCCGGTGAGGACTTGGCGACAACTTCGGATATTGTAACAGACGCTCTGACCGCTTTCGGCTTAACTGCTGCCGACAGCGGACACTTTGCGGATATTCTGGCGGCTGCAAGTTCCAATGCCAATACCAACGTCAGCATGATGGGCGAAACTTTCAAATATGCCGCTCCAGTGCTGGGTTCTTTGGGATATTCCGCTGAAGACTCTGCCATTGCCATCGGACTGATGGCAAACGCCGGTATCAAATCCTCACAGGCTGGTACGGCACTGCGTTCCGCCATTACCAATCTGGCAAAGCCAACAGATACGGTAGCATCTGCTATGGAACAGTACGGCATTTCTCTGACGGATAGTTCCGGCAAGATGTATTCGCTCCGTGATTTGATGGGGCAAATGCGTGATAAACTGGGTGGACTTACAGAGGCGGAACAAGCACAAGCAGCCGCTTCGCTTTTCGGTCGAGAAGCGATGTCTGGGATGTTGGCAATTATCAACGCATCACCAGCAGACTTTGAGAAGCTGACAAATGCAGTAGATACTTGTTCCGATACGGTAGATGGCTACAATGGCACGACCGAAAAAATGGCAGCTACTATGCAGGACAATCTTGCAGGACAGTTGACTATTTTGAAATCCCAGCTGGAAGAACTGGCAATCAGTTTTAGTGACATTTTAATGCCAACAATCCGAAATCTTGTTACTCGGTTACAAACAATTGTCGATAAACTCAATCAATTAGACCCACAAACAAAGGAAACAATTGTGAAAATCGCTTTAGCGGTTGCAGCTATTTCCCCTTTACTTATTGCAATTGGGAAAGTAATCTCTGTTGTCGGAACGCTTATGCAAGCAATTGCAAAAATACCTAAAATCCTTGGCAGCATTAAAAATGGATTTTCCGCTGTTACGGGTGCTTTAAAGGTATCAACTGCTGGATTTGCCGCCGCTGTTGGAGTAATTGCACTTTTAGCAGCTGCGTTTGTACATCTATGGCAAACAAACGAGGATTTTAGAAATAAAATTATCAGCATCTGGGAGCAAATCAAAGGCACATTTACCGAGTTGACACAAGGTATTACCGACCGCCTCAACGCTCTTGGGTTTGATTTTGATGATTTTGGCGAGGCTGTAAAGGCGGCGTGGGAAGGCTTTTGCAATCTGTTAGCCCCCATTTTTGAAGGGGCTTTTGAAATTGTTGCAGAAATTTTTGAAGCTGTATCCGGAACAATCTTAGGATTGATGGATGTATTTACAGGCGTGTTTTCCGGCGATTGGGAACAGGCGTGGACAGGCGTAAAAGAAATTTTTTCGTCGATTTGGGAAGGTATCAAATCTATATTACAAACAATTCTGGACGCTTTAAAAGGTGTTGCGGATACGTTTTTAGGCTGGTTTGGTACAGATTGGGAAACTGTCTGGACATCTGTAAAAACGTTTTTCACAAACACTTGGACAAATATTCAGACGTTCTTCTCCAATACACTGACTAACATCAAAACGTTCTTCTCCAACATATGGACTTCTATTTCTACGACTTTCACAAACATTCTGACATCAATCCAAACAACAGTAACCAATGTTTTTACCTCTATCAAGACGTTTGTAACAACAATCTGGCAGGGTATTTATACGTTTTTTAGCACAATTTTTAACGCAATTTATACAGTAGTATATAATGTGTTTAATACGATATATACAGTGATTACAACTGTATGGACAACTATCTATACAACGATAGAGCCGTTGATTAACGCTTTCGGATATTTGTTTGAAACAATTTTTGAAGCGATTCGAATTGTCGTTGGAAGGGTTATGGACTGGATTTCTGAAAAAATTAGTGCTATTTGGAACGGAATTGTTGATTTTATAACACCAATTTTAGAAAGCATTCGGGATTTCTTTTCTGAAATCTGGACGGCTATCAGCGATAAAATACAAGAAAAGCTGGAGTTTATAAAAAATCTTGTCGAAACCATTTGGAATGGAATAAAAGACTTTTTAGAGCCACTCTTAACTGCTCTACAAACAACGTTTACAAACATTTGGGAGGCTATTCGGTCGCAGATTGATGCGGTATCCAATGCAATCCGTTCCCTCATTGAGCGGATTTGGAGTTCTATTTCTGGGACGATTTCTTCTGTTATGGATAGCATCCGAAACACTTTTTCCAGCATTTGGGACAGCATCTCGGATAAAATATCGTCTGTTGTAAATGGAATTAAAACAAATGTATCCAACGCATGGGAAAACATCTATGACAGTATCTCCAATCTTATGAGCCAGATTAAAAATAAGATTTCCGATATTTGGGACGGTATACACGACGGAATTTCTGACAAAATCGGCGACATCCGAACAACCATCGAAAACGGACTTAACGGTGCAATTAACTGGATAAGAGGACTGGCTTCTGATGCGTGGAACTGGGGCAGCGATATTATCTGGGGCATTATTGATGGTATTCAAAGTGCTATCGGCTGGCTGGCGGATTGTGTCACCAATGTTGCCGATATCATTCGGGATTTCCTGCACTTTTCTGTGCCGGATAAAGGTCCTCTGACAGATTATGAAAGCTGGATGCCGGACTTTATGCAAGGGCTGGCTGACGGAATCAATAAAAGCAAAAAGATTGTAACGCAAGCAGTCGCTGCGGTAGCAGATGGGATTTCCGTGTCTATGCAGGGTAACTTGCAGATGGATGCTTTAAAAAGCGAGCAAGGCTCTGCCGGAGCAACAACGACTGTTATCAACAACGACAACAGCCGCACCATCAACCAGACCAACAACAGTTCAAAGGCTCTCACTCGACTGGAAATCTACCGGCAAACGAGAAACGCAATCAATGTGTGAGGTGTTTTATGCGATTTACGCTTATCATCGAAAATGCAGCTGGTGACCGCATCAACATGACTGCCACCGCAAATAAGTACATGATTTCTAAGATTGACGGATTGTATCCCCCTGCTGGGACGATTTCCACATCTTCCTATGCGGGCATGAACGGCAGCTATCTGAATAACGCCTTTGTCGAGAAGCGAAATTTAGTGTTGTCATTTGAGATGCGAGGCTACGGCAGCAACATCGAATTAAACCGCCACGCCCTCTATCGGGTTGTGAAAACCGCTCAATATCTCAAGGTGTATTACCGCACAGTCGGGATTGATGTTTACACAGAGGGGTATGTCGAGAGCTGCACCGTGACCAATTTCAGCGAGTTGGTCAACGGGCAAATCAGTATCATTTGCCCAGACCCCTACTGGTACAGCATGCAGCCCATCTATGCATACAGTCAATCCGTATTTGGAGCGTTTCACTTTCCCTTTCCGGAAAGCGATGAACCGTTTCCGTTGGGCGTTTACAGCACAGACAAAACTTTGTCCATCTTCAATTCTGGCGAAGAAGTAGGAATCCTGATTACCTTAGAAGCCGCCTCTGGCGAGGATGTTCCGAATCCCGTTACAACAGCAGTTGCATTGTATGATGACGATACATCAACCTATTTCCAGCTGCGATTGGACATCTTACCCGGCGACAAAATCATCATCAATACCAAACAAGGGCAAAAGTCGGTTACGCTGGTGCGAGATGGTGTAACAACCAACATCATCAACTGCATGACCTCTGGTTCAACGTGGTTCACGCTCCGCAAGGGGTTAAACCGGTATCGGTTGAGTGCACCAAAATACATCACCGCAACCATCCAGCACACAGATGCGTACTTAGGAGTGTAAATTTATGCTAATTGAGGTTTATCAAATGACCGCCGCCGAAAACACGGTATCTATCACCTTAGAGGCGGTCTGCGATGCGTTCTCAAGTTTCCTTTGGGACATCGAATATTTTCAATGCGGGCAGTTTGAATTGTATATTGCTGCTACGCCGGAAACCGTTGCTGTCTTTCAAACAGGTCGCTTAGTCGGCAGAAAAGACGATACGGAACACTATGGATTGATTGAGTCTGTCCGGATTCAAACGGATGCGGAAAACGGCGATTATCTGACTGTAAGCGGTCATTTTCTCATGATTTTGTTGTCTCGTCGCATTATCTATCCAACGATGGTAATCAAAGAGCAGACCAGCTATGGTGAGATTATACACACCGCAATTCAGAAAAATTGTTTGCAGCAAAACGAGCGTTTTCTTCCGGGCTTGCAGCTCGGCGAAATCACTGGCGACTGCTGGAAGCAAGAAACCCACTTGCAAATCAGCTATGCAAACCTGATGGAGTGGATTTATAAAATTTGTGAATTGGTCGGCGGAACGGCGAACATCTCCCTCGTTGAAACAAAACCAAACAGCCGCAATTATCAAATGGTGTTTACCCTGTCGGAGGGTGTTGACCGCAGCATTTTACAAGACACCTATCCGCATGTGATTTTTTCGGATGCGTTCCACAATTTGCTAACCTTTGACTATCTCAGAAACGCAGCTGCACAGCAAAATGCAGCTTACACGTTAGGGGCTGGCGAGGGTGAGGCTCGTAAACGTGCATTTTGCACCCTCGACCCAGAGCCGACACGCTGGGAACGGTATGAGGTCTATGTGGACGCTCGTGACCTGTCCGAAGAAACACAAAATGATGCAGGAGAATCCGTCACCATCCCAGAGGACGAATACTTGAAAATGCTGGAAGAACGAGGACGGGAAAACTTGTCCTCAGTGGAAGAAATCAGCGAATCCAGCATCACCGCAACCGCACCGCAAGAGCAGTATCCGCAGGATTATCAGGTCGGCGACTGGGTGACGGTACAGCAAACCCGTTTTGGTTTGTCGCAAAATCGCATCCGACTAATCGGCATGATCGAGAGTTTTGACCAAAACGGCAGGAGTTTGACACCTACTTTTCAGGAGGGATGAGTATGGCTTTTTCATACGGTTTTTTCAATGCAAAGAACTTAGACCGGGTTTATACAGCAGAACATTTTACCAGTTATCTATCCAGTATCATTTGTGACGGGATTCAGGACACTTACGGCGAGTGTTTTTCGATTACACCAGCAGGTGGGTTTCAGCTTCGGATTGGAAGCGGCAAAGCTTGGATTCAGGGACACTATTTTCAGAACGACAACGGTTATATCTTAGACTTGTCGCAGTATGCAGATAGTTCCCTGCCCCGCTATGTCACCGTCGGTATCTCATGCGACACGCAAGAATCTGTGCGGAGCGTGCAAATCGAGGTGCTTGCAGGTACGCCAGCCGTTGCCCCGTTTATCCCGTCTTTCAGTAACAATGACACGAAAACCACACTGACCCTCTGTCAGGTGCGAGTCAATGGTGGGTCGAGTGGGATTACCGCTTCCAACATCACAGACTGCCGGGAAGATGAGGAATTGTGCGGTTATTGCCGCTGCATCCTCGGCAAGTGTAGGGTTACAGAGATGCTGACAAAAATGGACCAGACTAATGCTTATCTAAAGCAGTTGCAAAAGCGGCTGGACGATATGAGCAATCAGGTTGCAGATTTGCAGACAAAAGTAGACGATTTGACAGGCGGAGAAGTTTCAGAAACGGGAATTTGTGGCGAAAACGTTTATTATGTACTATACGCCAACGGAAAATTACTGCTGCGTGGGACCGGTGCAACTTACGACTACAAAGCAGAGAGCACGGTGTTTGGTAGCAATCTCAACATTAAAAATATTGTTGTTAGCAACGGCATTACAAGCTTAGGTGACAATTTATTTTATCATTGCGAGAACGCAGTTGCTGTTGATTTACCATCCACACTTACAAGCATTGGAGATAACACGTTTTCACAATTTGAAGCCGAGAGGACAATTAACGGCTTAACTGCGGTCACAATACCGCAAACAGTAACCGCCATCGGGCAGCATGCCTTTGAGCAAAATGCTATTACTGAGATTATAATCCCGGCAAGTGTTAAGACTTGGGGCGATTATGCTTTTAGTGGCTGTCGGAAACTCACAACCGCCAGAATTGAGTGCAGCTTGATTGGTTCGTTTGCCTTTTCGTGGTGTGATTTGCTCGACGGTCTAACAATTTCTGCAAATTGTAAAAATTTCGGGTCTAATTTGTTTACTTATTGTGAAAAATTAACAGCTATCACCTACGAGGGAACAAAAGAACAATGGAACGCCATTACAAAGCCAACCAACTGGATGGCATCGGATGCAAAAACCAACTACCACAATGGATATTTGCAGCGAATCAATTGTATTGATGGTGCATTTATTTGGAATTCTGAAAATATGAACTGGGAGGAAGAAACATAATGCTTGTATTTAGGATTACTGGACAAAGAATTGATTTAGAACGCCGAGAAGTCGTTGCGGATGAACAAGTTGCGTTTGTAAATCTACTGTTTTTGTTTACTCCGGAATGGGAACAGATTGATAAAGTTGCACAATTTAAGCAAGGCGAAAACATCTATAATGTGCACATCGGAAAAGGAAATGTTGCACAATGTACGCTTCCGTCGGAAATTACAAATGGACAAACGTCTATAAGCATTTTTGGCTATCATGACGAGGTACGGGCGACAACAGCGACGCTGGAGTTTCGGGTGTGCCGTTCCGGTTTTTCCGATTCTGGAAGCGTTCCAATTCCGCCAACGCCGGACTTGTACGCCCAGCTTCTGAAAAAAATAGATGGAAAAATTGCATCTTTGCACGATGGCAAAGACGGAAAGGATGGCGAAAACGGGAAATCCGCCTACGAAATCGCTGTGCAAAATGGATATGACGGAACGGAATCGGACTGGTTGGAATCCTTAAAAGGACAAAAGGGAGATACCGGCGAGCCGGGAACGGCTGGGGCAAAAGGCGACCCCGGAGAAAAAGGTGACCAGGGCGAACCAGGAACACCCGGCAAAAACGGCGTAAACGGTAAGGATGGAGCAAACGGAATCAATGGAAAAGACGGCGAGGATGGATTTTCTCCGGTTGCAACAGTTACCGAAACGGACGCTGGAGCAACCATTACAATCGCCGACAAAAACGGCACAACCACAGCGACCGTCAAAAACGGCACAAACGCAGAGGCTACACTGTGGGGCGATTATACACCCGGATTGGACGGCGGTGCATCTGCAATGTATTGCACCGCAAAGCTGGTTACAGTAACAGGCAAGCAAACATGGCAGGTATTGCCGT
>ERZ773111.343-NODE-343-length-34437-cov-4.216480_pt1 | contig 34437 bp, 40 predicted proteins | sample MGYA00580567_ERZ773111 | MGnify/ENA primary metagenome ERZ773111 (study PRJEB29015, sample SAMEA2737875) | human gut metagenome | biome: human gut; feature: human-associated habitat; material: faeces | place: China | collected 2012 ...
TTTGTTGCTCAGGTACTTAAAAAAAATATTTTATAATAGTGTTGCGGAATTAAGGATTAATATACTTTCCTTCAATATAATCAATATCCAACAATTTATCTATTGTATACAAATACCCAATCTTCTCTTCTATGCCACTAATTGAAGAAAATATTACTGATAAATCATTTTCTATGATACACTTATATATTTTTGAATCTTTAAATATATATAAGTGGCCATTATGATAAAACGCTTTACCTTTGAATGTATACCCAATCCAATATGAGCCATTATATTCAAAGAATACATTGTCTTTTGTTCGGAATAATAAATCCCCTTTCAGCATTCCTTCGCTCGGTTGATTTTCTTGTACATACTTTACTTCTATAATACCCACACTAGAAAGTTTTTCTTCATTAGGAACAAGTTCCCAGTTTGCCACATCTGTAAACACACCTCCGTTATAAATCCAGCATTCAGCTTTCTCATTTGAGTTTACAAACGCACATTTTAAACCGACACTCCGATACTTAGACGGCACCTGCGCAATAGCTGTCTCCAACGTATATTTATTACTACCTCCAGAACCTGATGTCGGGTGTAAAACAGACACATTATATTCTGTGACTCTCTTATCAAGATAGTTTGTTAAGTTGCCGGATCCGTCAGGCATACCGACTGCTTCTGCGCTGGTAACAGGATACTGCTTGTTGCCTGTACCATCTGTCATCTGTACAATATTTGTTGCCATAATCTTAAATATTTATGTCTGTTGTTTCTTTAATAGTTTCTAGTATCACTGGTATATTTGCAGCAGCTTCAGTCGCATTTTGAGATGCAGCGTTCGCATTACTGATAGCATCATTAAGCGACTTAGACAACTCTAAATATTTCAATTCTCGCTGCGTTTCATTCTGCTTCCGCTGTTGCTCAGAACTCATCCTTTGCTGTTCAGCTTGCTTTACCTGACTATCTGTTTGATTAAGTTGCTCAATCATATCAGTAGCTGGACGTTGAAGCTCTTTGATTTGCTCTGCAGTAAAATCATCAAAAGTAAAGGCATCCCCCTTAGGACCAACCAAACTGGCCAACCATTCGGATTCTGTACCCTCAAAACCGTTTCTTACAGCTATTTCAAAAGCAGAGTATCCCGGCAAGCCAACATGAATATCGCTTGCATCGAGCTGTACAACCGGACGAGCAATAAGACTATCATCAGCGCCATCAGTCATACAGGACCATGGTACCAGCTCAAAAGCTGAACATTTATCAACCACCGTCTGATACTGCTTACCGTAATTTTCCCATAGAGTCAGACTATATACACCTACAATTTTCTGTTCAATACCAGAATACACAAACAAAACGACATTATCTTCAACAGAAAATTCCATTGGTATTTTTTGCATCAAGGGAGTGGTAAGTATAAGTTTTAAATCACGTTCTTCCAAAGTAACCTCCTCCCCATTGGTCAATATAGGCCAACGAATTTCAATATCAGTACCTATTCTAAATTTTCTCATATCGTAACCTCCGTAGTTGATTTTACTATCTGAAATCTAGAGTCTATTTCCGACTTATTATAATAGTTTGTAAGAGGAACTTCTGCTGAACCACCAGTCTGACCAGTGTTACTCCACGCATTTCCATTCCATTTATATATCGGTGCCGGTAAAGATGTCCCGATAAGAATTAATTGTCCTACATACGGAGAAGGAAGATTTTTCGATGCTTCAGCAGTGCTACTGAACAAAGGAATTTTTATACTCCTCGTATTTTTCAAATTTGCCAATTCCAGATTTACAGCATTAAAATTGGCATTCAGTTTTGGAGCTTCAGTGCCCCAATCTGAATTGACTTCTATTTTTGATACATTAGCCATACTAACACTTCATTATATTAATTGAGTTGTCCCTACATAAAGCCCTTTGACAAACTGTGCATATGTTTTCAGCATACCATCTGAATCAGCATAAAGAAAAACATTCTCTGTTTTTCCTTCTACGGTAGGATCGGGACTTGTCGGATCTCCTTCAACCGTTACAGGTTGTCCATCCTTATCACACCAAGATTCCAAATCATCAGAAAAGGAGCAAGTATTTGCTGTCTCGACTATCCATTTTGAGCCGTCTGAAATAAAAGAAGAATAACATCCATCATGACATGCACAGTATAGTTTTGGAAGCAATATCGAATTAACCGAGAACCTTCCTCCATTTGCTATTTTCAATATAATAGGCCCTCCTTTGCGGGATAAACGAGATGTTCTAAAATTCAAACGAAGGCTCTTCCAAGTTACAGGATCCGGCAAGCCCAAGGTGATATCCGGTGTTGATGCACTCCAGCTACCCTCTCCAATAAAATAGCATCCATCCAATACGGGATCAATAATATCTGAATTTACATCCCATACCTCCTTAATATCCGAGTAGACAGCTCTTGCCTTAACAACACCCTCGAATGTCCCATTTTGGGCATAAACCGTACCCCTAAAGACACCTCCCAACGCGTAGATATACCCTCTCATAAAAACATCACCACCATGTGTAGCAACGAATTTTGCCAAAGTTTTCCATTCTTCATCCGTAGGAATATCACCTTCCAACAACCGTTGTACCGTTTTAATGGCACCTTCAAGTGTACCTCCTGCCCAAAATGCTACATCCTGATCATCATTGTATATTCCAGAAACTCCAGCATTTACTTTTTTGAGTATACCATCAACCCATTGACCAAGCATAATCATCGTAGTAAGAGTCAAACCACCCAATATCTCTGTATTACTTTTCAAAGCATCCTGAAGATGCCAATACTCACGAAACTCTGCTGCCACATCATTCCGATCGAGAAGAGACGGACACCAATCTGTAGGGACTGTTCCACGTTCCAGCTTCACCTCACATACTGTAGCATTTCCAGACATCATAAAGATGTTACCGTTGATATATTCAAACTTATGGATATACTTTCTGTAATCGGAAGACAAATTGATTGTTTCGGAAAAACTACCGCATCCAACCGTCAATGATATACCTTTTGCCTTATATGAAACGACATAATGCTCGCCAGATATTAGCTGTACATTTTGAGCTATACTCCCAATTTGGCATGCATATTTGCTTCTGGAACTTTTATCATCGACAACAGTCCCTGAACCTTCCCAATTTTCCAATTTTTCGGAATACATTTCCTTTTTATTGGTCAGCTTTGTAGAAGATGTAAGACCAGAACTTTTATAATTTCCAGTAAAGCCTGTATTTAGCAATATATTTTCAGAACCTACAGAAATACTTCCAAAGAGTTTATCTGAGTATTCTTTTGCTGCAGCAGCTATGTTCACCAGCAATTTTTCACGTTCCTGATAGAACAATGACTGTGATGCTTTAAAAGAATCACGTATCGGGATACTTTCCGGGGATTCAGCAGAATGATATTCAAGCTCCGTTTTATATGCAGCCCATGCAGTAGAATAATCAGAAAAATCAATAGAATACTTCTCGGCATTCTTAATATTCGTATCGTATTCACTCTGGAGATTTACCAATTCTTGTTTCAAAGCTGTTTTCTCTGTAGGAGAAATAACACTATCGCTAGCCCATTCATCAAGACGCCCAGCTGCATCTTCAGCATCCTGCTTAGCTCCAGCAGCATCTTCAGCAGCCTTGTCAGCCGTTTCTTGAGCTGCAGCAGAAGCGTCAGCAATATCCTTTATCTTATCTGGCAATCCCTGCATATTCTCCCAACCAGAAGATCCCGGACCAATCACAACTTTTCCCTTAATCTCTGCCCCATCAGCCTCCGTGAACTTGAAATAAGAAGACCCATCACGCTTTCCAACATAAAATTCGCCAAACACCTTAAGATGGGCCTTCCCTGTAGATTTATCAAAATACAGAGATATGACATCTTTATCAATAACACTATATGAATTAATTCCCTGATAAAAGATAATAGCTGGAGAACGTTCATCGACTGAAGACAGAAGAATGGCAGCCTGACGTGTTATATCAGTTTTATGACCAAAAGCAACGATATCATCTCCTTCAGCAGGAATATCACTATCCCTGTCACAGTCTGTTTTCGATAAATCAATATAATCCGGACCAATACCTGTAACCAGACGCCAATAATAACGATTTGAAACATTATGTGATGTACCTTCCTTGATATTACATTCTTTGGCCATTGCCAACTGGCCAACTGAAAAATCATTTTCTATGGTTACTCCGTCTACTTCAGCTTGAAAATAACACCTATAAGCATCCGTAAGTTCTTCCACCTTAACACACTTCATTCCTGCTGGAGATAGCATTTCCTCACCACCTACATGAGTACGACGTTTTACTTCAAGCTCATCAAATACAGCCTTAATCTTTACATAAAGCCTGTCTACAACAGCCTGTGATGTTCCATCCTCAAGTACAGTTATTCCGCTGCCATTTTCACCTATCAGTAAGCCTTTCATAAAAGTTATCAGTTCCAAAGCAGAATCTGGAATATCTCGCCTCAGGAACTTTTTCATCAGACTTTCATCGAATCCACCGGCCTTGTCTGCATAGCCGGCATTTATCTTCTGGCCATTGAAAGTAAGATATCCATCAATATATTCAAGAGCCTTCAAAACTTGATAATTGGCATGGGTATGCCCAACACCACCTGTACCATCGCCACTCAAATCAATAATCCGACTTAAAACATAAGATAAGATTGCCCCGATGGTCGTGGTAGCCCAAGTTTCAGAATAAGGATTCTGCACCGGGAAAAGTACCCCCTCAGTCAGATTCTGAGATGGAAATTCAACCAACCGAGGGGGTATAGTAAAAGAACCCAAATCAGGAACAGATATAGACAAATCTGCAGGAAGCTCTTCTACTCGTTGCAAATTAAGATATGGTTTTGCATCAGCAAAACGATAAGTAAAAGTATATGAAGATGGCAGTTCATTGCCTGTGTACGAAGTTTCATCTTCTTTCACAACAATTCTCCTCAAGTAATTTCTGGAGTAAAGGAATTTCTGCCGGGAAGGAAAAAAATCGAGTAACCACTTACGTTCCTGGTCTGCAAGATACCCTGTATTCTTTTGAAAGTTACGATTTGTGTCTACATTATACTCTTCTGTAATTTCGTCAAGTTCGGCCAACTGATGATCATGATCGGCTGTGAGTGATTCCTGACCGTATGCACGGAACGTATCAAAGCCGCCCAACGAGTTTTCAAAAACAATCCATTGCTCATCTTCGCTCATCATCCCGGATGCAACATACCTCTGAATATAACTAAGACGTACACCCTGAACCGTTTCGAACCACACATCATAGAATGCTGGCATTCTAGACTCAAACTTCCCGGCAATCACTGCATACTGCACAGGAACAGAATATGCTTTCCCGGCTACGATAGAAAGTAGCTGTCTTATTTCCTCAGAATAACTACCATCTGGCTGCTGGAAATAAGCCTTGACCTTTACTACCGAGGCTTCTATGCTATAGAAAGTAAGTGTTTCTGGTAGATAATAGGTAACCTTCTTTGTTTGTGGCTGCCATGTAAGCCAGTTAGATTTCAAAAAATTCGCTGCAGATGTGGCCAAACGGTCAACCCCAGCCTTAATAACACTGAAGGTATATGCCTGTCCAGCAATTTCGGCAACGTAAGTCTTCGCAAGTTCTGACTGTTCATAAGGATCCGAAGCATCCTTAAAGACTGGCTTCAGATCGGCTTCAATCACATCTTTAACATTAATCTCAATCCGTTGGTTCTCATTTGGAGTATAGCTAGCTTCGAATAATACTTTTCCACCTTGCTTAAGTACAAAGGTGACAGTGCTTGCCGATAATATTATAAAATCGGTAAGATTACCTGAAAGATTTATATTTTCCGGTTGTTGAAGTATAGTCATAACATTTATCTTTTCAGCGAATTTAATGTCATGCCCATGAAACAGAAAGGACAGAATCAAGCTTGAACAACCTCAAGCCAAGCTGTGGTTAACAGATAAACGCCACCAATCTGAGCAGCGGTTTTTGTTTCAAAAAAACGCTTACCCACCTTATCACCGGTAGGAGCCGGAGGATAAACCATACTATATTGGGCATTCTTGTATGGCGAGTTCTGATATTCATCTGCAGGAATAGATTTATCTTCTTTTTTCACCACCCATGCGTATCCATTGTTTCCCGGCAAGAGTTCAGACATATATTTGGCATTGGAAACCGGTTCATAAAGCTGCAATGTAAGAAAATCAATCTGAGTAATATCCTTTTTCCCTCCCAGCTGATAAGTCATTTTATCCATCAAAAGCCTGTTACCCTTAACATCGAGCATTGCAATTGAAGGGATATTACGCTTTTCGGATAAACCAAGCAAGAATTTTCCTTTGACCGTATGCAACGAATTACGAAGAAGTGTATCGTATTTCCGATAAAACTTTTCGAATATACCTTCATCACCATTGTATACAAGAGAATAATCACCAATCCTTATTTCCACTCCTTCCACTATTCCTGTAGAAATATAATTGGATACCGTTCCATAAGATGTGGTACCATCACAATAAGCAAAGGCTAACATCAGATACATCTTTGTAGTTGAACTGTCTGACTCTGCATCAGAAGATGACTCCCCATCAGCCTGAAGAGTAGAATTAAGAAATTGTTCATCACCAATATAAAGGAAAAATGATTTATAAACAGGAATACATTCCGGTATTTCAATACTTTCTGTAGGAAGATTTCCACCCTCATAATATCTCTGTGACGCATCGGCCACTACCTCATAGATTTCTCCGGCAAATATAGTACCCAAATTATACCCATACCTATAAAACTCCCCACGCTTAGAATTGAACTGGACTGACGAATACTTGGACTTCATCTCCGGAATACTATCAAAAGACAGGCTTCCAATACTGTCACGAGATTCCAAGATAAGCTGCTTATATTCTTCAGGATATTCTACGACAAGCTGCTCAACAAGCTTAGCAGAATAATCCGAATAGGCCTGTTCCGCAAGAAGTTCATTGAACAAAACGATTCTTACAGTTTTCTCCACCTCGTCTGTAATAAACTCGCACATGAACTTCTTGCGAAACAGCTCCAGGATTTCCTTACAGGTTACATTGGGCAGCAACTGTGAATAGTATATCTTTCCTGTAACCACGGCATCGGCCACATTGTTTATGAATACCATATTCCGAAACTGTGATGTCTGGGTAAAGAAATTATCGAGTAACGTGTATCCGAAATAAGAGAACATTCTTTTCAGCACGAAGTTTGCCTTAAGGAAAGGAGACAGATAGAAGCCTCGTGGAACTGTTATTTCCTTACCATCTACAGTTTCCTTCTGCTCCGTTTCTGCCATAAGAGTACCATTATAATAGACATTCATGAACCGAGAATTACTTATCTCTACCTGAAAAATGGCAAATTCAGAATTGTCACTTTTAAACAATGATTTTATAAAACTCAAAGCCTGGTCCAAATTGTTCACACCAGGAACTGTTTCTTCACCAAAAACATCACTCATATATGTATTCTCCAAACGGCTATAGAAAGAGCCTTCGTTCATGTAAAACGAGGTCTCAATCTTATCCCCCGGAGTGACACCAAGTATGGCCTGACGGCATGGAACAAAGTATTCTCCATCCTGTATTGAGGTATCATGGAATGTGACCTTGTTTTTCCGGTTAACCTTATCAGGCTGATTCATTATACTTCTGTTGTATTCACTGTCCGGCAATGATACCGGAAGTGTCTGCTCGCCATAATCGTTAAAAAAAGGATTGGTACGTTCTACACTGAGTTCTGTGTCAGGGAATAACTGATAAGCTTTTCCTGACTCGGTATTAATAATTTTCATTTTGAGCCAATTTTACGTGAGCGGTTTCTGAGTTTCTGTTTGTTTTCAAATTCATCAAGTAAAGTGTAAGCATGTATTCCGTTCTTGTCGAGGGACTCGAGAAGCTTGAGTAACTTGAGTTCGATATCAGAGCATACAGGGGATGCAGCAGGAACAACTTCTGCAGGAGATGAAGAAGATATGTTTCCGCCTTCGGCTTTACCCATAAGACTACGGGCCTGAATGTATTTGTTCAGATCGAGCGAGCGGATGGTTCCTGCCTGTTGTGCTGCATCGAGAATACTCAATATAGGAGCAACTGTAGGATTCCGGACAGCATCGTTACTTGCCACCCACTCACGTGACATTCCTGCAGGTCCCTCGCCTACTATGACCGTAGGCCGTGAAACGAAACCACGCATTGAAGGTTCCAAAGCGGCATGATACGTCCTGCCATCCTGAGCACGGGTCACATCGATGTAACCACCAGACGCTTTTCCCGGCACACGGGTGTAATAGGTATTCCCATCAGAACTGGTGGTAATAGAATCTGCTTTACTACCTTTACTGAGCAAGCCTTTAAGAGCTGTTTTTGCAGCAGTAAGTCCAGCCATGATTAATCCACCTATAACAGCAGTACGGGCAGCAGCCGTAGCACCGAAAGTTGCAACAGAGTCCGGCTGTGCGGCCGATATTGCAGCAGCCTTAGCCTGTTCTGCTATGGCTACAGCAGTAGCTTCCGCTATTTTCTGGTTGATAATCTGTGATAAAACATCAAAGAGGATATCTACCATAGTATTGCCAAAAGCCGTCAGCATGTTTTCCTGTCCGGAAAGTACCTGGCCTAAAGCATTACCTATCTGGGAACCATATTCCTGATACTGTCCAACCTGCGCCTGTAAGGACTGTTGTATAATCTCAGTACGTTTCTGATGGTCGTCCTGTAGTTTTTTCATCTGCTGTGACATCCACTCGTCGTTCTGGGCCATTGCTTCTTCATTAGACTGACGTTTCAGTGTAGTTTCCCGGCTTTCCAGTTCTGCCTTTTTCTGATAAAAGTCCTCCATCGCCTTGATACGTATGTCCAATATCTGCTGCTCCAGCTGCTGACGCTGATCCTTTTCAAGTCCGAATATGGCTAGCCTGGCATTCAAGTCCTGAAGCAACAGTTCTTCCATAGCCTTGTTGAACTGAGTCTGTGTCTGGAGTTGCTCATCATTTCCGGAAAGGTATCTTTTTTTGAGTTCCATCTGCTGTTGCTGATAGATTAACTTCTGCTGTTCGAGTGCAGCCTTTACAGGATCGTTCTTATCATCATCCGATCCTTTTTTATCCGGGAATTTGGAGTTATAAATTTTTTTAGCGATCTCCATATATTGATTGGCAGCATTGCGTTCATCGGCAATCCAAGCAGCCAATGTTTCCTTATTCATAGCATTCAGTTCTTTTGTAATCTGAGCTTCTTTTTTCCGTTCCTCCATACGCTTTTCGATAGACTTACCTGTTAACTCATCCAAATAAGCCTGCTGGTTAGCGTATATTTCTGATGCTTCCTTGATATTTTTTTCAAATTCTGCTACCTGATCAGGAGTCCATTTAACAAAAAACATATCACCGGTATTGCGGTTCGTTTTCCACTGTCCACCATCTTTCAGAAGCTTCTGGTAAGTTGCAATATCTTCCTGGGCCTCCTTCATTTTCTTCTTTGTGACATTAATTTCTTCATCATTCATAGCCGCAAGTAATCGTTTCTGAGAAGAAACATATTCGTCTATTTTATCGGTACTGATAGACAAGATATTTCCATACTCATCCCAACCAGAAATTGCTCCAGGCATTATACGTGACAGTTCCTTCATAAGACTATTCAGCTCAGACTGTTCATCCTTAGAGAGACTTGTTTTGGCAGTCAGCTCGTTATATCTTGCAATCAAATCCGGAACTTTTTCTTCAAGCGCAAATACTTTATCATATTGTTTTTGAAAACTATCAGAAGAGGAGTCCAACAAAGAGGATAATTTTCCCAAAGAACCACCTAACCATCCCATAAAAGACTTAATGGCCGGCTCCAATTTTTTCCCGATTTTATTGTAAATAGAATCCATCTGGTCGCCAAGATTTGATTCCAGTCCGGCAAGTTCCTCCATCTGTATGGCCATCGCTCCCTGCACTCCCTGTACCTTTCCAAGAGACAGGATATAATTCTTGATGGCCTGATCCGTATTCTGCACCTCTGTAGTAACTCCACGGAAAGTGAAGGCCGTAGTTTCTCCATTCTTGGATGCAGTGATACCAAATTCCTTCAAACGTTCGTTTTCCCCGGTCATAGCATCGAGCAATGCTTCGATGAACTGGTCGATATCCTTACCCTGGGAAGATGCGATATCACCCATCTGGATAAGTTCTTCTTTTGTAGGAGTAATACCACGATTAACGAGCTTTATATATGCCTGTGTCCATTCGGCCACACTTGCCGGAGTGTCGGCAGCAAGTGTCTGTATCATCTTCATGGCCGATGCTGCAGCTTTGGCAGAACCTGTTGCATTTTTCAAAACGGCCTCGTATGTAGCAAATTCCTTACGGGTGTTGTATGCCTGTGTACCTATATCCTTCAGGTATTGCCATAACTGAACAGCGACAAAGAGTTTCATGGCAACCGTCAGTTTTGAAACTGCCTTCTCAGTATAAGACATCTCGTTCTGCACATGACGACCTGCAGCTCGCAGTTCATCCATACGGCCACGCACGCGGTCCAGCTCATTCTGCAAAGCCTGGTATTCGTCCGGATTGGCAGACTGCACCGTCTGATCGAGCTGACGCTGCAGATCGCGAGCTTTCTTCTTGAGTTGCGCCATGGTGAGTCCGGTAATGTCAAGCTTCTTTTCAAGCTCGCCCATAATCATATTGTTTTCTGATATACTCCGGCTGGCTTTCTTTACTTCTGCTTCAAGATTTTTATACTCTTCGGTTTCTTTCTTGCCGGCAGCCTCCAGCTTTATAAGCTCCTGACGCCTTTCCTTATTGACGTTTACAAGCTCACGGTTCGTTTTTACGAGTTTACGTATCTCCTGTTGTGCTTCGGATGCATCGACCGATAATATCCAGTTAATCTGGTCTTCAGTAAGTCCTTTTGCCATAATCGCTAAACATTAATGTTACCAACTCTTATCGTAATTCTCTATCTCAAGCGCACGTATCAGGTCTTTCTTGATGGCATTACGGATATCCTGTGTGTATCCATAGCGGATATCCGGTAAGGTTTCGTTATACAGTACACCCCAGATTACACGGTTATAAAGGGCCAAATTACGACGAACCTTCATGTCTTCTCTGTATCTGATATCCAGAAACCGCAAGTATGGAAGTATCTTAAACCAAAACATTCTGCCGTCCAGGTCTATAGGCTTTGCCGAAGTGAGTGATTTGTACAGGTTCCCGGTATCATAGAAATAGGCCCGTACCACTTCTGCCTGTGTTTTGTATATCACAGCCCTGTCACGGTTGACAACGCTTTTGATGTACGTCTGCTTGATGATATCTTCTGTAATCATATCCAATCTGTTTTCAGCGAAGATACATCGGGAAACAAAAAAGGCGAAGGACAACTTTTGCATTGCCTTCGCCTTAAAAAGAGCGTGTTATATCATTTAATCTTCAGCATCCATTTGAAGTCCAAAGCCAAAGCACCGGGCCGACACTGAAACCGGAATCCGGCAGCAACCATAGCATCATAGACTTCTTCTTTGGTTATACCTGCGCCAGGGGATATTTTCTTGATAGCATCGTAAACTTCGTCGGTACTAAACCAATGTGTGGTTTCGTCTTCACACAATGCAGGAAGAAATGTCTGCATAAGTGCTTCTATATAGCTGGAAGCAGCTGAGTTTTCATTCTTATTCATCGGAAATACTAATTAAGGTTGTCAAATCTTTCTTTAAATAACGCATAAGAGCAAGTGTTTCGAGCTTATCAGCATCGGAAATCTCCGGAAGGATACCTGAAGGTGTGAGAAGTACATCCTCACATCTATCGATGGCCGACAAATATAATGCAATCTGCTCACTATCGTTCGACTGCATCAGCCGAAGAGTTTTTAATGCCTTCTTGCTGAGTTGTACCCCGTTGATATTCATTTGGAGCCTCCTTTCTTTTCGGCTGCATCATACTGCCTAACAAGCATAACGGATGATGCAAACCAACCGAGGCATACTAAAGTCATGAAGGGATTAACGAAACTGAATGATAGGAGAACAACCAAAGACAGAAGTAACTGCACATCGAGCAACATTTTTCTGTTGGTAATAGATTCGCCTGTATCGGCAAATAGATTTGTGAATAATTTGTTTTCACTGTTCAGCCACATATCTAATGTGCTGATTTCTGCTTGGTTGGCAGAAGATGTTGTTTGTTTTTTCATTTTTGTTGAGCATTAAAATGAATAAATAAAATTGATTAAATACGGAGAGGGAACAAAAAAGTTCCGCTCCCCGTTGCTCAACACCTGAATCAGGCTGTGGGTGCATTAACACTCCACACGGGACGGAACTATACGATATAATAGGCTTGCCTCAGACATAAAAATGCCCGCAGCAAGGTTATTGGGCGAGCTTTCGTCGCCTGATTCAAATGTTGAGCATTGCAAATATGAGGATTTATTTTGGAATAGCAAAGAAAAAAAGGGAAAGTTTTCGTGGAGAAAAATTTCTTTGCATTTCTGCAAATATTATTTGCTTAATTGGAAATAAGTTTCTACATTTGCAAATGTAACACAAATACAAAATGAAATGAAGATTTCAAATAAAACATTATTAAATGCCTTTGTTCAAAGGCACTCAAGGGCGGTGAAACCAATGAACAAGTGGGTGGAAGATGTGATAAAAGCACAATGGACTACCCATCAACATTTGAAAGATACATTTCCTTCGGCAGACTATGTAGGTAATGGCCGATATGTTTTCAACATCAGCGGCAATAATTTTAGGATAGTGGCTGTGGTTCTGTTTATCGGAGGAATTTTGGAATTAAGATTTGTCGGTACACATGCCGAGTATGACAAAATTAAAAACTGTTCGGAGATTTAACCCCTCCGGACAGTTCACTTACAGGATCTAACTTAAAACATTGAATATGAAACCATTTAACGTCAACTGTATCACGACACGAGAGCAGTATGATGAAGTGCGTAATCGTGTTAACGAATTAATTAAAGAAGCGACCCAAAAGGGAATGTTGGAACCGAATGCGGATAACGAATACATTCGTGAAATTGCCCGCTTGGCAAAATTAAGCGCAGACTATGAGGATGAATACTTGAATATTCTTCCTCTAAAAGTAAAAAACCCTCTAATTAAGGCTATTGAAGATTACTTCTATTCTAAAGACATGAAGAGAAAAGATGCAGCAGCTGCTTTGGGACTGAATGAATCTGTATTTAGCCAAATCATGAATGGAAAAAGAAAGATTTCTGCTGCGCTCGCTAAAAAGCTTTACACAGATTTGCATATTGATGCAGATCTTATTTTGCAGAATATCTAATCTAAAAATACCGTCAAAACGGTAAATCTCAAAAACGCCTTGTCATTCGATTTTGAATGACAAGGCATTTTGATTTCAGTTACTTATCATATGAAAGAACTGTATTTTTAAGCTCTTCTGTGAAGTTATATATATCATCAAGAGATTTAATTTCGTGCTTAGTTTCTTTCTTATTCTCATCGAATGTTGCAATATATTTTTTAGAAACAGCATTAAAATACATTCTACATATAGGCTTTCTGTTATTGTCGTCAAGCAGGATTGCAAAATATGTCTGAGCGTCTCTATAAACCACTCTTGAAATATCAACAAATGGTCGAAGGATGGACTTCACAATCAGATAACTTTCTATCTCTTCTTCAGTAGTTACTATCTTATTCTCATCAGTCGGCTGTTCGTTCGCTTCAACTGGCTTTTGTGTTACAGGAACCTGTTCTTTCTGTTCAATATCGGCTTCTGTCTTGAATGCAGATTTGAGTCTGTCTGAAATTATCTCATTGATATATCCAGAGATAGACCTTTTTGTAAGTGAAGTAAACTGCTCAAGTAATTTTGCAGTCATAACACCATCGTAAACCTGCTTAGATATATACTTAACAAATTCCGGAGAAGGATTTGAAAATTCCCTTGCAAGAACCGCCTTCAGTTCACCCATATATTTCAACTCACTGGCAGAACTTAGGATATTATCTACATCAAAATATGATTTGTGGAATTTCTTGATTTCCTCAATTTGGGAGTCTTTTATATCTGTAATGTCTACTTCAAGGAAAGGTTTGTCATCCATCTTGTTTGGCTCTAGCAGATCAGTATAAAAGCGATATATTATACCATTGGTCAGTAGGCCAAACTTTGCTTTAGAGACATTAAAGTATCGCATCAGCTGATTATCGTGCAGTTTGAGGTCTTGTGCCCAGTGCTTACACTCAATCAAAAGAATTGGTTCACCATCCTTCATTATGGCATAATCAATTTTTTCTCCCTTCTTCATTGCGATGTCACATGTCATCTCCGGAACAACTTCAAGGGGATTAAATACATCATACCCTAAAGCATTAATAAATGGCATGATAAACGCATTCTTTGTAGCTTCTTCTGTCTGAATGCTATCCTTCAGCTTTATCACTCGTTCAGACAGTTGTTTAATATTATCTTTAAAGTCCATAGGAATAAGTTTTATATGTTTTCAATTTTACTATAAATATCGTATTTGCTTGCATAAGGATTAGCCATTAAATAATCTAATCCTTTTTTATGTTTAGAAACATTGACGCCAAGAATCAAATCTTCAGGCTCACAAGTCGGATCATTAGTTCCTCCTTCTCTAAAATTACTATAGTAAAAATGTATATATTGCGCTTTTTATCATAAGCAGCATAAGAACATATCAAATAGTCATTCTCGTTTATTTGCTTATAATAAAAGCCATCTGTATGACAAGCTGACTCGAACTTATATTCATTATACTTGAAAGAATTATTGCTTAGATATTTTATTACTTCGTCTCTGTTATATAGTTTACGATATTTATCATCAATAAGCATTCTTAATTGATGCTTAGTATCATCATTTAAAGAATATTCTGAACAGCATTTTATTAAATCGGACCTCTTAAAAATCATTGACGGATTAGATGAATACAATGCTTCCAAATAAATCTTATTGATAGGGTCTAAAGACTTTTTGAAATAGCATCCGATGTAATCATGAATCTTATTGTTAATATTTTTATAGTTAACAAGACCTAATTTCCCCGATTCCAGATGTATATAATACTTTTTCTTACCATCTAATGAGCAACAATAGAACCCCAATGTATTACATAGGGATCTTTTCATATCATCATCCAAAGGAAGCATCTTGGCTTTTGTTTTGCCTGTTCTCTTATTAGTTGACAATTGAAATAGACTTTTAAAATCGAACTGCTCCATATATTTGTACAATTATTGTTATGCACAAAAGTAGTATTAAAATCTTATGTAGTGCAATTTTTAGACTAAATTTCAATCTATAAAAAAAGGAGCGTATTGAGCTCCTTTGTAGATTAAATGATATATCCTGCTAATTCCAGACTATCTAAAAAAGTATCTGCCGAACTTATTGCAATATCGACCCCATGAAGTTCCCGGTATCTGCGAGCGAAGTTCTGCATAAATTCCTGATTGGTACATTCACTGTCAAAACGGCTGCCCTCACGAAGCTTGGTTACGAAATCTTCTGGGCTGGTGGCGGTAATTGTACCACCATCCAGCAGGTTATAAGTCTTTATCATCTTGCTAATTTTTTGGTTCTAAGTTTATAAAAAAGTTTCTGTTTCTCATCGAGGAATGGAATATTCTCAAGGCCGGTGTTAGCTGCTATTCCGCTTTTCGCAAAGGTAATCAATCCGTTCAAAAAGCGTACCCAATTTTCCATCTTTGTGAAATTCGTTGTTCCTGAATGCTGGCGGAACTCAACCGTTCTGTGTCTTGCGTAGGCTTCGAGGTTAACCTTGCGGTATCGGTTGTTTCCGAAAGCTGCTCGCAAGTCATTAATGTTTTGTGCAGCCTGAATATCTGCTGTTGAAATGGAACTCAAGCCTTTGCAGTAATAGTTTTGTCTTCTTGATTGCGGCATGAAGGAATCAATCACCCTTTCAAGGTGTTTGTAACTCAAGGCGAGGTTTTTCCATGTCTGAAGGTCGAAATCGGCTGCATCCATGTGGATGTGTAATCCGCAACTGTCGTTTACCTTTACATCGCAAAACTCAAGTACCCAACAAACCTTTTCGAGTTCTTTCAATCCGACTTCACCCTCAAGAACTGGGCTTACAAGCTCGAAGGTATTGTTTCCGGAAAGACTGGCGTCCGTTACAAGTTTCCAATGGTTTCTTGTTATGTGGTTGTAACCTTCAACTGCTACTTCTATACCGGCTGCCCTGAGTTCGCTGGCAAGCTTTTCTCTGGTGCAATTATAAGCCTCTATCTCGACACCGAACTTGCGTGTGAAAGTGTAATCGAGTACTGAATTTACCGGAATATTCTGGCCGGCTCTCTCAAGCATCTTCTTATAAACATTCTGTACAAAACCGTAATTGCCATTCGTTACAAGGTCGGCTACCTGACGGCGTGTTAGGCCAAGCTGAAGGAGCTGCTCTATTTTTCTGGTCTTTGTAGTAGTCTGTGATAATATTGCTGTAATCTGTTCGTTCATAATGCTTTACCTTTATTATTGTACCGCTAAGGTAACACTATAAACTCACACAAAGTAGTAGTACTTGCTTTATTATCAGGGTTTTAGGCTTGTTTATCTTATGGGCTTATACAAGTAAAATATTGATGCAAAAAGCTTGTAATTGTATTAAGTCAGGAATCAATTCTTACTAATATCACCATCATCATCATTAAAAGCCATATCAAACATTGTTTCCTTAACCAAGGTTAGCAGAACCTTCTCGATTCCTCTGTTATAACGATCTCTATTTCTCATCCACCAGGAATGGAATGTTTCTTCTTCTAATACATTAGAGTTTTGAGTTTTATAACTCCACATGATATAATCATGCACAATTGTTTCAATATCATTCATAACTTAAATCTCTTTTTTTCATTTTATCATTATAACTACACAAGGATAAATTTGGACCATATGTTCTTCTATTTTTTTCAAGAAAAAGTTCGTTATTATCCCCAAACGATAAAATCATTATACTACTATAATGATTTACAAAAGAGATTCTTTTCTCTAACATCCGAAGTTTGTACTTTTGGACAATCGGTAATTTTGCTGAGAAATCTTAAATTAGGAGGATATGTACATAAATGACATTTTCTTTAAAGCTAACTCTGTTCAATACCACATATTACTCAAAGAACCTATCTGTGGTGTTTCTTTTGAAGAGATAAAAGTAAAGGCAGAAAAAGAGGTCAAGTCGTATATGCTAAAAGAGTCTATTCCTGGGCCATACAAAATTCTTTTTTTGTAAGCAGAGTTTTACAATTAAGCCCCTACCTGCTTAGTAGGGGCTTTTTATATTGTTTTTATAAATATTCTGGTGAGGTGGAACCTATCCTTCTATATATTAATATAGTTGTTCCCTTCATGCAGGTCGTGCGTCTTTTTACGGCCACCTCAGATTCCACACACCCTTGTCAAATAATCCTTTTTTTATCATAGTCACTCCTTTCTTTTCTTTCTTTTGAAAATTATCAAATGCCTGAATCACTTGGAAAGCAGAAATGATTACACATAATAGCATCATTATCGGAGGCAACAGATTAAGACTACCTAACCACATGAAAGTACATAGGAATCATTTTATTTTGTGCAAAAATACTTTTATTACATTATAAAGGCAAATTAATAAAGACATTTTAACAGGCATTACTTACCAACGCCAAATATTGTAATTAACAGATACCGCCAAAACAGGAGTTAATCCACTCTTTCCAAATCCATATCCAGCAGACAACCCTATCCCCCACCGTTTAGGCTTGCTTATTATATCACGATATATGTATTGTGTTTCATAAACAGTCTTAGGATAAACCCGGAGTTCATCCAGACGCGGCGCGACACCACTTACTCTCGCATAATAATTGCTATCCTGATACACCTTATATTCCCTCAGATGTACACAACTGTCCGTTCTTATGGTATCTGTATTGTCTACCCATGCCAGATATGAAAATGGAGAAAGTATGTACTGTGTATCTACAAGTACTTTAGTCACAACAATAGGAGCACTTTGTATAGTGTCGTACTTTGGAACTTCCTTTACTGAAGGTGACCGGCAGCACCAACCCAAGCCAAAGGCAAGAATGGCTATTGATATATAAGGCAAATATTTCATTACTCCTCCTTTCTAAATAAGCCATTAACATCGAAGATAGGTTTCATAATCCTATCACATTCGGCTTTTGTTTTCTCATCAGCTGATATTGCTGCTTCATGGGCTGCACGCTTTAAAGCTTCAATATCCAACTTATACTTTTTATCAAACTCCTTATCTGCTTGCTCAAAGGATTCCTTGAAACGATTTTGGCTAACCTCTTTAGGCTGTTGTACTGGCATGATACATACCAATACAACAATAATGCTATCAGCTATCATAATCAATCATTCATGGTTTGACAACTATTTCCGGAATAAACGGATATTCAGCACGAACATCGAAACATGGACATTCCTTAATCCATTCTTCCGGTTCCACAATTCCGTCATCGTCAAGATCCGGGCTTGTGTCACGGTGACCTAACACTTCCACTATCTCATATTTCTTACAGAGTTCTTGTATCAGACTGGCGAGTGCCTTCTTCTGCTCAGGAGTTCTGGTATCAGCAGCCTTGCCATTTGCATCCAGCCCACCCACATAACAGATACCTATCGAATGCCTGTTATATGAAACTCCGCTGAAACCTTTACTATTACAGTGAGCACCATCAATAGTAAGCGAACGACCAACCTCTACCGTTCCATCCAACCGAATAACGTAGTTATAACCAATGGTATTAAAATTACGTTGAAGGTGCATCTGGGTAATTTCCTTCTTTCCTATGTCCTGCCCGGCACGAGTTGCAGAGCAATGGACTACAATCGAATCAATTTTGTTCATCCTTCTTTCCCTCCTTTATTGTTTTAATGAGTTTCTGAGCTTCTTCCGGAGACAGACATTCCACAATCTTCGATGCCATATCAGCGACCTCTGCAGCATGGCTTTTCTTTTTCTTAAGATTCTCCACTACAGACACCCCCTCGATTATCAATACTCCCAAAGTACCAATAATGGCACCATAAGGTAGATTATACCAGGGAAAGCACAGACCAAGAATATCAATAAAGACAAAGTAAAACACCAACCTGAAGTAGTCTACTATCTTGGCACCAGTCTTTCTAAGCGGTCTACTCCTAATCTTTTCTTTATTTGCCCTGGCTGCATCAATGCCAGTCCACATGTCCCACATACAAGCGAGCGCAATCAGAACCATACATGCAAAGATGATTATAATTCCACTTCTGATGTCCTGTGTAATAAAACCTACGTACTTCTCCATATCACACTACATGTTTATCGGACCAACACTTTGCCATCCATCCGAGGATGATTCCAGCAGCAAAGGCTCCTGTAGAAACAATACTTGCCCAGAATGGGACATACTGATAATAAGCCAACAGTCCGATAACTACAGCTATCACAATAACGAAAACAATTAATTTCTTCTTCATAATCAATTTATATTTAGAGTTTAATTTTTGTTACATTCCAAAGTTATCCTATTGAACCCCATTTGCATAGGACAAGGTTATCTCCTTAAGATTGAACCAATCGGATGCAGAAGCATCGAACATAAGAGTCCAGCCGATGGAGTTCAGTTCCTTGGATTCAAATGGTACTATGCTGTGCTTCCTGGAAAGCATATTGAGCCATGGTTCCTTATTCTTGTGAGCAAGCATATAGGCTCTGACATGATTCAAAAGATCAAGAGCAGTGTCGCTTATAAGGACTTCTTCAACAATATCGGCAGAGTTCGTGACCTTTGTGGCTACAGTTACTGCAAGACGCTGAGTGTCCTCGATGGAGTTATTAGAATTACGATCCGAATCGAACTCTCCGAAATCGACAAACAGGTATGTTCCGGAAAGCTTATCAACTCTTCGTTTAACGGCCTCCAAACTTTGACCGAAGACCAGAGACTGTATTCCCGGCAGAACAGGCTCCGGAAGCTGACGGACATATTCCTGAAGTTCCGTATATTGAGGTAACTTACTACGACCATTCAGGAATATATCATTCACACCGTTACGGCCGGGAATTACTGCGAAAAATTTCAACAAATCGAGTATTATCATATTAGTATCTGTTTAATGATTGACAATGGCAGACCTGTTTCCTTCTCGATATCCACCAGCTCCATTTTTGCTGCATTGAGAGAACGCACGCTTTCTATCACCTTCTTCCGGAGTATTACCAGGTACTGCAATAGCCCCATCCTTTCCACCTGTGTGATATCTCCGTATCCGTCTGAAGCCAGATTATACAGGGACTCAAGTGCACCTATAGATATAGCCGACTTCTTCATATCACGGCCAGCAGTGAGAATACTGTATTCAGTCTTTGTGAACAGGAAGTTTACGAATGCCTGGAAATTCAATGATATGGCATGAAGGCGTTCGCGAGAAACCTTCTCGAAATCGGATGCAAGTCTGTGAGCTGACTCAGATGTATAAGGATCCGGATGGTAAAGTATGGCTGCCAACAAAGGAAGCATCTTCTCTCCTTTGCCTATGAGCTGACGTGCCTCGATGAACTGCAAGGCTGTAAGCGATGTACTCAAGGTGTCGAAACTTGTGGATATGGTGTAGCCTGTATAATGCTTTCCGTTTACCATTATACCGGTAATGAACTGACGGCAGAAACATAAGTCAAGCGTGAACCTGTAATCGAGCCTTCTCAATACCTTTGCCATGGTAACACCCTGCAGCCTCTCCGGTGGGATTCTCTTGCAGAGCTGGTAGGTATAATCGTCCAATCCCTGCAATGCTTCATCATTGTTGGGATATGATATCCGGAACAGGAATGTCACCTGCTCTGCCAGCATAACGAGGTTGGCAAACGCATCTTCTCCCTTTATCTTCCTGACGTCCCATCCGAAGAACCTGCAGACATAGTTTATCCTGACCATGGCCGGAGACAACTTGCCTGTAGCCATGGATATCAGGTCCCTGACAAGCTGGAGATACTGGAACTCATTCCTTATAAGCTCCCATCTGTTCGGTATCTGATACATCAAATCTCCACACTGTACACGTATATAGTCATCATTCAGACTCATGGCATCAAATAGAATTTATCACCAGACTGGAGGTAAGATTCTTCTGTACTTACGTTTCCACCTTCTGAATTCGACAATATGGTATCTATATCTCTGAGTAATTGGTCGGCTTCACTCTTTAACTGTTCCGATAATGTAAGAATTCTATTTTGCTCATCGCTACCGGCACGGGATGCGGTGGAATCATCAAAAAGGCTACGGATCGTTGAAGGGAACTCAATGATATCGAACTGACGCAATGACTTTGATATGGTGTACATGGCGAGACAGCGGTCAAGCTTACGGAAAAGACTTTCCTGATCTTCATCCGGAACACGTGAATAATAACCGTTCATGTAGTCCTCAAGTGCCTCACGCTGGAAAGGGATGATACGGAAAAAGAAGAGATACGAACCATCTATAGGGTATAACTCATCGAAATCAGGAGCTGTCTTTATACGCAAACCTGACAGGATCTTCTTGTACCTTGTTTCATTCCAGGAACTGATATCAGACTTCTCAAGTACCTGAACAAGGCTGTCCATGGCATTGTAATAATTCTCTGTGAAGGCCCTGCGCATTGATTCCTGTTCATGCTTGTATATATCAATCTCCTGCTTTCTGCGATTGATAGCATCAAATACTACCTGTTTTGCAAGGGTAAGATTTGCTACTGCAGTTCTCAACTCCTCATAGGCCTCTCCGTTGGCTGTACTTACTATCTCTGCATATACTTCCGGAGTTATTATAACGCATACCTGTTTCTTGGCAGATTTTGCACTACTGCCAAGTTCGGAGAAAGATATGTTGCTGTCCATGAATGGCACATATTCCCTAAATGTGGCCACATCGGTAAATAATTCTTCTAATATCATGGCTGCTGGTTGTTTAATCGGTTTGACGGTGATAATTCTTCCTGACGAGCCGGTACTTCACGGTAAAAGCCGATTCTGTATCCCTGTTCGTACAGGTGTGGGAAATTTACCTTGATGGCCCAGTTGAATGGCTCACAGCAAATCTCATCTTCCGGATTGAGCTGCATAAGATAGATGAGATAGTTATAATAGGCATCAGATCCGGACTTGCTGATGACTCCATCCTTACTCACGGAAGATATACTTGAATCAAGGCCTACTGAAGATAGGAGAACTTCATCGGCTCGCTTATCGTAAGAAATCAAGGATTCGATGTACTCTTTATACTTAAGGTCAAGAGTCTGGAACTGCCATTCTTCTACACCATTGGAAGACTTGAAGCTATATGTTGCATAAGTCTTTCCCTGGTTGTCTGCTCCGGAAAGGAAATTGGTCACTTCCCTCAATTTCAGACTGATGTATTTCAGAACCAGGGCTTCCTCAAAATCTGTCCCTATTTCAATGCCTGCAAAATTATGCAAGGCGAGATTCTTTTGTTTGCGCTTCTTATTATCCTCACAAAGCTTCTGGATCTGCATTCTCTTACTCTGTACCCATGCATCCGGAATAATGATATGGACTTTTGCAGCCAAAGCATTATTCAGGAATGAATTTATATATCTGGCTATGGTGTTACTGCCTTTTATATACTCCCTTGTTCCTTCATGAGTCTCGTTCTGGCCGTAAAACTCGTTTACAGACTTCTCACGATGATGACTGATAGCTGCAAAATTATATCTTGCCACATCGTTCAGCCTGAACTTTGGGTATATGCTGAAGCTGCTGGAAATACCGTATGCAAAACGGCCTACTGCAACCGCTGTGAAATCCCGGTCTGTAACCAGTGAATATGCCACATCCTTCTTGAGTGTGGCAAGCCGGCAATGGTTGTTTTCCATGGCCTCTATACCGGCAATGGGCAAAACACCTGGAACTATACCTTTTCCGACAGAAAAGCGGAATTTGCAAAAGAAATCCCTGAAATAATAGAAATTCTTGATACATGCTTTGGCAAAATCCTTAGGTCCTTGGACTATACCGTTATCCTCCCAACTGTCAAGCCATGCCTTTATCTCCGGAACTTCCTGCCAGACACGCTTGATTTTGCCGTCTACAAGTCCCATCTTATATACAGCCGGGCCATTGCCGTACAACATATCGCACTGCTTTGTGATAAGCCTTGGCAACAACCTGTTCTTCTTGATATCACTTGCAACCTCCAGACATTTAAGGTCATTCCATCCTCTGCTGAGTATATGATATCCGTTAATGCTCATCCAATGTGGCTGCTCTGTTAAGTTAAGCAGAGAGGAAGGCAATTGGAAGTCCTGATCAAGGGCTGGCATGGAGGCCTGTGATCCTACCTGAAAGGAATAGGATGTGCCTTCATTGATAAACACACCAAAGTTCCCATACATATCCATCTGTTCATTCATAACCAGTTTATTTTATGTAGTTTATACCCATCGTTAGGGAATGCCATATAACGGATAAGTATCTTATAACACATTCGTGGTTCTCCATTCCCATCTGTAAACAAAAACAAGTTCTCACCATCTACACTGAACTTCTCTTGAGGTAATTGAGTACGCCATTTGCAGCCTTCCTTAACCGTCAGCTTATTGCTTGCTATACCTCTATTCCTAGAACAGGGAAAGAAGGCTACCGTAAAGCAACCATCCGGAAGCTTTGATATTTCTTTTGCCCATTGCATTGCAATCGGACCCGATATAGTAGTGGATTCATCTATCGTTTTCATACTCAAATTTAGGCTGCAAAACGGGGTACAGAAAGGACCAAATCATATTTCCCGATTTTCTGGATTGGTGCCGGGCATACCGGATTCTTAGCGGGGCGTGTTGGTCCGGGCGGTGTAAAAATTTCTGCTGTCCGTTATCGGTATGGCTAAAAGCTGACTGTCAAATAAATACACATTAATACGATGGTAAACGATATAGATTATTGCGCTAATACCAATAATTATATTTCAAAAAATCAGCTTGTTACGACATTATCCAACAGATTATCGGGATAATTGGATAATTCAGACTTAATAGAATCACCATATTTGCCGTATAAAAGATAAATCAAAGCTGAAGGTATCTGAGTAGTTAAACCAGCCTGTCGTTTCAAAGGGACTTTCTTTTCACTTGTTTTGTCAAGTTCTATTTTGCCATTGGTTTTCTTGAGTGGAGAGAGAGGAATAGCACTCACAAGGTTCGGACATTCGTTTTCATCTATGAGAAGCTCCGGTAATACGTTACTTCTGCCTGACATTATCATTGCCATAAGTTTGAACTGCTGCCAGTGATAGATGGTTCCCTGCCCTTCGTTCATCAACTCAACGGTAAAGCCATAGTTTTCAAGTTCCTTCTTCATAGCACGGCTGTCTGTTCCTACCTGCTCAAGTTCCTCGCGTGTCTTGTTTCCGGCACGGTCGGGATAAAGAACTATGTGCTTGCTCAAAGAATCGGAACCGAAGAACTCCCATATCTGTCGGGCCAGTTCGGGCTGCTCATCCGGATAACAGCAATAAAACTCTTTTATGATACGGAACTGACGGCCATAGTTCTTTTCTTGGCCGACTACAATGCTCGAGAAGTGTCCGGGATCATAGCCAAGATACAGAGTGTCACGTTTATTGAAATGCTTTAAGTACCTGGCTGTCAAGATAAAGTGTTCTTTCAAATCTAACTTCAAAATACTATCATAAATATAACCATCTGAAAAGCAATGCTTTGACTTATTAAAGTTAACGAAAAACTTATTAACAACAGCCTTTCTGCGTACAGCACAAATTGCTGTCAGAAATTCGTCTACGTCAAGGGTTTCCATCTGCGTTTTGAAGAATTTCGGTCCCAGAATATCCTTATTTGCAAAAGAACTGGCTCTGATATATAAAGTTGCATTTCTACGCATATCTGCCAACCTTGGCTGCCAGATGGCCAGCCTTCTGTCCGCTTTCTCTATATCCAGACGCAATTTCTCAAGAGTGACAGGATTGGTTGTATGCTTTTGCTTGAAAATACTGTCATGCTTGGTGAAGAGTGCTTCGTTTACATGGAGTGCTACAGTTATGATTTCGTTGATAAGCTGGCGGTTCACATTTTCCTCATAAGATTCAAACCAGTCATCTTCATTCAAGTCTACTCTGGCAGTATCGGAGACACCGGTCCATCCCTGGTAATAGGGGGACCTACGGATTTCTGCCGATGATCCACGCAATGACGGGAAAAGTCGTGTCTTGAGTTTTTCTCCGTCATTGTGTTTCATTTCTTCCACGAATGCATGAACACCACTCTGACCGGCAACTGATTCAGGCTGGTCGGAACTTACAAGCTGGAAGTGATGGCCGTTACGAAATACAATAGAATGTTTGGGGTATGATATCGGTCGCCTGGGCATACGGAAATGTGTAGGCAATTTGCTTTCTCCGGCCACGTAATCAATGCCTTCCTGGAGCATCGGCCTTATGTGTCCGTTTACGGTGACCTGTTTGGCGAATGATGCCTGAATGTTCGGCCAGACGTTTGTAAGCAAAGCTACGTATGTTTTATGTACGACAAAGCTGCATTCACCAGGCATCGAATCGCCTACCCTTATCATACGGTTTGTTGTGACCTCTGTTGTCTTACCAACAGCTCTGGCTCCCTCTACAATGAGGGTATTCGGATCCACTATGTTGGCTAAGAGCTGCATTCTGTTCATGTACGAGCGTTCTATCTCGGCTGCTACTTTATCAAGTTCTTCATTTTCCATAACTATTCCTCCGTAAGTTCTTCTACAATTTCTGCTTCTTTAATATCTGCATCCCTGAGCAAACGTTTCTTATCATCCTTCTCAAGTGGAAGGTCAGATATAAGTTTGTGATAAAATCCTTCATTATACTTGGCTGCAATCTTTTTAAGGTTCTCTGAGGTATATCCAAGTTCCTCTGCAGTAAGTTCCTTAGAAAAAAGGAACACGATGCCCATGTTAGTTGTGGCTTCGGCTATTTGTGATGCACGTCTTCTACATTCGAGTGCTTCCTTATAGCATTCTTTCTGTGTCTTATAGTCGCCACGCATAGCAGAAAGTTTGGCCAAGTCCTCATATTTATCTGCGAAGTTGTCTTCCCATACCTTGATGGATACATTGTTATCGATGTTGAAATAATTGATGGCAGCATATATTCTTGCCCTGCATGTACGTTCGTCAAGACTGATTTTCTGCTGTGCAAGTATCCTAATGCGAAGCTGACGGGCTGCCCTGCTGATATTCCTCTCGTATTCGTATATCTCTGCAGCCCATTGGATTTGCTTCAAAAAAAGCTTTACATCTTCCGGGATACCGTCACATTGTCCGGTACTCAAGAATGCAGCAATCAAGTCCGGATGAATTTTATCAAGTCTATCTATAATTGTCATACACCAAATAATTCTTTACGCATATCAAGTTCCTTACGTTCGTTTTTTCGCTGCTCCAGCAGTGTGATGGAATCTATATCTCCAGTCTCAGCACGCTTGGCAAGCTCAGCATCGATATTATATTCGCCAAGAGCCTGTCCGGAATTATAGGCATCATAGTAGATATCTCCGGGAATCTTCATCCTTAGCTGGAGTGCAAGCTTCTTCTTGCCTCTGAGGTTGAGCAACTGACAGATACGGTTGATGGAGTACCCCAAGGCACCGAATGTCCGGACTTGGGATACGTATTCATCACCTATGGCCAATGTCTTATCGATGTCACTCTTTGGTTGTAATTCGTTGTCCATGGTATATAATATTTAAAGTTTCTTCTACAGAAAACAGTGTTCCGTCACGATAAAGTCTGACTGGCTGTTCCGGGAACATAGCTTTATAACGGTTGATGGTTCCAGCAACATACTTCGGATCGATCTCCATAGCATGGCAGATACGGTCAACCTGCTGGCATGCCATAAGGGTTGAGCCACTACCTGAGAAGATATCGAGAACAATATCACCATGAGCAGACGAATTGCATACGGGATAAGCCATTAAAGCAATTGGTTTCATGGTTGGATGAATAGCATTACGCTGCGGTTTATCAAAGAACCATGTTGTAGTCTGCTTGCGATCGGAGTACCATTTATGGCTGGCACCAGGTTTCCATCCATACAGACAAGGCTCATGCTGCCACTGATAATCCTGACGTCCCATAACCATGGAATTCTTTACCCAAACGCAACACTGCGCAATCTTGAATCCGGTTTTACGGAGTGATGCACGGAAGTTCTCTCCTTCCGAATCAGCATGAAAAACGTAATATGAACCACCAGGTTTGAGACAGGCAAACATCACACCGAATACCTGACGAAGGAACGTGGCAAACATATCATTCTCCATGGAATCATTCTGGATGGTAAGTTCATCCTCAGTACCACCCGTATAAGCTACATTATATGGCGGATCTGTAACAATCAGGTCTGCCTGCATACCATTCATCAGAGTTGTTATATCTGATTTCAAACGACAATCGCCACACATCAGACGGTTATTTCCAAGCAACCATACATCACCCGGTTTGACAAAAAGAGCATCCTCTTCTTCATCCGGGATAGTAAAATCAACTGAATCTTCCTGAATATCCGTTGCATCATGTTCCTGGGAGAACAAAGGTTGTGCAGGAGAATAATCCACCGTCTTGACCTCATAACCAAGATTAAATCTGTCGAGTGTATCCGTACTGATATCATACTTTTTGAAAAGCAGTGTATCAGGGTTTTTCTTGGCAAACTCACTGTTATAGGCTGCAATCTCTTCTACTGCTTCCTTCTTGTCGGCTGCAAAGATTGGTTCGTATGGTATCTCCGGGATATCAAACCCAGCCTTACGCAAAGCCAGCAAAGCCTTTCTCCTCTGGTGAGCATCAATAATCCATAACTTACCGTCCGGATCCTTCCATGCCTTGAATGCATACTTGAAACCTCTGGTAATAATCAGCATCTGAAGCTTGGCCAGCTTGTCAGGATCTGAAATCTTAAAGTCTTCCTGAAGCTCAAGAAAACTATCGATGGGTGCAGTTGGCAGTCCACCCAGATTGTATACTTCTATTTGTTTGTTCATGATTTAATAGATTGTAATATTGTTTTAAATAGCAGTTCTTTATCCCGATGCCGTTGAAGTAAAGTGCGAAACTTGCTTTGCTTATCGGCCAGTTCCGGATTCTTAAGTTTTGCTTCGTATCTGCGTATATTATCAAGTACACATTTATGACGACGAAGGAACTCCTGAGGATCTTTTTTGAGAAGCTGTTCAAGTTCGGAACGTTCGGATTTATGGCTAATAAGAGGATGGCGATAAAGGAACTTACCTGTATCGTTATACGATTGAAGCTCGGAAAAAGCAAGAAGGTTCTGAATACGCAATTCCACCATCTGCATGACTGCACCTGAAGTTGGAGCCGTATCCAGAACCTTATCGAGTTCTTTCATTTTTCGCCAGGCTATAATTCTGGCATTATAGATTATAGTGGCGGTCTGAACATTCTCATCTGTAAGATTATTCCAGTCTATTTTGGGGAACTCTTCTTCCTTTTGGATTTTGCCGGACGTTCTTTTTTTTTCTCTTCTTCAAGAGCCTGTTTAGCCTGTTCTGCACGTTCCTCAGCTTCTTCAGCACGCTGTTCGGCTTCCTCTACCTTTTCTTCAGCTTCCTCGGCACGTAGCTCGGCATCATCAGCCCTTTCCTCGGCTTCGGCAGCTCTCTGTTCAGCTTCGGCTATAAGATGTTCGGAATCATCTGTTACGGTGCCGCTTTTTACAAGGGATTCTGGCCGAGGTTCCGGTTCTGGAGATGGAACTTCCGGCTGTAATTCTGGCTTTGGTTCCGGCTCTGATTTCTTGCGTCTGAATTCACGAATCTCTTCTTTCGTTGCATAATCAAGCAAAGAGAGAAGTATTTCATCGCCCAGCTTTTTCGCATATAAAGTGAAACGTCGCTTATCCGGATGTTCCGGGCATAGCTTGAGCAAAAATTCCAAGTCAACGCTTGCGGAATCAGCATTCCGCAATGCATTGAAATGAGACTTCTTTTCCTTATATGAATATTTTGCCATATTAAAAACCTTTAAGCAGTTTGAACTCGTGAGCCCGACACCTCAACCAATGTCTGGGAATCAAAAACTATGAAAGTAATTCTGCTACCGGCTTTGGCTGTCCATGTAGCACCATCTTCAAGAACGAAAGCTGTACTATCGGCAATAGTAGCAGCCTTCTCGTCGGTAGCTGTACCTTCAAGGGTGATATATCTGCCTTTATCGGAAGCAGTGATACCACTTACAGAAGATATTGCATAAGTAGCTGAAGTACCAGCAGGGATTTTATATGTATCAACACCTGGTTTGATAGCCAGTGCAGTTGCATCGGCAGAATGCGTTGCAGGTTCACTGCGAACAATAGTTCCGGTGTACTTATAATACTGGTCGATTGATGTACGTGTAAATGTGAATGTAACATATCGGCCATCCTTATCGTTTTTATTCTCAAAGCTTGATAAAATCATAGGTCTGTCTACACTACCTAACACATACCAGTCAGTTTCTCCAATTTCATGAAAAAGAATGATGAATTTACCACCGGCATATTCTTCCTGGAAATTCAGGAGATTCTCACGCATACCACCCATTATGATTGCAAAGGTGTTGGTACCGGAAGTAGTGATATCACCCTTTTCTCCGGATCCTGTATATGTAGGAATATCATGAGCTTCAAAATATCTCATATATTCGCCTTCCTTCATAGGTATCTGACCAACCTCTCTCGATGCATTCGGTTTTGGAAAAGGCTTGGTAATGTCAACCTGATCAACAGAAATCAAATGTACTTGATAAGCAATATTAGAGCCATGTGTCTGACGGTCGGAAACGTCTTTGATATCACCAATAGTCATCATAGTAGCCAGGCTCGTACCAATACCGAAAACAGAGCCTGGCTCTAAGAATATATTGACTAAACACACTATTGCCACAATCAGTGAACAAAGCAAGAACGATTTCAATATTTCTTTACGTGTAAATTTATTATTCATAATTTATCAGTTTAAGGGTGGGCTTCCCCACCCAGTTTTTAAACTATAGAAATTATCTCACACCCGGAACATTTGGCTGAAGAGCTGCATTAATGGTTCGCTTACCTCCTACACATCGTTCAAGTTCAAGGAAATTCTTTTCAGAATTCATTACAACCATAATGTAATCCCCTACAGCGGAAGGTGTCCATGCTGCAGTGATATCAGCAAACTTACCACTCTTATCAATGCTTTGTGCCTGAGTAGTATTACCACATTCAATGATATAGACTACACCAGCTTTAGCATTGCTGATATCCGTAATTTTCTGGGATGCTGAAGTATTCTGAACTGTTTCGAACCAGAAACCCTTGGTTGCATCACAAGTGGTAGCATCATCGGCCAATGAAACACATGGCTTGTTCATGAAAATCTGCTGCCATACGAAGCTGTTTTCCTTCAAAGCTGCAGCAGAATCGAAGTTCTTTCCCACGAATGCAGCCGAACATCCTTCTTTCCATACAGACCAGCCCTTAACCAGTTCCATATCTTCCTTCAGTTTGAAGTTCAGCATTTCGCCCGGAACATATTCAAGGAACTGAAGGTTACCAGGCTCCTGAATGAACATCAATGGCAACTGTCCAAGGTATGGAAGCCAGATGATACGCATTTCTGTGTCAGGCAATTTATATTTGTATGAGTCCGGGCCTGAGAAATCAATATCCTTGCCATACTTGGCACGAACATTCTTAAGGTACCAAGGCTGATGTGCCTTGTTAAGGTAGATACACATGTTGTCGAGTTCTATATCCTCACTGCACTGAGACTGTACATCGCTGTAAAACTCAAGAGCTGCATCAAGCATATCATCCTGAGTATAACTACGATAGGACTCATCGTCATTCAAAAGAAGTTTATTCTCATGATAATAACGAATCAAAGTATAGAGAATACCTGTTGCGGTGTTGAGATAAGGACCAGGCTTGCCAGTTTCCGGCTTAACATACATACCACGGATTCGACGTTTGTTCTGCTCTACTTGTGCTGTTTCCAGCGTATTCAAAATAAAGAACTCAATCATGCTCCACTTGATAGGATCAGAACCTTCTTTGTTGAGATATGCTATGTACATACGTTCAAGTTCCTTCATCTGACCGAATGAGAGCTTAATCATCGCATCGTCCACATATCCGCGTTCCGGCTGGATGGTGGCTCCACCTTTCCAAACTTCTCCCGGCTGATATGCCTGAGAAACTTCTGAGAAGTAAGCATTAAATACAAGGTCGGAGTCCTGGATACCATACCGAACAGGGAAATACTGAGTGACATCACGTTTCATCAGCACACGTGCGATAAGAGCATCCTGACGCAAAACAATGTAGTTATTTCCACCCGGAACTGATTTTACACCTGAATAGTCTGTTGCAAACTTGCCTTCAGAGAGAGCCTGCACCTGGTTAAGGTAGTTGTTCTGGTGGAGATAGTTGAAACGCTGTTTCAGAGAACGCGAATACTCAAGAACAGCCTTACGGAATGCCGGCCCGTCAGTTTCTTCATCTACTGGATTGGCAGCGGCATAGGACGGTTGAGCGGCAATCTTGTTCCAACGGTTATCCATTGAAAACATTGAATTTTCGATACCGAACAAGAATCTAGAAGTATCGGCAGGGCCATTATACCCATGAACAGCTAAAGGAGATGTAGTCTGAAGAGGTCTGTCCGGTGCAGCACGATGTGACATAGTTCTGACATTGTTGGCTACCTGCCCAATCATGTTAAGAACCTGAGACATTGAAGGAGTATTATCCTCTGTTTGCTGGGTAGTCTCTTCTTCAGTGTTATTTTCTGTTGCAGGATCAGAGTCACCGTTCTGCTCTGCAACAATATCTTGCAATAGAGTATATGCAGCCGTGATTTCTTCCTGAGAAATTGAAGGAGCCTGAGATTGACTATTCTCTTCTTCCATCGCTTCATGAAGAGTAACATTGTATTCCTGCTGGAAACGATTAACTACAGTCTTCCACTCTTCGTCAGTGAGAGACTGGTCCTTAGCCTTCTGAGTAAGTCCCAGAATGCTAAAAACATGTGTAAGTTTTTCTTTTAAATTCATACGCAGTTAAATTAGGAATTAAAAATATTAAGAGCTTTTTTCTTAGTGGAGACTTGAGCATCCCATTTGGCCGCCAGTTCCTGTGCATATTGCAATGTTTCGAGCAAGGATTTTTTTCCATCAACAAGACCTTTCTCTATGGCTGCCTGTGTCATAAATGTTTCGCCACGCAAGGCAGGTTCATCTTCGGGTGCATCCTTAAGCTTTTTACGGGAACGTCTGACTGTTTGAAGAAATAATTCATTCATCGGATCGAGGAACTTATGAACGAAATCCTCAGGTTTCCCGGCACACATATCATCATGTTCTTTATTCTTGAGGTCGGACTTGCTGGCACGAACAGTAATCCTCTTAAGACCAAGTTTTGCAAAATAAGAATCCCAGTCATAGAAATCAGTCATGGTACCGATACAACCTATAAGGTCATTATCTGTCAGGCAGAATACATGTTTAGCCTGGCAACCTATATAATAGGCAGCCGAACCACCGGCCATCTCAAAAAGAGTGACTGTCGGTTTTTTGAGAGAAGAAATGGTTTCGGAAAGTCGGTCAAGATACCAGGCCTCTCCACCACCGGAATTGATATGAAAGAAATGGCAAGAGATGGCCGGATTAGCTTCAGCAGCCATCAAGTCTTTTTCAAGTTGTTTGCTGCTGAAGTAATATCGGCTAGAAGATGTTATAAAACCAAAAACCCTATGGTAAGCAATGCTGGACGAAGCAAGCTCGTTTGAAGAAAAGTCTGTTGTAATATTGAAATCAGGATACTCTGCCTGAATAATAGAGAGTGCCTGCTGGCAGATCTCTGCATATTTTTTGGGGATGACAATCTGTGATACGGGTGTCAATGGGAAAACATCCATTACAGCAGAAGCGTATGCCTCTGCTGTAATCAGGAGTCCTTGTCGGGTAATCAAGAGTTGCCTCAAGTATTTAAGTGCATCATTCATGTCTTATCTTTTCAGCGAAGATACAGACATACGCTACACTGAGAAAGGACTATATAAGAGGTGAAGTCAGCATACTACACTGTATTTTAAACACTGCAGTATTCAAATTCGGGGAAATAATAACTTTAGCCGGAATATCTTCGGTACCGATTTTAATTGGATTTCCGGCAGAATCAGTAAAATTGACGATACACGAACGGAATATAGAGAAGTCAATCATATCATCAGAAACAGGCTTATCGATATTTACCTCTAAATCGCAAACATAAACTGGTCCTGCAGCCGATATTGACAGCATAGGTACAAAAGTGAAATAGTCACTTGACATAAACTGATAGGATTCCTTGCGCATAGATTTGACAGGTTGCACTTGAATTCTTACAGAAAGTTCTTTCATCTTATTATAAAGTATTGATAATTAAACAGTTCTATACATATCATACATTTTTACCCAAGTAATCGGACAAAATTATACAGTTAGTAGATGTTTTTTTGCTTCACTTTTAACATTAATTAGACAGGCAGAGTTTCTCTTTTCGCTCCTTTCTTTTTTTGCGTTGACGCAGAGCTTCACGGTATCTGTAGTAATTTTTAAGTAAAGCATCCTCGGATATGGATTCGATACCATAGGTACATAAAAACTTATGCACAACATCAATATTATCCAGAAAATGTCCTCTTCGGTCATTATCCATAAGCTGTGAATGAAGTTCCTGATTAAACATATTCCTGATATGAAGTTCTATTGCTTTTACAGCACGAACGGAAAGATAATTAAAGACAGCAGGATCCTTACCTATCCTCCTATCAGGTAAGGCAATAATAAGATTACCCGTATCCACAACAGGAACATTTTCCGGACGTCTTGACATATATTCCCATAGAATGTAATAAAGGTCTGTTGTGTCAGGGATTTTGACTTCTCCTTTGTTACAATGGTTATATTTTCCGATAATATATTCGGCTAAATAAGGTGTAATGGTAATCTTTGTCGTAATCATAGGTTTTTCTATTTTATATGGTTTTCTTAATTTTCTGCATCATACCGACCTACAGTCCTACAATTGTTTATATTATAACGTAAAAGTAATTATTTTCAAACAATTATAAAAACAATACGTTATATTTTTCTATGTAGGTCACCGTCCTACACGACCTACAATCGCTATTTTCAGACATTTTTGTAGGTTGGAGCAATACTTAACCTACCGACCTACAAAAAACAGCTTTGACCTACAAAACCTACACCGACCTACTGACCTACACTATATAGGTTATATATATTATCTTATTAGAAAATTATATATATATCTATCA
>ERZ773111.365-NODE-365-length-32898-cov-13.255397_pt1 | contig 32898 bp, 46 predicted proteins | sample MGYA00580567_ERZ773111 | MGnify/ENA primary metagenome ERZ773111 (study PRJEB29015, sample SAMEA2737875) | human gut metagenome | biome: human gut; feature: human-associated habitat; material: faeces | place: China | collected 2012 ...
TTCGTAATGCGAAGGTCGTAGGTTCGACTCCTATTATCGGCACCATTAAAATCAATAAGTTACACATCATTAGTACCTTCCTTATTTTTTGACTGGGACAAATTTGGGACCGATGGGTTCAGGATCGAGTCTATTTGCCGTGCGTGTTCGGTAAGGTGATTAGGTGCAAGGTGAGCATATCGACGAACCATTTCGATAGACTCCCAGCCTCCCATTTCCTGTAAAACTGACAACGGGACTCCGGCTTGAACCAGCCAACTTGCCCAGGTGTGTCTCAAGTCGTGAAATCTGAAATCATCAATACCAGCCCGTCTCAGCGCCGCTTTCCAGGCTGTGTTTGCGTCATACCGCATCTTCCTTACTGTTGGCGCTTTCGTTCCGTCTGGTTTGGTACAGCTTTCCTTGTACACAAATACCCAACGGTGATGATTCCCGATTTGTTTTTTCAATACGCGACATGCAGTATCATTCAGCGCAACGCCAATTGCGCGGTTTGATTTACTCTCTTCCGGGTTTATCCATGCCACCCGGCGCTGCATATCTATTTGTTGCCATTCAAGGTTGATGATGTTCGAGCGTCTTAAGCCTGTTGCCAGTGCAAATTCAACAACAGACTTTAATGGCTCCGGACATTCATCAATCAGCCTTTGTGCTTCATGGGGCTCCAGCCAGCGGATCCGTTTATTCTTTGGTTGAGGCACTTTAATAATTGGTGCCTTATCCAGCATTTTCCATTCACGCTCTGCGGCTCTTAGTAGGGCCTTTATAAATGAAAGATGCGTAGCCTTCGTTGCAACGGACGCTGGTTTTGGCGTGTATTCTGGAACAGGTTTCCCTTTTTTTCTGCATGCTTCTGCCCTGAGTTTCCAGTTTTCCTCATGACGCCGGTTCGTCATTTTCTGCATTGCTGAATAAATTTTTGATTCAGTAATGTCTCTTAGTTGCATTCCTGCGAAATGTTGAAGCCAGAATCCGATCCGGCTTTTGTCATCGTCCAGTGATTTTTTATGTGCTTTCTCTTCAAGCCACCTGACACACGCTTCCTCGAACGTTATATCAGGTATTTCACCAAGTTTGCTGACCCGCCATGCTTCAGCCTTTAGCTTGTCATGGAGTTCTGTCGCCTGCCTTTTGTCCTTTGTTCCAAGAGACTGTTTAAATCTTTTACCGTTCGGCAATGTGAAACTGGCGTACCATATTTCACCTCTGCGGAAGAGTGACATTTTCTTTCCTCTGTTATGCCATCACCCGCGCTCACCTGGACAGTATGCAGCGGAGACTGAAGCGCCGCAATGCAGGCTTGTCGTGTTGTGAGGTAAGGAGATTTATTCTTAGTGGGATCTTTGCGTGTTGCCTGAAGACGCCCTGTGCGTATCCAGTTAATGGCAGTCGGTCTGGATATCTTGAGAAAATGACAGGCCTCATCGAGTGTGAGGCTGTATGGCTCCATTATTTCACCTCTTGCTGTGACATTGTTGAAAAATGGATACCAGCTCGTTGCTGCCAGACGATCCAACCGAGAGTCATATCCCATGCCATGTATTCGTTATCGCCGTTTTTTGCTCTCCGACGATCTACTAAGTCACCGAAACGCTTTTCCATGAATAATTCATAAGCTTCGCGTTCATCTGGTTCTACTTCCAGAGATAGGAGTGCGATTTCATAAGCACGGCGCTCAATATCGTCTCGCACGTCAAGGCTGCTGATACGCTCTTTAATTTCTTTAATCAGTTCTTTGTCGGTAAAAGTGGTCATTATGCTCCAGCCTCCGGTGCTTTTGGCATTACTGCCCAGTGAGTGATATTGACGTTTTCAAGGTCCCCGACCTGAAATGTCCACTGCCATTCTCCGGTTTCTTTTTGTCCCCAGGTGTACCAGAGAGAACGCCAGCCAATTAGCCAGCCTTCTCCGTTAGCATCGAATAACAAAACACTTTCATTTGCTGGTGGCAGTTCAGTTGACACTGGTATTACTTTGTTTTCCTGTGCTGCACATTTAGCTTCAAGCGCATCGAATTTACGCACCAGGTATTCAGCATCTGTTTCATTTACTTTCAGATCTCGCGGTACACATCTCCCACGAAGAAACCCTTCCATTTCGAAAACATTCATGCGCATTTGCGTAACTCCGATAACTCGTTAAAGCGTTCCATAAACATCCCGTAGGCATGGCCCGGTGCCAGTGGAATCACGTTGAACATCTCTGTTGCCGGGATACCTTCCAGTACAGGCCAGAAAGAGCCATCATCAAGCCCGAGATCGCGGCGTTCGGTTGCCAGCATGATGAGATCGGCATATTTCACGGGCGTACTCATAACCGGGGGTAACCCGTATTTCTCACGGATTACGGCGTCTATTTTTTCTTCCATTTGTTTATAGTCAGGAAGAAGGCGTTTCAGTGGTGCGGGAATGTCCTGGCAATACGCTTCTGTTGCATCATGCATTAACGCTTCAAAAGCAAATTCCTGCGGCACCAGCTGGCTGCAAAGAACCGCATGTTGGGCGACGCTGTAGAAGTGCGAAAGATGACCGGCAAAGCGACAGATATTTGAAAGGGAAACCGCGATATCGTTAATATCGATGTCGTCTTTATTTATCCTGTCATAATAAAAATGCTTCCCGGAAAAAGTTTTAATAAATGACATTTTGTTCTCCACGTATATGCGCTGCACCGCGCTGAATTCTGGTAAAAAGAATCCCTCACCATCCGGCGATTATTGAGTAAATTACGTTTCCATAAATGCCCCCGCAGGGGCATTTGCAGTAATGAAATCAGGCGGTGAAAGTACCAATAAAGGTTTCTACTTTGCTGTCCTTGAATTTCTCAACAAGCAGATCACGAAATTCGTTAGCCATTTCTTCCTGCACCGCCTCCAGCTGAATAATGCGCAGAACCAGTACAGGACGATCGCCAGTGATAATACTGAGGCGTAATTTAAACGGACGTTCTTTCAGACCTTCAAACGGAACGCATTTAAATTCAAATGCCACTGGCATAATGTCTTTGGTCTTCGCTTCGACAGACTCCATCAGGGAGCGTTTGCCGCTGAAGTCATTATCTTCAAAATCAGCGGTCTGGTTTGCTTCAATCGTGATTTTACGGACAGCCGCAGCCGCTTTTGTTGCCTGAATAGCGTCACCATTAGCATCAAAGCCCACAAGATAGTCGGCCCAGTCTTCAATCCATTCTGCCAGTGACTTCTGGGAGTTACGCTCGCCGTTAACAGACAACAGAGCAGAGAACGGTGCTGTCTTTTTCAGTTTGAGTGTGGCGGTGTTATCTGCGTGACCTGGTTCATCAATAGTACCCAGGTTAAGCACACTGACGGCACGCATATTATCAGCATCGATAAAGCAGCGGGTGCCTTCATCTGCAAGATCTTTAGAATAACGGGTAAAGTCATCGATGCTGGCAGTGGAAAGCGCACCACGGAAACGGAAGCGATTTAAATTAAATTTTTCCAGATCATGAATGCGGAAATTCTCAGGCAATGCCACAGCATCGGCACCAATCTTACTGATAATTTCATTAACACCCTGAGCAGAAATAAGGGCATGGATTTGATTAATTGCGGTTGCGTCTAAGTTCTGAGACATAATAAGTCCTCACTATATAAAGATATTCAGTGATGAGATAAATAATCAGTTAATTAAAAACGATATTAACGACCTGCTGCGCGGAGTTTTCCGTCAGGTTCACCGGCAAGAGTCAGTAACTGTCCCTGGTCTTCCTGCAGAATAGTCAGGCGACCACCGCGATTGACATACATCGGCGTTTCGGTGGTGTCTTCTTCGGAAATTTTCCCGCGGTTAGTCGGGCGAACATATGAGAGTTTGTGTTTGATTTTCACACGGTTCTCATCAAATGGTTCGATTTCCAGGTTGAGTGAGACCTTACCTTTGGTTTTCGTGTTCATCACACCGGAAGCGACTTCACTGAGAACTGCGCCGATTTTGGTTTCAAATACGCCGCCGTCCAGCTCCCCGATAAATGCCTGCACATCAGTACTGCGTTCGCTAGCCATTTTGCTGCTCCTCATCATATCGACCCTGCAAGGCCGATTAGTTTCTCCACAAAACAGAGAAGAACACCTGCGGTGGCAGCCGCCCGGATGGATTGGGTTATGAGCCCGTCGTCCGGTGATGCTCTTCTCTGTTTTGTAAAAAGGACGGTACCAGCCGGAAGCAAGAGTACAAGCTGGTACCGCCAGGACTACACACAGCATAAAGTTGTGGTGCCGGGTGCCTCCCGGTGCCTGGCGAAGGTTGCACACCAGGCGGGTGGGTATCTACAGAAGGTCGACTGTCAGCCTCAACCTTAACCCGCGTGCGCTGAGCCGCATTCACCACAACGCTAAGAATTCTCTCTGGTTGAAAATACTTAGCTGTTATGTGCCTGCTTTTAGCCACATCAGGCGAGGTGGACCTGGTTATTCCCCAACAACAAGGATTCGGTTAATCTGGTTATCCCCAACAACGCAAAAGGAAAAGAAATGTCCGGTAATATCTACACGTTGTACAAATCCCACTGTGAAAATGTTGGAAAGTATCGGGGCATTGAAATCAGTGGGGTAGTGTCATCAGTCGAAATAAGTAAAGTTGAATCAAGGGCAACATTACTTACTCTTCTGGACCTTGTCTTACATGAGCACCGGAAGAAATTCGGCACTCCCTATAATCAGTTGAATGGGAAAAAGGCTCTGGTTCACCTTATTCTGATGAAGCATCACTGGATGCCAAAGCAGATTAATGAGATGAAATTTGATGAACTTCTTCTTTCAATTCAGGATGAACTCACGCTTGATAAAATAAGCGTAACCGCCCAGAAATTTTTAGATTATCGAGACTGGAGATCACAAATTCATCACTTTGATGATTTTGACGAAAATGAATGGGATCCTAATTTGTCTGCACAATATCTAAAGTAACATCCTGTGATAAAACCGTGATTTCCTGATCCAGTTTTTTTAAGGAGTCTATTGTTTCCTGTCGATAAGACAGCACTTCACGAAGCTGGTTTATAGCTGCCAGCTTCTTTGTCATCCACTCATAAATTTCCTCATCTGTGTAGCCAGGCGCGACGATTTTGGGTTCTGTTTTGTGCATTTCACACCTCCTCAAGTTATCAGTTACTTGTTGAAGGGGACCAGATTGTTAAAGAGCTAAGCGTCCTGTAGGGCGCTTTTTTGTTGCTAACGAATCATCCTGGACTTCATATGCCCCAGGCGGCTACTTCGTGGACGACCTGCCTGTTTGTTGTTTCGCTTGGGTACATTATGTATCTCAAAGGTACATTGTCAAGTATAAAAAAACCTGCCGAAGCAGGTTCATAAACATTGATTAGGCTTTGATTTTGTATCTTCTTGGTTTTCCTGAGAAAATCACTGTACCAATTATAGAGCAATTACCGTTGATCTTAATGTAAGGCTCAGGCCAGTTTGGGTTTAACGCTTTGAGATAACGCTGTGTCCCATCTTCTATCAACCTTTTGAAGGTGGTTTCACCTGTATCGTGCATCAATGCAATAACGTCGTCACCGTGGCAGGCAGGTACTTCAGGATCGACAAAAATCATGTCTCCCGGGCGGTACTCATCAATCATTGAATCACCTATCACCCGCAAGATATAAGTCATTTCCCCACAGGGGACAGGGCAGGGATACGTTTCTGCTGTGCTCAAATCAACCTCAGAATATCCAACTTCTTTCCATGCTCCGGCCTGTACCCATGATATGACAGGGACTAATGTGATTTGTTTATTAGTGATTGAAACATCAGGTTTTTTTGTGATGTTCGTTGTCTGGTGTTCTTGATCGAGCCATCCGACAGGCAGGTCGAAACATTTTTCGATGTGTCGTGCCATGCTGTCACCGATATTTTTAGTAGCACCATCTCCCATAAACCTGCTGGTCTGGGTTGGCTCGCGATCAATCATAGTGGCAAAGGAAGAATTCCCGCCAACACCATCTCTCAGTTTTCTGGCGTTAGACCGCCGGATGTCATGGATTGTTTTCATAACAAAATTAAAACCCTTGTACCGTTAAGGTACAAGTATCTTGAAGGTTCATTTCAATCATGTAATATGTATACCGGAGGTACATATTGTATGAAAGTGTATTGGGACTCTTTAACCAAAGAACAGCAGGGCGAGTTGGCCGGAAAAGTTGGCTCAACACCTGGCTACTTACGGCTGGTTTTCAATGGCTATAAAAAAGCCAGTTTTGTGCTGGCTAAAAAACTTGAGCAATGCACGTCAGGTGCAATTACGAAATCTGACTTAAGACCGGATATCTATCCGAAAGATTAGCAGAACACTTTCAATTTTTAACCACAGAACGATGAGGCTAATCGTGGGTAAGCATCACTGGAAAATAGAAAAACAGCCTGAGTGGTACGTGAAAGCTGTCAGAAAAACTATCGCGGCGTTGCCGGGTGGTTACGCTGAAGCGGCTGACTGGCTCGATGTAACAGAAAACGCTTTATTCAACCGCCTTCGTGCAGATGGCGATCAGATTTTCCCGCTGGGATGGGCAATGGTTTTACAGCGTGCTGGTGGCACTCACTTCATTGCTGATGCTGTGGCGCAGTCTGCAAATGGCGTCTTTGTGTCTCTTCCTGACGTCGAGGATGTGGACAACGCCGATATTAACCAGCGCCTGCTGGAGGTCATTGAACAGATCGGCAGTTATTCAAAACAGATTCGTTCAGCAATTGAAGACGGTGTAGTGGAACCGCATGAGAAGACAGCAATTAACGACGAGCTGTACCTCTCAATTTCGAAGCTGCAGGAGCATGCAGCACTGGTCTACAAAATTTTTTGCATTTCAGAAAGTAATGACGCCCGCGAGTGTGCAGCTCCGGGCGCCGTGGCGTGTCGTGACTGTGGAGAAACTAACGCATGAACAGTTTAACAACACACTACCGTCGCTCGCAACTGATTGCGCTTCCTGTACCGGGTGGAAAAGCGAAGGTGGAGTATTGCTATGCAGTGAATGTACCAGGTGACAGGGAAATTGTAACCCACAGCTTTGCAGAGTGGGCTGTGGGGGATTTCAACCGGCAGAAGGAGACAGTCCTTTGCGACAAGTTAACCGCTGGTTCAAAGATCACTACGGAGTGCCCGTCAGAGTCATTCGTTGGGAGCCGGAAACACAACGGGTTATCTACCTCCGTGAAGGCTATGAGCATGAGTGCTTCAGCCCGCTCGAACAGTTTCGTCGTAAATTCAGGGAAATAGAGGTCGGTCATGAGCACTAAATTAACCGGCTATGTATGGGATGGTTGCGCAGCGTCAGGCATGAAATTATCCAGCGTGGCAATTATGGCCCGCCTGGCTGATTTCAGTAATGACGAAGGTGTGTGCTGGCCATCAATTGAAACCATTGCCCGCCAGATTGGCGCGGGGATGAGTACCGTCAGGACGGCTATCGCACGGCTGGAAGCAGAAGGCTGGTTAACGCGTAAGGCGCGTCGCCAGGGTAACCGCAATGCGTCGAATGTTTATCAGCTTAACGTTGCGAAGCTTCAGGCCGCGGCATTTTCTCAACTGTCAGATTCTGACCCGTCAAAATCTGACGCATTAAAATCTGACCCGTCAAAATATGATGCGTCGAAATCTGGCAAAAAAGCGGGTTTTCACCCGTCAGAATCTGGCGGGGATCCGTCAGTAAAATCAAAACATGATCCGTCAGATAAAAAAACCTCTCGTCCGGACGCTTCGCAACCGGACATGAAGAAGGATGAACAGGATTTTTTAACTCGCCATCCTGATGCGGTTGTATTCAGCCCTAAAAAGCGCCAGTGGGGAACGCAGGATGATTTGACCTGCGCACAGTGGATCTGGAAAAAAATCATTGCCCTGTACGAGCAGGCCGCCGAATGTGACGGCGAGGTGGTTCGTCCCAAAGAACCAAACTGGACAGCCTGGGCAAACGAAATTCGCCTGATGTGTGTTCAGGATGGTCGCACTCACAAACAAATCTGCGAGATGTACAGCCGCGTCAGTCGTGACCCGTTCTGGTGCCGTAACGTCCTCAGCCCATCGAAATTGCGGGAAAAATGGGATGAACTTTCCCTGCGCTTATCACCGTCCGTCAGCACGTACACAGAAAAACGCGAAGACCCGTACTTTAAAGCCAGTTACGACAACGTGGACTACAGCCAGATCCCGGCAGGATTCAGGGGGTGATTATGAGTCTTTTGAATGACGTTCAGAAATTCATTGAAGCCCATCCGGGGTGTACTTCCGGAGACATTGCGGATGCTTTTGCAGGTTACTCACGGCAGCGCGTTCTGCAGTCAGCAAGCAAGTTACGTCAGAGTGGGCGTGTGGCTCACCGTTGTGAAGGGGATACACGCAGACATTTCCCGCGCCTGACTGAGAGAGCGCAGGAGCCGGAACCACAACCAGTTCGTGAAACCAGACCTGTGCGCAATTTCTATGTCGGCACTAACGATCCCCGGGTGATTTTGTGCCTGACCCGCCAGGCTGAAGAACTGGAGTCAAGGGGCTTATACCGTCGTGCTGCAACCGTGTGGATGGCGGCATTCCGTGAAAGCCACTCCCAGCCAGAACGAAACAATTTTCTGGCGCGTCGTGAGCAGTGTTTACGGAAAAGCAGCAAGCGCGCTGTATCGAGTGATGAGTGGTATCTGTCAGGGAATTACGTGGGGGCGTAATGACGACGTTAACTCAATGCCAGCAGCAGGTGCTGGATATGCTGATTTCTTATCAGAAAGAGCGTGGCTTTCCGCCAACCAATCAGGAGGTGGCAACCATGCTGGGATACCATTCAGTGAATGCAGCGGTAGAGCATCTTCGCGCACTGGAGAAAAAAGGCGTCATCACGATAAAGCGTGGCGTGGCCCGGGGGATAACTCTTCATACCGCGGTGAAGGATGACGACAGCGAGGCGGTCGGGATTATCCGCTCACTGCTTGCCGGTGAGGAAAACGCCAGGCTGCGTGCAGCCTACTGGTTACATGAGAGGGGCCTGAAAGTATGAAGCTGATTCTGCCTTTTCCGCCCAGCGTGAATACGTACTGGCGACACCCCAACAAAGGGGCGTTTGCAGGTAAGAGCCTGATAAGCGCGGCGGGGCGCAAATTCCAGGGCGCGGCGTGTGCCGCCATCATTGAGCAGTTACGTCGTCTGCCGAAACCAACGTCGGCACCTGCTTCAGTGGAGATCGTGTTGTTTCCTCCGGATAACCGGATCCGCGATCTGGACAACTATAACAAGGCGCTGTTTGACGCCCTGACCCACGCGGGTGTGTGGGAAGACGACAGCCAGGTGAAAAGAATGCTGGTGGAGTGGGGACCGGTTATCCCGGAAGGGAAGGTCGAGATCACTATCAGTAAGTACGAGAAAACGGCGGGTGCAGCCGCCTGATCAAGAGGAGAAACGAAGTATGAATAATCTGATGGTCATTGATGGTATTGAAGTTCGTCGTGATGCTTATGGGCGTTACAGCCTGAACGATCTGCACAGGGCTGCCGGTTCTCTGGATAAGCATAAGCCTGCATTCTGGCTCCGCAATGAGCAAACTGAACGTTTAATAAGCGAGTTGCAGATTTGCAACTCGGTCAATATAGAGTCAGTTAACGTTATTCGTGGCGGAAATAACCAGGGGACGTATGTCTGCAAAGAACTGGTGTATGCCTATGCAATGTGGATAAGCCCGTCATTCCATCTGAAGGTGATCCGTACTTTCGATATGGTAACCAGCGCACCGGAAAAATTATCAGGACAGGCTGCTGACAAGATGCAGGCTGGTGTGATTCTGCTGGACTTTATGCGTCGGGAGTTAAACCTGTCTAACTCATCAGTGCTTGGTGCCTGCCAGAAACTCCAGGAGGCTGTTGGCTTACCTAATCTGGCACCGCGCTATGCCATTGATGCTCCTGCTGATGCACACGATGGCTCAAGTCGCCCGACACTGTCACTGAGTGCACTGCTGAAACAGTATGGTATCCGCCTGACGGCTAATCAGGCATATCACCAGATGGCGAAGCTGGGGATCGTTGAGCAACGTGAACGATACAGCCGTACCGCGATTAATAACATCAAAAAATTCTGGTCGCTGACAGCGAAAGGCTGCATGTTCGGCAAGAACATCACCAGTCCCGCAAATCCGCGCGAGACGCAGCCGCATTTCTTCGAATCCCGATTCCCTGAGCTGTTAAAGCTGCTCGATACCGTTCATTGAGGTGACCGTGAGAGCACTACTGACCCCTGAAATTGCCCCGCGTATGGGGATCGTATTGTTCAGGCCAGGTTCAGAGCTGATGCCCCTGTTTATGCAGGGGCGTGTCCTGCTGGAGCCTGAGCCGGAACGTTATTCATCTTTCGCCAGTGGTGCCGTTCCGGCGGCATCACAACCGCTGGCGGATGATCCTGCCGTTCGGGCCGTGTTCCGCAATGAGGCAGTGATCCGTCGTGCTGGTGGCGTGGAATGTCTTGAAAGCTGGTTACTTCGTGAAAAGGACTGTCAGTGGCCTCATTCCGACTGGCACAGCGAGAACATGACCACAATGCGGCACGCTCCGGGAGCAATTCGTCTGTGCTGGCACTGCGATAACCAGCTGCGCGATCAGTTCACGGAACGGCTGGAATCAATGGCAACGGATAACTGTGCCCGCTGGGTGTTGTCTGTCGTGCGTCTGGATCTCGGTTTTGATGACAGTCACGTTGTGACAATGCCGGAACTGTGCTGGTGGCTGGTTCGTAATGATTTGGCGGATGCCTTACCGGAAAGTGCCGCCCGTAAGGCACTGAGATTACCGAAGCCTGTTGTGCCATCTGTCACCCGGGAAAGTGACCTTGTGCCTTCGGTTCCTGCCACCAGCATTATCCAGGATAAAGCGAAAAAGGTGCTGGTGCTGAAAGTGGATCCGGAGTCGCCGGAGTCTTTTATGTTACGCCCCAAACGTCGCCGCTGGGTTAATGAAAAGTACACGCGCTGGGTTAAGACGCAGCCGTGCGCATGTTGTGGAAAGCCAGCTGATGATCCCCACCACTTGATAGGCCACGGTCAGGGTGGAATGGGTACAAAAGCGCATGATCTCTTTGTGTTGCCTTTGTGCAGAAAGCATCACGACGAGCTGCACGCGGATACCGTGGCATTTGAAGAGAAGTATGGCTCCCAGCTGGAGCTGATATTTCGTTTTATCGATCGCGCGCTGGCAATTGGTGTGCTGGCCTGATTTTGTGGAGAAAGTTGATGCGTGATATGTATGAAGTTTTAGACCGCTGGGGAGCGTGGGCTGCAGCAGATAACAGTGGTGTGGACTGGCAGCCGATAGCAGCAGGCTTTAAGGGGCTTTTACCTCATGGTAAAAAAATACGCCTTCAGTGTGATGATGATGAAGGCATCATGATAGACGGCTGTGTTGCCCGCCTGTGTAAGTATAAACCAGACGAATATGAGCTGATCATTGCTCACTTCGTTATAGGTATTTCACTGCGTTCTATTGCGAAGAGACGCAGATGCTCAGATGGAACAATCCGGAAGCAATTGCAGACTGCGTTAGGTTTCATTAATGGGGTTATGTACATGCTCAAGTAATATTTGGCATTAATTTAAATAAAATACCGATGATGCCTATGAATGTAGGCATCCATGCTAGTGATAATAAACTGTCAAGCACCTTATGACAAAAATCCTCATTGTCATTTAATTTTTTAATAGCCTCTTCTAAGCTCTCTTTAAGATCGCTGGTGTCATCCTTTATTCTATATCTTAATTGTCCAAAAAGTATTTCTTTAGAGTGTGAAATACGAGCAAGTTGTTTTTTTTGTGACACAATCATTGCAGATGTTATTATTGCTGTGATAATCAATCCAATTAAAGCAATAATCCAATCAGCTTTTGTTGTTAATTTAAAAATAGCAATTGAACCAGCTAGTGAAATAGGTATGGCAAGAGCTTTGTTAGAAATTTCTGAAATTATTTTTGACAGTTTTTCTGAGTAATCGAGTTCAGCATCAACAACTTCTTTCCTTGCTTTATGAAAAGAAAATGCCGACATATAAGCAGCTAAGTTGTTCGTATAAAGTTCGCATATGAAATCCCACTTGTTAATTAACTCGACAAAGGAATTTCCATTTTTATTAACATACTCAATAACTGTGTTTCTGAAAGTGTTAATCTTTTCAATATGATGGGCATCAGTAGTAGCTTCACTACTTACTAATGTTTTAACTAACTGAGTATTTACTGTTTTATCATTAAAAATTTCTTCTGTAATATTTGTTTCAATTACAGCAGAAGAAGATTTAGACTCTGAGTTTAAAATAAAGACTAAACGATAAAATGTACCTTTGCTATCTTTTTTTATATCATGGAAATGAGCAAGCATGGAAAGAGCATTGATTAGCTCACAAATGTCCTCAATTTTTTGGATATAAGAAGGTTTTGGTGTTTCTAATGAATAGAAATCATCCTCTATAATATAGAAATACTCTGGCATTATGCCTTTCTTGAGCGTGTTTATTTTTACAAACTCGTTTTTATTTTTATAAAAACGATTCGCACTTCCTTGTGAAATTTTAAACGAGTATGTAAGAAAATTTCCCTTTTCAGGAAAGTCTTCATAATCATAAATTAAATGACCATCCACCTCTATTTCGTCAGCTGTACCAGCTTGAAAAGTAGGGTTCAAAATTCTTTTGAACAATGATTTTACGTCTGCATTATAAGCTATACGCGCAGAAAACTTAGCCCCGTCAAAATGAGGATAGCTTGATAATCTATACAGATTAACTATTATACTAAAATCATTCATTCTTTATCTTCTTCGTTACTCGGGTTATCAGTTTCTTTCAACGCTCTTCTTATCTTAGTTAATGCTTCAACAGGCAAATTATTAAATGTTAGGCTTTGGTTTTCGTCATCATAATATATTTTAGCATCAGTTGTGACACCGAGTAAATCCTTGTCGAAGTGAAAGCTCAATGATGGAGTTTTATATATCACATTGCGGATTTTATCTAAGGAGTTTTTATTGATTACGAACTCTGATGGGATTCTGACTTCCTCACTATTGAGGTGTTTCATTAATTTATCAACAAGTTCTGTTTTTTCTTCCTCTTTTAAATAGGACATATGGCCTGAAGCAAGCGATTCGATATCAGAAAGCCTTGCAGAGTGCTCGTTGTCAAATTGCTTTTCTAAGTATTTGATAACATCATTTCTAAATGACTCTGCTTGATTTTTTAAAAGAGGTTCTTTCTTAAAGAAACGCCTTATTTCATCTGGTAACTTACGGGTTGCACCTGCTGAAGCAATCCCCTTGTCACATCCTAATGCTGCTATAAAATATGCTGCCGCTGACTGTCCCGTAGTTTTGCTTATAAAGCTTAGATAACTTAACTCTGTTTTTTTTAAGTCATCTGCTTTTTGGTATTCTTCATAATATCTGAAATTTATTTTTGCTGCTTGGTTAATATTACCAAGTTCTAAGTGAATCATTTCCTCTGGCTCTAAATTTTCACTAATAGTTACGCCATTAGTTTTTTTGATCATTGTAACCAATAGATAACGGAAACCAGATAAAATATAATCAGTAAAAACAACATATCCTCCAGAAGCCCAAATCTGCTCTTGAGCAGATTTATACATTTGTTTCATAACTTCCTTCGATAATTCAATGAAATCACTTGAAACAGATTGTTGAACTAAAGAGTATTTATGAAATAGTTCTGGTATAGGGCCTTGCTTTGTTTTATTTTTAATAAAAACACCATAATGCGCTGAGTTCCCTTTTGAACCATACAAATCAATAACACCGTCTACTAATTTTTTTACTATATCATTTGTTTTATCTAGTTCTGTATCACGAAGATTGTATGGTTTGGAGTGATCGAAGTCTTTATTAGATTCTTTTAAGAGCTCATGAACGATTACGTGGCGTATGCTTGCTTTGCTCATTTTTTTGGTCAATTCCATGCGGTTAAGCTAACAATTGTAAAGAGCATAATAAATTACTAACGCGTACGCAAAAACTATCATAATCTGTTAAGAGTGGTTACTTCGCCACACAGCTTAAACCCGCCGTCGAGCGGTTTTTTTGTACCTGTAAACCAAGAGCAGTACGGTAAACACGCTGGTGGTCGTGAATACTGACTTTTTATCTTGCTGGCTTTTTAGACAAGAGTTATTGGTATGTCATGTTAACCAGAAGGGAAAAAGACATGCTAAAACAGCAAGATATGACAGAAACGGCAAAAGTTGTTTTTAATGAATTAAGCATCGAACCGGCAACAGTCGGGGAGATTGCACAAAACACATACCTTTCACGCGAACGCTGTCAGTTAATACTGACCCAGCTGGTTATGGCGGGGCTGGTAGATTACCAGTTCGGCTGTTACAGACGCCTTCAGCAATGAAGGGCTTTTAATTTGTGAAAATGGGCGGCTGGTGGGTGTTGGTAGCACCTGCCAGCCATTCGCTCATGCTTACTGGTCACAAGCGAACCATGGCCCACTGCTTTAGCGCAAAAGCAGAGTGAGCCTACCAGAGTTACGCTTACTGATCCATGAAAAATACTGTAAAAATAAACAGTGTTGATTTAATCAACGCTGATTGCCTGCATTTTATTCAGTCCCTGCCTGATGACTCCATTGATCTGATTGTTACCGATCCACCGTACTTCAAAGTGAAGCCCAACGGCTGGGACAATCAGTGGAAAGGGGACGAAGATTACCTTAAGTGGCTGGACCACTGTCTGGCCCAGTTCTGGCGGGTGTTGAAACCTGCCGGAAGCCTTTACCTGTTCTGTGGACATCGCCTGGCATCTGATATCGAGATCATGATGCGTGAACGTTTCAATGTGCTTAACCATATCATCTGGGCGAAGCCGTCCGGACGATGGAATGGGTGTAATAAAGAAAGTTTGCGCGCATATTTTCCTGCCACAGAGCGCGTTCTGTTTGCTGAACATTACCAGGGGCCATATCGCGGCAAAAGTGACGGCTATGCGGCAAAAGAAAGGGAACTCAAACAGCACATAATGGCACCGCTGATATCGTATTTCAGGGATGCTCGTGCCGAACTGGGTATAACGGCAAAACAGATTGCCGAAGCCACAGGTAAGAAAAATATGGTTTCCCACTGGTTTGGTGCCAGTCAGTGGCAGTTGCCGAATGAGGCTGACTACCGGAAGTTGCAGGCACTTTTTTCCCGTATAGCGGCAGAGAAGTTTCAGAAACAACAACTGGAACAACCACACCACCAGCTGGTGGCATCTTATGATTCACTGAATCGCAAATATTCTGAATTGCTGGATGAGTTTAAATCTCTCCGGCGCTATTTCTCCGTATCAGTCTCCGTGCCTTATACCGATGTCTGGATGCATAACCCCGTTCAGTTCTACCCGGGTAAACATCCGTGTGAGAAACCAGCGGATATGCTCCGACAAATAATCAATGCCAGTAGTCGGCCAGGCGATCTGGTTGCTGATTTCTTTATGGGATCCGGTTCCACAATAAAAGCAGCAATGGCGCTGGGGCGTCGGGCGTTAGGTGTTGAGCTTGAGTCAGAACGGTTTAACCAGACGGCGAAAGAGGTAAGTGAACTGGTGGGGAAATAATTCTGGTGGTCACGTTGCGTGGCCTTTTTATTTCCAACACAGCACCCGCAAATAATCGCGAGGTGAGAGATGACGAAATGCCTCATAACCCAAATACCTGGCCGGACTGGTTGGAGTTGTTCCAGAGCTGGTGGCGTGGAGATACGCCTCTTGGCGCAGTGATTATGTCGATTGTTATGGCTGGTTTGCGTATTGCCTATTTTGGTGGTGGTGGCGGCTGGAAACGAAAAACACTCGAAATTCTGCTTTGTGGCGCTCTGACGCTGACTTTTGCATCCGCTCTTGAGTATGTCGGATGGCCTAAATCGCTTTCTGTTGCCATTGGTGGTGGGGTGGGGCTGATCGGGGTCGATGCAATTCGCGGGGCTGCAATGAGAGTAATCGGTAACAAGTTTGGTGGCTCTAAGGAGTAATTTATGCAGACACTAAATTCTCAGCGTAAAGCTTTCCTCGATATGGTGGCGTGGTCAGAAGGAACGGATAACGGGCGACAACCAACACGAAACCACGGTTATGATGTTATTGTTGGTGGCAAACTCTTCACTGATTACTCCGATCATCCTCGCAAACTTGTCACGCTGAACCAGAAACTTAAATCAACAGCCGCCGGACGTTACCAGCTTCTTTCCCGTTGGTGGGATGCCTACCGCAAGCAGCTTGGCCTGAAAGACTTCTCTCCGAAAAGCCAGGACGCTGTTGCACTGCAGCAGATTAAAGAGCGTGGCGCTTTACCGATGATTGATCGTGGCGATATCCGTCAGGCTATCGATCGTTGCAGCAATATCTGGGCTTCATTACCCGGTGCAGGTTACGGTCAGTATGAACATAAAATCGGTGACCTGATTGCCCGGTTTAAAGAGGCTGGCGGGGTGGTAAATGAAGTTGAGCTATAAGCTGGTTATCGCTGCTTTCTTCGTGACTGTCATCGGTTCTTTCACTTGGTCTGCCAGCCACTACTACAGCAAATATCAGCACGAAAAGAAACGTGCTAATGAGGCTGTACGAAATGCTGAATCAGCAACTGCCATTACCAATAACGTCCTGCAATCACTGCAAATCGTCAATACAGTTCTGGAGGCTAACCAGTATGCAAAACAGCAGATCGTACTGGAGTCACAGAGAACCCAGGAAGATATCAAAGGGGCTGTTGCGGATGATGATTGTGCTGTACGTCCTGTGCCTGCTGCCGCTGCTGACAGGTTGCGGAAGTACGCGAACAGTTTACGTGCCGGCTCCGGCGGTACCGCTGCCAACAAGCCTGACCACTGAAACGCCCCAGCCAGTCATTCCCGACCCGCTGACCTATGGGGCCAGTCTGGATCTGAATGTGAGCCTGCTTTCGGCGCTGGGCCAGTGCAACATCGACAAGGCCAGTATCAGGAAGATAGAAACGTCACGCAACTCACAGTAGCCATTACAAAGCTCATCTGCGGGTGGGCTTTGTAATGGCTTATTCGTAGTTGTCACCAGGGAAGTATTCCTGAAACTTTGATTTTGGGAGCTGGGTTTTCGCGAAGTTCGCAAGCCTTCCTCTTGTAAGCATGTAGTCACACCCACCTTCTTGTTTGAGAAGGTCACCAGCTAATGTCCGATACACAACGTCACTTCGCAAAATTTCAATGGTGGAATTCCTGATGAGAAATGTTTCACACATCGGGCATCTAATTAACCAAGCGGTATCACGGTTCTGCCAGGTCGCATCTGAATTGCAAGCCGGGCAGCATTTCTGATCTTCTTGTCCTATGACCATTGTCATGCTCTCGCATAGTGAAGGAATTTTCAGATTAACTCATTTTCAGACGCATCGTAATGGCTTAAGGAAACAATTAATGCCACCACGTACACCAAAAGCCTGCCGCGTTCGCGGTTGCCGCAATACCACTACTGACCCGTCAGGCTATTGCGAAAGCCACAAAAGCGAAGGCTGGAAGCAATACAAACCAGGCCTGTCACGTCATCAGCGCGGTTACGGTTCGAAGTGGGATACCATCCGTGAACGTGTGCTGAAGCGTGACAAAGGCCTGTGTCAGTTATGTCTGCGTGCCGGTGTGGTGCGTGAGGCGAAAACCGTTGACCACATTATCCCTAAGGCGCATGGCGGCACTGACGCTGACAGTAATCTGCAGAGCCTGTGCTGGCCATGTCATAAGGCGAAGACGGCCCGTGAACGGTTGAAGTGATAATAATTCTCAACTTCCTGAGGGGAGGGGCGGGTCAAATCCCTGCGGCCTGACGTCTTCCGGACTGCCCGCCCCATCGTTTTTTTATACCCGCGAAAAATGAAATTTAACCAGGAGTGCCGCATATGGCTGGAACGGCGGGGCGTTCCGGGCGTCGCCCCAAGCCAACGGCGCGCAAGGCGCTGGCCGGAATCTGTATCACCTGAACGGCAGCCTGAAGCAGAGAGCCACCGGCGAACGTCTGCATAAACTGATCTCCACGCATCCCAATGGCTATATGACGCCGCAGGAGTTCTGGGAGCTGGTGGTCACCTGTCTGTGCCTGAGGGGAAACTTTTACGCCTACAAAGTGAAAGCATTTGGCGAAGTGGCTGAACTGCTGCCCGTCGATCCCGGCTGTGTGGTACCGAAGCTTAACAGTAGCTGGGAACCGGTCTATCAGGTCACATTCCCGGATGGCTCCACGGATGTACTGAGCCAGGAGGATATCTGGCATGTGCGTACGCTGACGCTGGACGGACTGGTGGGGCTGAATCCCATCGCCTATGCCCGCGAGGCAATATCGCTGGCGGCAGCGACCGAAGAGCACGGGGCCAGACTGTTCAGCAATGGCGCGGTGACGTCGGGTGTTTTGCGTACAGAGCAGACGCTGTCGGATCAGGCTTATGAGCGCCTGAAGAAAGATTTTGAGGAGCGTCACACCGGGCTTGGCAATGCTCACCGCCCGATGATCCTTGAGATGGGGCTGGACTGGAAGTCGATGGCGTTGAACGCAGAGGACAGCCAGTTCCTGGAAACCCGCAAGTTTCAGCTTGAAGAAATTTGTCGTCTGTTCCGTGTGCCATTGCACATGGTGCAGAACACCGATCGCGCCACCTTCAACAATATCGAAGAGCTGGGGCTCGGATTTATCAACTATTCACTGGTGCCGTATCTGACCCGCATTGAGCAGCGGATCAACACCGGACTGGTACGAAAAAGTAAGCAGGGCGTTTATTACGCCAAATTTAACGCCGGGGCGTTACTGCGCGGGGATATGAAGTCCCGTTTTGAAGCCTACGCCACCGGGATTAACTGGGGAATTTACTCTCCCAATGACTGCCGCGACCTGGAAGATATGAATCCGCGTCCCGGTGGGGATGTCTATCTCACACCGATGAACATGACCACGAAACCCTCCGATGGCAGTAAAGCCGGTAAGCAGAAGGATAACGCCAATGCAGACGAAACAACGTCTTGATGTACCGCTGAGTCTGAAATCTGTCAGTGACTCCGGTGAGTTTGAAGGGTATGGCTCCGTCTTTGGTGTAAAGGACAGCCACGATGATGTGGTGATGTCCGGGGCATTTGCTGCTTCCCTGCGGGCGTGGAGTGACAGAAAAGCGTTACCTGCGCTGCTCTGGCAGCACCGCATGGATGAACCCATCGGTGTTTACACCGAAATGAAGGAAGACGATGTCGGGCTTTACGTCAGGGGGCGGTTGCTTATTGATGATGATCCCCTCGCAAAACGCGCACATGCACACATGAAGGCCGGTTCGTTAACCGGCCTTTCTATTGGGTACGTCCTGAAAGACTGGGAATACGACCGGAGCAAAGAAGCCTTTCTGCTGAAAGAAATCGACCTCTGGGAAGTCAGTCTGGTGACGTTTCCGTCTAACGACGAGGCGCGGATCAGCGACGTCAAGAACGCGCTGGCCCGCGGGGAAATCCCCGAACAGAAAAAAATCGAAAGAGTCCTGCGTGATGTCGGACTCTCCCGTACCCAGGCCAAAGCATTCATGGCCGGGGGCTATGGCGCACTGTCCCTGCGCGACGCTGAGGATGTGGGCTCTGCACTGAATGCACTGAAAAATCTGAACTTCTAATCAGGAGAAATACGATGGCGGTTGATATTAAAGATGTCGAACAGGTCGCGCAGGAGCTGCAGCAGAAGTTTGACGACTTCAAAGCAAAGAACGACAAGCGCGTGGATGCGATTGAGCAGGAAAAAGGCAAGCTTGCCGGGCAGGTGGAAACCCTGAACGGGAAACTCAGCGAGCTGGAAAATCTCAAAAGCGACCTTGAAAAAGAGCTGCTTGAGCTGAAACGTCCGGCAGGTGGAGCGCAAAATAAACTGGCCACCGAGCATAAAGAGGCGTTTGTGGGCTTTCTACGTAAAGGCCGTGAAGACGGTCTGCGCGATCTGGAGCGTAAGGCATTGCAGGTGGGTACCGATGAAGACGGTGGCTACGCCGTGCCGGAAGAACTGGATCGCAACATTCTTAACCTGCTGAAAGATGAAGTGGTGATGCGTCAGGAAGCCACGGTGATCACCGTTGGCGGTTCCGACTACAAAAAACTGGTGAATCTGGGCGGTACGGCTTCCGGGTGGGTGGGGGAAACGGATACGCGATCCCAGACTGCCACCTCCAGACTGGAGCTGATTGAACCTCTCATGGGGGAAATCTACGGCAACCCGCAGGCTACCCAGAAAATGCTGGACGATGCCTTCTTCAACGTGGAGGCCTGGATCAACAGCGAGCTGGCAACCGAATTTGCTGAACAGGAAGAAATTGCCTTTACCTCAGGCGATGGCACCAAGAAGCCGAAAGGGTTCCTGGCGTATGAATCCACTGATGAAACCGACAAGGTCCGGGCGTTCGGCAAACTTCAGCATATTGTATCCGGCGAAGCGACCGCGGTGACCGCAGACGCCATTATCAAACTGATTTACACGCTGCGTAAGGCACACCGCACTGGCGCGAAGTTCATGATGAACAACAACAGCCTGTTTGCCATCCGTCTGCTGAAAGACACCGAGGGTAACTATCTGTGGCGTCCGGGGCTGGAACTGGGGCAGCCGTCCTCTCTGGCGGGTTACGGTATCGCTGAAAACGAACAGATGCCGGATATCGCCGCTGATGCGAAAGCCATTGCATTTGGTAACTTCAAACGGGGTTACACCATCGTTGACCGTATCGGCACCCGCATTCTGCGTGACCCGTACACCAATAAACCGTTTGTCGGTTTTTATACCACCAAGCGCACCGGCGGGATGCTGGTCGATTCGCAGGCCATCAAACTGCTGAAGATTGCAGCGGCGTAATCACTCAGGGGCGCGGAACCGCGCCCCCTGTTCTGACGGGTGAAGAATCATGATCCTGAAACAAGATCTGAAATGGTCACCGGACGGTATGCGTGTTGAGGTCATTCGGGCCGGTGAGTATGACGACGGGGCGCTTCCTGCCCGGGTGCAGGAGATTGCACTTCAGGCCGGGTTAGCAGAGCGCGGAACCAGTGCAAAAAGCAGTAAAGCGGCAAAAGAGAAAAAAGCCACGACCAGTAAAGAGGGCTGAGTATGCTTCTGACAATGGAAGAGATTAAAGCCCAACTCCGGCTGGATGAGGATTTCGATGCTGATGACCGCCATCTGCAACTGCTGGCCTGTGCGGCGCAAAAGCGGACGGAAACGTATCTGAACCGGAAGCTCTATGCACCGGATGAAACCATTCCGGAGAGCGATCCGGACGGGCTGCACCTGCCGGATGATATTCGTCTGGGGATGCTGATGCTTATCAGCCATTTTTACGAAAACCGCTCGTCGGTTACGGAAGTGGAGAAACTCGACATGCCGCAGAGTTTTGGCTGGCTTGTCGGCCCGTACAGGTACTTTCCGCAATGAAAATTCGTCAGGCGCAGACCAGCGCAACCTACATTCTGCCGGACCCCGGTGAACTGAATAAACGCGTCCTGATCCGCCTGCGGGTGGATATGCCCGCGGATAACTTTGGCGTGGAGCCTCAATACCCGGTTACGTTCCGGACATGGGCGAAGGTTATCCAGACCAGTGCCACCACCTGGCAGGAAACCGCGCAGACCGGGGACGCCATCACCCATTACATCACCATTCGTTACCGCCGGGGGATCACCGCTGATTATGAGGTGGTCTGCGGTGACAGTGTGTACCGGGTGAAACGTCAGCGCGATCTGAACGGGGCGCGGCGCTTTCTGCTGCTGGAGTGTACGGAGCTGGGCGAATGTAGGCAGAGTCACGGAGGCAGCAATGGCGACTCCCTTTTTTCACGTTGATGTTCAGCAGCCCGCCGAGATGCGCTTTAACCGCGCCCGTGTCCGGCGGGCGTTTGTCACGATTGGGCAGCGTCATATGCGTGATGCCCGTCGGCTGGTGATGCGCCGTGCGCGGTCGGCACCGGGTGAAAACCCCGGTTATCAGACCGGACGCCTGGCTCGTTCGATTGGTTATATGGTGCCGAGAGCCAGTAAAAAGCGAGCCGGTTTTATGACACGCATTGCCCCTAACCAGCGCAACGGGAAGGGGAACCGGATGATCTCTGGTGACTTCTATCCGGCGTTTCTGTTTTTTGGTGTCCGGGGAGGAGCAAAACGTCGTCGTAGTCATCATCGTGGTGCATCCGGTGGCAGCGGCTGGCGACTGGCTCCACGTAATAACTTCATGGTGGAAGCGCTTGAAAAGAACCGCAGCTGGACACGCTATTTTCTGGCGCGGGAATTGCGTAAATCACTGAAGCCGGAGCGACGACACAGATGAAACTGACGCCTGTTATTGCTGCGCTGCGTGCCCGCTGCCCGTATTTTGAAAACCGGGTGGCAGGCGCGGCACAGTTCAAAAATCTGCCGGAGGTCGGAAAGCTGAGACTCCCGGCGGCGTATGTGGTACCGGGTGATGACTCTCCGGGAGAAAACAAAAGCCAGACCGACTACTGGCAGGAGCTGAAAGAGGGCTTCTCCGTGGTTGTCATACTGAGTAACGGGCGTGATGAGCGCGGTCAGTTTGCCTCGTATGATGTGGTGGACGATGTCCGGCAGATGCTCTTTAAGGCCCTGCTGGGCTGGAATCCGGAAGCGTGCGGTAACCCGATTACCTATGACGGCGGCACGCTGCTGGATCTGAATCGTCATGAGCTGATTTATCAGTTCGATTTTTCGGTCATCAGCGAGCTGACTGAAGACGATACCCGCCAGCAGGATGATCTGAACAGTCTGGATGAACTGCAAACGCTGGCGATTGATGTTGATTATCTCGAGCCCGGTAACGGGCCTGACGGCGATATCGAACATCACACCGAAATAACCCTTCCTTCCTGAGGATCCTCATGTTTGTCAAACCTGTTAAAGGGCGGTCAGTGCCTGACCCTGCCCGCGGCGACCTTTTGCCCGCCGAAGGGCGAAATGTTGACGAGAACAACTACTGGCTGCGCCGTGAAGCAGCGGGTGATATCCGGCGCGTGAATAAAAAGGTGAATACCGATGACGATAAGCTTTAACACCATTCCGTCGAATACGCTGGTTCCGTTGTTTTATGCGGAAATGGATAACCAGGCGGCGAATACTGCACAGGACAGCGGAGCATCGCTGCTGATTGGTCATGCCAATAACGGTGCAGAGATTGTTGCCAACAGTCTGGTACTGATGCCGTCGGCAGACTATGCACGCCAGATTTGTGGTGCGGGAAGTCAGCTGGCGCGTATGGTCGAGGCTTATCGCCAGACCGATCCGTTTGGCGAGCTGTATGTGATTGCCGTTCCTGAATCCACAGGCGCGGCGGCAACAGTTACGCTGACGGTGACCGGGGCAGCAACCGAAACCGGCACGGTGAATGTTTATGTGGGACGTACCCGCGTGCAGGCACCGGTGACCAACGGCGATAACGTCGCGACGATTGCCAGCAGTATCAAAGATGCCATCAATGCCGTTCCGGCCCTGCCGTTTACGGCCTCATCTTCGGCTGGTGTGGTTACATTGACCGCTCGCCATAAGGGGCTTTGCGGGAATGAAATTCCTGTCAGCCTCAATTACTACGGCTTCGGTGGGGGCGAAGTGCTGCCAGCGGGCGTACAGATTGCCGTGGCGACGGGGACCGCCGGAACGGGCGCTCCGGTTCTCACCGGCGCGGTGGCTGCAATGGCGGATGAGCCGTTTGATTATATCGGTCTGCCGTTCAACGACACGGCCTCCGTTAACACGCTGGTGACCGAGATGAACGATACCAGCGGTCGCTGGAGCTATGCGCGTCAGCTGTATGGTCATGTGTATACGGCAAAGACCGGCACACTGTCAGAACTGGTGAACGCAGGTGACCAGTTTAACCAGCAGCACATCACCCTGGCGGGGTACGAAAAAGAGACCCAGACGCCTGCCGACGAGCTGGCGGCAAGCCGTACCGCCCGCGCAGCGGTGTTTATCCGCAACGATCCGGCACGTCCCACGCAGACCGGTGAGCTGGTGGGTATGCTGCCTGCGCCGAAGGGGAAACGGTTCACGATGACCGAGCAGCAGACCCTGCTGTCTCATGGCGTGGCAACGGCGTATGTCGAAAGCGGGGGGCTGCGCATTCAGCGTGATGTCACCACGTACAGGAAAAATGCTTACGGGGTTGCGGATAACAGCTACCTCGACAGCGAGACGCTGCATACCAGTGCGTATGTACTGCGCAAACTGAAATCCGTCATTACCAGTAAGTACGGGCGTCACAAGCTTGCCAGCGACGGTACCCGCTTTGGTCCCGGTCAGGCGATTGTCACCCCGGCGGTAATCAAAGGGGAACTGCTGGCAACCTACCGTCAGCTTGAGCGTGCGGGGATCGTGGAAAACTACGAACTGTTTAAGCAGTACCTGGTTGTTGAGCGTGATGCCAGCGATCCGAACCGCCTGAACACGCTGTTCCCGCCTGACTATGTTAACCAGTTGCGTGTTTTTGCCGTGGTTAACCAGTTCCGTCTTCAGTATTCAGAGGAGTCTGCATAATGGCCCGTATCGGGGGAACCTGTTATTTCAAAATTGACGGTCAGCAGCTATCGCTGACCGGCGGCATTGAGGTGCCCATGAACAGGACGGTCAATGATGACATCATCGGCCTGGACGGTTCAGTGGACCGCAAGGAAACTCACCGTGCGCCTTATGTCAAAGGGACCTTCAAGGTGCCGAAGAATTTTCCGGTGAGCAAAATCACCTCGTCTGATGAGATGACCATCACTGCCGAGCTGGCGAACGGTCAGGTCTATGTATTGTCGTCCGCCTGGCTGCACGGCGAAGCGAACCATAATGCCGAAGAAGGCACGGTTGATCTTGAGTTCCACGGTGAAGAAGGGGATTACCAGTAATGAAAGAGCTTGAGTTAAAGAAACCGATTATCGCTCATGGTGAGACACTCTCCGTACTGGAGTTTGATGAACCCACCGGGAAGGATGTCCGCGAGCTGGGGTATCCCTACCAGATGAATCAGGATGAGTCCGTCAGACTTCTGGCGCATGTGGTGTCGAAATACATTGTGCGGCTGGCGAAAGTGCCGCAAAGCTCTGTCGACCAGATGTCTCCGGCAGACCTGAATGCAGCGGCGTGGCTTGTGGCTGGTTTTTTCCTCCAGGCCTGACGGCTGAATACCTCACTGATCGCTTCTTTGACTGCGCCAGCTACTGGCGCATTAATCCTTTCGAATTGCTGAATATGCCGATCAGTGAAATTCCCTTACTGGTCAGTCAGGCAAACAGGATAGAGCAGGAGAAACGCACACATGGCTGAATTTGAGCTTAAGGCGTTGATCACCGGTGTCGACAGGCTTTCTCCCGCGCTGTCGAAAATGCAAAAGAAAATCCGGGGATTTAAACGCCAGGCGGAAGAAGCGTCACAGGGTGGGCTGGCGCTTGGTGGCGGACTGGCAGCGGGTCTGACGCTTTCCCTGAAATCTTATGCCGATCAGGAAAACGCCGCCACCGGGCTGAAAGTCGCCATGATGGATGCGAACGGCGAGGTCGGAAAGAGCTTTCAGGACATCAATAAACTGGCTATTGGCCTGGGTAACCAGCTACCCGGTACAACGGCTGATTTCCAGAACATGATGCAGATGCTGGTGCGTCAGGGGATCCCGGCAGAAAACATTCTGGGTGGTGTGGGTAAAGCGACAGCTTATCTTGCGGTACAACTGAAAAAAACACCGGAAGCGGCTGCTGAGTTTTCCGCAAAGATGCAGGATGCTACCGGAACGGCGTCAGAAGACATGATGGGGCTGTTCGACACTATCCAGAAGGCGTTTTATCTGGGCGTTGACGATACCAACATGTTGTCCTTCTTCACTAAAACCAGCTCTGTTCTGAAGATGGTGAACAAGGACGGTCTTCAGGCTGCACAGAGCCTTGCCCCCATCAGCGTCATGATGGATCAGATGGGGATGAACGGGGAGTCGGCAGGTAACGCCCTGCGAAAAGTTATCCAGTCCGGATTAAGCGTTAAGAAAATCAGGGACGTCAATAAAATCATGGCCCGCCAGAAACTCGGGGTACAGCTCGATTTTACTGACGGCAAAGGGAGTTTTGGCGGTCTTGATAACATGTTCAGGCAACTGGCAAAGCTGCGACAACTGACCGACGTTAAACGAACTGGTGTACTTAAGGCAATATTTGGTGATGACGCCGAAACCCTTCAGGTGGTCAATGCGCTGATCGATAAAGGAAAGGATGGCTACGATCAGATCCAGCAGAAGATGAATAAACAGGCCAGCCTGAATAAACGTGTTCAGGCACAGCTTGGTACGCTGTCCAACCTGTGGGAGGCAATGACGGGGACCGCAACCAACGGCCTTGCGGCTATTGGCGGCGCATTTTCTGGTGACGCTAAGAACATCACGCAGTGGCTGGGGGAGTTGGGGGAGAAATTCACGAAGTTTGCGGATGAAAATCCCCGGGTTATTCGCGGCGTCGTCGGGCTTGCTGCCGGTCTTGCGATTCTGAAACTGGGATTGATGGGCGTGGGCAGTGCCATCAGCATTGTCAGCAGGATCATGTCGATGACGCCGATTGGCATGATTGCGACGGCGATAGCCCTGGCTGCGGGATTAATTATCACTAACTGGGATGTTGTCGGACCTTATTTTAAGAAACTCTGGGAAACCATTGGTCCTTATTTTGAGGCTGGCTGGGAACTCCTTAAGAAAGTTTTTGCCTGGTCGCCGCTGGGGATGGTGATCAATAACTGGGGGCCGGTTGTTAAGTGGTTTCAGGATATGTGGGACAAGCTGAAGCCAATTATTGAGTGGTTTACCGACAGTTCTGGTGACACGGTCGATGCCATTAACTCTGCGCAGTGGGGCGCGGGTGCTTATGATGCTTATGGGACGGGAATACCGGCGCGGGGATACACACCTTATCCGGCGGTGGATCTGGCTCAGTCAAACAACGCCTCCGGTGCCACAGGCTCGAATCCCTTCATGATTAACAAAGCTTCTGCGCCAAAAGTTGATGGTGAGATCAAGGTATCATTTATAAATATGCCACCAGGTATGCGGGTTACGGAAACACGCTCCAGTGGCATTGATATAAATCACGATGTTGGCTATACCCGATTTTGGTAGCTAGGATTCCCCTCACAGGTATTGCTGGTTGTAAGTCATAAATAGAGTGATAGAATTAATGCACATTTAGAAAAATGTTAATAGGCGAAAAATGAAAGGCTATATCACAGCAAGTGTAATTCTTGGAGCAGCGGCTATTTTTTCATCTCTCATAATCTCTGGCAACATCTCCTTTAAAGATGAACATATTATTCAGTTATCTGGAGGAGCCATAAAACTTGGTGATGTTTATAAAGAAAATAAATTGATAAGTGCAAAGATTATTTTTCCAGATAATCAGGGTGAACAGATTCTTGTTGTCGACGGCAATCCTGAAAACTTTAAGGAGGATTTTCAGGAGGAATTAAATAAAGTAATAAAAACTTTAAATGCGTCAAAGAAAAAAGATGAAGAGAAAGTTAGCCTGGATAATTTAAGTGTTGTTGAAGAGTCTAAACTAGAGCTCGTTTCTGCGGTGCGTTACTCTGCTCAGTATGTTCCTATGTTTACTCTGACGCTGGACAAAAAAGAAATTACCATGCCTAAAAATACGGTAATATTTCCATTTGCCAGCGATGAAACAGCTAAGTATTTAAATGAACAACAGCAAAAGTATAAAGATTCGTTGTTTCTGACTCGCTAATTAATAAAATTCATTACAAGGCCACCTTCTAATAGGTGGCTTTTTAATTTTCGGAGTATATATGACGTGGAAAGACAGGCTTCAGGATGCGTCATTTCGAGGTGTGCCGTTTAAGGTTGAAGAAGAAAGTGCGGGAACTGGACGTCGTGTGGAAACGCACGAATACCCGAACCGCGACAAACCCTATACCGAAGACCTGGGGAAAATCACTTTCCGCCCGTCCATCACGGCTTATGTGGTGGGAGATGATTGCTTTGACCAGCGCGATCGCCTGATTGACGCGCTGAATAAACCCGGTCCCGGCACGCTTGTCCATCCGACTTACGGTGAACTGAAAGTCTGTGTTGACGGAGAAGTTCGGGTCAGCACATCGAAGAGTGAAGGGCGTATTGTCCGCTTTGACCTGAAGTTTGTCGAAGCGGGAGAACTCTCTTACCCCACATCAGGTGCGGCGACGGCGCAGACGCTGATGTCATCCTGTTCTGCACTGGATGACTGCATCAGTGACAGTTTCAGTAGTTTCAGTATCGATGGCGTGGCAGATTTTGTGCAGAACGATGTCGTCGGTAATGCCAGCACAATGCTTGGGTATGTTTCTGATGCGATGAAAGTGGTGGATTCTGCCGTATCGGATGCCGCCAGGCTGTTGCAGGGGGATATCTCGGTACTTCTGCCGCCGCCATCGTCAGGCAAAAATTTCGTTGAGCAGGTGCAGAAAATGTGGCGTACCGGGAAACGCCTTTATGGTAACGCCAGCGACCTGGTCACCATGATCAAAACGCTTTCCGGTGTCAGCCTCGGCAGTGATCTGCAACCGCGCGGCGTCTGGAAAACGGACAGTAAAACCACCGCCACGGCGACGCAGCAGCGTAACGTGGTTGCCAGCATCCTTCGTACGACCGCAATCAGCGAAGCGGCGTATGCCGTCACCCGATTACCTGCGCCAACAACTTCCGCGGTGATGCAGAATGCCGCAGTGGGGCAGGCAACAACACCCGCGCAGAGCACTGGCTGGCCTTCCGTCACGCATCCGGCACTGAACAATGCACCGGCGGTGAAAAGCACGGTTGACCTGCCGACGTGGGAAGAACTGACTGACATTCGCTACACACTGAATACGGCAATTGATAAGGAGTTGTCCCGTACAACCAGTGATGCGCTGTTTCTGGCGCTGCGCCGGGTGAAAGCAGATCTGAATGCGGATATCAACACGCGCCTTAAACAGTCTGCACGGATCATTCAGCGCACGCCGGATGAGGTTTTACCCGCGCTGGTGCTGGCGGCGACCTGGTTTGATAACGCGGCGCGTGACGCGGACATTATCCGGCGTAATGCCATTACGCATCCCGGCTTTGTGCCGGTGATCCCTCTGAAGGTGCCAGTGCAATGAACGATAACGTCACGCTACGGGTAAATGGCCGGGAGTGGAATGGCTGGACATCGGTGCGCATCGGTGCCGGTGTTGAACGATTGGCGCGGGATTTCAGTGTGGAGATCACCCGCCAGTGGCCGGGAGATGAGGGTATTACCACGCTTCAGCCGCGCATTAAAAACGGTTCAAAAGTGGAAGTGCTGATTGGTGATGAGCTGGTGATCACCGGCTGGGTGGAGGCGACGCCCGTTCGTTACGATGCTCGTTCGGTCAGCACCGGTATTGCCGGACGTAGTCTGACCGCTGACCTGATTGACTGTGCAGCCGAACCGACACAGTTTAACGGACGATCGCTGGTACAGATTGCGCAGGCGCTTGCTGCGCCTTTCGGCATTGAGGTGGTGAACAGCGGTGCGCCGTCGGGTGTTATTCCTGATGTCCAGCCTGATCACGGTGAAACGGTGATTGAGGTGATCAACAAAATACTCGGTCAGCAGCAGGCGCTGGCTTATGACGACCCGCACGGCAGGCTGGTGATTGGCGGTATTGGCTCAACGCGGGCACATACCGCGTTGGTACTCGGGGAAAACATCCTTTCCTGTGATACGGAGAAGAGTATCCGGGAGCGGTTTTCAGTTTACCAGGTGGCGGGGCAGCGTGCCGGAAACGACGATGATTTCGGTGAGGCCACCACCACCGCGCTGCGGGCCCGCACAGAGGATGCATTTATTGCCCGTTACCGTCCGATGTATATCAGGCAGACAGGGCAGGCTACGGGGGCAGGCTGTATTGCGCGTGCTGACTTTGAAGCCCGACAACGGGCGGCGCGGACGGATGAAACCACCTATGTGGTGCAGGGCTGGCGACAGGGTAACGGTACGCTGTGGCAGCCCAACCAGCGGGTGATTGTCTTCGATCCGGTCTGTGGTTTCGACAATACCGAACTGCTTGTCTCGGAAGTCACGTTTACTCAGGACCAGAATGGCACCCTGACGGAAATCCGTGTCGGCCCACCTGATGCTTATCTGCCTGAACCCGAAGCCCCCGGCGCGCGGAAAAAGAAAAAAGCCAGAGTACAGGAGGACCCGTTCTGATGAAGGCGATTGAAACCATACAGCGACAACTCCTCGGCCTGATTGGGCGGGCGGTGGTGAAAAGCATCAGTGCCGCCACGAAATGTCAGACCGTGGATGTGTCCCTGATTGCCGGTGAACCCAAAGCCGGGGTTGAACATCTTGAACCCTACGGTTTTACCGCAAGGGCAAACAGCGGTGCGGAAGCGGTGGTGTTGTTTCCGGATGGTGACCGTTCTCATGCGGTGGTTGTTACGGTGTCGGACCGGCGCTACCGCCTGAAAGGGCTGCAGACGGGTGAGGTTGCTGTCTATGACGATCAGGGGCAGTCCGTGACGCTGACCCGGGCGGGGATCGTGGTGGACGGTGCAGGTAAAACGATCAAGTTTCGCAATGCGCCTAAGGCTCGTTTTGAAATGGACCTGGAAGTGACCGGACAGGTGAAAGACCTGTGCGACTCCAGCGGCACCACCATGTCAGCGATGCGGCTTGCCTATAACGGGCATCGTCACAGAGAGAACGGTCAGGGCAGTAACACCGACAAACCTGATAAAGCGATGGAGGCATGATGGAACTGTGGCTGACGGTGAACGGTAAACGCACCTGCGCCAGCGCACCGCTGGATCCGCTGACCCGTGCCGTGGTGATTTCCCTGTTCACCTGGCGGCGGGCTGAACCTGATGACAATGCTGACGTCCCGATGGGATGGTGGGGGGATACCTGGCCTGCGGTACAGAATGACCGTTACGGCTCCCGACTGTGGCTGCTTCAGCGCAGCAAACTGACCAATCAGCTGGTGCAGACGGTAAGGGGGTATATCCGCGAATGCCTGCAATGGATGATTGATGACGGCGTGGTGTCCCGTATTGATCTGGATATCCGCCGCACCGGGATTAATGAACTGGGTAACAGTATCACTCTCTGGCGTCGTGACGGACCGGTAATGATTTCTTTTGATGATCTGTGGAGTGCGATAACGCATGGCGGACAGTGAATTTCAGCGCCCGACGCTGGCAGAAAATATCAGTATGCTCCGTAACGATTTATTCGCCAGGCTGGACGTCAGCGACACGCTCCGGCGCATGGATGAAGACGTGCGGGCAAAGGTGTATGCGGCGGCGCTGCATACGGTTTACGGTTACATCGATTATCTGGCAATGAACATGCTGCCTGACCTGTGCGATGAGTCCTGGCTGGCGCGACATGCTGCGATGAAACGGTGTCCGCGCAAGGGAGCCACGGCTGCCAGTGGGTATATGCGCTGGGAAGGTGTCAGCGATGGCCTGAAGGTGACCGCCGGGAGTGTTATTCAGCGCGATGACCTGGTGCAGTACACGACAACTGACGATGCAACCAGCTCCGGTGGTGTCCTGCGCGTGCCGATCGCCTGCTCAAGTGCAGGTGCGGTCGGTAACGCTGACGACGGTACGGCATTAATCCTGGTCACGCCGGTGAATGGTCTGCCGTCTTCCGGTGTGGCTGACACCCTGACAGGCGGATTTGATACTGAAGAGCTGGAAACGTGGCGCGCCCGCATCATTGAGCGGTATTACTGGACGCCGCAGGGCGGGGCTGACGTGGACTATGTCGTCTGGGCTAAAGAAGTGCCCGGCATTACCCGCGCATGGACATACCGTCACTGGATGGGAACGGGAACTGTCGGTGTGATGATTGCCAGCAGTGACCTGATTAATCCCATTCCGGAAGAATCAACGGAAACGGCGGCAAGACAACACATTGAGCCACTGGCCCCGGTGGCAGGCTCTGATTTGTATGTATTCAGGCCGGTGGCGCATAAAGTGGATTTTCATATCCGCGTGACGCCGGACACACCGGAAATACGGGCTGCCATCACCGCAGAGTTGCGTTCGTTCCTGCTGCGTGATGGTTATCCTCAGGGAGAACTGAAGGTATCGCGTATCAGTGAGGCGATTTCCGGTGCGAACGGGGAATACAGCCATCAGTTGCTTGCCCCGGCGGACAATATCTCCATTGCAAAAAATGAACTGGCGGTTCTGGGGACGATTTCATGGACGTGACAAACGATGATTACATCCGCCTGTTATCGGCACTGTTGCCGCCCGGTCCTGCATGGTCAGCCAGCGATCCGGCGATTGCCGGTGCGGCACCTTCATTAACCCGCGTTCATCAGCGTGCGGATGCCCTGATGCGGGAGCTGGATCCGCGCACCACCACTGAACTGATAAACCGCTGGGAGCGTCTGTGCGGTCTGCCGGATGAATGTATTCCCGCAGGGACACAGACCCTTCGCCAGCGTCAGCAACGGCTGGATGCGAAGGTTAATCTGGCGGGCGGCATCAATGAGGATTTTTACCTTGCACAGCTTGCTGCCCTGGGCAGACCAGACGCCACTATCACGCGATACGATAAAAGCACGTTCACCTGCTCATCGGCCTGTACTGACGCAGTGAATGCGCCGGAATGGCGGTATTACTGGCAGGTCAACATGCCAGCCGCCACCAACACCACCTGGATGACATGTGGCGATCCCTGTGATTCCGCACTGCGTATCTGGGGCGACACCGTTGTCGAGTGCGTGCTTAACAAACTCTGCCCTTCGCATACCTACGTAATTTTTAAATATCCGGAGTAATCCATGCATCGTATAGACGGTGATGCTGCCAACTTACTGATTTAGTGTATGATGGTGTTTTTGAGGTGCTCCAGTGGCTTC
>ERZ773111.395-NODE-395-length-31266-cov-5.845215_pt1 | contig 31266 bp, 44 predicted proteins | sample MGYA00580567_ERZ773111 | MGnify/ENA primary metagenome ERZ773111 (study PRJEB29015, sample SAMEA2737875) | human gut metagenome | biome: human gut; feature: human-associated habitat; material: faeces | place: China | collected 2012 ...
TTCATTTGAGTATTTAGTCATAAAAAAACTGCACCTCCAAAAGTTGTTTTGTGTCCAACTTTTGGGGTGCAGTTCATTATTTAAGTTAAAGAATAATATTAATTTTATTTAGCAAGTAGCGCCACCAACTAAATGTTTTTGTGCTTTTAAGTTTTCTTGCTTACGAGATAAGAGGTCATCTGCTAATAATTGTGCTTCTACATTAGCAAAACCTAATCTATCAATTGTATCGGAGAAACGTTCGCCAGTGATACCTTGTTCACGGAATAAAAGAATAGCTTTTTCGACAATGGCTAAAACTTCTTCTTTAGATGTGAAGATTTTGGATAATGGTTGACCTTCTTTTACGCGTTTGCCCCAACGACCGCCGATATAAACGCGATAGCCATCTGTATAAGTATCAAAGCAATGGAATGGGCATTTATTTACGCAAAGACCACAATGATTGCAATGTTTTTCATCAATAGTTATTTTTTTATCTACGACATTTAATGTTTTCATTGGGCATCTATTCATTGGTTGGCAAATTTTACAACCATGACATTTTGCATAATCAATTTGAGGAACGCGTTGACCGATGATACCAATATCATTTAGATTTGGTTTTACACAGTTATTAGGACAGCCCCCAACTGCGATTTTGAATTTATGAGGAAGTTTTACATCTCTATATCCTTTATAGAAACGTTGATGAATTTCTTCAGATAAAGCAAATGTATCAATTAAGCCATATTGGCAAGTAGTACCTTTGCAAGAAACTACAGGGCGAACTTTTGAGCCTGTACCACCTGTTTCAAGTCCTGCATTTTGCATTAGATATTCACGCAATGGTTCAATATTATCATATGGAACGCCTTGAATTTCCACAGTTAATCGAGATGTCATTGTTATTTCGCCACTGCCAAATTTATCTGCTGCTTCAGCTATAACTTTGCTTTCTTGAGCTGTAATTTTACCATTTCTAGTGATTACACGACCATTGAATTTATCTTCTGTATTTTTATCTTGAAGGAAACCTAGAGCTTTTACAGCTTTTATTTCTTCAGGTGTTAATTTAGATGTAGTTTTTACTTTTACATCATTGAAGAAAAGACCACCTTCAAGGGAAAGTGTATTTGTATAACCTAAATGTCTTAAGCGATTTTGTAAGAAATATGCACGTTTACCTTTAGCACATACTAAAAGAAGTTTTTCGTCTTTGCTGATACCTTCTATAGGTGCATTTACTTTTGCCAAATCTACATATTTAGCACCACGAATACTAGGAGCTAAACCAGCATCAATTACACGATAATCTTTTGCTTTGCCAGCTAGATATTCAGCAGGAGTGATACTGATTAATTTATTGCTTAATTTATTTTGCATAATATGAATTGTTTGTACAAATGGATGAATAGCTGTGGAGAATGGAGGAGCATAACAGAAATCCATGCATTCGCATTGTTTAATAGTAGCATCTAAGGAAATAGCTGTTACAGCGATATCCACCATTTTGTCTACAGCACCGCTTCCAAGTGCTTGGAAACCTAAGATTTTATGTGTGGATTTATCTACGATTAATTTGGTGATGAAAGAGCTTGCATCTGGATAATAATGAGCTTTATCATCAACGACTGCCATTACAGTTTCTACATCGTAACCAGCATCACGAGCAACTTTTTCACTAAGACCTGTTCTTGCACAGTTTAGTTCTGGAAGTTTTACAATACCTGTGCCTAATACGCCAGGATAATTTTTAGGTGTATTATTTAAAATTTGAGCTAAGAGTCTGCCTTCTAAGTTGGCACTAGAACCCATTGGAGACCATTGAGCAGAATGTGTCATTCTGTTGGAAACCATAGCACAATCGCCAATAGCGTAGATATCAGGTAAATTTGTTTGTAATTGTTCATTTACAAGAATAGTTCCTTTGAACATTTCCATACCTGTATCATTTAAAAAGGCAGTATTTGGTCTAATTCCAACAGATAAGATTACTAAATCTGCACTTAATTCACCAGCGGAGGTTTTGAGTGCAGAAACTTTATCATCACCTAAAACTTCTTGAGCAGCAACGCCAGTTAATACGCGAATACCATGTTTTTGTAAATGTTTTTGTACATAACTAGCAATTTCTGGGTCAATAACATTAGGCATGATTTGCGGAGCAAAATCGATAACTGTTACATCAACTTTTTGAGCTAGAAGATTTTCAGCAACTTCAAGACCGATAAAGCCACCACCAACAATAACAGCTTTTTTTACTTGATTATTAGTAACATAATCTCTTATATTTACAGCGTCATTAGGAAGGCGCAAAGAAAATACACCTTGTTTTTTTACACCTTCAATAGGTGGAGTGATAGGTGAAGCACCAGTAGCAATAATTAATTTATCATAAGCATAAGAAGCTTCTTCATTAGTGATTAAATTTTTAGCAATAACAGTATGATTATTATTATCCACAGTAATAGCTTCTACATTAGTTAAGACGCTTACACCTGTCATAGCAGCATATTTTTGTGGAGTATTAACAATTAGACTAGAGCGGTCTTTGATAAATCCTCCGATATAATATGGCAAACCGCAACCAGCATAAGAAATATCACCATCTTTAGCAATGATTGTGATATCTAAATCACGATTTTCTCGTTTTAATTTTGCAGCAGCTTTCGTTCCGGCTGCAACACCGCCGATAATTAGTATTTTCATAAGCGGATACCTCCAATAGAATATATACAATTTATTCTAAAATGTAGATAGATTAAATTATATTTATTTTAGCACTTATATAAGTAAAAGTATATGAAATTATTTTAAAATTTATAAAATTTTTGTTAAAAGTAGAAGGCATAAATATTATGCCTTTATGGAGAGTAAGCATTTTTATTTGATTTTGGTGATGAATTGTTCAGGTATATAATTTAATAGACGACTAGGTCTACCTGAACTAGAGAGAAATAAAGCGTTTTTGGCACGAGTGATGGCTACATAGAAAAGACGTTTTTCTTCTTCAGTAATAGAGCCATTGCGTGTGCTGAAATATGATGGAAAAATGTCATCATTCATGCCAGCTAAAAATTCATAATCAAATTCTAAGCCTTTGGCTTGATGAATAGTTATAATAGGGATTTTAGGATGAGAAGAAGTAAGAGCATCTAAATCTGTATTAGATAAACTAGCATATTGTAATAATTCTTTGATGCCATTTGTTCCTCGATGTGAGTTGAGCTCTGCTTTGGCTAATCTAAATAAATTGCGAATATTTTCTAAGCGAACAGCTCCATCTTGAGTTGCATTGGCTTTATAGATATTTACTAAATCGAATTCTTTAACGATTTGAGTGATTAGATTTTCTAAAAGTAGATTGTCGTTTAAAATACTATGCAGTTTTTGGAAAATTTGAGCTACATGAATGAATTTATTTTTTTGTTTATTGATTAATTCACTGCGTTTTTTAGCTGTAGGAATAATTTTATCTTCGAGCAATTTGTGCAATAATTCCCCTGTAGCAAAAACATCATCTAGAGAATTATGGTTTGATTTTGTTTCAAATTGAAAATGATTACTCAGAAATTCAAGTTTATGATTAGGCAGATTAGGATAAAAACGACGAACTAAATCTAAGGTATCAAAATTTATATTAGAGAAATCTACAGGTTTTAAGTTATGTTTTAATAGATTTTGATTGAGAATATCCATATCATAACCGCGAATATTATGACCTGTGATGATGGCATCTTGGATAAATTGACAAAATTCTTGAAGAACAAGTTTAGGATTTTCGCCATGAGTTTGTAAATATTCATCAGAAATATGATGTACTTTTTCAGAGTCGCCAACAGGTTTATCTGATTTTAGATAGCGATTGAATTCAGCTATTTTTTTCCCTTTGCGAATTTTGATTGCGGATAATTGAATAATATTGTCTGCAAAAATATCTGTCCCCGTACCTTCAATATCAAAAACTATGATGTCCTTGGATAAATAAGCTGAAATCAAGTCAGAAAAAGGTTCGTAGTTTGGATTTTGGAAGTTTGCATTGATAAAGTCAGATAGACGCAATCCATTTTGAAGATATTCAGCAGAAGATATTTGTTTGATAGTGCGAATACCAATATTAGGGATTAAATTTATTAATATTCGTTGTAGGCTAAGATAATCATTAGGATTAATGAGATATTTCATAATGGATAGAACATCTTTTATTTCTTGACGTTTGAAAAAGCGGATATTATCTATTTGAATGAAATTGATGGGAGCTTCTTGATTTTTTTGATTATAAATATTGGCTAGATAATTTAGATGTAATGTTAAGTTTTGTAGATAATTGTTTTGACGAACTAAAATAGCTATTTGTGTAGGTGTTTTTACTAGAGGTAATAAATTTACGATATTTTGAAAAATCCATTGGGCTTCGTTAGCTAGGGAGTTTGCTTGTTTTAATTCTATTTTATGACCAAGTTCACTGCTTTTTGAAAGTAGATTTTTGGCATAGGAATGAAGGATAGTTTCTTTGCAAAAAAGATTTATCAATGTGTTATATGCCATTTCTAAAAGTAATTTTGTAGAGCGATAATTTTCATTGAAATTAATAATTAAGGGGTTATATTTTTCAGTGAAGGCAGTTAAGATTTTTTGAGGATTAGAGCCACGCCATTCATAAATAGTTTGAAATTCATCACCACAGAGCATGATATTATTAGCAGGAAAGAGATTTTCGAGCATAGTATATTCAAAAGAACTAGTGTCTTGCATTTCATCAATCATGATATATTTGTAGCGTTTTCGCCATGATGAGCATATATTTTCGTCTTGAAATAAACGATAAGCATTGGCGATTAAATCTTTGTAATCTAAACCGTGCATTTGTTGTAAAGCCAATTCATAGTTGATGATTATATTTAAACCATCAAATTGAAAAAATTTCGTTAAATTATCACTTTGTTGTTGATTGAATGTTTTGTTGAACTTCAAATGCTGATGATAAATAGTAGTATAATCGGCTTCAATATCTTCAGTATAGATATGTTTTAAAGCTCGTTCTTGCTTTAATTGCTCAATGCAATTTACGATATATTGAATATCTAAGGCTCTAGCTTTAGGAAAATTGGCGATAGTTTGTCTGATTAGCGTCTTTTGGTCTTCATCATCAAAGATGACAAATTCTTTAAATATTGTTTGTGCTTTTTTGGCGGTAGTGGTAATCACTTGATAAGCAAAGCCATGAATGGTGCGAATGGTGATTTTATTTGCTGTTTCAAAATCTAATTGCGAAGTGATGCGATTTTTTAATTCTCGACAAGCTTTATTAGTGAAAGTTAAGCAGAGAATTTCATCAGCATTGGCACGATTTTTATTTAAAATATTAGCTACACGATAAGAAAGTACATTTGTCTTGCCTGTGCCAGCTCCTGCACTTAAGAGTATATTTTGATTTAATTCATTGATTACTTGTTGTTGTTTTTTATTGAAAGTAATAGACATGATAGACTCCTGATAAATTTATGTATATTTGTAGTTTAACATAAATAAAACCCCTTAGCATAATAATACTAAGAGGTTTTTAATTACATAGTTAAATTTCTATAATATGAAGTGATAAAGATACTAAATCCAATGATACCGGAAATAGAACCTATATACCAATAATATTTTATTTTACTAAGTGTAGTCAATGAAGATAATAAAATACCTATTTGCAAAAAGATTAAAGCATTACCAAAGTTAGTAGAAATCTCTTTTGTCAATAAATGACGTTGTTCTGCTTCTTGAGCTTTAGCTGTTAAAGTGATTTCTTCTTGCTTATATTGAGCAATTTCTTGTTCATAGATAGCTTTTTTAGCTAAAAGTTCAGTTTTTAAAGCATTATCTGTATCTTTGAGTTTGGCAAGTTCAATTTCAATAGTATAAAGTTCAGTTTCTAAAGTTGTTTTCTTAATCGTTTTTGCTTGATAGTTTGACCAGTGGTTAAAAGCTTCATTTTGAGTAGTTACTACCTGGTTGCCTAGACTTGCAGCTTTGAAAGAAGCTAGTGTGCCAACAACGGCTAAAATCAAGGTTGTAATTGCTACTAATAATTTTAAAGTTTTTGACCATGGCTTGTGGATAACTTCTTGTTTATATTCTGTTATAAAGTTATCATCTTCATCATTTAAATTAGTTTGTTGTTTCCTATCGGGGTCCATAAATCATCTCTTTCTTTTGTTTATAAATTTAATACATAGTTAATTATAACTTAAAACGATAAGAAATAGCAATGTTTTTATTTGTTTATAATTTAATTTTAATTTATTCACTTAATAATTTTTTTTCGGCAGGAATAATGATTTCTTCATAACGGTCTACTTTTTTATTTAAGCGCTCAATAACTAAATTCATGGTATCAATTTGTTTCTGGAGACGATCACGTTGTTCTACTAAAATAGCTTTGCGAGCTTCTGCTGTGTTTTCTTGATAAAAGAGGTGAACATAATCAATCAATGCTTCGATTTGAACGCCGATACAACTTTTTATAATACATTTAAAATTAGCGTAAAATTATACGTATTTTAAGAACTGGTTTAGTATATGCATTAGAACGTTTATTATCTAATCTTTCTACAAATATTTTTTCTACGACGGAATGTATGATTTCTTTCTTTTGCTCTCTATTAGGATTTTTTATTTTATGGAATATATCATATAGATTATTTATAGAAAAGCTTTTTTTACTTCTATTTGTGGATTGTAAATTGCTTATTTTTTTATCTAAGTCATTTATTTTATTGTTTAAATCATTTATCTTATTATCAGCTATTTCTTGGTCTATCTTGCCATCAGCAAACCATTCAACAATTTTATTTTTGTTTTTTGATAATTTGTTTCTATCTTCGATTAGTTTATCTAGTAGATTATAAACATTATCTTTGACTTGTGTTTCTTTTAAATATTTTTCAAGTGTTTCTTTAGAATAAAAAATATTTAATAATGTTTCCCAAACAGAATCTTCAAGAGCATAAATTGGAACTTGTCTGTTAGGACATTTTTTATCAGAACCAAACCAATTTAAAATATTAGTCCTACATTTAAAATAAAAATTATATTTTTCTTCATTTTCTTTTATTTTTCCTATTTTGGGAGTTTGTTTTATATTCATTATTTGACCACATTTTTCACAATAAACTAATCCTTGTAAAATCCAAGTGCGTTGTGTTCTTCTAGGATTAGTATTTTTTCTATTCATTATATTATTAGCTTTATCCCACGTTTCTCTAGAAATTATGCTAGGAACAGGAACACTAATCCATTCTTCTGGTGGTCGTTTGGTTTTCTTCATATTGTTTAGACTTATTTTCTCAAATTTATATATCATGGTATGGCGTATACCAGCATAAGTTTCATCTTTTAGCATAGTTCGAATAGTAGATTCGAACCAAATATTGTCTTTATTAATTATTTTTCTATTTATTTTCGGTTGTGGTGCAGGTATTTTTTCTGTATTTAATTTTTTTGATATGCGAAATGCACTTAAATTATCTTCAGTAAACCATTTAAATATTTTTCGTATAACGATAGCTTCATCTTCTTTTATATCTAAATTTTGTTTTTCATCATTAAATATATAACCATATTTAGTTATTTTATCTAATTTACCTTGTTTTCTTTTTTCTATTTTACCTCTAATAGAACGTTCTTTTCTTAAAGCATTGTCAAACTGTGCTATACTACCCATTATTTGCATGGTTAGTACATCTTGTGGATTTGTTCCGTATTGAGCTCCATCAGTAGATATTATTTTTATATTTTTTTGTTGCAAAATCTTTATTATATAAGCTAATCCCATACTATCTCTGGATAAGCGATCTAATTTATATATTATAAGAGCATCATAATATTCTTTTTCTGTTTTTATGTCATTTAGCATTCTTTGCAATTCTGGTCTGTCTAAAAATGCTCCTGACTTTCCTTTATCTACATATTCATTTATTGTTATAGCACCTAAATCGTGAGCTTTTTTTCGGCAATCTACAAGCTGGGAATCTATACTGTATCCTTGTTCAGCTTGATGCATAGTAGAAACTCTTACATATATGGCTACATTTCTCATGATTTTCCTCCTAAAAAAGAGGTAATAGAATAAACTATTACCTCTTTTTGCATTTTATTTATTGTATATTATTGATTTTAATTTCATTCATTAAAGCAACCTGCAGAACTTTAGAAAAATTTATGTTTCTACGTTTTGCTTCATCGTTTAACCATTGAGGAATAGTAAGCGTCTTTTTTACAGATTTAGTAAAATGTTGGCGAGCATATTCTGCTACATCAACAGAAACTAAATTTACAAAAGCTTCAATGTAATCACTATCTTCGTCATCTTCACAATGTATGTCTATTTTATCTATAGGTGTTGGTGTAGGAAAATTATTACCATCTAATTGTTCTGAATATAAATATCCTGCTAAACAATCTACAGCCATAGACATAGCTTCGTTTAAATCACTTCCGCAAGTGGCTAGATGATTTAAGTCTGGAAAAATAACAGAGTATTCACCAGTTTTTTCTTTTTGAAAAATTGCTGGATAAATGCTAAGCATAAGGCTCACCTTCTTTATTTATTTTGGAGGGAGAGCAAGGCTATTTAAGCCCTGCTTGCTTTAGAATGGATTTTACAACTCCAGGAGTTAAGTCTTTTTTACCATGATTAGGTATAGTTACTTTTCCTTGTTTTAAAGGATGCACATATTGATTATGTGAACCTTGAATAGATTTTAAAATCCATCCATCGGCTTTTATGATTTTCTCCATCTGTTTGAAATTCATATAAGCCCCTCCTTAATAAACACTATACCATAAAGCACGTATAAAGTAAATACGTATAATATATATATGTATTATAATATAAAAAGGACTGATACCAGTCCTTTTTATATTCATTTTAAATAATATTAAGAGAAGTAAATCCTACAATTTCACCATTCTCATTTTTAATTGCGTTACTAGCTACTAGTAAATCATCTCTTTCTGGTAATTGCTGTGCAACTACTACTGGTACAATGTAAAATATATTTTCTTCTGGTTTGGGTACATTTCCAACTTCGGTATAAATTCTTTTTCCAATATCAAATAAACATCCATCTACACAAGCTTCATCAAGAATATTATCTTGTTGTTTTACAAAAGCAACTGTACCACTTTTAGGAAATGTAATGGTTGTATGGTTTTTACCATAAATAGTAATATCTTTGTCTGTTAAATTAATAAATTGTGCATCTTTGACCATAATTTTATGCTCCTTATTCTTATTGAGCAAATCACGACCAATTTTATTATCTTTTTTTATTAAATTTACAACAGGCTTTATAATTTCCCATTCTTGTTCAGATAAACGAACGGTTCTATTTTGCCGTTGTATTTCTTGTTTAGGTCTACCAGCACCTTCTCTAAATCCGCCCCAAGACATTATCTCACTTTCCTTTCAATAGTATTTTTGTTATTATATTAAATTGGTGTAATGTTTATATTTTATGTTTTATGTTTTGTTTTTTTGGGGCAGTTAAGAAATTAACTGCTATTTTTTTTGCTCATATATATTATAAACATAATATTTGATTAATGCAATTAAAAAATCAAAAAAACATAGGAGAAGCAATATGATTTTGTTATAATAAATACAAAGTTTATTGATAGGAGGTCTTTTTATGACATCTGGAATAGATGCTCAATTTGGTTTTTTATATCAAAAATATGTATATATATTAAGTATATTAACAAATATTTCCCCAAATAACTTTTTTCTATATGAAGGAAAAGATGATGTAGATATATTTTCAAATGAAGAATTAAAACATGAAATATTTGTAGATACATCAGAAAATAGTAAAATATTTATTCAGGCTAAAAGTGGAACAATAAAAAAAGAAGAGTTATATCAGTTAATAGCTAATTGGATAGATATTAGTGATGATAACATATTTCACAATAAATTTATATTATATACAAAAAAATCGTTAAAAATAACAGATTCTATAATAGATGATTTTATAGCTCATATAGTTAAATATAATAAAGAACATGATTCAAATCGTTCTCCTAAATGTAGGATATATCATAAATATTTTAGTGATAACAATAAAATACGTTCTATTTTAGAATATATTATTAAAGAAGTTAAAATAAAGCAGTACTCTGAAAAAGATTTAAAAAGAGATATATGTGAAATTTATAAAGATAAGTATTGTACAGATATAAAAATTAGTAAAGGTCTTAAAGATAAGAGAGTTTTTGAATTGATAAAGGAAATTAGTAACAGGATAGATGAAAAAATAGAGGATAAAAAACCTTTTATATTAGATCAGAAATTATGGATAGAAATTATTTACCAGTTAAAAAAGAATTTTTCTGATGATAGTTTTAATGTAAATGTTATGCAATTAAAAGAAGAATATAAAGATGAAGCAATGGAAATAGTAAAAAAGAGACACTCTAGAGAAGTTCAGCAACTCATGTTGGTTAAAAATGAAGAAAAGTTTATTATAAAACATATATTAAATGAGTTATGCTATAAAGATTTTAGAAATTATTATTTTAGCCAAGATAACATAACTATTCCTAATATAGAGTTAGAAGCAAAAGAAAATTATGAGGAGGTTTTGGATGAAGGATATACTACATCTAATGATATATTTTTTAAAACAATAAAAAAAAGTATTCATAATGATTTATTAAATAAGTTGCCACTTCATCAAAAAGGTTGTTATATTTTTTTAACAAATGAAGATACACCAGAAGATTTTAAAATTAGTTGGGATGGTAAAAATGATGAATGATAAAATTATTGAAGAAGCGGAATATGCAGAAATAATTGTAACGTTATTGAATGAACCTTATGCTATAAATGATTTTATAAAATTAGTGTTTATATCTTTTTGTATTAAACATGAAACTAAACTACATTTAAAACATTATCAAAATAGAAAAATAGATATTTCTAAAATATTTATAGAAAACATTAAATTAAAATTAATGTCTCATTATAATGAGTTGAATATAATTTTTGAAGTTATTGATAAACTAATTACTTGTGATTTTATCGAATTAAAGGAAAATAATATTATTAAAATAAATAAACCTTTAAATTGTGATACACAAAATAGTGTTTTAACTAAATTTAATGAAATGCGTATAAATCCTGTATTAGAAATAAATAAATTAGATACAAACGAATTTATGGAGGGGGTTTTACGATATGTTTAAAATAGAAGAATTAACTCTTTTTAATAATAATGGAAAGAGTAAGACGTATAAATTTTTTGAAAACACTTTTATTTTCGGACCTAACAATATTGGGAAAACAGTTTTTACTAAAACATTAGATTATGTATTAGGCAGTAGTAAAGAAAAATTAAATCATGAAGGATTAGACAATATTACTAGTGTTGAATTGGCGATATCTTCTAATGATAAAATATGTTTATGGGTTAAGCGTTCAACTGATGGAACCTTTGCTTATCGCAGAAGTAAAAATAGTGAATATTCAATAACTGATTTAGAAGGTTATAAATCAGAGATAAATGCTATTTTATTAGATGATGTATGTAGTGAACATTATATAGATGTTTATAAAATGGTTTTTAATGAAAATATTTCTTTTAGAGCTGTTAATTTTTTAAATTATATTGAAGAAAAAGGATTAGGTGATTTAAATACAATATTTACAAAAGCTAGAGAAATACAACATCAAATTAGAATTACTAACATAATGAAATTTTTCTTTAATTATAAAAATATAGAAGAAATTTATAATAAAAAGGTACAATTAAGGGAATTAGAAGATAAAAAAGAGCAATTAGAACCTGCATACCAAGAATATAAGAAATCAACAGCTATAATACAAGAAATGTTTTTAGATTTACAAATAAAGTATAGCAAGGATCTTTCGAAATTAAATAAAGAATTTAATAAGTTTAAAGCAAATTTTTATAGACAAGAACCGACCGAAAGTCCAGATATAATATATGCTGCAAAAAATTCTTTATCTTTAGCAGAAGAGATAAAGTTATATACATTTTTAAAAAATCAAGCAGATACAATAACAAAAAGAAATGAAAACATAGTTAGAATGCTGAATATATTAAAAATGATAACAATAAAAAGCCCCAAATATGAGCAATATACAAAACGAATAGTTGATATTATAGATGAAGTAAATGATAATAAAGTTTTATTGAATGTTACAGATTATAGCAAAAGTATAAAGAATATAAGAAAAGAAAAAAAAGAATTTGATAAAATGATAGAAGAGTATAAAGCTCAAGCAAGGGAATTAGATTATGATACTGTTTTAAAAAAAATTGGTATTATAGAAAGATGCCTTTTTATAATGAAATCACAAATAAGTGAAAGTGATATAAGAAAAATAGACAAAGATATAAATAATTTGAAAAAAAGTATACAAACATTAGAAAATGATTTTAATAAAAAAGGAATAGAAAAATTTAATAAAGATTTAATGGAACAATATTTCCAAAATAATAATTTATCTTATGTTGAAGAAGACAAAGAGAAAAAAGGATTTAGTATTGAATTTAGACCAATAAGTACGAGCTTAGTAACATCTTATGAATCTTCTGATGATAAGAAACTAAGAACATATATTCCAGGTAGTATGGCACGTCAAACACATTTACAAATATTGACATATCTCTGTATGTTTAAATATTTAAAACAAGAGTTTAAAGGTTTTTGTTTTATGCCATTATTAATAATAGATTCTGCTGGACAACCATTTGATGATAATAATTTTGAAAAAGTATATTCAAATATAATAAATTTTTCTCGTAAAATAGGAATTCAGACTATTGTCTTATCTAAAAAAGATATAGAAAATATACCTTCTACTAATAAAATTATTTTCACAAGAGAAAATGGATTTAATCCTTTTCATAAGAAATAATTATATGATTAATATATAGATTGATTTCTTGAAAATGAATGGCTAAACAATACCAAATTTAAATAAGTTTCTTAAGAAATAAAGCTATTATATGATTTTAAATAAACCATATAATAGCTTTTCTTATAATTTACTAAAATATTATTCTCTTAATTTATAATCAATATTATCTTGCATAAATTTAATAAAAGAAGAAATTTTATATTTATCGTTAAGTTCTTTATTGTTAGGAGCATACATTTTTGGTGATATACGACTACTTAGATCTTGTTTAAAAAAAAGTGTATTCCAATAAGTTTTTATAGCATATAGTGGAAGTTCATCTATAGAATCTTGCCATTTGCCTTTTAGTTTTTTGCTTGTTATTTTAGATTGATTACAGCATACAATGTCGGGTATATTCTGTTTTAGAAAACTGTAGTTATTAAATAAATTTATTTGTTCTTCTTGAGATAAAGGGAATGTTTCTAATTCGTATTCATTTTGAGATAAATTTGAAATTTTTATAGGTAGATTTGGAAATTTTCTTTTTTTTATATTATAAAAATCAATATAATCTTTCAATGTCATATTTAGACCTAATATAATTTCTTTTAAGTAATTTAATTTATATTTTAATCCTGTTGGAAATGTAAATAAATCATCGCTACGCAGAAAAATACGAAATTCTTGTTCATATTCCCAAACAGTATATTTTGAGGATAATAACTTTGAAATATTTTCTTGGTCTTCTTTTGAAATGTCCCAACAATATCTTTTATCTGTATACTCTATTTCAAGTAATTTACCTTTTAATGCAGATGGTATGTTTTCATCATCAAAAAAGTCTATTATACATTTTTCAGGAATATCAAAACCAAGACAAATACCTCTATGTTTATTAGCATAATGAGACCACATCAATATATTCTTTGCAGTTTTAGAAAAACATGTTATACCATATCTAGAATTATACATATTTGACTTATCTACAATACCTTGTAAGATAATTAAGTCTTCATTAGAAGTCTCTTGTATTAAATTATATAAATTTTTAAAATAAATCTCATTATCAAAATTATGTAATTGCAATTTTGGATGTTCTAACATTTTTTTTATTAAATTGGTATAAAAATTATTTCTATTATCAATTGAATAGCAAGGAAAAGTATCAAAAGGATCGTTAAAATTTTCTGGAGTATTAAAACCTAATTTACATGATCTTAAGTTTTCTTTTGTATATTTGTTAGTCCAATCAGCATACTTATATAGTATCATCAAAAAGACTCCTTTCTAGTAAACTATATAAAATATATTCTATAATGTTTATTAAATTTCCTGTTTTGTAAATTCTAAAATCAAAGGCTATTTCTAAGCTTATAGAAATAGCCTTTTTTATATTTCATCTATGTTATATTAGTAGAAGTTTTTAATGCTTTGTTTTTTAATTATCTCTTGATGTTGCTAGTTTAATTTTATTTGCAGATTTATCTAGTTCGTCTAATTCTTCGTCCCATATATTTAATTCTTGTAATAGATTTTTTAACTTCTTGTAATAATCATCTTCTTGTATAGTAGTTGCCATAAATGCAGAAAACTCTGCTGTATTTATACACAATTTTAAAAGGTTTTTGCATCCCTTTAAAACTCTATTTCTTTTGGGTATATTATCAGATAATGTAGATTGATATTCAATAGCTAAGTCATAGATGGTTATTATTTTATCAGATAAAGCATTACATAAATCAAATCTTTTTTTTACTAAATCATCTGTATCATTTAAACCTAACACATTTATTGTATTTCGTACTATATTGTCAACATTTTTATTTTTACTACGATATCTATAATTTGTTATATAAAAATAATCTTGAGGATTATCTTCAAAAGGATTAATTATTGGATCTTCATAAGTATCATGAGTTGATTTGCTCTTATTACAATGTGGACATGAAGGATTTAAATTATTCCATGAAACTACTTCATCTACATATTTATCTTTATAGTGAAAATGATCCACATGCATTTCTTTATTACCAGATCCAATAAGTGATTCACAATATATACATTTACCATTACATTCCTTTAAAAGAGCATCCCTAATGTATGGTTTATTCCAAACACTTTTTTTCTTGTTTTTTTTAAATTCTTCTGTTAATTTTTTTTGCTCTTCTTTTGTCAATTTTTCTGGAGGATTAGAACGTGTTAATTTTATCATATGTTAATCCTCCCATTCGGCTACTTGAATGGATAGTAAACTTAGTAATGGATTATTTGGATGAAGCATTTCTTTTAATAGATTATATTGTTTTAAAATTTCATCTTTGTTTTCATCATTCATAGCTTTATCAAAATTTTTAATTGTATTTAAATATAGTTGAGAACTTGTTGAGGGCATTTCCATGACGTACTGTAGTATTTCTTCTAGAGTCCATCCCTGTAAGCCATATTTACCTAATTTTAAATTCTTAACATAAATATCATTATTATCATCGTGCCCTAATGCAATAATTTCATCTTTTTCTAGAATTTGAAGAATACTTGGACTATGTGTAGTCAATATAAATTGTACACGAGGAAAAATTGTTTTTAATGCTTCTACAAGACCTGCTTGCCATGTAGGATGTAAATGTAAATCTATTTCATCAATAGCAACAATTCCTTCAAAGTTATTTACATCAATAGGATTTTCACTATTTCTATATTCTATTTCTTTTATAATACCTAAAATGATATAAATACAACTTTTATATCCAGAGGATAAATATTCAAAATAAATATCACCATTTGGTGTAGATAACATAATATCAAATGTATTTGCTTTAATAGTATTGAATTTAATAGTATTATCTAAAACACTAAAGCTTTTTTGAGCAAGTCTAAAATTCTTTACTTGTTCTAGTGTTAAACTATTATTTTTATCTATAAACATATATCTATTTATAAACCAATTTTTAATATCATTAGCTTGTATACCATTTATTGACATAAAAGGTAGAGAGCCATTGTATCTATTAGGGTCTCTAGAAATTGAATCAAGTTGATTATAATCAATGTTACGGTTGATATTAAAAAATAAAAAGTCTTCTATTGGGAGATCTTTATAGAAAGCATCTGATTTTTCTGGATCAAAATATTTTATAGATACTTGTATTTTTTTTGAAGGACATTCCTTATTAATGTATATATCAATAAGATAGTCACCATTATTACATAAAGCATTTCTTTTTAATTTTGAATTATATCCTGCGTTGAAAGCATCAGCTATTATATTTAATATAGTAGATTTACCTATTCCATTGGCACCACATATTACATTTAATTTATCATTAAATTTTAAATCTAGATGCTTAATACCTCCAATTCCATTAATAGTTAATGAGTTAATTTTCATAAAGTGAAACCTCTTTTCATTGATTTTGTATGTTGTTTTAAATAATAATGTTAATCTATTTTATTATTTTGAAATCGGCTCGTATGGCATCAGCCATATTTAAAATCGTGTTTAAAAGATATTGGCGATTTTGAGGATTCATATTTAGATAATGTTTTATAAAAGATACATCTTTTTCGTTAAGATTATATTTTTCGCTGAGTTGTTTGAATATAGAATCTTCTACTTTTACAAACATTTCACCTTTACCAGTACGGAGCCAGTTTTCATCAATATTGAAAGCTAAACAAATAGGCTTAATAAGTCTGTTACTTATAGGTTTATCACCTGTTTCTATTTGAGCATATCCAGATTGACTCATTCCAATTTCTTTTGCAAAATTTTTTTGTGTTAAATTTAGAGTTTTTCTTATGTATTTTAGTCGTTCGAAGATTTCCATATTATCACCTGTTAAAAGAATATATTGTGTATAATAATACAATTAAAGTATAGGATATTATAGAAAAATATTCAATGAACAAACAAAGCCGTTCTAAGCGTTTTTTATTTACTGTACATAAAATTATACTTAAAACATAAAAAATACGCTTAAAAACGATTTTGGGGCTATTAAAATGAATTTTAGAATAATAGACATGGTATATATTTCCTTTTTAAACAAAGTTTATGATTTAAATATGCTTTAATCATCAAAATTGTTATTGTTTTTTTAGGGGAATATAGGGGTTATATATAATATATTCTCTAGTTAATTATATATTAAGTTAATTAGGGTGCAAAATTTGCACTTCTAGAAGTGCAGATTTTGCACTCCTAGAAATGCAGATTTTGCACTTCTAGAAATAAAACTAGAGGCTACTTCCATTAGTTGGAAATAGCCTCTTTTTTAATGCTTTGTTTGATTTTTTATCACCCATTTATACCAGTGGAAACTTCTAATATTTTCCCTTTTTCTTCGGCATCTAATTGTTTGCTAAGTATTTTTAATTTTTCTTCTCTAGTAAGTTTACTATCTTGTATATTTATACCGTTTATAGAATTATTATGCTGAATAATATTAGCAATATTTAAAATATGTTTTAAGATGCCTGCACGTTCTTCAGATGATAAATTTAGACAATAATCTGCGATTTGAGCTTCTACAGGGGAAAGATTATATTTTTTAGTCATTTGATCTAAAAAGTTATCATTTTTTTTATTAAACATTTCACCTTTACCAGTACGAAACCAGTCTTCATTAACATTAAATATAGAACATATAGTTTTTATATGTCTATCTTGTACTTTTCTATCACCAACTTCTATCATTCCCAGAGAAGTCTGGCTTAATCCTATTTCTTTCGCAAATTTAGTTTGTGTTAAATTTAGAGCCTTTCTTACTTTTTTTAGTTGTTCATTTAACGTCATATTTTATCAACTCCTTTTATTAGATAATATCACAAATTTAATAAAAAACAAATTATTTTATTAAATTTATATTGACTTTTATTAAAAAAGTGGTAATATATAAATGTAATTAATCACAAATTTAATAAAAAGGGGGCAAAAAAATGAAAGATAATAAAAATAAAACAGAATTAGAAATTATGGAAATTATAAATGCTATTAGAAATAGCGGAAATACAGAATTAATACAAATAGCAACATTAAGTTATCTCAAAGGATTAGAAGATGGGGTAAGAATAGAACAAACAAGAAAAATTGCTTAAATCAAAGAAAGGATTTTGAAAATGATAAAACTTGGTAAAGCTGAAGCATTGAATTATTTAGAAAAAGGATATGTAGTAATAATTAGAAATAAAGATTTTGAAGATTATCCTGTAATAAAACAAGGCGAATATCTTTGTAGATATGATGATCCAATTGAAGGTGAATTAATAAATGAAATGCTTCAAGAAAACGATGAGTTTTATTATGATAAGGTCCTTGATGAAGAATATTATCAGAAGGTAGCTTGATTTATGAAATCTAACGACAAAAAACAAATAACGCTCTGCATTTCAAAGGATTTGTACAGTCAATTAAAATCCGAAGCAGAGCGTAGAGGTATACCAAATGCGATTATGGTGAACATTATTCTTTCTGATTATCTGGAAGCAAATTGTTCCGTTTCAAAAAATCTTCCAGAATAAATTCTATTTCTTTAGCGGTAGAACGCTTGTTTTTTTCAGCAGTCTGCTTGATAAGTTCAAATAATTCAGCGTTCATTCTAAGTGTAAAGCGTTTTTCGTTCATAAATTTGCACCCTTTCTGATGTCTATATGACATATTATAAATTAAAAATAAAATTATTTCAAGATGACTATTGACGTCATAAAGGTGATGTGTTAATATAATATCAGAAAGGGGATGACGTCATAAAGATGACAAAGGACAGAATTAGATTTACACTAAGAATACCTGTTGATATATTCAATAGACTAAATGAAATAGCCAAAAATAAAGGCATTTCTTGTAATTCGTTGATAGCGTCAATTCTATTTGATTATTTAAATCAAAAATCAAGTTAGTGAAGGTGATAACGTGGAAAATGGAAATGAAATTTTATCATATAATCCGTACAAGCCGGTAAAAAAAATAATAGGTATACTACATGAGTGCAATATACCTATAACAGCGATTGATACGGTTTTTGAATTAGTAAAAGCAGATATCGAAGCTAATACAATACCATATCAACCTAATCCTAATGAATGTTTGACAAGTGAAGCAGCTATATTAGATACCATAGATACAGTAACAGGAGAACCAAATTTGTAAATGATACTTTTCGTTTTATTCCAAACGGAAATATTTCGGATGTTATCTAAATATTCTCTGCCAGCAGGTGTGATATCAATAATAACTAATCGCTCTATATTAGTAGAATTGCATTTTGAAAGACTTTCAATAAAACCAATATTATATAGATATTTTAAATGATATCTAAGTTTTATTCTTTCAACATCTTTAAAAGAAAGACAGTAATTATTAAACACATAACCACTTACACCATCTGTCATTTCTTCTGTTTTAATAAGTAAATCTCTTATTAAATCATAATCAAGTTTCAATATAATCATCCCCTTCCAAAGATGATTATACCATAATCTAGCGTGTAGCATTTGCCTCGCGATATAAACCATAAATAAGCCCCTAAGACATTTTATTTAAAAGTGAGGTATTGCGAGGTGGCTGGTGCACGCTAGAGAAAATTTGACTAAACGAACGCTTGGCTGTGGGTTTGATTAAACCGCCTATTGTAATTTATAGCTTATATATGGGTAAGACCACAAATAATAAAAGGTAATAAAAATGATAATATATGGGTTAATATTTGAACGTTCTGCTTTATATGAAGCAGAAGATTTGGCAACATGTAAGTAGTATAAAAAATGGTCGGTAGAAATACCGACCATAAAAGAAAGGTTGATAAAATGAATAATCTTAATGAAAGAATTGATTTAAAGAAAGCGTATTTAAAGGGAGAAAGAAGGGCTTTTTCAGATATATCGATAAAACTTTTTGAAGAGGTAGAAGATTGTTTTAAAAAATTTAAAACAGAAGTCAAATATGATGGAGAGGTTATAAGATTTAATGATAAAAATATCGAAGAACTTATAAACAAAATAAGTAAAATTAAAGAAAATCAAGAAAAAATTCTTGAAAAAGATATGTTAATAAAACTTTTAAATGATTTAAACAAATGGAATTAAAAACAATATATGCTTTAGAGGAAGGTGTATACCAACCTCTAAAGCATAATAGGGAGATAGAGGATTATGATAATAACTTTTATAGAAGAAAATACCTTCTTGCAAGAAGGTCATAAAATTGTGGCAGATAAGCCTTATTTTAAGGATTTAATAAATAAAGTAATAGGTTCACCTAGAGCTTATAACTTTATAAAAGATAAAACATCTGATGTGGTAATTTCTCTAAGGAAAGACCAGATGCAGGTTTTAAAAATGATTGAAATTATTATCTCCACAAATATAGATGATAAAAAAATCAAAAAATATATAAAGCAATTATAAAAAATGGCTAGTATATAGCACTAGCCCTGCGACAAAAAATAATTCACTCCATAAAAATTTAAATTTCAATAATGTAGTCGTAGGGCGAGTGGTATATATTAACTTATACCATAGTGTGTAGCACTTGCCTCGCAATAAAAAATAATTTAAAATACCTCGCCCAAGACATTCAATTTATAAGATATATTGCGAGGTGAATGGTACACACTAGAAAATATAGACACGAAAGCTTGGCGGTGGGTTTCGATTAAACCGCCCATAAAAATTTATAGCTTATATATGTGGGTAGCAACCACAAATATATATTGGTTTAATAAAATGAGGTGGAAGATAAGGAATGAAATTATTATCATTAAGTCTTCAGAATTTTAGAGGGATAAAATCCTTAAATATAAATTTTGAGGGTAAAAGTGCAAATATTTATGGTGCAAATGGAATAGGGAAAACAACAATTGCAAATTCTATTAGTTATTTGTTAACAGGACAACCGCTAACAAACGAAAAAGATTTTTCGCCTAAAACAAGTGATACTCATAACTTGCATCATATTGTAAATGGTGTATTTGAATTAGACAATGGCGGACAAATATCATTGTCTAAAGATTATTATGAAGTATATCGTCAAAAGAAAGGAGAATTAGCAGAAAAATTAAGTGGTCACACTACAGATCATTATATAAATGGTGTTCCTGTAAAAGAAAAAGAATATATAGCTAATTTAGAAAAAATATGTGGCGGTGATGTTAATAAAACAAAAGTATTAATGTTAGTAGGATATTTTGCAGAAGTACTATCTACTACAGATAAAAGGAAACTTTTATTTGAGGTATGTGATAAAGGTCTTTCTGATGAAACAATTATTAATAAAAATATTTCTTTAATGCCATTAAATGAATATTTAATTATTCCAGGAACAAACAATAAATATTTAATTGATGAGTACAAAAAAATAGCAGTAAATCAACGTCGTGAAATAAACAAGAAATTAGAGTCTATACCAGAGCGTATAGATGAATTAGAACTATCATTAAAAAATGATTTACCAACAAAAGACACCATCAATATTTCTATTAAAAATATTGAGGCAGAAAGAGAGGTTAAACAAAAAGAACTAGATATTTTACTAAGTGATAGTAAAGCTCTTGAATTAAGTATAGATAAAAAAATATCTGTATTAGAAAATCACTATCAAGAAAGTAAGGCAAACTATATAGAAAATAATAATAAAGATAATGAAGAAATATATAAAGCAATAAATGCTCTTAATAATAAGAAAGCAGAATTAGTACAAACATCAATGGAATATAGAAATAAAATATACTCTCTTGATCTGAAAATTAATGAATGTATTAGTAATCGTCAACGATTATTAGATGAATATGATAAAGTTAAAGCTAATACATTTAATGAAAAATGGGATGAAAATAGTGAGCTTTGTAGTCTATGTGGTCAAAAATTGCCTTTAGATAAAATTGAACATTTAAAAATAGAGTTTGAAAAGAGGAGAGAAGAACATAATAAAGCTAATTCGGTAGCAAAAGAAAGAATAAATCAAGAAGGGCAACAATTTAGTAAGGCAATAATTGATGGATTAAATAAACAAAAAACAGAATACTCTAACAAATTGGATGCTATAAATACAGAGATTTCCGATATAAATAATAAGATTAATTTAGCAAAAGATAGTGTTTTAAAACCTAAACCTTTTGAAGAAACAACTATAGCAGAAAGTATTAAAAATAGGATTGAACGATTAAATCGTGATAAAGAAAATATTGATACAAATGAAGCTTTACAATCCATTAATAAAGAGATTTACGAACTTGATAAGAAACTACAAGATTTAAAAGAACAGTTAATAAAAATTAATGTGGATGAGAAAACTAGAAGTCGTATAAATGAATTAACTAATGAGCGAAAAAATAAAGCTCGTGAACTTGAATATATAGATAAAGGAATTTATTTGTGTGATGAGTTTTCAAAAATTAAAGCTCGTATGATTACAGATAATATAAACAAAAACTTCAAAACAATTAAATTTGCTTTATTCAAAGAACAAGTAAATGGCGGATTCAAAGAAATTTGTGAACCGTTAATTAAGAATAAAGCTGGTCAATGGGTTGAATATAAATCAGCAAATACTGCTTCACAGGTAAATGCTAATTTAGAGATTATAGATGTACTAAGTAATTTCTATAATTTAAAACTTCCTGTAATTGTTGATAGAGCAGAAAGTATTAGTAACATAGAAAAGATATCGTCTCAGCAGATTAATTTAATAGTATCTGCAGAAGATAAAGAATTTAGAATTGAACAGGAGTAATATTATGGAAAAACAGAAAAATGAAATGCAAATATCTGATAATCAAATTAGTGCAAGCGAACGATTTGCTAATAAAGTAATCAATGAATTTACCAGTAATATATCTGGGAATTTACCACTTAGTGATTATCAAAGAACTTTGGTTCAAGGATATTTTATTGGTATTGATAGAGCGTTAAAAAAATCTGAGGAAGAACGTCTAAGAAGAAATGCTAGTAATAAAGATCCTAAATATAATAATCCACTTCCATTTACATGGAATAATGTAGATTTAAATACTTTAGCTATTGATGTTGTATATAGTGCAAGATTAGGTCTAGATATGATGCAACCTAATCATGTTAATCCAATAGCATTTAAAAATAATAAATTAAACAAATATACTATTAGTTTAATAGTTGGATATAATGGTAAAAAATATATGGCAGAAAATTATGCATTAATACCGCCGAAAAGCGTTACGATTGACCTTGTTTATAGTACAGATACATTTAAACCAATAAAAAAAGGTTATAATCAACCATTTGAAACATATGAGTTTGAAATAACTAATCCGTTTAATAGAGGCGATATTATTGGTGGATTTGGATATATTGAATATGAAGACAAAAGCAGAAATGAACTAGTTATAATGACAAAAAAGGATATTGATAAGAGAAGACCTAAGTTTGCTAGTGCAAATTTTTGGGGCGGAGAAGTTATTGAATGGAAGAATGGACAAAAGATAACAGAAGAAAAAGAGGGATGGTATGAAGAAATGTGCCGTAAAACTTTAATTAGAGAAGTGTATAGCCAAAAACATATACCGCTTGATCCTAAAAAAGTAGATTATTCTTATCAATATATGAAACAACAAGAGTTGAGTTTGCAATATGCAGAGTCTAACTTACAACAAGAAAAAAACATTACAGCAAATGCAATAAATCTTGAAGATAATATAAAAAGTAATGTTAATTATAACCAATTAGAACAGGATAATAAAGATAATGGTATTAGTAAAGAATGTGAAGAAAAATGGACAGAACAAGATTATAAAATGGCTGATGCTTTAGCACATGATTTAACAGAAATGCGTACCAAAGAAACACCCGAACAACAATTATCTAATGATGAGCCTACATTTTGATTAATATAAAAGTTCTTGCATCTGGCAGTAAGGGAAATTGTTACTTAATAGATGATGGCAAAACAAAACTTTTGCTAGATGCAGGAATACCTTTTAATCAAATACAGATTGGTTGTGATTTTTGTGTTAGCGATATTAGTGGGTGTTTAATATCGCATAAACATGGTGATCATGCAAAAGCAATTAAAGATTTAATAAAAAGAAGTATTAATGTTTATGGACCTAAAGATATACAAAATATAAATTTTAGAACCTTAGTATTAGAGCCATTGGTTAAATATAATATAGGAACTTTTACAATTGTTCCTTTTGAATTAAATCACGATGTCGAGTGTTATGGTTATCAAATAAATTCGATAAGAAAAGAAAAATTAATATATATAACAGATACTGCATATGTTAAATATAAGTTTTCAGAACTAACTCATATCATGATTGAAGCTAATTATGATGGCGAGATTATTAGGAAAAATACTTTGAATATGGATATTCAAGGAAATCTTGCCAATAGAATAATACAATCTCATATGAGTATTGATACTGTAGAAGAATTTTTAGAGGCTAATGATTTAAGTAAATTACAACAAGTTTATTTATTACATTTAAGTGATAATAATAGTAACGCTAATAAATTTAAAGATAGAATTCAAAAAAAGACTGGTGCGGAGGTTTATGTTTATTAAATGGAAATAACTCAAGGAGTTATACAAGAGTTTAATGAAGGTGGAAAGGCAATAATTGTTGCGGATATTCCAGACTTTAATAGAGCCTTGCTTAGAAAATATAAAAATGTGCTTATTGGATTTTCAGACGGTCGTAAAATATCGGCTAAACAAATGAGAAAAATATATGTTTTGCTTAAGTATATAGCCGAATGGATTGGAGATACAGAAGAAAATACAAAAGCACTTATGAAAATACAATTTAATAGGCAAATTCAGTCTGTAGGAAAACATATCATTTCTTTTAGAGATTGTGACATGACTACTGCTAGAGAGTTTATTACTTTACTGATAAATTTCATGATTGAAAATGAAATTTACTCTGGTGAGCCACTATATTTATTGAATGATGATATAGAGAAATATATATATGCTTGTTTAATAAATAAAAAATGCTGTGTATGTGGAGCCCATGCTCAATTACATCATGTTGAACGTGTTGGCATGGGCAGAAATAGAAATAGTATTTATCAAGTTGGTATGGCGGTACTTCCATTATGTGCTGTTCATCACGATGAATGTCATAAAATGTCGCAATATCAATTTAATAAAAAATATCATCTTGAACCATTAAAAATATCTGATAAAGATAAGAATATGTTTATCAAAAAATACGGATTAAGTAAGAAAAATTTTGAAGGTGGTGATGCTTAACTAAATTTAATGTTGATAATTAATGACCGAAAGGACAATCATCTTAACACTAGGTGCTACAACGGTCAGTAGCACCACAACATTAAATATGGAGGGCATTATGGATAGAATAAAAATAGCAGATATTGATAATGAGCGATATTATCAAGTACCCGTAGCATTTTTTACTAATCCTTATTATAAGGATTTATCAAATGATTCTAAAATGGCATATGCTATTTTGAAAAATAGATTGATATTATCTATTAAAAATAATTGGTTGGATAATGATGGGGCAGTATATATTTTTTATACTTGGGATAAGTTATCTGAAGTTATGAATATATCTAGACGTAAAATTGCAGATACTATAAATCAATTAAAAGAACATAATCTTATAGATGTAGTAAGACAAGGTAGAGGATTACCTGCCAAAGTATATGTAAAAAAACTAAAGCCTAATACAAATGCATCAAGAAATGATTTTATAGAGTCTAATAATGAACAAGAAGATGAAATAAAAGAGGAAAAACAGGTTAAAGAAAAATCGAAAACAGAAAATAAACAACAAGAGTATTTTTCAATATTCTGGGCTTCATATCCTAAAAAAGTTGGTAAAGGTGCAGCAGAAAAAAGCTGGAAAAAAATAAAACCAACTAAAGATTTGTTAGAAAAAATGTTAAATGCTATAGAAACTGCTAAACAGTCTATGCAGTGGAACAAGGATAATGGTCAATATATTCCTAATCCAGCAACGTGGCTAAATCAAAAACGTTGGGAGGATGAGATTATCATAGACAATAAATACAGTAATAAATCTAAAAATTCAAATAATATGCCAAGTGCAATGACTACGGCACAAAAAGCTTTAGATTTATTAGAACAAATGGGTGGATAATAGTGAATTCAAAACTACATCAAGCAGAAATAATAAAATTATTAACACCATATCTGTCATTATTTCCACATAGTAAAGTAGATAGCTTGGGATTAGTTATTTATGCTAAATCTTTAACAGAATTATCTTTAGCTCAAATAGAGGTGGCAATGTTGAAGCTTATTAGAAAGGTAGATTTCTTCCCTACTGTTCATCAAATTTTTGAAGAAGCTAAAAATATAGATGAACTTGTAAATGAAAAAAGTTTACCTACTGCAGAAGAAGCATGGGGCGAAGCTATGGAGCAGGTCCGTAAAAATCACATCTATAAAGAATGGCAATATAGTTGTGACGAAGTTAAAGAAGCTGTAAAACTTTTCGGAATTACTGAATTGTGTAGTTTAAAAAGTGAAGAAGTTGGAATAGCTAGAGCTCAGTTTACAAAGTTTTACAATAGTGTTGTAAAACGTAATGAGGATAAAATTTTAAATGGTCAGATTTTGGCTAGTTTACCTGAAAAAACTTTAAAAGATTTAAAGGAAAGGAAACAAAGCTCACTTATACAAGTAAAAGATATATTAAAGAGCTTAAAAAATAAGAAATGATATTTTATACAGTTATAAGATTCAATTTATATAGAAATGGATCAGTAAGAAAATATCAAAGACTGTATAAAACTCCAAGAAAATTTAAAACAAAAGAAAAAGCTGTAAGGTATGCCAATGAATTATTTAAGAATAAAAACTGTTTGTGTATACAAGTGGATCTAAATGATGAATTTGGTGTAATTGAAACAGTTTTTGAAAAAACCAGATGATCCAGGAGGCATTAAAGATGGCTACATTAAGATTTGAGAAAGATGGTAATATCATTGAAATAGAAAATTATAGGGAAGAAATAAAAGAAAAATTTAATAGATTACTTGTTGAAACAAGTGAGGAGAGTAGATTTTATGACGAAGGCACAAGCTATACAATTGATGATAAAGGGCAAAAAGCTAGTTAGTACAGATGTAGGATTTCATTATTTTTATATTCAATATAAAAATGATAAGTTCGTTGATAGTTTAGGAAATGAAATTAATATTAATACTCTAAATGGTAATTGGAGTATATATAAGCCGTCATTAGTAGATAAATTTATTAGTGTGTTATGGGGAGGAGGTCAATAATGTTTAAAAGAAAGCCATTTAGATATGAACTTGAATCAATGGCGGAAGAAAAAAAGATAAATACAAGATATTACCTAATTATTGGAGCATTATTTTGTTGTATTCCATTATTTATGTGGATTATAACTTATTTTGAATAGAGGTATTTTATGAATGTTAGGGCAAATTTTAAAATGTGCAAATAAAAATTGTAATAACAAATTCATTAGAAAATATCCATCACAAAAATATTGTTCTGATGAGTGTAAACGTATTGCAATAAATATTCGACGAAGAGAACGAAGATATGAAAAAAATAATTTTATACCACATATGAGTAAATGTGCTAATTGTAATAGAGATTTTTTCAAAAAAGCTATTAAGCATATTTACTGTTCAGAAAGATGCAGAAAAAAAGCATATTATGCCTATAATGAAGCATCTATAAAAAAGCGTAAAAGAAATATAAAAAAAGTAATTTCAAAAGAAGATTTTAAAAGGAGATTATTTAAAGATATTACAAATTGAATTAAATTGGAGAATTAATTATGGAAATAAAAAGTAAATTTTTGAACTTTATTAAATACTTGTGTAGGAGAATCCATAACAAAAAATTATGTAACATTAGTGAAAATGTGAGCACAAATAAAGATGTATCAGATATGTTAGAAAGAGAGAAGAAAATTGCATTTAAAAATATATCTGAGGAAAATACTATAAATTTTAATAATAGAAGATGTAATATCGGAAAAATGTTACTTCGACCAATTAATCTAAAGAAAGGTAAGAATTTAAATGAGTAAGTTTATAGAGATAATAGATGATAATGATTCTAAAGTATTGATTAATTTGAATGATATCAAAGAAATAAAAATTGAAGATACAGACTATACAAATACAAATGTATCACAATTAGTTTTAATAAGAAATAATGATGAAAAAATCATTTTAGATGAAGGCGATTATAAGGAGATGGAAAATTTCTATGATTATTTATCTGATGAAATAGAAGTGATTCGTTTTTGACTAGATGGACGATAAAACAATTAAAACAAGCAGGATATAATGTATCATCTGCTATTATAAAACCTAAAAATAAATATAATAATAAGGTTACACATATAGGTAATCTTAGATTTGATAGCAAAAAAGAGTATGAATATTATTTAAAACTTTTGTCATTAAAAAAGGCTGGAGTTGTAAAGTATTTTGTGATGCAAAAAGATTTTACATTACAAGAGGCTTTTACAACAGAGAAAGGTGAAAAAGTAAAACCTATTCGTTATAGAGCAGATTTTGTAGTTACTTATGCTAACGGTGCAGAGGAAGTAGTAGACGTGAAGGGGATGAAAACAAGAGTATATATTAATAAAAGAAAGCAATTATTAAAAAAGTATCCAAATATCAATTTCAAGGAGGTTTAAAAGTATCATTTTGAAACTTTAAATACTTTGGGATACTTAGAAAGGAGATTATAGTTATGAAAAACGAACATTTAATTAAACAATTTATGGAAGAAAATGGAATAGAGTTTAATAAACCATTTTGGGTTAAAAGTAGTAATAACGAAGTTAAGTATAAAATAATAGAAAAAGAAGGAATGTGGGGGACTATACCAAAGATAAAGTTTTATAGTAATGAAGGTGAATGGAAAGAAACAGACTTAAGTTGGTTATTATTAATTATATTTTGCGAAGGATATGAAATTATACCGCCCAAACAAAGACCTAAAAATGGAGAAGAATTTTGGTATATTACTCCAAATGGGAATATTCATTCTGTTCCATGTGATTCACAAGCTACGTCTGACATTGCATTATTTTTAATAGGAAATTGTTTTAAAACAGAAAAAGAAGCGGAACAGAATAAAGAAAAAATCTTAAAACTATTAAGAAGAAACGAACCTTTAGTTGATTTAAATGAGTGGTAATAAAAACAGGGAGTATGAACGACTATGCAATGTGATGAAAAATATTATGAAGCAGACAAAGGGTTCATGTGTTGGATAAATAAGGAACCATGCAGTAAGACTAATTGCACATTGAAGCATAGATTTGCAAAAGAGTTTTCCAAAAAGGTAATAAAGGAGCTTAAAAATGAAAAACATAAATATGATTAAAGTTTTCATGAAAGAAAATGAAATTGATTTTGATAAAGAATTTTATGTTGATTTTGGAGAAGAACAAGAAGTATTTAATATAGATCATTTTAAAAAATATACTATTTTACAAAATGATGACTATATTTATTTTGAGGATGATACTGGCGAAGATATTTCCTATGAAAAAATGGGAAAAATAATGTTTGATGATGAAGTTCATGTTATTAGTAAGGATTATTTTGAAAAAATGATGAACTATTACATTAGTATTTCCAAGTTATGTGATAGTTTTTATAGTAATGGCTCAGAATGTAGAAAATGTCCTGTATGTTCAGATAGTGATGGCTGTTTTTTTACAGATAGCTATGCTAAGAATGGAATAATAGAGCATTTGAATTCTTCATATATTTGTTTTATGCCAAAAGATTATAAATATAAAAATAAATTATTATGTAAGTATAAGAATTATAAAGAGTTAATAGATGATGTAGATTAAATAAACATAGTAGTTTTATGGGAGGAAAAAATGGAAAATATATCTACTAACAATATGTATGAACATGTTAAATCAATAAAAAATAGTTGTGATAAATATAGAAAAGAGAATGGAGGATCATGTAGAGGCTGTATATTTAATAAACTAGTTTATAAAGATGGAGATTATGATGATTTTGAATGGACTGATGAAAACGATAAGAATGATGATAATCTTACTTTTTGTGAATTGTTTTTTGATATAGGTCCATTAAATTGGGATTTAGAAGAATTTAGTAATAAAATTCATGAGGATAAGAAGAATAAATATAGCGGTGTTTTTATGTTAGTTAGATTAAATAAAGATATGATATATGATTTAAAGGCTATTCGTTCTATACAAATTATTAATAATTCTATAATTTTAATTGGAATATGTGTAAATTCTGATTCAGATAATGAATTAATTAAATATGTACATATTTCTAGTGAATTAGAAAATGTTAATTTTATTTATGATTTAATCTGGAGAGAAATTAACTATAGCCTTGTACATTATAAACAAATTTTAGATTTATATAATTTAATAAAAACATATGGTCAAGTGAAAGAAGGGTAAAATTTTGAACGAAATAAATAATACAAATGATATAAACGAATATTTAGATAATGTAATAGCAACGTTATGTAAAGAAAAAACGATTGCTAATATCAATTTTAGTCTTACTCAGGATAAATTTTTAATAAATACTAATGCTATTAATGATAAAGATATATTGGTATCTCATGCTCTTTTAAGTATATATATTCTTAATAAATTTGGTGTAAGTTATGAAGATTTTGTAGAAATGTTAAAAAAAGTTAAAGTTGTTTTGAAAGGATGATATGATGCATCAAATGAAATTAGGTGATTTTATAAAGATTAATCATGTAAAAGATTTTTCTATAAATGGTAAATGTTCTATGTGTGGAGAATGCTGTGGAGCAATATTACCTGTAAGTGAAAAGGAAATAAAAAGAATAAAAAAATATGTAGTTGAACATAATATAAAAATAAATGTTAATCCAATAAATACTTTATCTGAAAAAATGATAGATTTAACGTGTCCTTTTAGAAATAATAAGGAACGAAAATGTGATATTTATGAGGTTAGACCTAAGATTTGCAGAAGCTTTATTTGTAATTTAAAAAATATAGATAATATTGATAGGATAAATAGGATATATAAAACTGTTAATATGAGAAAGATATTTGAGGTATACAAATGAATAAGTTAGAAATTAAACAACAAATATTTAATAAGTTATATGAATTATATGTACCAGAAGAACAATTTACTGAGGAATCAGCTTTAAAGCTAATAACAGAATATTCTGCATTAAAAGGGGTTAATATTTGTTCAAAATCTCTAAATGGTCATAGACATTCTTTAATGGGAAGTTTAAAAACTTTTAATATGTTAAGCGACTTAAATATATGGGGTCCAATATATAAGAATTTTTTGACATACTCCCCATGCCTAAAGGCAGGGGATTCTTGGATACAAACGATACT
>ERZ773111.398-NODE-398-length-31003-cov-4.541554_pt1 | contig 31003 bp, 32 predicted proteins | sample MGYA00580567_ERZ773111 | MGnify/ENA primary metagenome ERZ773111 (study PRJEB29015, sample SAMEA2737875) | human gut metagenome | biome: human gut; feature: human-associated habitat; material: faeces | place: China | collected 2012 ...
CGGTAATAGCGGCAGTAGTGGTGGTCTTGCCGTGGTCAACGTGACCGATGGTACCAATGTTAACATGCGGTTTGGTTCTTTCAAATTTAGCCTTTGCCATTGGAAAAATCCTCCTAAAAATTATTCTTGCTTATGCCGTGATATGTGATAAGACTATTGTACCAGATTTCCAAGAAAAATGCAAGTCTTTTTTCAAAAAAACACAGAAATTTCTTCTGATTTTCAGAAAATGTGCATTACTTCTTTCTGGCAGCCATAATCTTTTCAGCAATATTCTTCGGTACTTCCTGGTAGCTATGCGGTTCCATGGTGTACTGACCACGACCCTGAGTGTTCGAACGCAGGTCGTTGGTGTAACCGAACATTTCAGACAGCGGCACCAAAGCGTCTACCTGTACGGTACCGGTTCTGGTTTCCTGACCCTGAATCTGGCCACGACGAGAACTCAGGTCACCGATAACTGTACCAACGTATTCATCCGGCACGATAACAGAAACCTTCATAATCGGTTCCATCAAAACCGGCTGAGCCTGACGCATTGCTTCCTTGAATGCGATAGAACCAGCGATCTTAAATGCCATTTCAGAAGAGTCAACTTCGTGGTAAGAACCATCATACAGTTCTACGGATACGTCAACAACCTGATAGCCTGCCAGAATACCAGCCTGCATTGCACCCTGGATACCAGCATCGACAGCCGGGATATATTCCTTCGGAATCGAACCGCCGACAATCTTGTTGATGAATTCGTAGCCCTTACCGGATTCGTTCGGTCTTACACGGATCTTAACATGACCGTACTGACCGCTACCACCGGACTGCTTCTTATACTTGTAATCCACGTCAGCTTCGCCCTTAATGGTTTCCTTATAGGATACCTGCGGAGCACCAACGTTTGCTTCTACCTTAAATTCCCGCAACAGACGGTCAACAATGATGTCCAGATGCAGTTCGCCCATACCAGCGATGATGGTCTGACCAGTTTCTTCGTCGGTATAAGTTCTAAAGGTCGGGTCTTCTTCTGCCAGCTTTGCCAGAGCGATGCCCATCTTTTCCTGACCAGCCTTGGTCTTCGGTTCGATTGCGAGCTGAATAACCGGTTCTGGGAATTCCATGGATTCCAGAATGATCGGATTCTTTTCGTCGCAGAGGGTATCACCAGTTGTGGTATTCTTCAGACCAACAGCAGCAGCGATATCACCAGCATATACGGTTTCGATATCCTTTCTGTGGTTGGAATGCATCTGAAGGATCCGTCCCATTCTTTCTCTGTTATCCTTGGTTGCGTTCAGCACGGTAGAACCTGCGTCAACAGTACCAGAATATACACGGAAGAAGCACAACTTACCAACGAACGGGTCTGTTGCGATCTTAAATGCCAGAGCTGCGAACGGTTCTGTATCAGAAGAATGACGGAATTCTTCTTCGCCAGTTTCCGGATTCGTACCCTTAATAGACGGTACGTCCAGCGGAGACGGCATGTAATCAACAATGGCATCCAGCAGCTTCTGTACGCCCTTGTTCTTATAAGAAGTACCGCAAACAACCGGTACCATGGTATTTGCAATGGTAGACTTCCGAATGCAAGCCTTGATTTCATCAATGGTGATTTCTTCGTCAGCGAAGTACTTTTCCATCAATGCATCGTCCTGCTCAGCAACGTGTTCCATCAAAGAAGCACGATATTCTTCTGCCTTTTCCTTCATATCGTCCGGAATTTCTTCCACACGAATATCTTTTCCGAGGTCATCATAGTAAACGTAAGCCTTCATTTCAACCAGGTCGATGATGCCCTTGAAATCGCTTTCAGCACCGATCGGCAGCTGAATCGGAACAGCATTACACTTCAGTCTGTCGTGCATCATTTCTACAACACGGTAGAAGTTTGCACCCATGATGTCCATCTTATTGACATACGCCATTCTCGGAACTTGATACTTATCAGCCTGTCTCCAAACGGTTTCAGACTGCGGTTCAACACCGCCCTTTGCACAGAAAACGGTAACAGAACCATCCAATACACGCAAAGAACGTTCTACTTCTACGGTGAAGTCAACGTGTCCCGGTGTGTCGATGATGTTGATTCTGTGACCACCCCAGTATGCAGTGGTTGCAGCGGAGGTAATGGTAATACCTCTTTCCTTTTCCTGTTCCATCCAGTCCATAGTCGATGCACCTTCGTGGGTTTCACCGATCTTATGGTTGATACCGGTGTAGAACAAGATACGCTCCGTGGTCGTTGTCTTACCAGCATCGATGTGGGCCATGATGCCGATATTTCTGGTATTTTCCAGGGAACAATCTCTTGCCATAGTAATCCTCCTATTTCTTTTACAAAGGCAGTCCGATTACCAACGGTAGTGAGCAAATGCCTTGTTTGCTTCTGCCATCTTATGAGTATCGTCACGCTTCTTGCATGCACCGCCTGTATTATTCAGTGCATCGAGGATTTCGCCTGCAAGACGTTCCTTCATGGTCTTTTCGTTCCGCAGTCTGGAATACTTTGTGATCCAACGCAGACCCAGTGTCTGACGGCGTTCCGGACGAACTTCCATCGGAACCTGGTAAGTTGCACCACCCATACGGCGAGCCTTTACTTCCAGAACCGGCATTACATTTTCCATTGCCTGTTCGAACATTTCCAATGCTTCTTTACCGGTCTTTTCGGAAACGATGTCGAATGCACCGTAAACTATCTTCTGTGCAACGCCCTTCTTACCGTCAACCATTACATTGTTGATCAGACGGGTTACGAGCTTGGATTTGTAAATCGGATCCTCCAGCACGTCACGTTTTGCGATTTTACCTCTTCTTGGCATTTTCGCTTCCCTCCTTCACATTATTTGCTTGTTTGCAGCGAAGCCGCTGCTTCTCGTGAATTCACAGGTACTCGTTCAAGCAAGCTTTCGCCTGCCGACCGTCAGAAGCCAATGCAGAGGATCGCTGTGTCCCTTCGGACATCTATATGATCTCCACACGCTTCCTGTGGTAGTTGTAATTCCTGTTTTGGTCATTGGCAGAATCTTACTTCTTGCCAGCCTTCGGTCTCTTAGCACCATACTTGGAACGAGCCTGCATTCTGTTTGCAACGCCCTGAGCATCCAAAGTGCCTCTGATGATGTGGTAACGAACACCCGGCAGGTCCTTAACACGGCCGCCACGGATCAGAACCACGCTGTGTTCCTGCAGATTGTGACCAATACCCGGGATGTATGAAGTTACTTCATAACCGTTGGTCAGCTTAACTCTGGCAATTTTCCGCATAGCAGAGTTCGGCTTCTTCGGTGTAGCAGTACGAACTGCGGTGCACACGCCTCTCTTCTGCGGAGAACTCTGATCAGTTGTTACCTTCTTCTTTGCATTGTAACCCTTTTGCAGAGCCGGTGCAGTGGACTTAACAGCCTGAACCTTTCTTCCCTTACGGACTAACTGGTTAAACGTTGGCATAAGTTTCCTCCTTTTCTGATTGTACTTTTCTCATGTGGCAATGCCACACAGTTAGACATTATAATACAGCCCTGTTGTTTTGTCAAGCACGTTTTTTAAAAATTAACAAACTTTTTTCATTTCCAACGAATTTATGGCAGCTGCTGTCCGGCTGCCAGCTTTGCATAGGAGGTCAGCACCTGCACAGCGTCACCGACTTCTATTTTTCCATCTTGGTTATAGTCTGCGGCGATTTTCTGCCGATCGCTAAAGCTGTTCGGCTGATCGGCACAGCTTTTTGCATAAGCGACCAGAATCAGAACCGCATCTGAAACATCGATTTTTCCATCGTCATCCACATCCCCATAAGCAATGGGCAATGCTACAAAAGAACGCTGATAAGTATCTGCATAGTTGCGGAAACTGCCGTTCGGCTCAGAAACTAAAATTGCCTGCTCCGGAAATGTGGTTTCGGAACTGTCCAGCGTACAGGCAACGCTGCGAAACAGAATCTGCTGCAATCTGCTGCAATCCGCAAAGGCAGATTCTCCAACACTAATCAACCGTTCCGGCAATACAACTGCTGTCAATGATGTACAGCCCTGAAATGCTCCGGGGGCAATATGCCGGACAGAATCGGGAATGGAAATCTTCTGCAATGCTGTGCAATGGTAGAACATTCGGGTGCTGATTTCCGTGATGCCCTCCGGCAATCGAATACATCGCAGGGCATTGCACTGATAAAACGCCTGCTCGCCGATTTGCTGTACAGTATCCGGAACATTCATACTTTGCAGCTGCTTGCACTCAAAAAATGCATTCGCTCCGATTTTTTGCAGCTGTCCTGGCAGTTGCAGTTCCTGCAAATTTCGGCAGCCTGCGAATGCATAGGCATTCAGCGAAATCAAAGAATCCGGTAGCTGTACAGATTGAATGGTCATGTCATTCTCAAATGTAAATCCAGCAATGATGCGAACACCATCTGGAATCACAACATCCTCAGAAGTTCCCTTATAAGCAATCAGAATCTGATTGCCGATGATGACATAGGGGTCTGTCTGTGCATTCAACCAAGGGGTATGGGAGAAAATTCCCCAGCCCACATCCTGCACCGTATCCGGAATGGTAATCGTTTCGAGCCGACTACAATCGACAAATGCATAACTCCCGATTTCCAGCACAGATTCCGAGATACTGACCGACCGCAGCCGTGTATGATTCACAAAGGCATAGTCTTTGATTTTCGTCACAGGCAGCCCGTCAATCTCATTGGGAACAACGAGTTCCGAGAGGGTATCTTTCGAGCCGGTAATTTGCACTGCTTGATTGTCCAGAATTTCATAATAAATTCCGTCTGCCGTCCGCAAGGTTTCTGTTGTTGCAGCAGAAACCGGAAGTTTCCAGTTCCAGCAAAAACACTGCAACACAGAAAACCAAATACTGAGCGGCAACCATATATGCTTTTTCATTGCATAAATTCCTTCTCTGTTATTTGTAAGACTTCACAGATTGTCCGTACGACACCATTTTCCGTGTTGGGCGGTGCAACAAATCGTGCATGTTGCTTGACCGCATCGCTTGCCTGTCCCATGGCATAACTGTAATCTGCCTTTGCAAACATGGAAATATCATTCTGATAATCGCCGAACGCCATTGTTTCCGCCGGAGAAACCTGCAAAAGCGACTGAATATCGGAAAGTGCATTGCCCTTGCTGACCTGCTTGCACATCATATCCATCCAGACATCTCCGGAAATAACAACTTCATATTCTGCCCCGAACGATTCCTGCAAAGCAGTATAGACTTGTTCCAAAGAACCATCCATCGCACAAAGGGCAATTTTTATAATTGGGTCAGTCACGGTATACAATTCTGCATAAGGGATTGCAGAAAACTGCACATAAAAGTTGGTTATTTCCTACTCAAATTGAGATTTTGCAGCCTTTGGGTAATAAATCCCATCCACTCCGCACAGAACCGGAACAACAGACGGCAATTTCTGACAGAGGTCTAATACCGCATGCACCACAGAAAACGGCATACACTGATAAACAGGTGCTTTCCCCGGAATCCGCACGTGTGCACCATTGTCACAAATCAGAAGCAGTTCCTCTGTTTTTTTGCCGAAAAGCATTTGTAATGCCGGATAAGAACGACCGCTTGCAACGGCAAACGCAACCCCACGCTTTGCCAGACATTCCAGCAGCTTTGGAAAGCCGTTCGGCAATCGTTTCTGGTCATCCAAAAGTGTTCCATCCATATCCGCAGCAATCAATTTTACCATATGTTTTCAACCTCACTTCTTTTTTACAGAAATAGTATACCACAATTGGAAAACAGATACAAGACTTTTTTTGCATTTTGAAAAAATTTCGGCAGATTCCCCTCAAAAATTTTCGGTTTCCTCTTGACAAATACCCCATAGGGGTATATAATAAGACTATCACAAAAAAGGAGGATGCCATTCATGGAAGAACAAGAAGAAAAAACATGTCCCTGTTGCCATAAGAAAAAAGTACGGTCAGAAGAGGAATACACCAAACTCATCCACCGCCTGAACCGCATCGAGGGGCAAATTCGTGGCATTCGTGGCATGGTCGAAAAAAGTGCTTACTGTCCGGATATTCTGGTGCAGGTCGCTGCTGTCAACGCTGCCTTGCATGCATTTAACCGAGAACTGTTATCCCAGCATATCCGCACCTGTGTGGCTCAGGATATTCGAGAGGGTCACGATGAAGTCATTGAAGAACTGGTTACCACGCTGCAAAAGCTGATGAAATAATTGGTTCTCCGGCTGCGAATTGTATTTCATTACTTTGCTTGTCCACAAGCAGAACGGAGGTTTCACCCATTATGAAAAAAGAACGTTATGCCGTCACGGGAATGACATGCAGTGCATGCAGTGCCCATGTGCAAAAGGCAGTTGCTGCCGTTCCCGGTGTGCATTCGGTACAAGTCAACCTGCTCCAAAATAATATGACGGTAGAATTTGAAGAAGCAGAAACCACACCGGAAACCATTTTTGCTGCGGTCAAAAAAGCTGGTTACGGGGCTGCACCGCTTTCCGAATCCGGAATGGCTGCTGCTCCAACTGGTGGAACACCGATTGTCTCCGCTCATGCGGAACGAAACCGGCTGATTTGGTCGATTGTCTTTTTGATTCCACTATTTTATATTGGCATGGGGCATATGCTCAACATCTTTCCGCTGCCGTCCGTCCTCAAAGGACACAGCAGCATGATGCTGATTGCACTCATTGAACTGGTTCTCGTGACACCCATTCTCTTTCTCAACCGAAAATATTTCATCAAGGGTACAACGACTCTGCTCCACGGTGCTCCCACGATGGATACTCTGATTGCGTTAGGTTCTGCGGTTTCCTTCTGTTACAGCTTATATGCAACCTTTGCCATTGCCTACGATATGGGACAAATGGATATGGATGCTGCACACAGCCACATGAACCAACTCTATTATGAATCTGCCGGCATGATTCTCACATTGATTTCTCTCGGCAAATTCTTAGAGGCTCGTTCCAAAGCCAAAACCACGGATGCGATTTCCTCGCTGGTAAAGCTGACCCCACAAACTGCACTGGTTCGCCGAAACGGTGTGGAACAGGAAATCCCAACCGCTTCCATTCAAGTTGGAGATACGATTCTCGTAAAAACTGGTGCTGCCATTCCAGCAGATGGAACGGTAATCAGTGGACAGGGTTCTGTAGATGAATCCGCCCTGACTGGCGAAAGCTTACCAGTCGAAAAACAGGTTGGTGACCGCATTTTAAGTGCAACCACTTGCCGTTCCGGTTATCTTGAATATCGGGCAGAGCAAGTAGGAGCAGACACAACCCTTTCGCAAATTATCCGCTTAGTTGAAGAAGCTGGCAGCTCCAAAGCTCCAATTGCCCGCTTAGCAGACAAAATCAGCGGCGTTTTCGTTCCGATTGTCATTAGCATTGCCATTGTAACCCTAATTGTATGGCTGCTGACTGGAAATCCGTTCAGCATGGCACTGAAAGCAGCGGTTTCCGTTCTGGTAATCTCCTGCCCGTGTGCCTTAGGTCTTGCAACACCGACTGCAATTATGGTCGGAACTGGACAGGGTGCGAAAAACGGCATCTTAATCAAATCTGCCGAAAGCTTAGAAACTGCCCACAGCGTGAAAGCCGTTGTCTTGGATAAAACCGGAACACTGACAGAGGGCGTTCCAACGGTCATGGATGTTCTGCCGGAAGAAGGCGTTTCCGCAGAAACCTTATTATCCGTTGCCTATGCACTGGAACAGCCGTCCGAACATCCGCTTGCTGCTGCGATTGTAACCTACTGCAAACAGCAAAACATTCCGCTCCAACCAGCAGAACAGTTTGCACAGACTGCCGGACAAGGTGTTTCCGGTATCTGCAACGGCATGCACTGCTTCGGCGGCAATCAAAAGATGATGGAAGCCAATCATATTTCCCTCCCCAGTACGGAAAAACAGGAAGCCTTTGCAAAAGCAGGCAAAACACCACTTTACTTTGCAGCCGATGGAAAATTGCTCGGTACGCTCACCGCTGCTGACCCAATTCGACAGACCAGCCGAACTGCTGTTGCAGAATTTCAGCGGATGGGGCTGGATGTCATTCTTTTAACAGGTGACAACCGCCTGACCGCAGAAGCCATTGCTCAGCAGGCAGGAATTACGCATGTCATTGCAGATGTTCTGCCGCAAGACAAGGCAATGCAAGTTAAGCAGTTACAAGCAGATGGCAAGAAAACTGCCATGATTGGCGATGGGATCAACGATGCTCCGGCACTGACACAAGCTGATGTGGGAATTGCCATTGGAGCGGGAACAGATGCTGCCATTGACTCTGCTGATATTGTCTTGATGCGGAACGATTTACAGGACGCTGTCACAGCCATTCAGCTGAGTCGGGCAACCATTCGCAACATCAAGGAAAATCTGTTCTGGGCATTTATCTACAACTTAATCGGTATTCCGATTGCAGCTGGTGTATTCTATCCGATTTTCGGATGGGAAATGAACCCGATGATTGGTGCAGCAGCCATGAGTTTTAGTTCTGTCTTTGTTGTCAGCAATGCCCTGCGGCTGCGGCGATTCCGTCCATTCGGAAAATCTGCCAACAAAAAAGCTGATACAACACCTGTTGCAAATGGCGAAATTGTCATTCAAATCAAAGGTATGATGTGCGAACACTGCGTGACAGCTGTTACAAAAGCTTTGCAGTCTGTTTCTGGCGTTACAGAAATGAGAGTGGTTCTGTCGGAAAATCGGGCATACTGCAAGGGAACACCAACCGATGCAGAACTTCGCACCGCCATTCAAAACGCTGGCTATAAAGTCACAAAAATTATCCGATAACCGAGATTTCCCTATAACCAAAATGTGCCTCTCCAGCAACTGCCGGAGGGGCACTTATTTTTTCATTTTACCCAATTGCATTGACAATTGCCATCGCCAAAAAGACAATCACACAAACAATGGTAACCGGAGCGGTCCAGTAAACCAGTGCTTTCTTGCCACCGCTCACCTGCGGAACGGTATTCCCCAACCGGAATGTTTCCCGATGTTTCACCAATTCCACGATGAACAGCACACAGCCAGCAATCAGAATCCCAATCACTAAGAAATTCATACCTGCCAACAGCAGCATTTTCAACGGATGCTGCAACATCACTTCTAAATCCAGATTGTCCAGATCCAATCCACTATAAGCAATGGACTGCATCGCTCCAATGAAATTCATCGTGAAATGAATCGCCATCGCTGGCAGAACCGAACGTGTTTTTGCAGTTAAGAAAGCGGCACAAATGCCCAAAACCGCAGTATAGAAAAACTGCTCATAATTGCAGTGCCACAGTCCAAAGGTGATTCCAATCGTAATGACACCAAACCAGCTGCCGAACCGCTCGGTATTGCGGAAAAGCGTTGCCCGAAACAGCATCTCTTCAAAAATCGGTGCATAGATCGCAAATGCAACAATATTATTCAGATAACCAACCCAGTTTTCTTCTGCAACCATAGAGGGTGCTTGTAATTCCACATCCGTGACCATCTCAACCACATTGAAAAAGATTTGACTTGCCATCGAAGTGGCATACACCAGCCCCAATGCAATCAGACACCACCGGAACAACTGTCCGCCGGAAGCCTGCGGTTTTCGATAGCTGTCTTTCAAGTTCCAGCCAATTTTTCTGCCTAGAATCACCCGAAACAATAATAATACGATTGGTACAACGACAACATACTGCACAAAGTAGACGATGACTTCATAAATCGCCTCATAATAAGTAGAATCTTCCGGCAAAAGATGCGGAATCAACAACTGAATTCCAAACACTGCCGCATAAATCAACCCGTAAAATAACAACAACATGAGAGAATTGACATTTGAGGCTGTCCGAATTGCCTTTTTCAACGTCCGTTCCATTTTTTTAATACTCCTTTTCTGACATCCATTGCATGGAAACTGGCAGCAATCCCATATCGGCAATCCTGCCATTCTTAGTGTAACAGAAAGCGACAAAGATGTCAACCATACAAAATAGAACCTACTTCTTCTAACTTTTAATACTCCTTCTCTGCCATCCACTGCACAGAAAACCGCATAGAAACTGGCAGCAACACCAGACAAACAATACTGCAAATCAACAGTGTTGCGGAGAGATGCAAAGATGTCAACCATGTAGAACCAGAACCACTCAAAAATCCTGTTACACCGCCGACCAGTGCACCGAGCAGCATATAAATAAATTTTGCCTTCTGAAAGCCCAGCTTATAATACAACGGCAACAAAATGCACTGAAAACACATCCCCAAAATGCCGGAACGCATTGCCAACGCAAATGATAACGCATTTCCCGTTAAAATCGCTGTGACAATCCCAAGAACTGCCGCTGAACCCAAACCAAACACCAGCAGCAATACATATTTCTCCAGCACCATTTGTTTTCTGGAGCATGGCAATGTCATCAGCCAAGCGTTGGTTTGCTCCTGCTGCTCCAATGCCAAGGCAGAACAGGGCAGCAACGTGAAAAAAATTGGCATCAAAGTTGAAAAATTGAGAAAAAACGAAATGTCATCCTGACGACCTGTGTTCCAAACAGATGCAACCATCATCATAAGAAAAATGCTTGTTAATATTGCAGTTTGCATCCGCATCACTTTTAAATCTTTCCATAGAATCCCAAGCATGAAACGATCCCTCCTTAAAAGTCTTTTGTCTGATATTTATGCAGCGTCAACAACAACGAAACACCATGCAGCAATAATAATCCTGCAAGGATTCCAACAATCCAAATCGTTGTGAAACCGCCATCAAAAGGGAAACCATTCGTCTGGTCGGAAATAGAAGAAAAGCCAATTCCGCCCGAAACCATCAGCAGCAGTACAAAAATCAATGCTTTCTGGCTGCCGAAATACACAAACAACGGCAGATAAATCGTATTCACCAACAGAACAATGCCCATTGCAACTGCAACAATTCCCCATATGCCCTGCAAAGCAATCATCAACAGCAATGCATAGCCGCCCATGATTGCCGCACAAACCCAGGTTAAAACATAATTGCCCAGAGCAATTTGTTTCCGAGTGAGTGGCAGAGTCAGCAGCAAATCTGTATTTTTTTCCTGCTCCTCCACCTGTAAAACAAAAATCGGCAGCATGGAAACATAGATGGAAAGAAATGCAACAAAAAAACCAAAGAAAAAAGAACCTGCTTCCCATGCAGCTGCTCCGCCAATCAAAGCGAACAGCAACACCGCTCCGGCAAGCACACCAATACAAATAAGAACCACTTTCATCTGTTTCCAGATTGTTTGAAACCGATACCATAGCAGTGTTTGCATTTTATTCGCCCCCTACTGCATACTTTGTCAGGAAAACCATAATATCTTCGATGTTTGCCGGTTCTGCTTCAAATGCAGATGGCAGCAAATCCCGTTTACAGAGCAGTTCCACATGATATGGCGTTTCCCGTCTGCCGCAGATTGCCTCCGGCATGAGTGCTTCTGCATCTTCCGCCGTACACTGTACCATGCAATAGGTATCCAGCAGAGTATCCCGTTCCATGCTGAACAGTACCGTTCCCTCATGTAGAAACGTGATGTAATCGCAGATTTTCTCCAAGTCGCTGATGATATGTGAAGAAATCAAAATGGAATGTTCCCCATCGCTGACAAAATCTCGAAAAACATCCAAGATTTCCTCTCGCACCATGGGGTCTAACCCTGCAGTTACTTCATCCAAAATCAAAAGCTTTGGATGATGGGCAAGAGCAGCTGCCACAGCTAACTTTTTCTTCATGCCCATGGAAAATTCCTTAAACTTTTTCTTTTCTGGCAAGTGAAACTGTTCCAGATACTGTTGATATAGTGCCCCGTCCCAGTTGGAATAGACCCGTTTCAACATCTGATGCACATCCTGCGTGGTGAAACTTTGTGGAAAGTTTGCCGTATCCAGTACCACACCGATTTGCTGTTTCAACGCTGCATTTTCCTTTGTGGCATCCTGTCCGAGCAGCAGAACCATTCCGCTGTCTGGACGTACTAAGTGCAGCATGGACTTCATGACGGTTGTTTTTCCTGCTCCGTTCTCTCCGATAAAGCCCATAATATAGCCCATTGGCAGCGTAAAGCTGACCGATTGCAATGCAAATTTCGGATATTGTTTGCAGAGATTTTTTATTTCGATAGCGTATTGCATGATGCATCCTCCTCATAAATCATATTCAACATTTCTTGTAAGTCCGCTTTGGAAAGTCCGCAACCCTTTGCCAGTGTTGCAATCGCTTCCATGTGCGATTCAATCTGTCGCAGCCACTCTTCCCGCAGGACTTCTGTATTTTTTCGTGCGACAAAAACGCCTTTTCCGGCAATGGTATAGACAAATCCATCCCGTTCCAGTTCTTCATAAGCCCGTTTCGTGGTAATAATACTAATCCGCAGTTCTTTCGCCAGACTGCGAATAGATGGCAACATCGTGTCTTCTTCTAATGTTCCGTTGATAATCTGTTCTTTGATTTGCTGATAAATTTGCTGATAAATTGGAGCAGCAGTATTGTTGCGAATCATCAGCTGCATATGCATTCCTCCTTGCCTACCGTATATATACAGTATATACAGTAGATACAGTTGTGTCAAGATGGTTTTGCTGTATTTTACAATTTATTCATAAAAATCCCCCTGCTGAACGGATTTTCGTTCCAGCAGGGGGATTTTCTGATATTTCAAGTCAAATCCATGCCATTTTCTTTCAAATTAACTGCTGATTTTGCTTTGCAACAGTTCCATCGCCTGTTTCAACTGTGCATCCTGTTCCGAATAAGGTAACTGCTCCGCCGTCTGGCAGTTCAAACGTATTCTGCATGATGCTTTTTCCGAAGTTTTTTCAGCGAAACAATAAATACAGTTGCGTCAAAGCACTGCCAATACATCTTGCAATTTATTCACAAAAATCCCCCTTCCCGAAACGATTTCCGTTCCAGCAAGGGGGACTTCTGATATTTTAGAGATTTTACCGCATCAAATTCATGCAGTTCTCTTTCCATTTAGCTATTGATTTTACTTTGCAGCAATTCCATTGCCTGTTTCAACTGTGCATCCTGTTCCGAATTTGGGTGGTCGAAGTCTACTTTTTCATAATCTTCTTCCATGATGACATCCGGCGTAATTCCAACACCGTGATAGCATTCGCCCTTTGTAGTCTGATAGGTGGCAACCGTCAAGGTAACTGCTCCGCCGTCTGGCAGTTCAAATGTATTCTGCATGATGCCCTTTCCAAATGTCTGCTCGCCGATAACGTCCGCCTTTCCGAAGTCTTTCAGCGAAGCGGTAAACAATTCCGCTGCACTAGCAGTATTTCCATTGACCAATACCATCATGGGCAAGTTCAATTCGTTTGCATCGGAATGCACCAAAACTTTTGTTGTTCCGTCCTGATAGGTTGCTGTTGCAATATCTCCAGCCGGAAGTAATGGGTCTACAATCTTTTCAAGGGCAGCAACCAGTCCGCCGCCATCCTCCCGAACGTCAAACACCAGTCCTTTTGCACCTTGTTTCAGCAGCTGATTCAATGCATTTTGGAACTGTTCCACGGTATTTTCTTTAAAAGAGGCAATGCGAATATATCCGATTTTATTTTCCAGCATCGTTCCATAAGCAGATGTAACTTGCATTTCCTGCCGCTGAACCGTTTTTTTCAGTTCGGTTTTTCCACGCTGAATCGTCAGTTCTACGCTGGTATTTGCCTCTCCACGCACATGACTGACTGCCTCCTGATAGCCCAAATCGGCAACGGTTTCCCCGTCCACAGCTGTAATGATGTCGTCCGCCTGTAAGCCTGCCAATTTTGCAGGAGATGGATTTTCAACAGAAACAATCTGCAAACCGCTTTCATCCTCGGTCAAAGTGACGGTTACCCCGATTCCAACAGAAACGCCAGCTTCATTACTCTGCCACTGGTGATACTCTTCATTGGTCAGATAGCCAGAATAGGGGTCATCCAATGCACTGATATAGCCTTTCAATGCACCATCCATCAGCTTGGAATCATCGACCGCTTCATAATAATTATCCCCGACTGCCTGTTCCAACACACTGATTCGCTGATTGTCACCCAGTGCGGTTTGTACTGCATGCAGACTTGCTTGCAGCTGATAAATCACAACGCCCATACAAACAATGATTGCCAGCAGCAACCCTACAAACAGCCGCTTGAAAAAAGTACGTTTTTGCATGTTGTTGATTCCTTTCTAAAAAACAGAGCAGTGAAACTGTCCCCAGTCCCCCTGCTCTGTCTGATTCATATGCTATTCCAAATACCGTTTTTTCTTTTGTAATTTTTAATACAAATACCCTGTCGGATCGACTCTGCTGCCATTGACACGAATTTCAAAGTGCAGATGGTAACCGGTTGACCAGCCAGTCGAACCAACGTAACCGATCACATCACCCTGATTGACATGCTGTCCATAGGACACATTCAAAGATGCCATATGACCGTATACGGTAGAATATGTACCATCGTGTTCAATGATGCAGTAGTTGCCGTAGCCGCCGCCGCATCCGCAGCTGGAATCCTTCCCATAGTTATGGGTGCAGGTATTGCTGACATAAATTACAGTACCACTTCTGGATGCTACTACAGATGCACCGCTAATGCCGCCACCTGCAATATCAATCCCACCATGTGTGCTGTCCCAACGTGGACCATAACCACTGGAAAGATAATAGAATCCCGGAACTGGCCATGCAAACTGCGATTCATTATATGGAGCAGCAGTGGTTGCAATGGTCGTTGTGGTTTCTGGTGTTGTGGTTGTTTCCGGAGCAGTGGTTACTTCTTCCGTTGTGGTCGTGGTGGTTGTTTCTTCCACGACTGGCTCCGTTTCGATTGCTTCGGTCGTTTCCGTTGTGGTAGTGGTTTCTTCCCAGTAAGTAGTTGTCTCTACCGCTTCATACGGAATGGTTGTCACTTCCGGCTCTGTTGTGGTAGTCGTTTCTTCAGTAGTTGTGGTTTCCCAATCTTCTACCGACCACGGATCTTCTGTTGTCGTTGTGGTGGTTGTTTCCTCTGTGGTTTCTTCCGCAGTGGTTTCTACAACGTCAAACGCTTCTTCTGTCGTTGTGGTGGTTGTGGTTGTCGTTGTTTCTTCGGTTGTCGTTGTTGTGGTAGTCGTAGTCGTTGCAGTTGCACGAGCTGCCTCCTGCGACTTCCGAATTTCTGCCTGAATCTGCTGCGATTCTGCATCTCTTACAACGCTATCCGGATTGGATGCATCACTTTCATGGTCATGGTCGTGGGTTTCATCCGCTGCTGACCGAATGGATTCATCGGTTGACATGGCATAATCATCCTGAAGCTGTTCCAATGCAGCAGAGAATTCTTCCTTCTTCTGCTTTTCAGATGCTTTCTGTTCTGCCAGTGCATTCTTTTCTTCTTCCAAAGACTGCTGCTTCTGCTGGCAGGTTTCCAGCTTTTCCTTCAGATTGGAAACCAATTCATTATCATGCTTTGCAACCCGTGACATCAGGTCATACTTGGAAAGCAAGTCGTAAAAGTCGGTTGAACCAACCAAAGCAGACGCTAAGCTGTCGTTGCCCTGTACATACATGACCCGCAGCCGCTGCTTAAATTCTTCCAAACCGTTTGAGATTTCTGCATCCAGTGCAGCAACCTCATTCTTCAAATCGCAAATTTCCTGTTCTTTGTCGGTAATTGCGTCTTCCAGACGAGTCAGTTCCTCATCGACGATTTGCAAATTTGACTGCTGCAAAGAAATCTTTTCTTCCAAAGTCTTCTGGAAGCCTGCCTGTTCCTGCTGTTCGCTGCCCAGGTCATCCAATTCCTTTTGCATTTTTGCAATCTTGTCTGCATTTGCCTGTTTTTCGCTCTGCAATTCTGCCAGCGTCATTGCGGAAACTGGAACAGATTTTACAACGCCTGTTCCGCTATAAACGCCGCCGGTTAAAATTGCTGCACACAGGACAACCGACAGAAACCGCTTCATTCCTTTTAAACGCATCATATACTGTTTCCTCCTTTTAGACATTCAGATGTTTTCTCATAGATAAGACGCTGCCAAGTGCACCAAACAGCACACCACTGCCAATATAGGCAAGAGCAACGACTCCGGCAACTTGTCCGAATGACATGATGCTGCCTCTGCCGATGACAGAAACAAAATCCGTCTGATTCGTTACAAGGTTAATCAGGGAATCATAGCTGACCCACGTGATGACAAACGCCACACAGCCAGCCAAAAATCCTGTCACCATGCCTTCTACGAAAAAAGGAATCCGAATGAATGCATTGGTCGCACCAACATATTTCATAATCTGAATCTCGGAACGTCTTGCAAATACACTTGCTTTTGTGGTATTCGCAATGATGACCAGCGAAATTACAATCAATGCAACAATAATCACGCTGCATACAATGGTAATGATTCGCCGCAGTTCCATCAACAGATTGACGAAATCCATCGGTGCTCGTATGGAATAGATATGATCCAGAGATTCAATCTGGACAATGGTATCTGCAATCTGGTCGATATTCTTCACCCGCAGGCGATAAGCATCAACCAAAGGATTGTCGTCTCCAAGCGAATCGAAGAGCATTTCGTACCCGTCCATGCTGTTTTTCAAGTCTTCAAATGATTCTTCCTTGGAATAAAAATTGACCTCTGCGATGTTGTCAATCTGACTCAGCTGTCCCTTCAGGACGCTGACCTCTTCCTGTGTGGTATTTTCATCCAAATAAACAATGATTTCATTTTTATTTTCAATACCGCCCATCATCGAAGAGATGTTCATATAGAACAGCGTTGCAACACCAACCAGAAGCAGAGAAACCAGAAGCACACAAAATGATGCAAACGACATCATCCGGTTTTTCCAGATATTTTCCACTCCTTGTTTGGCCAAATACTTTAAGCCACTAACTTTCATGAATTAAATTGCCTCCAACTACTTCGTCAAACACAATCCGACCCTGTTGAATCGTGATAATCCGCCCGCCAAAATAACGAACTAAACTGTGTTCATGCGTAACCATGAGAATGGTTGTGCCGCATTCGTTAATTTCCCGCAGAAGGTCTACGATTTCATAGGAAAGTTCCGGATCAATGTTGCCGGTTGGTTCGTCCGCAATAATCAGCTGCGGGTCGTTGACCAGTGCTCTTGCAATGGCAACCCGCTGCATTTCGCCGCCGGACAGCTCGTTCGGATAATTTTTTGCTTTATCCTGCAAGCCAACCAAGTCGATCACATACGCCACTCGCTTTTTGATATACGAAGTGGGTGCGTCAATCACTCGCAGCACAAATGCGATGTTTTCATACACCGTCATGGACGGAATCAGACGGAAATCCTGAAAGACAAACCCAATCGTCCGCCGCAGTGCCGGCACTTGCCGCTGCTTCAGTTTTCCGAGATGGTAGCCGTTGACGAAAACCGTACCGCTGCTTGGGTTGATTTCCTTTAAAATCAGCTTGATCATGGTACTTTTTCCTGCACCCGATGGTCCAACAACAAATGCAAAGTCCCCATCATTGATTTTCAGGTTGACGTTATGCAAAGCATCGACACCGCCGGAGTACACAACAGAGACATCTCTCATTTCCACCATGTGTCTTATACAGTCCTTTCTATGTTCAGATAGATGACAGACCGAAAATGGTTAGAATTTTGCCGGATTTGCGGACAGATACCGCTTAACCATCAATGCAATCTTAAAGATGATGGCGTGGTCAAATTCCCGCAAGTCCAAACCTGTCAGCTTCTTGATCTTTTCCAGCCGGTATACCAGCGTATTCCGGTGTACAAACAGCTTTCTGGAAGTTTCAGAAACATTCAGATTATTTTCAAAGAACTTTTGAATGGTAAACAGTGTTTCGTGATCCAAAGATTCAATGCTGCCCCGCTTGAACACTTCGTGTAAGAATGTTTCACACAAGGTGGTCGGCAGGTGGTAAATCAGGCGTGCAATGCCCAGATTATCGTAGCTGACAATGGCTTTATCCGTATCGAAGACCTTTCCGACTTCCAGAGCGGTCTGTGCCTCCTTGAAGGAACGGGACAGTTCTTTGATGCTGTCCACAATGGTACCGATACCGACATTGACACGGGTATAAAATTCGCCGCTGAGTGTATCCGCAATGGAACGAGCCAGCTTTTCCAAGTCTTTGGCGTCCACAGCCCCCTTGATTTCCTTTACCAGAACGATATCACTTTCCGAAATAGTAAAGACAAAATCCTTGTTCTTGTCCGGGAACAGGTTCTGGATGACATCATAAGCAGAAACATCATTGGTGGATACAATCCGAATCAGCAGGACAACCCGGCTGACTTCCGCATTAAAATGCAGTTCTCTTGCCTTGATGACAATATCGCCCGGCAGGACGTTGTCTAAAACCACATTCTTGATGAAGTTGTTGCGGTCATATTTTTCATCATAATACTGTTTAACGTTAAACAGTGCAATTGCCAGAATGTTGGCATACTTTGCAGCTGCATCATCTACGCCCTCTACGAATACCGCATATTCCGGCTTATTCGGAGAGCCGAACGGCTTATATGTATATCCGTCCCGGATAAAAATATCATGGACATCACTCAGATCCAAAGAAACGAATTCATTGGTGGTGCCGACTTTCGTCAGATCGCTGCAAGCAATAATGGTTGCACTATCATCCACAACGCCGACAGTCGCATCAATGGTATCCCGCATCTGATGGACAAGCCCCTGAAACAATCGATTCGACATATTGAAACATCCTTTCGTTTTCTATCTTATACAACAACGCAAAACGGTTTCTTGTCCGTTATCCGAGCAAACTGCCCGAATATATAGAAAATTGTAGCACATCCGACCGCAAAAAGATATAGACGAATTGTAAAATTTATATTTTTCATGAAACTATCACAAAGGAACTTGCAAAAAAAGAGTTATTTTCCAGTGATTCTTCCGGAAAATTGGATTTACATCTTTTCCGGACAATCGATTTTCAAAATCCGCAGTGTATTCCGCAGAGCCTGCTTGGCAGCCTTACAGAGCAGCAGTCTTGCCTGCTGGAGTTCCGGTTCTGCGTGCTTAACCGTGCAAGCATCATAGAACTTGTGGAACAGCGTTGCCAGTTCCGTTGCATACTTGGTCATTTCAGACGGATCATAGGAAGCAGCTGCTGCATCAATTCTAGATGGCAGTGCTGCCAGATGCCGAATCAGAGCGATTTCCTGCGGCTGTTCCAGCAGATTCAGAACAGACAAATCTGCTTCGCCCACAGAAACGCCTTCTTCTTCCATGTTCCGCAGCAAGCTGCAAATTCTTGCATGGGCATACTGAACATAATAAACCGGATTCTGAGAGGACTGTTCCACAGCCAAATCCAAATCAAATTCAAAGTGGGAATTTGCTTCTCTGGTATTAAAGAAAAATCTTGCTGCATCAATCGGAATTTCATCCAGCAGGGTTACCAGTGTGATTGCCTTTCCGCTCCGCTTGGACAGCTTCACCACTTCGCCGTCCCGCATCAGCATTACCATCTGCATCAGAACAACATCCAGCCGGTTTGCATCTGCCCCCATTGCAGTCAGGGCTGCTTTCAAGCGTGGTACATAGCCGTGGTGGTCAGCACCCAGAATATCAATCGCACGGTCAAAGTGTCTGGTCATCAGCTTGTCATAGTGGTAAGCGATATCCGGCACAATGTAAGTCGGGATACCGTTTGCACGAACCAGTACAAAATCCTTATCTGCACCGAATTCCGTTGCCTTGAACCAAACTGCCCCATCCTGTTCATAAGTATAGCCCCGCTTGGTCAACTCTTCTACTACATGTTTTACACTGCCGTTCTTGTGCAGGGTGCTTTCCCGAAACCAGTTGTCATAGACAATGCGGTACTTCTTTAAATCCCGTTCCAGTCCGGCAATGTTCTTCGGCAGAGCATAGCCAACCAATGCATCTCTCCGCTGCTTGCTGTCGCAGTTCACATATTTGTCACCGTACAAATCCCGAAATGCTTCTGCGTGTTCGATGATGTCCACGCCCTGATAAGCATCTTCCGGCATCGGAATGGACGGGTCAAACAGCTGCAAATACCGCACTTCCAGCGAAGTGGCAAACTTTTCAATCTGATTACCAGCATCGTTGATGTAAAATTCCCGTTCTGCATGGTAGCCAGCCCAGTTCAAGATTTCTGCAAGGCTGTCGCCCAGTGCACCGCCTCTTGCATTTCCGACATGCATCGGGCCTGTTGGGTTGGCGGATACAAATTCCACCAAAATTCGCTTGCCTGCTCCGGTTTCGGTCTTGCCGTAGTCATCGCCTTCCACCAAAACGGTCTGTACCGTCTTAGAAAACCACTGCCGTTTCAGGAAAAAGTTCATGAAGCCCGGCCCTGCAATTTCTGCCTTTTCAAAGCTGCTGCCCTGCAACTGCAATTCGTTGAAAATTGCCTCTGCAATCTTTCTCGGCGGCATCCGGAATGCCTTTGCATTTACCATTGCAATATTTGCTGCAAAATCACCGTGGCTTTTATCTGCCGGAACTTCAATCTTGAAAGCGTTCATCGGCTCTATCGGCAATGTGCCAGCTGCAACTGCACGGCCGACGCTCTCTAATAATAAGGTATATAATTCCTTTTCTGCAAGTTTCATGCAATCTGCCATATTCTAAAATTCCTCACTCTCTTTGTGTTTGCTTCCTGTATTTATGCTTCCTGCTGCGTTACGACTTCCAGATAAATTTCATTATCGGATAAGAAAGACGCATTGACATCCAGCGTATACCGCAGATACAACCGACCGCCCTGCGGACTCAGATTGTCTTCAATCTTGTTGGTATAAATCCCAAGGGTCATATCACCGAACGGTGTTCCGTACAGGCAATAATGTTTCTTTCCCGTTTCAATCATCAGGTTGGAATTTGCCGAACCACGCCGTACAATGGAAACGCACCGTCCCTCTGTTCCAGTGATTTCCGTAGTGGAGTCCTCAAAGCCGGTTGCTTCCGATTCTTCATAGGAAACCGACCAGTTTTTTCCGTCGTGCTCATAAACGCCTTCGGTTCGCAGTTCTGTTTCGTTTTCTTCCTCTTCGTTTCGCTGCACACTCCGCAGGATAATTTCTACTTTCTCCTTCAACAGCCTGCCTCCTTCTGCCAGCTGCTCTGATAAACCGCACCGGACACCTCTTCCTGTAAGAAATGGGCTGCATTCTCGGTAAACAGAGAAACGCTGTCGCTGACATAGTATGTGTTCTTACCCTTTTCTGTCCGGTCGCTCAGCAGGTTCTGTTCTGCCAGACATTTCTTTGCATAGCCGGCGGTTTCTGCACCCGGAGAAATCAGGGCAACATCCCGTCCCATAATATCCCCAATCAAATCCGCAATCACCGGATAATGGGTACATCCTAAAATCAAGGTGTCCACTTTCTGTTCTTTTATCGGGGTTAAATATTCCTCTGCAACCAGTCGGGTCACAGGATTGTTGAAATCGGTATAACCGTTCTCCACCAGATGAACGAACAGCGGACACGCCTGCGTTGCAACAAAGAAATCCGGATGCCGCTGCAAAATGGCTTTCTCATAGCTCTTGCTTTTAATGGTTGCCGGTGTGCCGATGATTCCAATTCGTTTGGTTTTGGTGACGGCACAAGCTGCCTCGACTGCCGGATAAATGACACCGGCAAACGGAATATCTGTTACAAAGGGCTGGTCGCCAACGATGGAACTCACCGTTCCGCAGGCTGCAATAATCATCTTCACCTGATGCTTTTGCAGAAATGCAACGTCCTCCTTGGCATACCGCAGAATCGTTTCCGGACTGCGGCTGCCGTATGGAACACGGGCAGTATCTCCAAAATAAATAATATTCTCATGCGGTAACAATCGATTCAGTTCTTTGACCGTTGTCAAACCGCCCATGCCAGAATCAAATACACCGATGGCATCATTTTTCATGCTCTCTATCCTCTCTGCTTCTCCATGAAATGACTGCGTTCCGGCTGTATTAATACATCCGTTCTGCATTTTCCATTGCCTGTTCAATCAACTTATCCACTAAGTATTCCTGTGACATACCAAGATGTTCCATCAACTTCGGATACATGCTGATATTGGTGAAGCCCGGCAGGGTGTTGATTTCGTTCAGAATGATACCGCCATCCTTTTGCAGGAAGAAGTCCACTCTCGACAAACCCTTGCAGCCCAGTGCCTTGTATGCCTTAACGGCAGTTTCCCGCAGCATATCCGACTGTGCATCGGTAATCCGTGCCGGAATAAAGAGCTGAGAAGTGCCTGTGATGTATTTGTCTTCATAGTCGTAAAATTCTGCTGCCGGCTGGATTTCTCCAACATAAGATGCAAACGGTGCATCATAGCCGAATACGGCAACTTCCAGTTCCTTGCCGTCAATAAATTCTTCAATTACGACCTTGCAGTCATGAGAAAATGCAATCTGAATGGCTTCCCGAAGGGTTTCCATATCGGTTGCCTTGTTGACACCCACAGAAGAACCTGCATTTGCCGGCTTTACAAACACTGGGAAGCCCAATGTTTCAGCAATTGCCTGACAGGTTTCTTCCATCTTTCCAATTTCCCGCTGGCTGACGCAAGCCCACTTTGCTGTACGAATACCATTGTAGTCCAAAACGGTATGCGTCATGCACTTATCCATGCAGAGAGCACTGCTCAGAGTACCGCATCCAACATACGGCAGCTTTGCCAGTTCCAACAGTCCCTGTAATCTGCCGTCTTCGCCGTTTCTGCCGTGCAGCACCGGAAAGACAACATCAATCTTTTTATTATAGGTTTCCCCGTTTTCAATCGTGATAATCCCCTTGTGAATCGGGTCTGGGGAAATAATTGCAGCGGTGCAGTCCGGGTTTGTTTCCCATGCACCAGAAGCAATTTCACTGACATCGCCCGGAAAATACAGCCATCTGCCCTTCTTGGTAATTCCAATACAAATGACTTCGTATTTTTCCTTCGGAATGCTGCGAATCACATTGGTTGCAGACATCAGGGAAACTTCATGTTCGCTGGAAACGCCGCCAAACAAAACGGCTACTCTCGTTTTTGCCATAAGAAAAAACTCCTAACTTTGATTCATTTACGGAGAACCGCCAAAAAACGCCCTCCATACAATAGTCTATTTTATTATAGCAGGTTTCATAACATTCTGCAAGCCTTTTTCGCCCCGCTTTTTCCAGAAATCCGGGAAAATCAGATTTTTTGCGGTTTTTTTGGAAAACTGCTTGACAAACGCTGCGAAACATGATATAATGATAGCACCTCTGTTACAGGGGTTTCTTTTTGTGCTTTTTTACAAGAGAAACCTGTATTTGAGGGAGGCAAACGAACCGTCTCCCGCTGCATTCGCAGGACGGGGAGGAGTATAAGAGCAGGAGGTGCCGATAATGAGAGTGAAGGTAACACTGGCTTGCACAGAATGCAAGCGTCGCAACTATGTAACCAAGAAGAACAAGCGTAACAATCCGGAACGGATTGAAATGAACAAACACTGCAAGTTCTGCCGGAAACATACTTTGCACAGAGAAACAAAGTGATGACTGGAGGTTCTGAGATGTCCGACAAAGAAAAAAAGGCGGCTCTTTCAGAAGAAAAGGCTACCAAGAAGGAAAAAAAGGCGAATGCCGCAGACTCCGGAAAATCCAAAAAAGAAAAAGACAAAAAGTCCGTTTTCAAGAGAATTGCCGCTTGGTTTAAGGATCTGAAAAAGGAATTCAAAAAGGTTGTATGGCCTACCAAAAAGTCCGTATTCAACAACACCCTCGTGGTTTTGTGCGTTGTAATTGTCGGCAGCGTTGTAATCGGTCTGTTGGATTTGGGTTTCCTGAACCTGATGCAATTCCTGATGGGACTTTCTAAGTAAGGACACAGGGAGGCACTTTGTATGTCAGAAACTGCAAAATGGTACGTCATCCACACTTATTCCGGCTATGAAAATAAAGTAGCCCAGGACATCGAAAAAGTTGTGGAAAACCGGAAACTGCATGACATGATTTTGGAAGTGCGGGTTCCCACAGAAAAGGTAACCGAGATTACCGACGGCAAAATCCGAGAAGTGGAACGGAAGACATTTCCGAGCTATGTACTTCTCAAAATGATCTATACAGACGATACTTGGCATGTTGTCAAAAATATTCGCGGTGTCACCGGATTCGTTGGCCCTGGGTCAGAACCAACCCCGCTTTCGGAACAGGAAGTACAGGCTTTGGGCGTTGACCTTGGAACAACCATCGAAGTCAACTATGCAGTCGGCGATACGATTATGATCAGCGGCACTGCAATGGATGGCTTTGTTGGGGTGGTTCAGAATATCAACATGGAAGAAGGCACAGTCGATGTTCTCGTTTCGATGTTCGGAAAAGAGACACCGGCAACCGTTGCTTTGAATCAAGTCGTTCTGATGGATTCTTAAAAAACGCATAAGCAAGCGGAATCCACTGGATTCCCGTGGGAGGGCTGCTGGTTTCAGCACCCGCCGTTTACCACATTATGGAGGTGTGCAACATGGCACAGAAAGTTACAGGTTATATTAAGCTTCAGATTCCGGCAGGGAAAGCAACCCCTGCTCCGCCGGTTGGTCCTGCACTGGGTCAGCATGGTGTGAATATCATGGCATTCACAAAGGAATTCAACGAAAGAACCAAGAATGATATCGGTATGATCATCCCGGTTGTTATCACGGTTTATGCAGATCGTTCCTTTACATTCATCACAAAGACTCCGCCGGCTGCTGTTCTGCTGAAGAAGGCTTGCGGTCTGGAAACTGCTTCCGGCGTTCCGAACAAGACAAAGGTTGCAAACATCACAAAAGAACAGATTCAGCAGATTGCGGAACACAAGATGCCAGACCTCAACGCTGGTTCTTTGGAAGCCGCTATGAGCATGATCGCTGGTACCGCACGTTCCATGGGAATTGTGGTTGTTGACTAAAAGAGAATGAAAATGCGGCATGGAGGTGCAGCAGCAAGCTGCACGGCTCTGTCTTCTCAAATGGTGGGAGGAGCATTCCGCTAATCGGCTGTGCGTTCCAGCACACCGATATTACCACTGAATCAGGAGGAATCATATCAATGAAACACGGAAAAAAGTATGTTGACAGCCGCAAGGCTGTAGATGTCAGCAAGCAGTATGCTTCTGAAGAAGCACTGGGTCTGGTTTGCGAAAACGCTAAGGCAAAGTTTGATGAAACTGTAGAAGCTCATATCCGTCTGGGCGTTGACTCCAGACACGCTGACCAGCAGGTTCGTGGTGCAGTTGTACTGCCGAACGGCACTGGTAAGACTGTACGGGTTTGCGTATTCTGCAAGGAAGATAAGTATGAAGCTGCTAAGGCAGCTGGTGCTGATTTCGTTGGCGGTCAGGATCTCGTTGACAAGATCACCAAGGAAAACTGGATGGATTTTGACGTTGTAATCGCTTCTCCGGACATGATGGGTCTGGTTGGTCGTCTTGGTAAAATCCTCGGCCCACGTGGTTTGATGCCAAACCCGAAGGCTGGTACTGTTACACCGGACGTTGCAAAGGCAATCAACGAAGCAAAGGCTGGTAAGATTGAATATCGTCTGGACAAGACCAATATCATCCACTGCCCAATCGGCAAGGCTTCCTTCGGTGCTGATAAGCTGGTTCAGAACTTTGAAGTTCTGATGGACGCAATCGTAAAGGCAAAGCCGTCCGCTGCAAAGGGTACTTACCTGAAGTCCTGCACCGTTACTTCTACTATGGGTGTTGGCGTTAAGGTATCTACCACAAAGTATGGTGTTTGATCACAAAGTCCACACTTTTTTATAAGCGTAAACCGCATAACCTGTTTTCGGACAGGCTATGCGGTTTTTTCTTTTTCCCATTGCTCGAAAATTTCTTCAAAAAAATTGCAAAAACCCCTTGACAAATCCCCTTCCCTATGCTATACTATACTCATAAACATGAACAATTGCTCATGTGTTCAAAAATCAAAAATCAAAAAGGGAAAGGTGATTCATCATGAAAAAAACATTCAAATTGCAGGATCTGGACTGTGCAAACTGTGCCGCTAAAATGGAGCGTGCCATTCAGCAGGTAGAAGGCGTGATTTCCGCCAACGTCAGCTTCATGACCCAGAAGCTTTCCATCGAAATCGCCGACGAAAACTTCGACAGCGTTTGGAAAGAAGTGAAGAAAAAGGCAAAGAAAGCTAACCCAGACGTTACCATCTTAGACTAACGACTTTATTCTTTACATCAGGAGGGATGCAGTATGACTCGCAAACAAAAACGTATGCTGATTCGGATTCTCATTGCCGCTGTTCTATTTCTCGCAGCACTGATTACAGACCACACGCTGCATCCGTCTATGTGGATTGTCCTGCCGATTTTCGCAGCTGCTTATCTCGTGGTCGGCTGGGATATTCTCTGGAAAGCCATTCGCAACATTTCACATGGACAGATTTTCGATGAAAATTTCCTGATGGCAATCGCCTCTTTGGGTGCATTTGCCATGCAGGAATTTGATGAGAGCGTTGCGGTTATGCTGCTCTATCAAATCGGAGAACTGTTCCAATCCTATGCCGTCAACAAATCTCGAAATGCGATTTCCTCTTTGGTGGAATTACGACCAGATGTTGCAACAGTAGAACGAAACGGCGAACTGCTGGAAGTTGACCCGGAGGAAGTTGCTGTTTCAGAAACCATTGTTGTAAAAACTGGCGAACGGATTCCGTTGGATGGCATCATTTTAGAGGGAACGAGCACTTTAGATACCGCTGCTCTCACCGGCGAATCTCTCCCCCGTTCTGTTACAGTCGGAGATGAGGCGTTGAGCGGCTGTATCAATCAAAGTGGTTTGCTGAAAATTCGGGTAACAAAGCCGTTTGAACAATCTACCGTTTCCAAAATTCTGGAACTGGTCGAAGAAGCAAGCGAACGCAAAAGCAAGAGCGAAGCATTTATCACCCGTTTTGCAAAATATTACACGCCGTTTGTTGTGATTGCAGCCGTGCTGCTGTCTATTCTTCCGCCGATTCTCACCGGAAACTTCTTAAACGGTGCAGTTTGGCTGAAATGGGTTTCCCGTGCACTGACATTCTTGGTTATCTCTTGTCCGTGTGCACTGGTCATCTCTGTCCCCCTCTCCTTCTTTGGCGGCATTGGCGGTGCATCGAAAAACGGTATTCTCATCAAAGGCAGCAACTACTTGGAGGCTCTCGCAGATGTCAATACGATTGCATTTGACAAAACTGGTACTCTGACACAAGGCACATTCACCGTTACGGGACAATATCCGGCAAACGGTACAACAGAAGCTCAGCTGCTGGAATGGGCAGCCATGGCAGAAGCATTCTCTACGCATCCAATTGCAAGTTCTTTGCGGGAAGCATACGGAAAGCCCATCGCAAAAGAACAGATTCAGGATGTACAGGAAGTTGCCGGAAACGGCGTACAGGCAACCATTCAAGGACATCTTGTTCTCGCAGGAAAGGCAGCGATGCTCGAACAGCAGAATATTTCCGTTCCAGCAGAAACAAAATCGCTGACGGGTACAAAAGTATTTGTTGCAGTTGACCATGTTTATCAGGGCTGCATTTTAATTGCTGACCCGTTGAAGCCAACTTCTGCCGCTGCCATTCAGGCAATCAAGGCACTTGGCGTTGAAAAGACGGTTCTGCTCAGTGGCGACACCGAACAGACTGCAAAGGCAGTTGCAAACACGCTGCACATGGATGAAGTACATGCACAGCTGCTTCCACAGGATAAAGTACAGTGCCTGGAAGACCTGCTGCATTCACAAAAGGAAGGCAAACTGCTCGCCTATGTTGGTGATGGCATCAACGATGCACCGGTTTTGACCCGTGCAGATGTCGGCATTGCCATGGGTGCAATGGGCAGCGATGCTGCAATTGAGGCAGCAGATGTAGTATTGATGGATGACAATCCGGATAAATTGCCAGTTGCGATCCGAATCGCCCGCAAGACAAAACGAATTGTACGGGAAAACATTGTTTTTGCTCTGGGCGTAAAAGGCATTGTGTTAATCTTAGGGGCATTGGGGCTTGCAAATATGTGGGCTGCGGTATTTGCAGATGTTGGCGTTGCCATGATTGCAATCTGCAATGCAATTCGTACCCTCCGCATCAAATAAACGATAATAAAAAGAAAAGCCACTGCTGGTTTGGAAGAGTCCAGCAGTGGTTTCTTTTTTGGGAACTACAGCATTCTTTTATTCAAAAAAGCATCTGCTGAATGTGAATACCATTTTCCTTTATATTGATACACAGTAACTCGATAATCGTCAATATGACCAGTATCATCATATATCGTGCATATGCATCTTACTGCCTCATCTGCTTTGATACCAACTTCACCCAAATAATTCTCATTAAAATTCTGTATTCTATCTATACTAAGTTCCTCTTGTTCATCTACAGACACAGACTTAAAAGTTTTAATGATATCACTCTTTTTTTCCAGTTCCTGTTCCATATAAGCCGTCAACTGTTCTGATGTCAAACTCAGTTCGTCTTCCCAGTGTTCTTTTGCTTCTGCTGGCATCAGTTTCATCATCTTATCTGTTCCAAGCGTATAATATGCTTCCCAGTATGCCACCGCTGCCTTTTCTGCACTGCTGTATCCATCTTTACCGCTGCCGCCGCCACTGCTGCCACAACCTGTCAATGTTCCCCCCAGCACTGCGACTGCCATAACCAAACCAAGTACCTTTTTCATACATTTTTCTCCTTTTCGATTCGCCCAACTCATTTGAAAATAATTGGAAATCATCTATATTAAGCCAATTATACCAGAAAAAGAAAACTATAAAATCAATTTTCCTGAAATTTACTGTAAAATCTTGCCGATTACGCCCTATCATGCCATTTCCCATATATAGATTCCAAATAAATACGATAAAAAATACCACTGTTGGATTTTTATCACCAACAGTGGTTTCCGAAAAGACAAAAATCCCCTCGCAGCATTTTGCCGCAAGGGGATTCTTTCTGACTGAAAAAAGTAAGAAAAAACTTACTTGATTTCGATGGTAGCACCAGCTTCTTCCAGCTTAGCCTTCAGAGCTTCTGCATCAGCCTTGGAAACGCCTTCCTTGATGGTAGCCGGAGCAGATTCAACAACTGCCTTAGCTTCCTTCAGACCCAGACCCAGAACGTCCTTAGCAGCCTTGATAACAGCCATCTTAGCGTCACCAAAGGAAGCCAGTACAACGTCGAATTCGGTCTTTTCTTCTGCTGCAGCTGCACCTGCACCAGCTGCCGGAGCAGCTGCCATAACAGCAGTTACACCAAATTCTTCCTGAATTGCGTCAATCAGTTCAGACAGTTCCAGAACGGACAGAGTCTTGATATCGTCAATAAACTTTGTAATCTTTTCAGATGCCATGATAATAATCTCCTTTGTAATATTTTCATCATCCGCTATGCTGTCATGCAGCAGCGGTATGTGGGAACGAGCACTGCCTTATGCAGCTTCTTCTTCGTTCTTCTTGTCTGCCAGAGCCTGCAGTGTAGCAGCCAGCTTCCGCAGCGGACCCTGCAGAGAACCAACGAGCTGTGCCAACAGAACATCCTTGGACGGAATCTTGGACAGAGCCATAACACCAGCGGTGTCATAAGCAACGCCGTCTACATAACCAGCCTTCAGGTTGAAGGTTTCCGGCTTGCTTTCTGCGAACTTGCCCAGAATACGAGCAGCAGCAGTCTGGTCATCGTTAGAAACAGCGATTGCAGTTGTACCGTGCAGTACATCTTCAAAAGAATCAACGATGCCCATTTCCTTCAATGCAAAACGCAGCATAGAGTTCTTTTCTACTGTGTAAGAAACACCTGCTTCCCGCAGTTCCTTTCTCAGCTTGGTATCTTCTTCAACGGTAATGCCCTTGTAGTCAACCAGAACGAAAGAAACGCTATTCTGCAGCTTTTCGGTCAAAGCAGCAACTTTTGCCTTTTTGCTTTCCAGAATCTTTTCACTTGCCATGTGAATTCACCTCCGATACTATTGTTATCGTATCAAAGAAATGCCATCACAATCCAAAAAAAGCCGCCATTCGACAGGGAATGCGGCAGTATCTTTCATTGATAAAGCAATTCCTCGGCTGGACTTACGGTGAAACACCACCAGCTGTCTTTAGAATACGATATTCGGTTGTATTACACAACGTCATTTACTATAACACACTTTTTGTGATTTGTCAAGTGTTTTTTTGAAAAAATCGAAAAAAAGAAAAAAATTCCGCTGTGGCTGTCCTGCCACAGCGGAAAATCGTTCAGAAATCTTCAAAAACAGATTACTTGATCAGCTTCTTGCCATCCTGAAAAGCTTCGCCAACTCGTTCTGCTACTTTATAATAGCCGTGGGTGTACGGGTCGAATGCAATGGCATTGACCAGAGAAATATCCACTTTTCCATCCTTCAGAACGCTTTCATCTGCTGTCACATTGACAATTTTACCGATGACACCGCAGCTATACGGCTCGTCCTGATATGCCAAAAATTCGCATTCCAGACAAATCGGAAATTCATTGATGACCGGTGCATCCACACATTCCGCCTTGGAAGCCGTCAAGCCGCTCTTTGCAAACTTGTCCGGTTCTTTGTTGCCGGAAACCATGCCGACATAGTCAGCTTCTGCAACGTGGGCTGCATCTGCAAAGCTCACCGTAAAGGCTTTTCTCTTCAAAATATTCTGGGTGGTCTTGTGGGATTCCGACAGATTCAAAGCAACAATGCCACTTTCCTGCATTGTGCCCCAAGCAGCATTCATAACATCCACGCTGCCATCTTCATTGTACGTTGCCACCATCAAGACCGGCATCGGGAATACATTGCCGGTAGTATCCAATTTTTTACGCATGACAGATTCCTCATTTCCAAAAATTTTGGTGAATCTTGTCTGGATTCATCCTCTTTATTATAGCAGATTCTCGGAAAAAATCAAGAGAATGTCTTGAATTTTATCTTCTAGGGAAAACCGTTCTGAACCGTTCGGCAGAATCGCTTTGCTCTTTGCCTTTGTGCGGTTCGCCGGTGGGTGCGTTGTCCGAATTTGTTAGGAA